>OCZT010003052.1_pt1 | contig 17218 bp, 17 predicted proteins | sample 1539031 | NCBI WGS metagenome assembly OCZT01 (sample SAMEA3539308, study PRJEB22396) | soil metagenome | biome: tundra; feature: field; material: soil | place: USA | collected 2010-05 | depth 0.15 m | reverse complement strand
GGGCGTGGCCGATTTTGATTATCGGCATGCTGGCGGCGCGGGAAGCGGTACGCGAAGGACCCACGGATGAAGGGTCGACAGGTGTCCGTTTTTGGGATTAGGTTCGTTTCGCATTCTGCGAAGCGATGATTAGCGCACGGGAAACGGCGGGGCCTAGCCTTCACGAACTCCCCGGCAGACTTTATCTAGCCAAGCGCCGTCGCGATACCAGCCCTAGCCCCAAAAGACCCGCGGCAAGGAGCAGGGACGTGGACGGTTCCGGCACATTTCCAACCCGCATATCGGACAATACGAAAGTAGAGTCGTTGGCGACATGGATCGTAACCGACCTGATAGCGGGATCTTGAGCGCCGAAGAAGCCCCAGCCCGTTAGGCTGGGGGTCATGTGCTCCAACAGCGTGCCAGTCCCATTCATTCCGCTGAAATAAGCGAAGGTGAAGTTCTTTGGGGCCTCCGCGCTGAGGTTTTCCGGCTCAACTTCCGGTCTCTGCATCGATGATTGCCTCCCCGGATACAAACTACTTATTCAACACTACGCTAATCGATCCTAGTTTTTACTGATGGCGATTATTTCGATTCCATCCCTGTCAACTCCGCGCTCACCGTGAGCTTCGATCCCGCAACGGATTGGTTTCACGGTCAGGGCCCAACCGGTGGCGCTGTCATGACACCATGGGGCACAGACCTCACGATAAATTTCTCCGTCCCAGTGAGTATCTTCGGGTTCGACCCAATAGCCTTCAGCTTTAAGCCGTTTGACCAAGTGGCCGCCGATGAAGCCCCCGGAGCCGTTCACGAGAATGCGTTTTGCCATAATAAAACCTCTCAGTACGCCCCGTTCGGAAAGAGGACCGCGCGGGCGGTACGGGTCAGAATATAAAGGTCCAGCCAGATGGACCAGTTCTTGATGTAATAGGTATCGAGCTGAGTCTGGACGTCAAGATCGCCATTAGACCTGGCCGAGATCTGCCACAATCCAGTGAGCCCGGGGGGAACCTGTGTGCGTAGCTTACGGAATTCGGCGTGAAAACGCCGGTTGTGATAACTGGGGAAAGGCCGCGGACCGACGAGGCTCATCTCGCCTACCAGGACATTCCAGAGCTGAGGTAATTCATCGAGGCTGGTCTTACGGAGAAAGGACCCGATGCCAGGCAGGATGCGGGGATCGCGTTTCAGCTTGCAGAAGCGAGCCCACTCGCAGGCGGCTTCCAGGTTTTCGGCCAGGTGCGTATGGAGCATTTGTTCCGCCCCGGGGAACATAGTGCGCAGCTTGAGGATTTGAATGGGCCGGCCGCTTTTGCCCTCGCGCTCCTGCACATAGAAAGCTGGCCCGTGGCTGACCCGCTTAATCCATATAGCTGCGACAACGAGGAATGGGGCCGACGCCAGCAGCGCGATACCCGCAAACGCAATGTCCATGGCGCGCTTGATGAACTGGTTGAACGGGCTCAGCAGATTACAGCGGATCCGGAGAGCCAGCACGCCGCCGAGGTCGCGGGGTTCGGTCCAGAGGCTTGCCACGCCGAAGAGGTCGGGCACAACGAGAATACTTGGGAAGATGCTCGACCAGCGTTCCAGATTGGCAACCAGACTCACCCTGGGGAGTCCGGGCATGGCGACGATGGCGTGGCGCGTGCGGAACCTGTCCGCGAAATACGCGACGTCCTGGAGGGACCCGAGGACGGGCACCCCCAGGCAATCGCCGTGCTTGTCGGGATCGTCATCGAGACACACCACCGGCCGGTATCCCAACACTTGGTTTTCTTTGAGGTTCTGGATGACGACGCGCGCTGTTTGACTGGCCCCGAGGATCATGACGGGAACCCCCCACCATGGCCGGGAACGGAGGAGGTGGCTGGCCGTCGCACGGCCCAAAGGGACCAGAACCAGGGACAACGCCCACGAAAGCAGAAAGCCGCCACGGGAGTATATCCACCAGTCTTTCACCAGAAATAGGGAAGCGATAAGCAGGAGGTACACCAGGTTGACGCTGTGGGATATGCGTCGCATGTGTTCCACTGCGGTCATGCCAATACCGGGGTACAGCCCGTTGAAGGCTAAGGCCGCGCAGGAGAAGCCCACGGCGAGCCACATGCTGGGGTGCAGAGGGGGAATCGCCGGATTGATGAAGGACCAACACCGGAATCCGGCGACCACGGCGATCGAGAGGGTGAAGATATCCACTAGGGCGGTGATAGGGCCCATTAGCCAAGCCAAGCTATCGGTCCGAGGCCGCCGCTCAAGCGCGGGACTGGTGGAGGCGGTAATCATCAGTGCAGTTTAAACCTTCGAAAGCCTAGTTCAGTTTCACGACGTTGAGGAAATCCGAGCCAGTTCAAAAACACGCTCAAAGCGATCCGCGATGGGCCCAATATCGAACGTTCTTTCTGCATACGCTCGCGCCTGCTTTCCACAGCCTTGGGCCAAACCTTTGTCAAAGAGCAGCCTTTCAGCCGCCTTCAAAAACCCCGCCACGTCACCCGCATCGATCACAAGCCCGGCTCCTGCTCTTACGACAGTCCGGGCAGCAAGATTGGATGACGGAGCAGCAACCAGCATTGGCCTCCCCGCGCAGAAATACGTCGATACCTTTGAGGGCACGGAGAATACGCCAGCGTCTTCTTCAATCATGGCAACCAAGATGTCGCCCGTCGCGGTCATCTCGGGTACGAGCTCGAAAGGTTGGAAGTCGAACAGACGCAGGTTGTCAAGCCCCAATGCAGCCTTCTGGTCTTCCAGCCAGTTTCGCCCTAACCCCTCAGAAACCACCACAATTGCGATGTCCTCTCGCTCCTTAAATAGTCGTGCCAGTTCCACTAGCAGGCCTGGGTTGTGTTTTAACCCAAGCGTACCCGCATACAAGAAAGTTGTTTTCCCATCCAGGCCATGATCCCGGCTCCATGCGTTCAGTCTTGGCTTACAGGGAAGCTCATCCAGCACAGCCCAGTTCTCCACTACATGACATTTCTCCGGGCTAACGCCGAAGCTAAGGGCAATTCTTATGAAGTCATCTGTGATCAACACGACCTGGTCGCTACGTCTTAGCACTGAAGCATCTAGATTACGAAAATAGGCGCCGACCACGGATCCTAATCGTCCGTAGCGCTTTCGAAGCAACCTGCCAATCGCATCGCCGTAGAAGTCCTGGACCCAGTAGATGAACGCCGAGCGCTGCAGTCGGCAGGCATGCAACAAAGCTGCTTGAATGTCCGGCGGCGCATTTCCCGACAACACAACTTCTGGCCCGAAGTCCTCCAGCGCGGCCGTACACGCCTTGTTGTACTGCCGATTTGCAGCGTATCGAGCGACGTATGAATACTTTGGGTAACGCTTCGGGGTTTGAACGCCGAAGATACTCAGGTACGGCGAATCCGTCTCGGAACGCAGCAGCCGGCCCTTCGGCGCTTCGAAAGCGGGAAAGTGCACATGGAGCACTGTATGCCCGCGGCGCGCAAGTTCACGGCTGAGTTGAACCGGGAATGCGTGACCGACGAAATCATGAATCGCAATTCGCATAGGTGGTCCCCATCATCAGTCCCTGTGGCTCCCCACAGAAAAGGAAGAGAAGCCGCGCGCGGGCCGCGCATATCCGGTTTTCTATGTTCGTTGTCGCGGCCGGAACAGCACGTCCATCTGGAGTATCTCCTCTGTAAAGGGATCTTCAAGCATGCCTATGGGGCAGACAAGTTCAAATGCCCAAGATCGAAGGAGGTCAAAGAGTTCAGTGAAAACGACCTCCCCTTCGTACAACGGCCGAAAGGAAGCCTCAAGTATCAACCAGTCCACCTGGGAGAGCAGTTCCCGAGCGCCAGTGAGAACTCGCGCCTCGTATCCCTGGACGTCGAGCTTCAACAGCACAGGGCCCTTAAGGCGGCGGCCGCGAAACTCATCGTCGAGGGTGTTTACTTTGACCTGTACGGTCGCTGCTTCACGCGCGTCAGGGAACGCTTGCTTGTGACGATCGTTCAGCCGCAGCAACGAACTGGAATGCGAGTGCGTGTTGATGGTCAACTCCGCCACGCCGGGGCAATCTCCGAGCGCGCAGTTATATGCCGTAAAGCCCGGCAGCGAGTCCGCCAGGCGCGCCAGGCGGCTGAAAACCGCGGGGTGCGGCTCATAGGAGAATATCTCCACACCCGGGTAGAGCTTCGCGCAGGACACCGCGAATTGGCCAATATTGGCGCCGACGTCAATGAGAGTTCCGATCGCGATCCCCTGCTTGCGCAGCCGGGAGACGATTCTGTAGCTTGTAAACGAAAAGACCGGCCATCGCACGAGGCCGGCCAGCATCCGGCGGTCCGTCAGTAACCTAATAGAGTATTCCGAAAGCTGTAGTAGCTGTTTTCTGGTCATACTGTCACATCGACAAGCAGGCTCTGCTTCAACTCGCGCCGCTAACCGCTGCGCAGAGTAGGCTGCATCAAAGATCCGGGGCGCAGTTGACCAGTCCCTTGCGCATGACCAGCGAAGCATTATAGTTCCAGACACGGACAGCGATGCAGGGCAGTAAGCGCATAGCCGTCTCTTTGATGACATACTTGACCGTCGCGAGGGGCTCCTTTTGGAGCGCCTGATAAACCGCTCTCGATGTGTTAGTCAGCCTCTGAGCGATTACTTCGAACCCGCAAGTCTGGCATAGGCGGCGGATGGTGGTGGGCGAGTAGAAGTTAATGTGCCCCATGCGCTCTTCGTCGTGATGATCCCATTCAAGCCTGAAGGTATCTTCAGCGGGGACTTCGACGAAAACGAACTGCGCTACGCGGGCGGCCTCATAGAGGAGGAGGCGCGGCTCTTCGGCGTGTTCGAGGACATGGCTGATAATCGCGAGATCGAACCTGGATGAGGGAAAGGGAAAATGGGCGCCGTCATATTCCACGGCGCCCACAACCGCCGGGATCTTGCGGCGGCGGATCGTTTCGACCGCGCTATGGCTGAGTTCCAGCGCAGTGAGTTCCGCGCCGAACCCCAACTCCGATAGCCTCTGAAGAATGGCGCCGTCGCCCGCGCCGACCTCGACGATCCGGTCGTGGGGCAGAGCCGAACAAAGGGCGACGATATTCTTCGCCTTGTCGATCGCCCCAAGCGTTCGCCATTCGGATGCGCCGGTATAAACGTCTTCGTAGAGACGGGCGAACCTGCCTTTATCTATGTTTTCTGCGTCGCTCATATCTTGCCCGCGAGGCATGCGGCGGCGGGTTCGCTTTTTCGCCGCGCCGCGGCGCCGTGCATCCACCGCCTAGCCGGCTCTTCGACTAGCCGATACATCAGTAGCGCTACCAGACCGAACAGCGATATCCAAACCGCCCCTATGGCTATTCGGGACCAGATATTAGCATCCCTGTAAACGTCAAACGGCGCTACCTTTCCCAGCACCATCATAGTCAGGACGTGCGTCATGTACAAGGAATACGACGCTTTTCCCCACAGGACGGCGTAGCGCGACCCGAGCAGGCGGGCGGCAATGCCGGAATCGACTGATGTTCCGTACACGAAGAGAGCGAGCGGAAAGACGGCCCAATAACGCGATACAGCGGAGTGCGACGAAATCAGCAATACGCCAGCAAGTCCGAGAACGGCGGCCGGGATGATCGAGGCGGCGCGTTTCCCGGCAAGGTGGCCGGCTCTGAATAAGCAATAAATCATGCAGCCCGCGGGAAACTCGAGAGCGATACGGACGATTCTGTTATCGTGACCGGACTGGTAGAAAATGCCCAGCGTGAGGAGGCTAAGGAACGCCGTGGATCCAGCGACGGAAGCGTTGCCCCGCGCGGCTGTCGCCAGGACAACCGCAGGGAAAAACAGGTAAGCGAGCCACTCACAGCTGATGGACCAAGCGGGGCCGTTCCAACTCGCTTCGGCGTGCGGCACCCATTGATGGATAAGGACGAGGTTGTGAACGAATGTCGATGCCGTCCAGTTTGTCACATCGGTGTTGATGTGGACATGGAGGACCTTCGATCCCAAGTAAAGTGCTAAGACCCCGAGCAGCGTTACTACATGGACGGGATAAATGCGGGCCAGACGCATCCATAAGAAGTGCCGATATTCGGTGGCGCGGAATACGAGAAACCGCGGCCAGTAATTGTAGGCGATGACGAACCCGCTGAGGATAAAAAACAGGTCCACGCCAAGATCGCCCGCCCATACGGCGGCATAGATGGTGCCAGCTAAACCGGGGTACAAGACTGCAAGGCCATCCTTGATATGATACAGGGCCACCCACCAGGCCGCCAGAGCGCGGATACCGGTCAGGGCTGGAATCTCGGGATTCCGCGATGTCGTTATCTGCATGCGATGGTCCTTGTTAGCTGCACAGACGGAAGCACCGCGCTTACGGCGTCAAACCGGTTCTTCCAACAGCCGGCCCGGGCGTCGATTGCGGCGCATGAGCCGCATGATCCTGCGCCGCGGAATAGATCTCGATCAGCCTCCGATAATTCACGTCCGAACAGTAGCGCGACAGATAGTGTTGGCGGGCGCTGCAGGAGAGGGCCTCCCATGGAGTCGACTCCATGGTTATGGCCAGGGAGAGCGCGCGCGCCAACCCGGCGATATCGTTCGGCGGAAAGAGAAGCGCATTTTTCCCGTCTTCCACGATTTCGGGAAAGGAGCCGTGATTGGGCACCAGAACGGGGGTTCCCTGCTGGAGCGCCTCCGCGATGGCGACCGGAAAGCCCTCGTACCACCGCGAGGGTAACGCCAGCCACCGGCTGCGCCGCACTTCCGCCAGGGTGACCTCGCGCGGCTGCGGGCCCCGCCAGTCGACGTCCCTGACTTCTGCGAATCGCCGGCGTATATCGGCCGCTTCGAGGCTGTCGCCGATGATGACGAGGCGAAACCCCCGGTGCTCGATCGTCTCCCAGGCCGATAACAGGAGGTCGATCCCCTTGATGCGGCCGACGAAGCCAACGAAAACGATCTGTTTTCCCCGGATCTGCTCTTTCGCGTTCACTGGGAAGTCTCGAGCGCTGTTGGGTTTGACATGTATTCGCCGGCCGGGAAATCCGCCGCGGATGAGCAGGCCACGTTGAAACTCCGTCAACGCCACAAACGCGTCGACGGCGCGATCGTAAGTGTTTAGAATCCGGTGGAACGCCTGGCCAACCGCGGTACAGGCTCCGATCGCGGAGGACGAGCTGAATTCGCAGCGGTGTCGCACCGCGGCTACCGGCCATCGTCCGACGCACTCCTGACAGGGAGCGCCGTCGCGCAGCAGCAGTCCGGTTGCGCAGAGCAAACGATAATTGTGCACCGTCAGCACCACCGCGACGCCGGTATGTCTAGCTGCCCAAAAGACGCTCGGGCTGAGAGCGGCAAAGGTATTGTGGACGTGCACAATGTCGGGGCGGAGACTCTTGATGGCAGCCTCCACGGAACGGTAAGCGGATGGGTTCCACCAGGAGAGCATCGCGCTTCGCGCGACCGCCAGGGCCGATCCGATAGGCATCTCGCCGTTTTCGCCGAAGAATTGCTCGACTGTGTGCCCGTTTTGCCGGAGCAGTTGACACTCGTCGTCCAGGACGGAACCCTCTCCGCCTTTGGCGTGGCGATACCGGCAGTGTATTTGAAGCACGGTCACGATGCGCGCCTCGGAACGGGGAGAGGCCCCCGAAAAGCGGCTGTCTGGCCTAACATGGCCGGACGCCGCCGCAGCCGCGTTAGTTCTGTCTCGGCGGCGTTGACCGTCAGTGCGATGCAACCCAAGGAGACCCAAAAGAACGTGTAACTCAGGTAGGCGCTGTTCATCAGGCCATTGAGCGGCAACGAAACGAGGACGAGGAGCGCATAGTACGACCCTTCGTACGCATCCGTTCCTGATTGCGCCTGGTGACGCCTGATAAACACAATAAGCCGGATAGCGCAAGCGACCAGCCAGGCAACGAAACCAAGGCCGATAAGGACACCATACTGGGTGGCAATCTCCATCCAGACGTTATGAGGATCGCTCAAGTAGCTGGTGGCTGCCGTATCGGCGATGCGTTGGCTGAAGCCGCCAGCTCCAACGCCTATGCCTGCGGTATCGTAAAGCATTCTCAACCCGGCCCAGAACAAGCCTGTACGAGCGCTAACGGACTCGTCCTGTCCCCCGATCAACCACTGCAACCGCAAGACGGTATACGGCAGGTAAGGGATGATCCACCAGCCGGCAATGACAGCCACGGCGATGAAGAGTAGACGCCGGCTGAGACGCTTGATGCCGCCGCCTCCGACAAACCATAAAGCCGATTGGATCCCCAGTACGATCAAGCCCAGCCGGCTGGAGTCGACCAGCACAATCAGCGCCACGGCGGCCGCCAGGGCCATATGAAGGAATTTGGCCGCCCGTGTCCTTGCCCGCGACAAGCCCCAGAGTATGTATGGATAGGCGAGGGTTAGAAAGGCGACGTAGTAATTGCGATTTCCGAATGTTACACACGCATAAGTAACGCCAAACGAATGCAGGCCGCCGCTTTCGATGTGCCCGTAGGAATGGTCCGGGAGGTGATAGTCGGTGACGATTTCGTACAGGGCTAGGGGAAGGGTAAGCGTAACGGCTGCAATCCAGCCGCGGCGGACGGCTGCCAGGGCCGCCGGCGTACGCGATGCCAGCCACGCCAGCACGCAGACCGTGCACACGCCTACGGCGACCCTGAGATTGTCGCGAATCCCGGACGCAACGTCGGGCGTCCAGGTGAGCGACAGCACGCCCCAAAGCACCCAAGTCCAGCCGAGCAGCGCGAATGCCCGCGTTGAACGGCTTACGAGATTCATGGAACCGGAGACGATGACCCACGCCCCCGCACAGGCGATTGCCACTCGCGCCGGTTGAAAGTTCTCGCCGGCTTCCACGCCCGCCGCAAGCAAGGCGATGACTATTGTGATGGCGGTGGCCGCAAACCGGCTGCGGGTTGGAGTGCTGGCTGCGAGGGCTCCGGGAACGGTCATTTCGCCAACACTCCGGCGTAGACTTCTTTTAGAGCGTTCGCGATCACGGCGCTGGAAAAGCGCCGCACCGTATCGGCGCGAATGGCCTCTGCGGAATAGCTATGAGTGAGCATAGCGCGCATAGCGCCCTCCAGCGCTTCGGGCGTGCCATGCGGAACAATTGTGCCGATCCCGGGGTGTACGATGTCCCGCGGCCCGCCGCAATCCGTGACGGTCACGGGGATCCCCGTAGACAGCGCTTCGATCAGCACGACGCCGAATGTTTCGACGGTGCTGGCGAGCACCAGGCCGCCGGCGCGCCACATGGCTTGGCGTACGCCCGCTCGGGTTTGCTCCCCCAGGAAGCGGACGCGAGGGGCTATAGAGAGTTCTTTGGCCAGTTGCTTGAGCGCGGCCTCTTCGGGGCCGATGCCCACGATTTCCAGCCGTACGTCGCAGCCGGAGAGGCAAAGGCCGGCGAAGGCGCGCAGAAGCACGTGCACGCCTTTGGACGGGATGAGGCTGCACACCGTGACAAACGTAAACGGCCCGGGGGGCCGGGGAGGGCCGGGTGTGAAGAAGTCGGTATTCACGCAGTTGGGAATACAGAGGATCTCCCGTCCGGCCGCATATGCCCGCAGACTGTCGCGTTGATAGCGGCTTACCGCTATGACGCGGGCCGCATCCTGAATCGCGCGGGACGCATAGGGGCGCGCGGATTCGCGAACTTGGGCCGTCGGGAAGGCGGAGGAATGCTCCGTGAGGACAAACGGGATGCCCCACCGCCGCCGGATCCCGCTCGCGGCATAGCCGGCCCACAAGGAGCAGTGCGCATGGATGACGTCCGGCCGCCCCACGTCTCGAATGTAGCGGCCCACCAGATACTCGCAAAGCCGCGCCCATATCCGGCCGCCCCGAACCGTTTGAACCAGCGTATTCCACGAATGCATTCTGATGGTGCGGAGGCCCGTCTCCAATCCCAGCGAGACCTGGTAATGCGTCTCGCGCAGTTTCCCGGGTGTAAACTTGTGCAGGCTGCGCTGTCCTACACATGCATATCCGACTCGCACGCCTTGATTCTGCAAAGCGAGAGCCTGTTCGGCGAAGTACACGGCGGCATACAGGTTGTCGGCGTCGGAGACCCAGGATGGCAGCACGAGAATGTGAGGGGGGTGGTTCGACTCGTTGTGGCCCGCCGTTATCTCTCGTTTCACAAGTGCTCCCCAAAACACGCGTTCGTCGCCGGCGATCACCGATTCGTTCGCGGCTCGGCTACGTTGTGCAGGTTACTGCATATCGCTAACAAATCCAGAGCGGACTCAAGCTTGTCCTTACTGTAAAACAAATCGGCGGTCGAATAAGTCAACTCGGGGCGCCGCCCATTAAGAGTATGACGTCTAATAAAGCGCCGGATCGGAAGCGGCAAGAGATCTCGAACAGTCCCGACGACCGTCTTCCCTCGCGCGTCTCGGCGGGCCCGTGCGCAACGAATGATCTCGGTCCGCTGTAGTTCGTCCGTCGCAAAGAGGCCGGAAATCGTGACGCTCGAGAAGTGTTTCGAAAGTAATGCCCGCAAGTCCTCCGGAAAGAACTCAACGACGTGATATTCATTCCATGGTTTCATGCCGCGATCTATCCGTATCGCGCCATTCGGCGTCGTGAAGATCGCTACTCCATCGGGATTAAGGACTCTCCGAATCTCCGCGAGATATCGGTCTACATCCTCAACGTGTTCGATACACTGAAGACTGGTGACTACGTCATATGTGCCCGAGGTAAGTGGCGCATCGTTGCCAGTTTGTAGGATCAGCGGCGTCTCCGGCCCAAGCCGTTCACGCGCGGCCTCAATTGCCTCGGGTGATACGTCCAATCCTGAGATATCCGCGCAACCAAGGCTGCGCATAAGTTCGAGACCGTACCCGTTGTTGCAGCCCCAATCGAGCACCGACTTTCCGCGGGCAAACCCGGCAGCCTCCTCGTAGCCCTTTGCGTGAATAAGGTGCCCGACATACTCGTCCATGCTTGCGAAGTTAGAGGTCGGCACCAACGGGTGCTTTTGCTGCAACTGCGAGTTCAACGTCTGCATTTCAAAGGGCTCCTATCCTCAAAGCGCGAAGCTGCTTGATCCACGGCAGGTGGATTGAGACGCAGTTCGGACGTGACATTCATACTCCCCCTAGACCAGGTCGAAATCTGCTCGGTTCTAGCGTCCCGGGCGGATTGGAGGTTATACCCAGCGGCCTGTTGAACGCCACTTTCGCACCCAGTTCCGGGCCAGGTCGACTTCTTGCGCTCCCGGCACGAGGACACGCCGGAGCGGCGCTCCGGTCCGCCGGACAAAGAAGGCGATCAAAACGCAAGAGTTAACCATATGGGATACGCTCGTAGCCGCCGCGGCACCCCGGCAGCCGTATTTCGGTACCATCAGCGCGGTCAGGGTGAAGATCGCCACCGCTCCTGCCGCGGCTCCGTAAAGGTTCCACCGCGGCATGCCGATTCCCGCCAGATAGCTCGCAATCACCTTGGCTGGGCACAGAGCGATCGTGCCGGGCAGCATGAGCCAGAGCAGGGGAACGCTTTCGCGGAAAGCGTTCCCAAAAAACAGTGGTATAAGAATAGGCGCGGCAATGGCCAGGGGGACGGCGCATGCGATGCCGCTCCAAAGCGCCAGGCGGCTGCAGAGAGCGGTAGTTCCCGTCTGGTCGCGGCCTTGCGCCGAAGAGTTAGCCACATGCGGGAAAATGATGGTGGCCATGGCCGTGGGTAGCAGCCACAAGGATTGGCACACGAAGGCGGAACTTTGAAACAGACCTACCGCCCTGGTTCCGTCGTACGCGTTCACGTAGTAAACGCCCAGGCGGTAATTAATGAACTGGAGAATGTCCCCTAAGAATGCCGGCATGGAGAAACGCAGGGCCGTGCCCCATGCCAGCGCCCGCGTACGGGGCGGGCGGGCCCGCAGTGGACGGTCGTAGGCGTAAATCGCGCAGAGAGTGGCGCAAAAATTCGTCGCGAGAAAGACGATCACCCGGAAACCGGCTGGCCGGCCGCGGGTCAGCAGGATAGCGGCCGGGAGCAGCAGGAAAGCCGTGCCTTGCTTAACCAGATCGCCCATGTTGGCCCGCCGGAATTCGCGCAGGCCCACAACCAAGGCGCGCGCTAATGCGCCGGCGGCTAGCGATGCGACGGTCAGGCTCACGAATACGATGCCGGCTAAGCCGACATTCGTGGGTAGAAACGAGTGCAGGCTGCCGAGCGCCCGAGCGGCCAGGAGAAGACCGGCGCCGCAACCGCCTAAGAGCAAGGCTATGCCATAGACGAATTTCCGCCACCGGCGCACGTCCCCTTTCCCGGAGGCCACAACGAACGTCAACCCTCCGGGGAGCGAAAGCGCGGAGATGGTGAAAATGAGCTGCGCGGTCGCCAGACACAGGTCATACGCGCCTTTCACGGATGGCCCGAGAGCCCGCGCGACGACCGCAGTGCTTCCGAGGACGCACACGACCTGTATCAGATTCGTTGCAAGCGTCTGCACGCCGTCGCCCAACATCGAGTGCGGGCGGCCGGCTGCCGGGCGCTCCGTTCCCGGAGACGATTTAGGGGAGCTTCCGTAGCCTGCGGGGGGGGCTGGCACGATGGCGTTCATCTGGTCTCGCGAAGGCAGAAGCCGAACTCCTCCCCGCTGGGCGATACGTCAAGAATGCCGTAACCGGCATTACGCAGCTCTCGGATGGCAATCAGCGTGGGCCGCAGCCCGATCTCGGGGAACCTGTGGTGAAACTCGATCAGCAACTGCGGAATCGCCGGTCTAACTCTTAGAAGACCAGCGATGACATCGTATTCGCCTCCCTCGATATCCATTTTCAGCAAATCCACGCGCGAGTGCCCAAGCTTCGCCATGATCGTTTCAAGACGAAACACGGGGAGTTCGACAGCGCCAGCGGCGGTAGTGGTGGTGGCCGGAGTGTACGAAACGTGCTCTGCTTGGCGTGGCGCCGAGAATTGCGCGGTGCCATCGTATGCGGCCAAGCCCCAGGGGTGCGCCTCAAAACGCGGTGGAAGCGCCTGTTTGCCGAGCCAACGCAGACTGCGTGGCGTGGGGTCAAAGGCATGCACACCGACCCCGCAGCAGTCCATCAACGCCAGATCGAAAGAGATATCGTCGCCGATACCGACGGAATAGACCACTGACTGTGAATCCAGTAATTCGGACACGACAACCCAGCACGCGCCGTCGTTCCCCAAGCGCTTCTTGCGCGCGGCAACGTCAGGGCGAACCAGATGGTCGCGGCCTGAAGCGGAACGCAAAACACGTTTGCCGTATCGGACTAGGTCGACTGGAGAGCGGACCATATCACAGTTTGTCGGCGGTATCGGCGATCAAGGTGTTTTCTGTGTCCGCTGCTTCCGGATGCCGGCAAGGGGTCCTTGCCGGCAGTGGAAGCGGCCGAAAGAGGCGATACAGCTTCATCAAAGGCGATTTTTCATAAGAGGGATAGTCCCAGAATGTGCGCGGCGCCTCGGCCATGATATTCGCGAGTTGGTCTTCCGTGATGCCAAGTTTCTTGCAGGCGTACAGTTTGTCCCGACGAAGTTCCTCGGGGCTGGCCAAGGGCGAGGCCAGTTCGGCGAGAGCCTGCTCGCGGGTGATCTGTCCGGAAACGACGAGGGTGGCTAGATGAAGTTTGCGTTTCTCCGCTCCGAATTTTCGGGGAAGGATATAGTTCTGATAGAAACGCGTGTAGATGGACTCGTGATGCTTCTGGTCGTAGGGCCGCCATCCGAGTTCGCGCTGGATAGTGGCCATGGCATCCGATTTCTGGTAGTCGATATAGTCCAGCACGTTTACGAATTGGATGCGCAACACGTGCCGAAGCCGGAAATAATCCAGCAGCGTCAGATGCGGGAACGTCCGCAGTGGCGTGCAACCGAAGCGAGCGTGAAGCGAACGAATGTACTTCCAGTCGTAGTGCCCGTGCGACCAGGTCGGTACCGAAAGACCTTCGGTTCTGACGTTCGCGCCATAGAGTATGTACTTCAATCCCAACTGCGCGGCTCTATGATAGAGCGTCGCGAGGATCGCGTGATCCGTGGGTATCTCCGCATCCGGGGTGGATGCCTTTAGAAAGCTGAGCTGCAAGTCGCGGAACTCGTCCCAGTCCAGAACATTCGTGAACAGGTCGATGGAAAGGGCTTTGAGGCAGTGCTCGATGTTTTCCACCGCTAGGTTGGAATCCCACCCGTTGTCCATGTGCACGGCCAACGGCCGTAGCCCGAGGGACTTCACCAGCCACGCTACGTACGTGCTATCGACGCCGCCGCTGACCCCAATCAGGCAGTCGTAGTCTTTCCCCACGCCGCTAGCTTTGATGTTGGCGACCAGTTCGTTCAGAAGGCGCTCGCGATCCTCGGCGCGGGGCATTTTGCGGATACGAATCTCGTGCGTTTTACAGCGGTTGCAAACGCCCTGTTCGTCGAATTCGATGCCCGGATCTGTCGTGTCCATGACGCAGCGCAAACAAATGCGATATTCGGGATTGTCCATCGGCTATCCTCTCTGCTCGAACAACCTGGATAAGGTGTCGGACGATGGGAAACTGATCAAGACCGCCCGAAGTCTTCCGTGAAAAACAAAAATGCTGCCGGCGGCGGCGGCGGATGCCCCGCTGGCTACCGCTTGTCGAAGATGATCGATCGCCCCTGCGCCGCCACAGGCGATCAGGGGGACATCGACCGAAGACGCGACCTCTCGTATAAGGCCTAGATCGTAACCCTTCATTGTGCCGTCGAGGTCCACGGAATTAAGCAGGATTTCGCCTGCGCCGGCGTTCTTCATACGGACCGCCGCCGCAGCGGGGGCTTCTTTGATGCTGCGGCCGCTCGCGTGCGAGTATACTTCGTATGCCCCGGTAAACGATCGCTTGCGCACATCGATCGAGACCACTACCGATTGGCTTCCGAGAACGGCCGCGCAGCGTTCGACAAATCCCGGATCGTGTAGCGCGGCGGTGTTGAGGACGACTTTCTCTATGCCGATGCCGACCACGCGCCTGGCATCTTCCACGGTGCGGATTCCACCGCCGTACCCAAGCGGCATGAAGCTCTCGTTAGCTACTTCGGTGAGGAGTTGGAAGTTCGGCCCGCGCCCTTCCTTACTGGCCATAATGTCGAGCAAGCAGAGTTCATCGACTTCTTTATCGTTGAACAGCTTGACAACGTTACGGGGGTCGCCGAGGTAGGTGGGGTCCTTGAAGCGAACTGTTTTGATCAGGCCGGTGCCTTTCAATAGCAGGCAGGGGATGATCCGAGGCCTTCGTTTATACACTAAACATGCTCGCTAAAGGCCTTGAAGACCTGCAGCCCCCAGCGAAGGCTCTTTTCAGGGTGGAACTGGACACCCGCGATAGGGCCGCACGACACCGCCGAGGTAAACGTGCCATCGTAATGTGTTTGAGCGAGCGCGTCTTCGACGCGCTCACACGTGAAATGGTACGAGTGCACGAAGTAGAAACGGGCCTCCGAATCAAGGCCCTGTAGCAGGTAGTGGGGGCGAACAGAAATAACGGTGTTCCAGCCCATGTGCGGTACCTTGACCGAGGGGTCGGAGGGCCGGAATCGTACCACCCGGCCTCTAATCAGTCCCAGGCCGTTCAGGGAGCCCTCCTCGGAGGAATCGGCGAGCAACTGCATGCCGAGGCAGATGCCGAGAAACGGGACAGGAGCGGTGGTCAGGAGTTCCTGCAGGACGGGGGTAATACCAAGTTCAGCGAGATTGCGCACGCCGTCGTCGAATGCGCCCACCCCGGGCAGGACAAGTTTCCGCGCGCCGGCGATCCGTGCGGGGTCCGAGGTCAGCTCGGCTTCCACGCCCAGGCGAGCAAGCATACTCACGATTGAGCCGACGTTCCCCATTTTGTAATCGATGATGGTTATCATCGTTCTACCCGTTCCGGGGTGCCCCGCCGACCGTACCGCGCCGGAGCAACTCCTCTGCAATTTTACTCGCCGCGCAGCCTCCGCCGTACGAACAGCCCTGCCCGCCGACGCTGCCGATGGCGGAAATGATGACCTTGGCGATTGTCTGGGCCTCCGCCGGAGGGCACAGACGATTCCAACCTGCTTCTACCAACTCGGTCCACTCGGTTTCGTCCCGAAGGGTCACGCACGGGACCTGATAAAAGAAAGCCTCCTTCTGGACGCCGCCCGAATCGGTCACGATGACGCTGGCGTTACGCTCCAACTCGATCATATCCAGGTAGCCGACCGGCTCGATCATGCGGACGGCGGCCGGAAGCCCGGCCGCGGCCGGCAAACCGGTCAGCGCCGTACGGGTCCGTGGGTGCACCGGCCAGAGAACCGGGGTTATCTGCGCCGCTATGCGGATGCCCTCGACGATACGGGCCAGTCTTTCGGGGTTATCCGTGTTCTCGGCGCGGTGGATCGTCACCAGCGCATACCCCAGCCGCTGGAGTCCCAGGCGGGAAAGAACTGTGCTGTGTTTTTCGGCGCTGGGGGCATATAGCAACGCCGCATCGTACATCACATCGCCGACCAATTTGATGCGGTCGGCCGCTACCCCTTCCCGGCGCAAGTTCTCGCAAGCCTTGGGGGTGGGTGCGAACAAGAGTTCGGAAACGGCATCTGTGACGATACGGTTAATCTCCTCTGGCATTCGGCGATTGAATGAGCGTAGTCCCGCTTCTACGTGTGCGATCGGCACGCGCAGTTTGGCCGCAGCGAGTGCTCCGGCCAGAGTGGAGTTGGTGTCGCCGTACACCAGCACCCAATCCGGTTTACGGTCGGTGATCGCCTGTTCCAAGCCGCGCAGCATGCCTGCCGTTTGCTCGGCGTGCGAACCGGATCCCACACCCAAGTTCGTCTCAGGCGCCGGGAGGTTCAACTCATCGAAAAAGACCTGTGACATGGGGGCATCGTAGTGCTGGCCTGTGTGCACCAAGTACTGGTGAATGCCGGCTTCCGCCAATGCCCGGCTGACTGGTCCCGCCTTGATAAACTGCGGTCGCGCGCCGATGACGGTCAGAACAGTCATGCTTTCGTACCGCCGTTGACGGCCGCTGCATAATCGCGCAGTCGCCGCCGGGCGATGACGTCCCAACTGAATTGTGTGCACATTCGCTGTGCGCCGCAGTCGCCCAGACGCTGACGTGTGCCATCGTCGCGCAGTTCGGCGAGGACGCGCACCATGTCATCGACATCTCCGTAGCGGTACATGACGCCATTGCCTTCAATGCGCTCGCACGCTTGAAGCGTGTCGTTAACGACAATGGGAATGCCGCATGCCGCAGCGTCCAGC
>OCZT010003051.1_pt1 | contig 17223 bp, 12 predicted proteins | sample 1539031 | NCBI WGS metagenome assembly OCZT01 (sample SAMEA3539308, study PRJEB22396) | soil metagenome | biome: tundra; feature: field; material: soil | place: USA | collected 2010-05 | depth 0.15 m | reverse complement strand
TCACCGCCCTGCTGGACCACCTGGGATGTCTGGCCCGGGTCGACCTCCGCTACGGAGACAACGACACCGGCCCCACCGTGCCCACCCTCGCCGAACCCACTGCGACCCAACGCCGAGCCTTCGAACTCCTCGGCGTACCGATCCCGCTGACCCTGAAGTAGCCAGAACCCAAACACCCGAAAACAGTGAAACCCCTGCTCAACAGGGGTTTCACGCGTCATACGACACGTAACTTCGGTCTATAGAGAGCGGGTGCGAAGGCACGTGCGACGAGGGCGCGCAGGTTGTCGAGGCTGCCGATCGCCAGTCCCCGATTGCGGGCCTGGATGAGGATGTTGCCGATGGCGGTGGCTTCGACCGGTCCCGCCAGGACAGGTAGGCCGGTACGGTCCGCGGTGAGCTGACAAAGCAGCTGGTTCTGGGAGCCGCCGCCGATGATGTGGATCGTGCGGATCTCCTTGCCGGACAGTATGGCCGCCGTGCGCACTGTGTGGGCGTAGGCGGCGGCCAGGCTTTCGATGATGCTGCGGACGGTTTCGGCTACGGTCTGCGGGGGCTGCAGCCCGTGTGCGAGGCAGTGTTCGGTGATCCGGGCGGGCATGTCGCCGGGGCGCAGAAAGAGGGGGTCGGAAACGTCGAACACGGCGACCGAGCCCGGGGGCACCTGGGCTGCCGCGGCAAGCAAGACGGTGAGGCCGGTGGCCGCACCGTCGCGTTCCCAGGTGCGGATCGATTCGGACAGGAGCCACAGGCCCATGACATTGCGCAGGTAGCGCACGCGTCCGTCGACGCCGCCCTCGTTAGTGAAGTTGGCCTCGCGGCTGGCCACGCTCAGCACCGGGGCCTCGAGCTCGACGCCGACGAGCGACCAGGTGCCACAGGAGATGTATGCGCAGTCATCGGAGGTCATGGGCACCGCGACGACTGCGGAGGCGGTGTCGTGGGAGCCCACCGCGACAACCTCAAGGCCCCCGGCGACGTCGATCTCCCTGGCCACGGCGGGCAGCAGGGGGCCAATCTCGCTGCCGGCTTCGACGAGCGTTGGAAACAGCGGCCGTGGCAACCTGAGGCGGGCGATCAGGGTGTCGTCCCACTGACCGGTGCGGATGTCGAGCAGGCCGGTGGTGGAGGCGTTCGTGCGTTCGGCGACCTTATGGCCGGTGAGCCAATAGGTGAGCAGGTCGGGGATGAGCAGCATCGACTCGGCGCCGTCCAGGTCGCCCGCCAGCTGGTCGGCACCGAGCTGGTACAGGGTGTTGAACGGCAGGAACTGCAGTCCGTTGCGGGCGTAGAGCTCGGCTGGGGCGATGAGGGCGTGCGTGGCTACCACGCCTGGCCCTGTGCGCTCGTCGCGATAGTGGAATGGGTTGCCGAGCATGCGGTCCCCCCGCAGCAGGGCGTAGTCCACCGCCCACGAGTCGACGGCAGCAGATTTCAGCCCGGGTTCTTCGCGGACCGCGGCGGCAAGCCCTCCCAGGACCTGGCGGTACAGCTCGAGGATGTTCCAGTGCAGTCCGTCGATGGTGGCGACCGGGTCGTTCCCGAACCGTGCGACCGGGTGCACGCTCAGCTCGTTCGGCCCGACCCGGCCGAGGATCACCCGGCCGCTGGACGCACCGAGGTCCACTGCAGCGACCACGCCTACAGTGGTGTTCACGCGCGCACCATGGTTGTGGCGGTCTTCACGGGCGCAGCTCGGGCGCTGTGGATGTCATCGCAGGAAGGCGGCCGCGACGCCGGCGTCGACCGGGATGTGCAGACCTGTGGTGTGGCTGAGGTCGGCCGAGCAGAGCACGAACACCGCGTTTGCCACGTTCTCCGGGAGCACTTCGTGCTTGAGGAGGGTGCGCCCCGCGTAGTACTTGCCCAGGTCCTCCTCGGCCACGCCGTAGACAGCGGCCCGCTTGGCACCCCATCCGCCGGCGAAGATACCCGAACCGCGTACCACACCGTCCGGGTTGATGCCGTTGACCTTCACGCCGTGCTCGCCGAGTTCGGCGGCGAGAAGGCGGACCTGGTGGGCCTGGTCGGCCTTGGCCGCGGAGTAGGCGATGTTGTTGGGCCCGGCGAAGATCGAGTTCTTCGAGGAGATGTAGACGATGTCTCCGCCCAGCTTCTGGTCGATGAGCACGCGCGCCCCGGCACGGGAGACCAGGAACGAGCCCTTGGCCATGACGTCGTGCTGCAGGTCCCAGTCCGCGACTGTCGTCTCGAGCAGGGACTTGCTCAGTGACAGCCCGGCATTGTTGACCACCAGGTCGAGACCGCCGAACGCCAGCACCGTGGCGTCAACCGCTGCCTGCACCTGTGCCTCATCGGTGACATTGGCCTGGATGCCGACGGCGACGTCCGAGGTGCCGATCTCGGCCGCCGCGGCCTGAGCGGTGGCAAGGTCGAGGTCGGCGATGACGACACAGGCACCTTCTGCCGCGAGACGGGTGGCGATGGCCTTGCCGATGCCAGAAGCGGCGCCGGTCACCAGGGCGATCCGGGTGGCCAGCGGCTTTGGCTTGGGCATCCGCGCCAGCTTGGCCTCCTCCAGTGCCCAGTACTCGATGCGGAACTTCTCGGCCTCGTCGATCGGTGCGTAGGTCGAGAGTCCCTCGGCTCCGCGCATCACATTGATGGCATTGACGTAGAACTCGCCGGCCACCCGCGCGGTCTGCTTGTTGGCGCCGTAACTGAACATTCCCACCCCCGGGACCAGGACGATGAGCGGGTCGGCGCCGCGTATCGTGGGCGAGTCGGGGGTCGCGTGACGGTCGTAGTAGGCCTGGTACTCGGCCCGATACGCCTGGTGCAGCTCGTGCAGGCGGGTGATCGAGTCTTCGACGGAGGCATCGGCCGGCAGGTCGAGCAAGAGCGGCTTGACCTTGGTACGCAGGAAGTGGTCGGGGCAGCTCGTGCCGAGCCCGGCGAGGCGAGGGTGCTCGACGCGAGAGAGGAAGTCCAGGACCTCCGGTGCATCGGTGAAGTGGCCGACCCGTGCCAGGTCGGTGGAGACCAGACCCCGAATGGTCGGGGCAAGCGCGGCGGCCTTCGCGGTGCGCTCGGCCGGCGAGAGCGCGCCGAACCCGCTGAGCTCGCCACCGAAGGGCTCGGCCTTTGAGTGCACCGCGATGTATGCGGCGGCGGTGTCGATCATCCACAGCGAGTTCTTCTCGACCTCGTCACTGGTCTGGCCCCAGGCAGTGATGCCGTGACCGCCCAGGATGCAGCCGATCGCCTCCGGGTTGGCCTCCTGGATCGCGGCGATATCCAGGCCGAGCTGGAAACCGGGGCGACGCCAGGGGACCCAGGTGACTCGATCACCGAAAACTGCCATGGTGAGGTCCGCGCCGTCGGCTGCGGTCGCGATGGCGATGCCGGAGTCGGGGTGCAGGTGGTCCACATGGTCCGCCTCGACCAGAGCATGCATCGCGGTGTCGATCGAGGGCGCGGCCCCGCCCTTGCCGTGCAGGGTGTAGTCGAACGCTGCGACCATCTCATCCTCGCGGTCGAGTCCGGGGTATACCTTCACGAGCGCGCGAAGGCGGTCCAGCCGCAGCACTGCGAGCCCGGACTGGGTCAGGGTGCCCAGGTCGCCCCCGGAACCCTTGACCCAGAGCAGCTCGACCGGCTCGCCCGTGACCGGGTCGGTCTCGGTGCCCTTTGCGGAAGTATTGCCCCCGGCGTAGTTGGTGTTCTTTGGGTCCGCGCCGAGGCGGTTCGACCGCGCGACGAGTTCAGCGGCTGCAGGGTTGGTGGTCATGAACTGCTCCTGGGTGATGGCGGGGTCGATGGTATGAAGACGTTGAGCCGCTTTGCGCGGGAAGGCATTTCAAACTGACCGGAGCTACGCGCCCCAGCCGGCTTGGTTGCCGCCGACCCGGGCGTGGGTGACCTGCTTGAGGTATCCGGATTCGTTGAAGGCGGTGATGGGGTTGGCGGGTAGTCCGCGGGATTCGCGCCAGGCGGCGAGGTCAGGTCGGACGTCGGTGTAGAAGGCGTCCATGAGGATGCCGTTGGCGCCGAGCACGTCGCCGACGTTCTGTGCTTCGGTTAGTGCGTCGCGGTCAACGAGCAGCGCGCGGGCTGTCATCTCCTGGACGTTCAGCACCGAGCGGATCTGGCCGGGAATCTTCTGCTCGACGTTGTGGCACTGGTCAAGCATGAACGCAACCGGGCTATCGGGTCCGTAGCCGCCACCGCGGATGACCTCGTACAGGATGCGGAAGAGCTGGAACGGGTCGGCGGCGCCGACGATGAGGTCGTCGTCGGCGTAGAAGCGGGAGTTGAAGTCGAACGAGCCGAGCTTCCCCAGGCGCAGCAGCTGGGCGACGATGAACTCGATGTTGGTGCCCGGGGCGTGGTGGCCGGTGTCCAGGCAGACCATCGCCTTGTTGCCGAGCGCTGAGACCTGGGCGTAGGAGGTTCCCCAGTCGGGGACGTCGGTATGGTAAAACGCGGGCTCGAAAAACTTGTACTCCAGCACGAGGCGCTGGTCATCGCCGAGCCGGGCGTAGATGGCCGCGAGCGATTCGGCCAGGTGATCTTGGCGGCCGCGGATGTCGCCCTGTCCGGGATAGTTCGTGCCGTCGGCCAGCCAGATCTTCAGGTCGCGTGATCCCGTTTCGTTCATGATGTCGATGCACTCGAAGTGGTGGTCGATGGCCATCTGCCGCACGGCGGGGTCGGTGTGGGTGAGGCTGCCGAACTTGTAGGCCTCGTCCTGGAAGGTGTTGGAGTTCACGGTGCCGAGCTGCAGGCCGAGCTCGGCGGCGTAGCGGCCAAGGGCGGGGTAGTCGTCGCTCTTGTCCCAGGGGATGTGCAGGGCGACCGAGGGGGACAGGCCGGTGTACTGGTTGACCTGGGCGGCGTCGGCGATCTTCTCCTCGATGGTGCGGGGGGTGCCGGGGGTGGTGAACACCCGGAATCGGGTGCCGGAGTTGCCGAACGCCCACGAGGGCAGCTCGATCCTCTGGGTCTCGAGCTGGGCGAGGACCTGCGCGCTGATGCTCACGAGCTGCTTCCTTCTGTTGGTGTCGCGTCGAGGGCGGCGCGCTGATTTGAAAACTTCGGTTATTGGAGGAGACCGACATCTGAGGCATCACCGAAATCGAGCAAGAACTTTCGTATCTCGGTTTCCCAGTGCTCCATGACACCGGTGCCGGTCATGCCTTCCTGAGCGCATGACAGGTCCTCGATCTGGAAGTGGCAGATGACGTGCGAGGAGTTGTTCCAGCCGGATTGAGCCCCCGAGGCGCCTGGGCCCCAAAGCGGCGTGACATTCTCACGCTTCACCTGAAGCTGGACGCAGGTTGGGGCCTGGGACGGGCTCGTCATCAGCATCTCCTTTGATGAATCGTTTCAACGATACGGCAAACTGAGTCTGATCGCAAGGCGGGTGTCGGCGGGAGCTGCTCGTACTGATGCACAGAGACGGCCCGCTGCTAAGAAAGCCCAACATGGCGGTGCTCGATTCCTAGCAGGCTCGCGGCCGCCCTGATGTCGGCCGCGCGGTGGCCGAGGCAGAGCGCCCAGTGGTGGCCGATCCCCGTCTGGCTCCACTCGTCAACCCAGATGCCCGGGTCCCCGCCGAAGTCGACCCGCGAGGTGGTGTTGCCGATCTTGAGGAGCGGGCCAGGGACGACCTCGCCCTCCGAGGTGATGAAGGCGAAGCTGCCGTTCAGGTCCTGACCGATGCCGAAGGTGGTGACCGGTCCCTGTTTGACATCGAGCTCGACTGAGACCCCCCAGCCGCGTTTGCCGTGATACACCCCGAGCCCCCGCAGGATCGGGTCTTTCGCGCTGACCGCCAGATGCCCGGGACCGTCATGGCCCATCTCGACGACGCCGTCGACGAAATCGAGTGCCTGGATCTCGCTGAAGGAACCGCCTGCACCGATGGCCTGGCTCGCAAGCATCGCGATGGAGGTGCGCAGCTCGTACTCCCCGGCCATAGGGACGCCTCGGGCGGTCAGGATCGAGGACCCGAGGATCATGCCGGCGCCGAGACGTTCGTGCTGCTCCCCCGCGAGGCCCCGGTGGTAGTACGCGACGGAGTCCAGGTCAAAGTCGTCGACGAGGCGGTCCAGCCCGACCGAGACCTTGGCGCCCCAGGCGAAGTCTTCTTGATTGACCGACTCCTCGACTGAGAAGAGCCGGCGGGAGAGGTCCATGCGCTCGGCGACCTGCGCATCGGTGACCTTATCGACCCGAACCCGCAGGTCGTCGAACTCGAGCACCTCAACATGCGAACCGAATTTCGTCGAGACGGTGGTGAGGTCGGTCGAGACGTCGAGCATCCCCGGGTAGAGATGCCCCATCAGTCCGTGCCGGGCGGTGCGCAGCGTAGCCCGGACACCGGCCGCGTGCACCCACTGATTGATCCGGCCCCACGCGCTCTCCTGGCGCAGGTAGCCGGACACCGAGCGGAAGGGGATGCCAGCCCGCCGGAAGACGTTCGCGACCTCGGGCACAGGGCACTGCCCGCAGTAGGCCAGCCACTTGCCGGTGTCGAAGGTCGCGTGATCCATAGCCTCGGTGGGTTGCAGGTCGATCACCAGGACCGGTGCCTGCGCCTTCTGCGCGATGGGCAACACCATCGAAGACGTCAGGTACGTCGCCAGAAAAATGACAATGAGATCGCAGTCAGCTCCCCGCAACTTCTCAGCGGCGATGCCGGCCTCGCGGGCGTCGGACACAAAACCCGCATCGATCACGTCGGCGTCGAGCGCGTTGAAGCGGCTATTGACGTAACGAGCGGACTCCTGCAACTGAGGAAGAAGCGCAGGAAACTGGGGCCAGTAGGCTCCGAGCCCGCCCGAGACGAGCCCGATCCGGGTGCGGCGGCGCTCCTTCGGCTCGAGCAATTGACTGGCCGAGCGGCGAGGGCTCATATTCATGCGGATCTCCTGTTTGTGCGGATCGAACAGGGAGGGTGACGTGCGGGCGGCCGAACGCCTCAACGCCCCCACTTCAAGGCACATGAGCCCGGAGGGCGACGGCTCGGCGGGGTCATGTGCGCCGGACCCCATCAGTCCTGGGCGTCATGACTCGGATCGCTGGCGGCCACCACAAGTGCCGATGAAGCCGCAGGCGCCCGTAAAACCGTCGACTCGTCCTTGCCGTTAGTCATACCGGGCCGCCTGGTGGCCCGGTGGCTCGCAACAGCGGCACCGATCCCCTCGATACGGGCGGTTCCAGTGCTGACGTCCGGCTCGAGGTAGGAGCCTTCGGTCCACTCGTTCCACGAGTTCACGCCTACAAGGGCCGGACCGTGCCCTTCCTCGGCAAAGCACAGTGCGTCAGCCACCGCGTCGGCCAGGGCTCCGGGACCCTCCTCGGCAAGGATGACGGTGTACGGATAGCCCTGGTCGCGGTCGTGGGCCCAGTGCGTGGTCCGCGGCGAAGGGTCCCAGCCCACGGATACGTTCGGGAAGTACGGAACGCCATAGACAGCAGGCGCGCGCCTCCACTGCTCCACAGCTTTGTGATGCGCCTGCCGGTATCCAGACGTCGGGAAGGCGTCCATCCCATTGTCGTTATGGTGCCACCAGCAGTAGTGCGAGGTACTGTCTGGCTGGAGGACGTCGTACACCTCGCGGGGGCCGGCCAGTGACGGCGAAGACATGAGATTCAGATGCACCTCAATACCTGCGTCGCGGGCACGCTCGCGGAACCCGTCGAGAAGTCGGCGTGTCGGCGCCAGACCACCAAGGCCTTCCACCAGAGACGGTGTGTCGTAGATGGAGAAGTACGCACGACCTTCGACCTTCAGGTACTGACTGTGACCGAAGAAGTTCTCGATGATGTAGTTCGTGGCATGCTCGAAGGCGTAGCGACTGTTGGGTGCCGATAAGAGAGTCTGCTGGGCACCCAACGGAGCTGGGTAAAGTTCGGTCCACGGGTGGTTCGCCCACATGAGCGCAACCTGAAGGCCCGTTGCCTTTGCCGCCGGCAGGATTCCCTCAACAAGGGCGCGTTCAAGGAAGGGGCCGCCCTCGTACCAATACCAGTCGACGATGAAAGCATCGATGCCGTGAGCACGCGCCAGGCGTGCTTTGCGCAGGGCCACCTCGGGCTGTGCTTCGTCTTCCGGTCCCCAGAGCGGCACTCTGGGCTGGTCGTGGCCTGGGAAGTGCGGTCGCGCGGCCGCCACGACCTCCCACTCCGTCCAGCCGTGACCCTTGAGCTCGTCGTTCCGCGGATCCGGGTGGTACTGCGGGAAATAGTAGGCGGCGACGCGTGCACTCGGACTTGAGTCGGACGTCATCTCGTGCCCATCCCGCAACCGCTGTCGGAACCCTGATCGCGACCGTAAACGATCAACTGGGCAACACCTTCGACCCCGACGTCAAGCTTAGATCGGATTCCAGAGACCCCCTCGAGGTGCAGGACCATGCGGCGGTCGGCGACCCGCCGAGTCTGCTGCAGGTTGCGCGAGAGAAGCGAGATGGCCTTGCCCTGATCACGCGGCGCGCGAGCTAGCTTCACGTCGCTTGCAGCACCCTGAACGCCGAAAGCGCGGAGGGAATCACCATCGACGTGGCTAATGGCATTCGATACCCCTCGCGCGTTCAGCGCCGGCAGATTAGGGAACTGCGCGGTCCCTGACTTGGCCGCTCCCGGGTTCGACGATTCAAATTTCGTCATCAAACTGCCCTCCGCACGCCGAAGATGTTGCTCAGGCGCCGAGACTTCGGCACGGCAACGCGAACTCCGTCAGTCCAAACGATCATCCACCGCTCCCCTCACTGTCTTGAGATCTCCACGGTCCCGGACAAAACTCCGGCTAGAGGCGGCTAGAGGTAGACCCGTCGTGGTCACACCTGCTTAGGCGCAAGCAGACCTCAGCGATCCCAGGGGTACCTGGTACGCCCGACCTTGGGCAACCCGTGGTTGAGTTTGCCTGCGGTGCTGAGCAGAATGTGGCACTCCGGGACCGGCGCGTCTTCGCCGCGGACGAGCTTCACCACTAGTTCGTTCCACCCCTGTTCTAAGGTCACCTGCTGGTAGCCGTCGTTGGGGCTGGCGTACGCAGGTCGGATCGGCCGGTGGCGGCAGAGAGAGAAGAGCGGCTTGCCGTTGAACCATGCCGCGGAAGGTCCGCTGGCATCGACGCCGAGCAGCGCTTCCATCGACTCGGCGGCCTCAAAGAACGTCTGCACGTACACGACGCCGGGTTCAGGCAAAAGGGCGTGCAGGGGCAGGGCGTTTTCCGGCACGTCGACGTCGTGCCACTCGCCTCCGCGGGATGACGGCAGTTGCTCGTTGCCGACCGCGGTCTCTGGCGCAAGCGGCGTGTCGAGGAGTTCCTGCTCACTGGCTCCCTCGGTCGGGTAAGGGCCGCTTACCCGTGTGGCCATGCTGCCGATCAGGACGACGGGGGCGGCTGGCTGCTGCGGGTAGCCCTCGAGGTCGACTGCCAGGAAGAGTCGGTTGCTGTTGTCGAGGAAGCCACGGCCGGGGACCTCGATGTCCCACTCGAGCGTGGCCTCGCTCGCGGCCTCGATTGACACGGCCCGCTGTGCGGGCTTGGCCCATCCCTCGGGGACGACAAGTTGCGCGCTTGCCTGGACCTGGTCCGGGTGGTGGTTGCGCAGCCGGACCACGATCCGCTTCGTGGTCTTGGGTGCGACGGCGGGCGTGTCGATGTAATCGACGCCGATCGACATGCCGACCGACGGGTAGTCGACGAGAAGCGGGTTGCGGCTCCAGAGCTCACGCACGGAGTCGTCGGCGTAGAGATCCTCGTCCTTCACCGAGATCGTGCCGTCAGGCCCCAGGAGTCCGTGCGCCGCGAGCAGATGGTGAGCGGCTTTTACGACGCGGTCCACGACCTCGGGCAGGGTGGAGGGGATCGGCGTGGTCCCGTCGCTGAGGTGGCGAACACCGCCCCACGACTCGTTGGTCGAGATTGTGTCGCCGAACGGGGCGGTCCACTTTTCCGGCAGGCCAGAGCTGCCGGCCACGATGCCTAGCCAGCTGCCGATCGTCCCGCCGCTGGAGTCGGTGTCGTAGCCGCAGTTCACCGTCTTGCAGAGGGCGTCACCGAAGTCGTCGCCGTAGAGCAGCCCGATGACCTGAAACCCCATGTTGATGGGGGAGTACTGAGCCACGTGGTGCGGCGTCGCAGTCAGGACGCGCTGCCTAGCCTGCTTCCAGTCGAGACCCTCGTCATGGGCCTGAACCGCGGCCTGCACTGCACGCGCGGTCAGTGAGCCCTCGGGAACGTATGACAAGCCGATCTGGATGAGCTTCGCCGAGTCGCTGACAACGAATCCGGCGGACTGGATGGCAACGTTGAAGAGCTCGCCGTAGACGCTCTCGCCGCCTGCATGGTCGCAGATCGCGTCCTCGTAGGCGTAGCGAGCTGCTAGTCGGGGGAGCCCAGGAGCGACACAGGCCCAGATTTCCGACCGGATCGGGCAACCCATGCAGTTCGTGAACCAGTTGTTGTAGTGGCCGGACACCGGGGGCTCGAGCCCCAATCGCAGGTTCGTCTTGGACAGCCCATACTCGTCCCAGTTGTAGCCGATGTGGTCGAGCCAGTACCGTGCCAGGTCGCGGGCCGCAAGGTCGGGACCCACCTGCTCCAGCGCAGTGAGCCAGACCAGCTGCATCTCGAGGTCGTCGTTGGGCAGCCCGCCCTCCCGCAGCTCGGGGTACCACCACACGTCGAAAGGCTCCGGACGACCCAGCGCCTCCTCGACCGGCGTCCCGAGGGTGCCTCCGCAGTTCTTGCCCATCCAGCAGCCGCGAACCTTGTCCCTGTACGAGGGGCTCATCAAGTCGAGGTTGTACATAGTGCCCTTTCTTTTAGCATGGATTGGTCGGAGGGTGGAGCCGTCACTTCAGGGCGCCGGCGGTCAGGCCCCGCTCGAAGAACCGTTGCAGGGCGAGGTAGACGATGACAGTGGGAAGGGCCACCACGACGGCGCCAGCGATGATTTTGGCCTGATCGCTGCCGTACTGCGATGTGAAGAACTGGGGCAGCTGGGTGATCACCTGCTTGTCGGGACTCTGCAGAAAGAGCAGCGGCAGCAGGTACTCGTTCCAGCTGGCCACGAAGGTCCACACGACGACCACCGCCGAGATCGGACGCGTGAGGGGCAGGACCAGGTACCAGAAGGTCCGAAGGGTGCCGCACCCGTCGAGCTTGGCCGCCTCGAACAGCTCCTCGGGAAGTCCGGCGACGTAGGCTCGCGCAAGCAGGACGTTGAAGGGGATCGCCAGGGCCACCAGTGGCAGGATCACCGACAGGTAATTGTCCAGCAGGCCGATCCTCTGCACGGTTATGTAGAGAGGCACGGTAAGTGCAGCCGACGGCATCGTCAGGGCCAGAAGCATCACGTAGAAGAGAGCTTCCTTCCAACGCAGCTGCAACTTAGCGAAGGCGAAGGCGGCAAGCATGGTGCAGGCATACGCGAGGGCCACAGTGCCGGCCGCGATGACCAGGCTGTTCCTGAAGAACAGGCGCAGCTCCGGGAGAGCCAGCACCGCCGCGTAGTTACCGAAACCGTCCCCACCGAGTGACCCCTGGACCATGGCCACCAAGGGAAACGCAAAGGGGAGCACCAGCAGTGTGAGCGCTACCTGGGCCAGCACCCTACGCAAGGTGCCTCGAATCTCAAGCATCAGACCTCACCGCCCGCGCGTAGCCGTCGAATCTGCCAGCCGGCTAGCAGCAGGGCGACGGCCATGAGGACGCTCGTAAGCGCCGCGCCGTAGCCGGCATGGAAGTTGGTGATCCCCTGCTGGTAAAGATATGTGGCCAGAAACTCCGTGGACCTGGCCGGCCCGCCGCCGGTCACAAGGTAGGGGATGTCGAAAGTCTTGACGGTGCCGATGACACCGAGGACGAGGAGAGTGACGCTGGTGCCCTTCGTGAGCGGCACCAGAAGGCTCCGCACAATCCGCCAGTTGCCCGCGCCGTCGATCCGGGCTGCCTCGAGGAGGCTGGCGTCAACCTGCGTTAGCCCGGCGAAGTACAAGATGAAACTGAAACCGGTCCATTGCCACACGTTGATCGCGATCAGCGCGTAGAGCGCGGTCCCGGGGTCGGCCAGCCACGGGTGCGCCAGGGTGTCGAGCCCGATAGCGTGCAGCACCCCGTTCAGCTGCCCGTCGGCATCCAAGATCTGTCGGAAGACGGGCGCCATGACCGCGGGAGCGAGCACGACGGGAATGAACAGGAGCACCTTGTAGAACGACTTCGCCTTGAGGTTTGAGTGGAGGAGGATGGCGAAGAGCAGCCCGAGCGCCATCTGGATCAGTATCGCCAGGGAGTAGACCGTCATGTGCCAGATCGCCGACCAGAAGATGGGGTCGCGAAGCACGTGGCTGTAGTTCGCCCAACCCACGGAGCGTTGCTCGGGGCTGATGCCATCCCAGTCCAGCAGGCTCACCCGAAGGGTGTAGCCGATCGCGAAGTAGACGATTCCCAGGACCATGACCATGGCGGGCAGGACGTAGAGGTAGTTGGAGCCGCGCCAGGGCGAGGCACCTCTCGTGGCGGGGCGGCCGTCCGGGGTCTCACCCTCTGCGCCGCTCCACGCGACGGAGGAGTCACGTCCTTCGTCGTTGATCATGTCGTTCTCATTATCGCTCCATCTTCGGGATTGCAGCGGCCGTGTGGCCCCCGGGCGGTCGTCCGACCGGGGCACGGCACGTGTGGTGATCGCCAAGTGCGGCTCGCCCTACGGCTTCGCGGCCTTCTGCAGGTCCGCAGCCGCGTCAGCGGGCGACTTCTGGTTCGTCGCCACCGCCGAGGCGGCGTCGCCGAGGGCGGTGATGAGGTCGGCAGAACTGATCTGACGCTGCTCCGTGGCTGAGGCGACATCGCTGATGGTCTGCGTGAGCGCAGCTCCCTGCGCCGCCGGGTCCACGAGGCCGACCATCTGAGGGGTGACGCCCTTCAACGCGGGTACCTGGACGAACTGCTCGGCAACAAGCGTCTGCCCCGGTATGGTCGTGGTGAGCCAGGTGACGAAGGCTTCGGCGGCTGCCGCGTTCTTGGACTTGGCCCTGACCGCGAGGCCGTAGTCGGAGTCCGCGAAGTAGCCTGTCTTGTTGCCCTTCCCGGCGACATCCGGGAAGGGGATCAGCAGCGCGGTGAAGGCCTTGGGATTCGACACACCGGCTGCCTTAATGGTGGCGAGCATGTGGTCCTCCTTGTACTGCGAGGCCTCCCAGGAGCCCTGCATGATCATGGCGGCCTTGCCCGCCATGAAGCGGTTCATTGCGTCCGGGTACTGCGCGATCCCCGCCGCACCCGGTTGCATGATCCCGTCCGAGAACAGCGACTTGAAGATCGAGAGGGCCTGGACCAGATCGGGGTCGGTCCACTGCAGTTTGCCCGCCACCGCCTGGCGGAACTTCCCGGGGGCGATGCTATTCGCGATGGACTGGATCATGTCCTGGTTGATCCACTCGTCCTTGGCACCCTGCACGAAGCAGGTGCTGCCCTTGGACTGGATTGTTTTGCACGTCTGGACCCACTCGCCGAGGGTCGTGGGCGGCTTCAGCCCCCACTGGTCGAAGAGCGACTTGTTGATGAGAAGAGTTCCTGCGCCGCCCGAGCCGATCGACAGGCCCATGAGCTTGTTACCGTCGGAGAAGGTTTGGACACCCAGGGGTGAAAGTTTGTCCTTCCACGCTGACCCCAGGCTCGCCTTCGCTGCTGGCGTGAGGTCCTTAGCGAAGCGCCCGTAGGCTGCCGTGATGGCTCCGGGCTGGAGGTTGTACACGTCGGGCCCGCTCGGAGAGGTCATGGCGGTGCGCAGGGCGGCCGTGTACCCGGAGTAGTCGATCATTTTGTACGTGACCTTGACGTTGGGGTAGACCGCGTTGAAGGCCTTGATGTAGGTGGGGGCGATCGTGGTGCCGGGAGCCCATCCCCACCAGCTGACGTCACCGGACAGGGACTTCGCCCCTGCAGAGCCCGGCTTCGGGACGGTGACGGGGCCCGACGAGGACGTACTCCCGCCTCCACCACAGGCGGTCATTGCTAGGACGGACAGCGCGACCAGTGCGCCCGTCAGTCGGCTCCGAGATACGGATGTTGTCACGATTCACTCCATTTTATTAGCGATCGACTATCACAAGGGCGAGGGCGTCCGGCAGGACGCACGACTCCGCCGTGGGCTGATCGTCGGCGGGCTGACGTCGAGGTACGGTAAGTTGAACCGTTTCATTCAGACGAATTTATACGGTAGGGCGCGTCCGCTGATGTGTCAAGTCCCCGCGTTCACGAAAGATGCCCGCGTAAACAGGGATCTTTGCCTCACACAGAAGTGCCCGCTTACGGCGCCAGGTGGCCGTGTTTTCCCCCGGCCATACACGTTCAAGTCCGCCTTCCCTTGACCGTGGACTTGAACCTGCTATCTACTCTTGATTGAAACGTTGCAGCCTTGGCACCAGCAAAGCCGGACGCCTGCACCCAGCTCAGTCGCCGCTACACCCCATGCCGTCTCCGTAATGGCACCGGGTGGCTGACCGGTTGGCATGACACCTCCAAGGAAGGCAGAAATGCTCATGGCTAGTGGCGAGAACGTGCAGCTGACGCTGAGTGACTCGGGGGCGATCGCCTCGCTGCGGGCAGTAGGGAGAGCTGAGGTTCTGGTCACCGACAGCAAGTCGCTGCCGGCGTTCCAGCTGCAGTACATTGACGGTGGGGGGAATTTCCGCCAGCTGTCCTCCCATGACCGACGGACGCATGGGAGCGACAGGAGTGAAACTCCCGACGAGACCGTCCTGCACTCGTCCTTCCTGGATCTCGGTGGGGTCGGGATCGACGTCGACGTGACGGTCAGGTGCCCACGGGACGAGGCGCTGACCTACTGGTCGCTCTCCCTACGTCAGCCGCACGGTGTCGTCATCGCGGATGTACAGTTCCCCTTCGTCGTCGCCCCGTACGACTATGAGGCGGGCGGTCCCACCAAGCTGCTGATACCCATGCGGGAGGGTCGGCTCCATGAGGCGCCGCGACCGGAGGACCTCGAGCCGGATCATCCTTCGACATGGCAGTTCCTGTCGGCCCACAACTCCTTCGACCACTACCCCGGCACGATGTTCGCCCAGTTCCTCGCCTACTACAACGACTCCCATGGGATCTACATCGGGTGCCACGACACGAGGGGCGCAGTGAAGAACCTCAAGGCCGTCCACCACCCGTCCGGCCTGCGGCTAGGTGTCTCCCACGTGGTCGGGTGGAGCGAGCCCGGGAGCCACGAACTCGGCTACGAAGTCGCTGTGGGGGTCTTCGACGGTGACTGGCACACGGCAGCCGACCTCTACCGGGACTGGTACGAGGAGGCCGCCAAGCCGACGAAGCTCGCCGACAGAGCGGACGCTCCCGCCTGGATCCTGGACAGTCCTGTGCACGTGATCCTGCGAGCTCAGGGAGAGGTGGACTCCGGCCCCGCCCCGGCCAACGCCGAGGTCGTACCGTACCCCGAGGCGCTACCGCTGCTGGACGCCTTCTCAGAGAACGTCAAGAGCGCGGTCCTGCCGGTAGTGATGTCCTGGGAGGGGCCAGGCCCCTGGGTCTACCCGGAGAGCTTCCCCGTGGTGGGCGGTGACGACTCGATGCGCGCGTTCACGCAGGCGGCAAGAGATCGGGGCTGGCACGTCGGCACCTACTGCAACGGGACGCAATGGGTCACCGAGCACAAATGGACCGGATACGACGGCGGCGCCTACTACGCCGCCGGTGGCGGCGAACGAACTGTCTGCAGAACGCCGGACGGCAGCCCGTGGCGCAACGACTGGGACGCCGAATGGCGTACAAGCTACACCTGCTGCGCGGCCGTGGACCGTACGCAGGAGCTCGCTCGCGACTACGTTGGCCACCTGCTCGACCTCGGGTTCGATTGGGTTCAGTTCTTCGACCAGAACTGTGGTGCAGCCGCCTTCCCCTGCTACAGCCACGATCATGGACACCCACCAGCGCCCGGCCGCTGGATGACTCACGCGATGGACACCCTCTTCGACAGCTTCGACGCCTTGGCCGCGGAATCGCCCAGGGACATCGTCTTCTCGGTCGAGAGTGCCCCCAACGACTACGCAATGCCACGCTTCCACATCTGCGATATCAGGCCCGATCTCGGGCGGGGAACCGATGTCGTCCCCCTCTACCAGTACCTGTTCCACGAGTACGTGCTGACCCAGGCTGCGTTCGCCCCGGGCCCCAACCCCTACTGGATGGAGATCAAGACGGCGTCGTCGTTCGCCCTCGGCGACGTGCTCACCGCCATCCTCGGACGTGAGGGACGGCTGATCAACTGGTCGGGCACCCCCTGGGCGCGGTGGGACAGCCCCGCCGGTGATCAAGAGGCGGTGCTGACGCTGCTCCGACGAGCCTCCGCCATGCGCAGGGGGCCAGGTAAGGACTTCCTGGTACTGGGCCGGCTCCTGGGTGTCTCCCCTGTGGACCAGGTGGGGCAGGTGCAGTGGACCGAAGGAGCCCACGCGGAGTCGGCTCCCGCCGTGATGCACGCCGCCTGGGCCGCACACGACGGCCGCACGGCGGTCGCACTGGCCAACTGGACCAGGGAGCCGCAGAACGTGCGACTGGCCGCGCGGCAGGAGGGGGACGAAGGTACCTTCCACCTGCAGGATTCGGACCCGGTGCTCCTGTCAGGCTTGGCGGGAGGAGACATCGAACTCCCGCCGCTCGCGGTGGCACTGCTCGAGTGGCCGGCATGACGCCACGGCGGACCTGTGACATGTCCTGGCGCGGCAGCCAAACCCTGCGCCCCGCTCCGGACGGCACGGAGATGTTCAAGGCCGACATGCGGGACACGGCCTCGGTGCGTGCCGCCCTCGGGAACAGAATGTTCGACGTCGTCGTGGACTTTATTTCCTTCACAGCGGATCAGGTGGCGGCCGACATAGAGCTATTCACCGGCAGGACAGGGCAGTACGTCTTCATCAGCTCCGCCTCCGCCTACCAGAAACCGCCTGCGCGACTGCCGATTCTAGAATCAACGCCCTTGCGGAATCCGTTTTGGCAGTACTCGCGGGTCAGTTCTTACATGAAGGCCTTCACCACCCTCGACAAGAAGCCAGAACGCTTGAACTGGGTATCCGCTGACGCGAAAATAGACCCACGCTCTCCTACGCGACGCCGGGGATGGGGTCGAAGCGGACGGTCAGGCCCAGGGCGTTGGCCTGGCGGATGATGCGTCGCATGGCACGTTCGGGGTCTTGTTTGGTGAAGTAGTCGCCGCCGAGGTC
>OCZT010003050.1_pt1 | contig 17224 bp, 14 predicted proteins | sample 1539031 | NCBI WGS metagenome assembly OCZT01 (sample SAMEA3539308, study PRJEB22396) | soil metagenome | biome: tundra; feature: field; material: soil | place: USA | collected 2010-05 | depth 0.15 m | reverse complement strand
GGAATCGCGGTGTACGGGCCTGCGCCGGCGCAGGCCCGTACGCCGCGATTCCACGACGCATAGAGAGTCTCGCGTTCGACGACGATGAGCCGGCCGTGCTCGCGCCACCAAGGCAGCTCGAACGCAGCCTTCAGCGAGACTCGCTCGCGCCTACTGGGTGCGTTGCTGACGATGATCGTCTCCGCCGAGTATCCGCGTGATTCCACCGTCCTCAAACATTCCTCAACCTGCTCGAGGAAGCCGGCGAGGTGTTCGGCAGACTCGTAGAGCGATGTGACTATCGAGACGTCTGTAGCCTGAGGGTTCACAGGTCGCCCCCGAGTTCTAGCAGCTCGCGATGAGGCACCGAGGTGCCCCAGCCGCCTGCGAGGTGGCGCTGCAAAGAATCCGCTCGGTGATCCCCACAGCGCATCACCGGCCACCGAGGCGACTAACCACGGGCGCTCATGCGACGCAACCAGAATGACCCCGGGGTGCTATCCGGCTCGTCGGCCAGGATCGGGCACGCCAGCGCCAGCGCGCTGCGGTGATGGGTCGCGAGGTAGTTGGCGGCAAGAACGACCTCGAACTGCGCGTTGAACGCCAAGAAGGCCTGCAGCAGGTACTGCTCGGTCCAGAAGTGCTTGTAATCACGCAACCACTCCGGCGGATAGTCCAAGGGCAGGAAAATATCGTGCACGTGCACATAGACACCCTCCGGCAACGCCGGAAGCACCCGCAGGTAGAGGTGGTTGACGTCGCCGCCGTGTCGCACGACATGCGACGTATCGATGAACAGTATGTCGTTCGGCCGTAGATCGGAGAACACCTCCAGATCGAGCAATTCGACGCGCTCGCGCACGACTTCGACCCCGAGCTCCTCCAACCAGGGAGCGTGGTAGGGCTCGACGCAGATGTGTCGCGCCGGCTTCCCCGCCTTTCGATTGGCGCGCAGAGCGAGCTCGATGACTCGCGACGACGCCCCGCAGCCCACCTCCAGCACCGTCTGCGGCGCCAGGTGGCGCACCATCGCGTAGAGCGTCTCGATGTCGCCCGAGAGAAAGGACTGGCCGGCGAGATCGACGTAGAGCTGAGAACCGTCCGGCGCTGCCTGAATCGGTAGAGCGGCGACCTCTTCGCGAAAGCGAGCCAGCTTGCTCAGAAGCTCCAACTGTTGGCTATCCCGCATGTCGACACCGAGCAAAGGGTCCTCGGCGCCCCAGGCAGCGACGTCGTTGGAACGCACGATCGGCTGGTAGAAGTGAAAGGGAACAGGGAGGACGTCCGCCTTCTCCCAGATACGGCCGGTTCGCGGTAGAAGCGCGGGGTTATCGGCGTAGCGACGGGCGACGTGGCTCGCCGGCCGACTCCACTGTGCCAGCGTCCAGTCGCCGAGCGGCGAATAGGCGAGGCGCCTCCAGGCTCGCCTCGGAGTGCCCAGCAACCAACGCGCCCTGCGGAGTCCAAAACGCTTCTCGACCAGGATGTCCCATGTGATCTCGCGCCCCTGATAACGCATCATCAATTCGGGCCGTCCTTCGATGCCGCCCAGCACCTTCTCGCAGGCTCGAATTCGTCGATCATCTGCAGGAGCCCCTGAGCGAAGTGCTTCGGCGTAAAGGAGAGCGCGCGCTCGCGGCCGGCATGAACGAGCCGTTTCCGAAGGTCATGCTCCGACCACAGGCGCTCGATCGCAGACGCAAGGGAAATCTCGTTTCCCGGTTCGAACAGCAAGGCCGCGTCGCCAAGCTGCTCTTCCGACCCCGAAACGCGCGCGGCGACCACGGGGCACCCGAGTGCGAATGCCTCCAGCGGCGGAAGGTTCTCGGGCCCGAACCACGACGGGTAGACGAGCGCTAAGGCGTCACGGTACAAAGCGAGGAGTCGCTCGCGCGTTACGAAGCCTTCGAACTCGACGTCGTCGGCCAGATCTAGACGCTTGCATTCCGCCTCGACCCAGCTTCGATTTCCCTGGTCGCCACCGCAAAACACAAGTCCGATATCGAGGCCGCGGTCGCGTAACGCTCTCAGTGCGCGGAGCGCGGTCAGATGATCCTTGTGCGACCAGAACTGCGCCGGATAGAAGAGATAAGGCCGTGCTGTTCCCCGGCTCGTGCCCTCGGTCGCGGCGGCGGGCTGACCAGCCTCGAGCGCGAAGGCCGGCGTCGGGTGTCGCAGGACGCGAATATTCGCCTCCGGTACACGATAGAAGAGCGAGACCTCGCTCTTACCCGCGGCGGTTCCCACGATCACGCGCGATGCCCGTCCGAGAGTGCGCTCGTAGGCTTGATCTCTGTGAGTCCACTCCTCTCCCGCCGACACCTCCGGAAACCACGGCTGGAGTCGGTGCTGCAAGTCCCACACGATCGTGAAATAGGGGACGTCCGGGGACGGCGAGAAGCCGGGCGACAGGCAGACGACGAGATCCGCCCCGCTGCCCGAGACACCACCTCGGAGCCAATCCGGCTCCGGTGACCCTCCTGGGCCGGAATGCGCCCCGCCGAAAAGCATCAAGCTGAAACGCTTCCAGGCCCACACCGCGCGGATTAGCCGGGCAGGCCGCTTCGGCTGCTCGATTCGATACACGGGGAGGTTGCTGGTGCTTCCCATCGTGTGCGAGAGCGAAAAGAGAAAGAGGTCATGCTTCGTCGAACTCGTTTCTTGCGCGAGGGCATCGACGATGTCCCGTTCTATCGTGTAGCCGCCGCCGGCTTCCGCATCCACCGTGAGGGCGAAGATGCCGACTCTCACTTTGCGGCCTCGTCCTTCCGGCAGATCGCCACGAGGTGCCACGTCTCCGCCGTGACGGGCTCGTCGGTATACCCCGAAAGCCAGTGCTGCGGAGCTAATCCGGCGGCGTCGAGCAAGCGGGCGAGGTCACGGCGCATGAAAAACCGATTTCGGTGCTCTTCGTGGAAGCAGTCCCAGCGGCCGTCGGGCGCCTGTCGGAAGATGGTGTATGAGACGGTCGCGGACTCAGACTCGACGTCTATCTCGGTCTCCGATACTCGGACGACCTCACCGGTGGGAAGGTCGAGGCGGCGGACGCGCACCTCGTCGTAACCGCTCAGCATCGCCGCTCCATGCCAGGCCTCCACTACGAACGTCCCAGCGGGCTTGAGCGATCGGTTGATGCGGCCGAGAGCATCCGAGATCGCGGCATCGGTGAGCAGGTATCCGAGTGAGTCGAAGAGGCACACCGCGGCGTCGTATGCGCCCTCCTCGACATCCAGCTGGCGTAAGTCCTGGCACAGGAACTCGACCTGGAGGCCGCGCGCGGAAGCCTTCCTTCGCGCCTCCTCGAGCATGCCTTCCGCAATGTCCACGCCAACTACCTGGTAGCCGAGCGCGGCGAGCTCGAGCGCATGGCTCCCGGTTCCGCAGGCGAGATCGAGCACTCGTCCCTTGGGAGGCACGCCGGCCGCCGTGAGGCGCTCGCTCACGAATCGCGCTTCCTCGGCGTATGGCTTTGTTGCGTAAAACTCGTCGTAGAGGCGCGCGAGCTCCGGCCCGTACACGGTCGAATCAGTCGTCACGCTGTCAGCGCCTTTCTGAGCGCGACGCAGACCCGGTCGATCGTCTCCTCGTCGAGGAGCGGGCTCGACGGCAGGTAGAAGCCGCGCTGCCAGAGCCCATCGGCCACCGGGCAGGGCACGTCGCGGAAGCCCGGTTGGCTGCGTAGGAACGGCTGCTGCCCCATCGGGCAGAAGAAGGTGCGCGTATCGACGCCCTCGTCCCGCAGTCGCGCCATGACGGTCGTTCGCTCGGCGCCCGCGTCGTCGCGGAGCGCAACCGCATACATCCAGTACACGTTGCGCGCCCAATCCATCTCGGCCGGAAGCTGCAACTGACTAACGTCCTGCAGGCGCGAGCTGTAGTGAGCGGCAATTCGCCGTTTCTTCTCGATGATCTCGTCGACTCGTCCCATCTGGGCAAGTCCCATCGCCGCCTGCATCCCGGTCATTCGGAAGTTGAAGCCCGGCCTCTCGTGGAAGAAGCGCGGCGTGCCGAACGCAAGATTTCGAAGCAGGCGCAGGTCGTCTGCGATGGCGTCGTCGTCGGTGAGGATCATGCCGCCTTCGCCGGTGGTGATGACCTTGTTCGCGTAGAAGCTGAAGCAGCTCAGCTTGCCGAAGCTACCCGTCATCCGTCCGCGAACAAGAGCGCCGTGCGATTCGGCGCAGTCCTCGATCACGATCAGGTCGTTCTTGTCGGCGATTGCGCTCAAGCGATCCATGTCGACCGGATGGCCGTAGAGATGAACCGGGATGACCGCCTTCGTCCGGGGCGTGATCAGCCCCTCGAGAATATCGAGGTCGAGGTTCCAGGTTGTCGTCTCCGAGTCGACCGGAACCGTGATCGCCCCGTTGTGGTAGACGGCGAGAGCGGTGGCGATATTCGTCGAAGCCGACACCAGGACTTCGTCGCCCGAGCCGATCCCCGCCGCCGTGACGGCGGCGTGGAGCGCCGTCGTACCGCTGCTGACCGCCACGCCGTGGCGCACGCCGCACCAGTCCGCGAAAACCTTTTCGAAGTTGGGGATCGACTCGCCGAAGGAGCCCGAGATCTCGCCGCGGCGAACGGCCTCGGCGACGGCCTCGACCTCGGCAGCGCCGATGTCGGGCTCGAAGACGGGAATCACGCTTTTACCTCGACCAGGATCTTGTCGAACTCCGGCCCCAGGAAGGGCCCCTGCTTGACGCTGATCGCCTGCATGTCCTCGAGCACGCGGATTGCGTGGACACCGTGGATCAGCGCAATACCATCGCCGGCCTTGAGAACGATCTCGCGCAGGTGGGTGCCATCGTCTGCATACAGATCGACCGCGACGACTCCGCGCTGGACGACGAACATCTGCTGCAGGTCGCGGATCGTTCGCTCGAATTCATGATGGTAGTGAGGCGGTTCGGCGAATCCCGCCTCGTGCGCGAGCAGCCCGAACTGGAAAGACGACTCCGGGGGCGAGAAGAAAATCGTCTTCTCGACGCGCGCATCAGCCCAGATGACCTCCGCGTAGCGCTTCCCGCCGTACTCGATCGCCTCGACAGCCACTCAGTCGCCTCCTTCGCCGTGTCTCTCCCAGCCTTCAATCTCCACGAAACTCCCAGGAGACATCCTAGGCACTCTCCACATCCAACGTTCCGCTCCGGCTCGTTTGGGACTAAAAAGCGAAACCTAAGGACTACGATCGTCGGGTCGGTGGCCAAGCATCCGTAGCGCCCGCCGGCGTCGGATACCGCGGCATCTTCACTGCCGGGAGTCTGAGCACTCGGGTGGCGGCCGACGGTGATCAAGAGCGAATCATGAGCCAACGGTGCGGCGACGGCTTCGGCGCCGCCGGTATCGCGTAACCCGTTTACGTTGCAGCGCCTCCAAGAGGCTGGGCGGTTCAGCTACGACGTCTTATAAACCCGCGAAGATTGCGGAGTCGCGTGCGGAGCCGCAGAAAGCGGCGGAGACGGTCACCGCGTATTTGGCGGCGTCGGTGGCGCGTCAGCCACCGATATCTGAAGAGATTACGGAGTCGCAATCCGAACGGGTAGTTCAGGGCGAGCAGCCTATGGCGGAGTTGGGGACTCTTGCGCACGAACTCCCTGGCCACGATGTCGCCGTTGTCGGCCGCCACGGTGTAGACCCTCATCCCCCCGCAGGTGGCCGGAAGATCATCGTTACCTACGAGCAGCAAGTCGTTCTGCGGATGCGTTTGGCGCAAGAGCGCCAGGACAGCGGGCATCTTCCCATCTAGGTACGAGAATTCCTCGAAATCAGCTATATAGCGAACAAACAGGGTGCGTTGCGTGACGGCCCGCCGGAAACGCCGAATACGCCGCTCATACTTATTGCGAATGCCCTCGTACTGTTCCGCAATAGAGAGTGCAGGGTCGAAACTGTGGAATTCAGCAAAACCGTATTTCGTATCCCGTACGATGAACGGATGTTCGTGATCGCGGCTAAGACAGTCGAGTTTGAGAAAGCCATGGAAGCCAGACTCGACCATCGTAAGCGTGGACTCGATTGGGCTAATGAACCAGTCCAACGGGTAGCTCCCGTCGCGCAACCCGTAGCGTTGCAACTCGAGCGCTGAGCCGCAGAAGTAGCCTAGCGATATAACGTGCTTGTACCTTCGTGACACGAACACGAAAGCTATTCCTTTCTTGCGCCGAATATCTCGTCACTACTCTTCACTTAGCGCTCATTCTCATTTGGTCGCACGAAGATGAGACGAGTATCTCGAGGATGGAAGAGAGTTCGACGTAGATCCCGCTTTATCTGTAGCCACACCGAAGCGAGCGGTATTGGGGAGTACTTTTGGATATCACGACTATAGAAGTGGGAGTATCTACGATGGTCATACCACAACATTGACGCTTTCTGTGGTAGCGATCTCTCAATTTCATCGAGTTGCTCGATAGTACGTCGCCCTGCGCGGACGACGTAACTCGCAATACCACCGCCGGACGCAGAGCCGCGACTCGGTCGGGGGCAGGCAGAGGCTCTCGTCAAAGCTCTTCGATCTGTCCCGTCTCGACGTTGTGGACCGGCATACCCCGGATGGCGTCGATCCGGGCGTTCCCCGTCAAATACGTTAGCCGGCCTTCTCGATCCCTGCTCTCTCTGAAAGCGCAGAGTACATACCCGTCTTCGACTGAGACCTCTCGCACGCTGTCATTCAGCTTGTCTTTCTTAACGAAGAAGGCGTTGTTACCGGCGCTATTACAGCCGATGAAGGCATACCCCTTGCTCATAGATAATTGACACAACGCTCGAAGCGATGCGCCCCAATACAAGTTGCTGTAATGCGCGGTTGTCCGAACGAATTCCTTCGCGTAGGGCACCGTGACCGCTCGATCGACCCCGAAGACACTGTTGTACTCCAGTATCACAACGATCGGGTCGACAACTTCGATCGTTTCCCATATCCAGTAATCATTGCCGTCCAAGTCGATATGAAGTATTCCGAGGTCACGATCGATGATCGATTCCCTTAAGAGGTCATTGATGTTGTCGGCGTCGACGAAGGCGGCCTTGGCTTCGAGTTGATATTTCCAGAAGTACTCGGAATCGACGATTTGCGCGACGTTTGCACCTGACCCGTCCATCACCAGGCCGGACCAATTATCGTTCATCATCAAGAATCGGGTGTTCGACTCCCGATAGTTAGCGACCCCGAACTCCGCGAATGTCTTGCTGGGAAACTCAAGAACACTCGTGAGCCATTGAATGATTCCATCATCCCCCCATTGCGAGAAGACTTTGAACTCCACATCGCTCAAAGAAGAAACGAGCTTCCGGGATTTGACGCTCTCGGACAGCAGCTTTCCGTTGATCAGCATCTGCTGTTCGTGCAAGAGCAAACCTTGCTCTGACGGGGCTGACAGTGTTTCTGTCTTATTGGCCACACGCTTAAGTCTGCGCAGGTTGCTCACGAAAGTCATCTGAGTCTCCTCGTATCTACGGCGGGCAACATTGAAAGCATTAACGATGACCGAACTTCGCGTCGGCCGGCTGGACGAGATTAGCCGAGCGTCGGAATCATAGGCTTCATCGTATCCGGCCTATCGCCCGCGGATGTAGTGAACGCGGCAGACGAGACGGCAACACTCGAGCGAGTCGGGTGCCTACGCCGCAGAAGCCACAACAAGCGGCGGTTCGCCAGCCATCGGCGATCGCTCGACTACCGTTTGCGACGTAGGTAGGGCTCGAGCAACTGCTCGAGTTCGCGCATCCGGTGGAGATAAGTGTGCTCGCGAAGCGTTCGCGCCTGACCCGCTCGCGCGATTCGCCTACGCCGCTCCTCATGAGCGAGGTAGTACTTGATCTTGTCTACCAGCTCATCCGGATCGGCATAGGTCTCAATCTCCTCACCGACTTCAAAGAATTCTCCGAGATTGTCCTTTTCGTCGGTGATGAGTAGAGAGCCCACTCCGGTGGCCTCGAAGAGCCGCATGTTGCTGGCGTAGTTCTCGGCCACCTCGCCGTGGCGATTCACCACGATCTTCGCGGACTTGAAAACGTTGTACATGTCCAGGCCCCAGGCCTCTCCATGGAAGCGGCGCAAGATCGGGGAGTCGGGCGGTAAGTCCTCGAAGCCATATCCCCAAACGTCCAAATCGACTTCCTCGGCCGCGCGGCGGATGGACTCGTTGCCCCTGACGTGAAGGGTGGTCATTCCTCCCACGAAGACCGCGCCGAAGTTGACGGGTGCGCTTGTAAGTCGTCCCAGCAGCGACTCCTCGAAGCCGAGACTGAGGTACTCGGTGGTAATGCCTTGATCTCGGAAGCGCTGCACGAAGTGGGGACATGACGTAATAACCAGATCGACTCCACGTAGATAAGAGTCAGCCGGCAGTGGACTCGCGATTTGCCCGACCACCAGTTTCACGAACGGTCTGATCTGCTTCAGGAAGCTCGAAGTGCATAAGGACAGATCCTGGATGTAGAGAACATCCGGGCGCGCCGCCTTGACCTGCGCAGCGAGAACGGTCTCCTGCCATCGCACGGATCCGGCAAGTCGTTTCAAATATGGCACCCTGCTCACGAACGCTCGCCCGGGCGATAACGCCCCCGGCCGAACGTTCGCCGCCGCCGCCCACTTGGCTTGTAGTACCTCATCGTTTGCCACGATCTCCGTCGCTACGTTCCCGAGAGATCGAAGATTCGTCGAGTAGAAATCGGAAGTACCGAAACACGTCGCCATTAGCCTGGCCCGGGCGTCCTCGTAGCCGAGGTTCGCAACCTCGGGGTGCCGTTCATAGTGAGCCGCGAGGAACGATGGGTAGTAAGCGTCGAGAATCAGGTAGCTTCGCGACACGTGTTCTCCTGACCGGCGATCGGAATCCTCTGGCGCCGTCGAGCTGAGCCGAAACAATGTTCGAAGACTTGGTTCACCCGAGCGCCCGGCAACCTCGATTCCAGCCGTCCGCGGAGAGGCAGAGCGTCGGCCACCAGATTCATGAGCGAGGGATAACTCGGGGAATCCCGAACCCGGCGCCCGAGCCGCGCCTTGTCCTGGTCGCGCCTGTCGAAAGGGTCATTTCAGGCGACGACTCCCCCAATCGATTCGAGTTGAAGGCGATCAAGCGCTTTTGACCCCCCACTCCTGATCAACAAGCAGACCGCCATGGGTCGTCGGGGGCAGCTTCCCGGTGCCGAAGAATTCACCCGCCTCCACATCGAAGGTGGTTGCGTTTTGCACCCAGTCGACTATTTCGCCGTTGGACTCGCAGTACACGTTGAGGAAGTACTCGCCAGGGGCCAGCGGAAGCCGTTTGATTCGGCACGAGATGTATCCCTGCTTCGGTATAGGGGCGAGTGTGAACCCGGCCATGTCGCTTTCGAGGTCGATCAGACACTGCCCGGACGGGGCGTACACGACCATTGACACTGTGGCTTTCGTGAGTTGCGCGTCGCTGGTGAAACCAGCGATTAACTCCAGGTCCTGACCGCACTGGGCCGTGTCGACGTACTCACCGTTCTCGCCCGAGCGAAGGCTTATGCTCGTGAAGCGGAGTTGGCCACTGCCTTGCCGATCGGTGCGCTCGGCGAGGTTTTCGCTCACATGCGCCGACAAACTCGACAGGTACGCTCTGACGACCTCTGTGGTCCCCCCGATGTTGAGCAGCCGGCCGTTTTTCAAGAACACGGCGCGCGTGCACAAACTCTCGATTGCCGCCATGTTGTGGCTGACGAAGAGAACTGTGCGACCCTCGTCCTGTGTGGCGTCGCGCATCCGGCCGAGAGATTTCTTCTGGAAGGCCGCATCGCCGACCGACAGGACCTCGTCGACTATGAGGATATCCGGCTCGAGGTGAGCGGCGATGGCAAAGGCGAGTCGCACGTACATGCCCGAGGAGTAGAACTTTACGGGCGTGTCGAGATAGCGCTCGACCTCGGAGAAATCGACGATGGCGTCGATCTTCCGCATGATCTCCTGCTTCTTCATGCCGAGTATCGCACCGTTGAGGAAGATGTTCTCTCGCCCCGTAAGCTCGGGGTGGAATCCGGTGCCGACCTCCAGCAGGCTCCCGACCCGGCCGCGGAGAGTAGCTCGGCCACGGGTCGGCTCGACTATCCGGGAGAGGATTTTGAGCAGAGTGGACTTACCGGCGCCGTTCCCGCCGACGATGCCGACGATGTCACCCGCGTTGACGTCGAAGCTGACGTCCTCGAGGGCCCAGACGGTCTCGCGAGAGGCTCCCTGAGTGATATGCGGCTGGAAGGGGCGGCGCAGGATGTTGACGATGTCATCGCGGAGAGTTCCGTACGCGGCCTTGGGCTGGTGGCTGATGACATAGGCCTTGGACAGGCCGTCGATCTCGATGATCGGCGTCATATGTAGTCCGCGAAGCTGCGTTCCTGCCGCAGGAAGTAGACGAGGCCACCCACAACCATGCAGACGATGCTCGCTACCGAGATGGCGAGCATCGACCAAGGGATAGCTCCCTGGTGCAGGGTGCCCGCGCGCATGGCCTGAATGACTCCGGTCATCGGGTTCAGGTAGAGGACCCACTGATAGCGCTCGGGAACCAACGTGATCGGGTAGATAACCGGCGTGAGGAAGATGAGCGTGCTGATCAGGAAGGGGACGATGAAACGAATGTCGCGATAACGGACGTTTAGGGCGCCGAAGAAGAGCCCCAATCCGGTAGCGGCGACGAAGGTCAGCGCGAGCATGGGCAGGAGCAGGACCACTCCCGCGAGGCCGGGCGTAACCCCGTAGTAGAAGAAAAGAGCGGCATACATTACGAAGGCAAAGCCGAAGTCGACCAGGTTGACGATCGTCGCCGAGAAGGGGGCGATCAGGCGCGGAAAGTAGATCTTGGTGATGACGGCCTGGTTCGACACCATGCTGTTGCTCGTGGAGGCCAGAGCGGCGGTGAAGAAGGTCCAGAACAGTAAGCCCGTGTACGAGAAGATCGCGTACGGGATCGCGTTCGGCGATTTGATGTGTGCCACCTTGTTGAAGAAGATGGTGAAGACGACGACGGTTATGAACGGGGTGAACATCGCCCAGAGCGCCCCGAGCGCCGTTTGCTTGTAGCGGACCTTGATATCGCGCCAGGCAAAGAAGTAGAACAGCTCGCGATAGCGCCAGAGCTCTTTCAGATCTAGCCTGACCACGGCCCCGGACTCGACGACGAACTCCGTCGGCTTTGAGACGGCAGCGCTCTCGCCGTCACCTATTGGTCGCATTGTCTCTTTGAGGTTCACGTTGGCTTCGGTCGGATCTGATTCCGCGCGCAGCCGATTTCTGTGGCAGCGCCGCGACAGCAAGAGGATACCGGGGGCGCCGAAGCGACGGTACGAGAAGCCGAGCGATGATCTGGCAAGCCACGCGCCGCGTGAAGATCGCGCCGATCATCAGCGCCAGACTGCGCAGATTGCGCTTTTCGTGAGCAAAGCCGGTCGCTCGCCGTCCTCGGCGGTTCAGGCTCGCTCGCAGCGCGCCCGGTAAGTTGGGGAACGAGACTATATTGAGGCGCCGAGCGAACCGCTTCTGGAGAACCCATGCCGAGAGTCAGCGTCATCATCCCCGCCTTCAACGCCGAGGCGTTTCTCGCTCGCGCCTTACGCTCCGTCGAAGCGCAGACGTACCGCGACTACGAGGTCGTTCTGATCGACGACGGCTCGACCGACGGGACGGCAGAGATCGCGCGCTCTTTCAAGAGCGTTCGGTATCTCCACCAGTCCAATCAATACCAGGCGGTCGCCCGCAATCGGGGGCTGAGAGAAGCGGGAGGCGAGTTCGTCGCCTTCCTGGACGCCGATGACGAGTGGTTACCCGAGAAGCTCGAGCGACAGCTGGCGTTCATGGAGCGAAACGAATCGAGAATCAGTTATACGGACACCTACTACGCCAAGGACGGCAAGCTAGCTCGCTATAGCAAGATGGCGCCCCCATACGGGGGGCAGATCCTCACCCAGCTGATCGAGCAGTGGCTCGAGTTTTGCTTCATCACGATGAATACGGTAGTCGCCGAAAAACGACTGCTGGAAGAGGTCGGCGGTTTCGATGAGGCCGCGCCGTTCTTCTCCTTCGAGGATTACGGCCTCTGGCTGCGGGTCGCCCTCTCGGAAGCGCGGTTCGACTATCTCGACGAGCCGCTCGCCGTTTACTACCGCGGTCACGAAAGTGACTCCTCAGACAGCGTCGCGATGCTCGAGCGATATGTGCAGGCGCTCGCGTACTTCTCAGCGCATTACTCTTTCCCACCTGAAGCGCTCGATCGGCTCGGGCGGACGCTGGAACAGGCGAACGTCGCGCTTGGAGCGAAGTTGCTCAAGCACGGGCGCCTGAGGGAAGCGGCGCCCTATCTCCGCCATGCCAGTCCTAGCGATCTCGCGCGAAAGCTCTTCCTTTTCTTCAGTCGCCGGCTGCGCTCCGTTTTCCACCGAGCCGAATAAGATCAACCTTCGTTCGAGCGAGGAGCGCGCTCAAGGATGACGCTTCTACTACTCATCGCTAGGTTGGCTTTTCTGCGATCAAGAAGTAACCGAAGGGGAAGCCGTGGCCGGAGGCTCGGGATACTTTCCTGCCGAAACGCGTTTTTGTGAATCTCGCCGTGATCCACTGGGCAAACACCGCTAGTGGAGATCCGATTAGCGGAAGGCGTTTGACGTTTTTTGCGAACACGTCAGCCAGGATCTCGGGAGCGCCGCCGATGCTCTCGAGCTGAATCAGTCTGAGCCCTGATTCCTCTACGAATCGTCTCAGGGCGAACTCGGTGTATCGGTAGTAGTCGTATGGTCCGGCGTGAATCGAGTAGTAGAAAGGTACGTTCAGGATCACCTTTCCACTTGGCGCCAGAATCCTGGACAGCTCCGTCCAGAGCGTTTCTGGCTGCGCTATGTGCTCGAGAACGTCCGACAGGATGATCGTGTCGAAGGCGCCGTCAGCGAAGGGAAGGGCTTGGTTGAGATCGCACTCGAAGTCGAGGTACGCATTCTCGTGTGACGTGTCGCCCCAGTCCACGCAGGTGATCTCGGTTACGGAGGCCGCGTACGCGCGATAGAGCGGCGCCTTCCCGCAGCCGAGGTCCACCAGTCTGCCGCTGGCATGGTGCCTCAGGTTGGCGTCGTAGTAGCGGGCGACTCGATCGACCATTAACCGGGAAGCCGCGTCTACCTCCTCGGTGTCTCGCGAGGCGATCAGCTTCCCTCGCCGGTAGACGAATTTGCTTGGTTTCCAGCTATCGCGATTTTTCATGATCGATTCGCCGGACGAAACCTGCGACTTACCTGCGGCTGCCTCGGCTTTCCTGGTCCGCTCAACAAGATGGCTGATCGCCCAGACGGGATTGTCTACAAAAAGGTCGTGATCGGCGCCGAGTGCCAACGCTACGATTGCGGCTACCGATGCCTAGCTGCCCTCCAACGAGTCGTTCGGCGTTCTCGCGCTACGCGTGCGAATCGTCCGCGCCGAGCGCTCCGGTGCGCCTCGAAAGCGCACAGGCAGACGCCGAGGTGGGAGATTGACGCGTCGCAACGACCGACCCATCGAGCACATCCTCCTGGTCGCCTACCTCTACTCGCCCTGCAACGTGGTCTCCGTGCACCGGCCGCTCGGACTGCGTCATGCGTTCGAGTCCGCCGGTGTGCGGACGACGGTGCTGACGAGCAAGATCTCCGGCTCGTCTGCCGACGACGAGGGGCAGCGGGTCATCCGCGCCGGCGACCTGAGGACGCGTTTCCAAACTCAATACCAAACGCTTGTCGGCTACGGCGAGGCCGAGGCGGCGGTCGGCGTTCGCGCCAAGCCGCGTTGGTGGACGAATCTTGTCGTTCCGGACATCACCGCTCTGACCTGGTTCCCGCGCGCGTGCCTGCGTCTGTTCGGACTGATCAGGCGAGATCGTCCCGACGTGATCGTGACGACCTCTGGCCCGGAGTCGTCTCATCTGCTGGGGCTCGTCGCGCGCGCGTTCGGCATTCGCTGGGTGGCGGATTTTCGCGACGACTGGTTGCGCGACGTATCCCACCCCTTCTTTCTGCGCTGGCTCGACAGGATGATCGAACGATCGATCGCTCGTCGTGCAACCGTTGTCACGGCGATCAACGAGGAGATCGCGTCGGATTTCGGGCGGCGGCACGGCATCTCCGCCTTCCACGTCTCGAACGGGTTCGACAAGGCCGCGATCGCCGAGGCCGCCGACGAGCGCGAGACACTCGATCCGAAGCGCTTTTCGCTGGTGTATACGGGCATGTTCGCGATCGATCTGGAAGAGCGGGTGCTCCATCGCGGCAGGGACGCTCGCATGTTCGTCGAGGCGCTCGGGCTGTTGCTCGAACAGGAGCCGAGCCTCGAGAAGAGGTTCGAGCTGGTGGTGGCCGGCACCATCAGCGGCGCCGAGCGCGAGTTTCTCACCGGGGGCGACCTGGCCCGGGTGGTGCGCGTCTTGGGGCAGGTTCCTTACGCGAGGGCGCTTGGCCTCCAGCAAGCTGCCGACGGTCTTCTCCTCATTCCCGGCGGTGCCGCCGCGACGACCGCAAAGGCCTTCGAGTATCTGGCCGCCTGCAAGCCGATCTTCGCTATTACCGAGCAGCGGTCGGCGGCCGCGGCCCTGCTTGCCGAAGCCGGGCCGCATACGATCGCGCCGCCGGATAGCCCAACCTCACTGGCGCAGGCTCTTCGCGCTTACGTGACGCGCTGGACCGAGACGGGAGAGCGCTACGAGCCGCTCCCCGACTTTGATCTCGGTGCCTACGAGTATGAAAACCTGGGCCGGAAGATGCTCGAGCTGGTCGCTTCGGCCGGTACCCCGGCGAAGCGCGAATCAGGCCACTTCAGGAAGGAACTCCAGCCGTGAAAGTCCTCTTCGTAACCAACTGGTACCCGACCCGCGACTTCAGCTACGGAGGCGTTTTCGTGCGCGAGCACGCCAAGGCGGTCGCGGCGGCCGGCAACGAGGTTGTCGTGCTCCATGCGGCGCGGTCATCCAAGGAATGCCGCGGGCTCTGGATGATGGAGGAAGAGCTCGATCCCGAGCTCAACGAGGGGATTCCCGCGTATCACGTTCACCATCATTCGTCGCGGGTTCGCGGTACTTCCTACCCGCTCTATCTCTGGAGCGTGCTCAAGGCTTTCCGCCGCCTGCGCGCTGAAGGATTCAAGCCCGATGTGATCCATGCCCACGTCTACGACGCCGGAGTTCCCGCGGTGATGATCGGGAAGCGAAACGGGATTCCGGTTGTCGTCACCGAGCAGTTCACCGGCTTCCCGCGGCGGACGCTGAACCGAGCCGCCGTGCTCAAGGCTCGCTACGCCTACCGGAACGCCGACCGTGCGCTACCGGTCTCGATGCATCTGCAGCGGGCGATCGCGGCCTACGGGATCGAGGCGAAGTTCGAGATCGTGCCCAACGTCGTTGACACCTCTCTGTTCTTCACGGCGGAGCGCAAGCCAAAGACGAGCGACGAGAAGCGAATGATCTTCGTCGGGAACCTCGAGCCGTCGCAGCACAAGGGATACCCGACTTTGCTCGAGGCGCTGAACTTGCTCGGCAAGCGTCGCAGCGACTGGCGCTTGGACGTGATCGGCGAGGGACCCGAGCGCCCGGCCTACGAGCGGCGCACCGAAGCGGCGAAGTTGCCGGCGCACGTCGTCTTCCACGGGGCGAAACCGAAGCGGGAGATCTCGGAGATGATGCGCGGCTCCGATCTTTTCGTGCTCCCGAGCCGTTTCGACAATCTTCCTTGCGTTGTCGTCGAAGCGCTGGCGTCGGGACTTCCCGTCGTCTCGACCACGGTTGGAGGTATCCCGGAGATGGTTTGCGACGGTGCCGGCATTCTCGTACCGCCTGATGATCCCCCGGCGCTGGCTGCTGCCCTGGACAGCGTGCTCTCGAACCTGGGCTCCTACGATCGCGACGCCATCGCCGTTGACGCCCGCGCGCGCTACAGCCTTGAGGCGGTCGGGGCGCAGCTACAGGGGATCTACGACTCGGTGCGCTCGGCGTCGGCCGCGGATGCAGCGGCCGCCGCGGCCAAAGCCGCCGAGTCCTGAGTGACCGGGCGCTTCAGCAACCGGCGCACCAGCCGGTAGTAGGCGGCTGCGTCCTCCCGGGAGGGAACGATCACCGAGCGAACCGAGGTGCGTGAGATCCTGCAATAGACGGCCACGGTCACCACGAACAGCAGCGAATACGAGATCGTGCTGGCCCAGGCCGCGCCGTTGATACCGAAGCGCGGGACGAGCACCAGGTTGATACCGAGGTTCACGACCACGCTCATACCGGCGATCCAGGAGTTGAGGCCCGGGCGCCCGCGTGCGGCGATGTCGTTTGAGAGCACGCGGGCGCCGCTGAAGGCGACGATGCCCAGAAGTAGAGCGCGCATGGCACCTGCCGCGGCTGCAAAGGCGCCCGAGTAGAGGACCGAGATGATCGGGCCGCTGAGCAGGAAGAGGATGGCGGCCGCGGCGGTCGTGAGCCAGAGCGTGTTTCGTGCCAGTAGCGGCGTGATCGAGCGGCGGACGTTTTCGTCCTTCTCCTCGGCGATGCGCGGGAAGAGCGCGTAGCTGACGGCCTGCGAGAGCATCCAGAGGCTCTCCGCCACGGCCACCGCTGCCGCGTAAATGCCGACCGCCCCGGGGCCCTTGTAGTGATTGACGACGAAGACATCCTGTCGGTAACCGAGCAGGGTCAGCACGGTGGCGACTTGAATGCGGAGGCCGTACGAGGTTGCGGTTTTGAAGTAGGCGCGCTCGAGCCTCCAGCTGATACCGAGAATCCGAATCGCCCTGACGAGGAAAACGACGGCGAGCGTGGCCGTGCTCAGAGCGCTTGCGATGATCGCAGCGCGCGCTCCGCCACCGAACGCGAGCAGAGCGACGCCGATCAACAGCAAGGGCAGCGCGGTCAGCCCGACAGTGATTTGAATGAACTCGCGAAACCGCTGCGACCCCAGATAGACGGATTGGACGTTTCCGAGGACCAGGGCGAACGGAACGGCGAGTATGGCGATGAGGAGATAGGACGCCGGGACCTTGTGCATCGTCACGCCGCCCAGCGCAATCACGCCGTATCCACCGCCTACGATCGCGCCACCGAACACAAGCCCGAGCAAGACGCTGTTTCCGAGCACGACCGACCGGGGCCGCTCGCCGCGCGCGGTGAAGTAGGTGGCCGCCGTTCCCAACCCGAGACCCCCGAGCACTACTAGCCACGTCGTCACCTGCGCTGTGTCGTAGAGCCGGCCGCGTCCTTCAGGACCCAGCAGGCGCGAGGTCATGATCGACGTGCCCATG
>OCZT010003049.1_pt1 | contig 17227 bp, 17 predicted proteins | sample 1539031 | NCBI WGS metagenome assembly OCZT01 (sample SAMEA3539308, study PRJEB22396) | soil metagenome | biome: tundra; feature: field; material: soil | place: USA | collected 2010-05 | depth 0.15 m | reverse complement strand
TATCAGCCCATCATGCCGACGTTTAAGGGACAGGTGACGGAAGAGCAGTTGAATGCCTTGATAGCTTATATCAAATCTCTGTCGCCTGGGGCGGCGACAACAACGGGTACGGCTGCGGCTCCGGCACCGGCGGCAAATACCGCAACGGCAAATTCCAATAGCATGACGCCGACCAAGACGGATCGTGGTAAGACCAAGGCGGCGGGCAGCAACCCAAATACGCCGTCGAACAGTAATAAATAGAGCAGTAAGGGAATTATGCAAACGGAAGACGCAATTTCAAACAGTCACTTAACGCGGCCAAAGCTTAATTATTTGAACAACGGCACGACACTGAAATCGTGGCTGTTGACCAAAGATCATAAGCGAATCGCGATAATGTATTTGATCACCGTCACTTTCTTTTTCATGATGGGTGGTATTTACGCGGCTACTATCAGGCTTGAGCTCCTCACGCCAGCAAGTGATCTCGTTGAGACGGGTACATACAACAAGGTATTCACTCAGCACGGGATCTTGATGATCTTCTTCTTCCTGATTCCGGCGATCCCGGCGGTGCTCGGCAATTTTCTGATACCCATAATGATCGGAGCCAAGGACCTTGCGCTCCCGCGTGTTAATTTGATCAGCCTTTATATTTATTGGATCGGCGGGGCGTTTACTCTTTGGGCGCTGATGCAGGGCGGAGTGGACACCGGTTGGACGTTCTACACGCCGTACAGCACAACGTTTTCTAATACATACGTGATGGCGGTTGGCCTGGGAATATTTATCAACGGGTTTTCGTCGATTCTCACAGGGCTAAATTTCATAGTCACCATACACACGATGCGGGCACCAGGCATGACCTGGTTTCGGCTGCCACTGTTTGTCTGGGCACACTACGCGGTCAGTCTAGTAATGATCCTGGGCACGCCGGTCATTGCTATAACCGTCCTTTTGTTGGCGATTGAGCGGTTTGCTCACGTCGGGATCTTTGATCCGGCGCTCGGAGGCGACCCTATCCTCTTCCAGCACATGTTCTGGTTTTACTCGCATCCGGCCGTCTATATCATGATCTTGCCGGGAATGGGGATCGTCAGTGAGCTGATCTCTAACTTCTCGCGCAAGAAGATCTTTGGGTACGAATTCATCGCCTTTTCGAGCATTGCGATCGCCGTTTTCGGTTTCCTTGTCTGGGGACATCACATGTTTGTCAGCGGCCAGTCGATATACGCGGGAATGGTGTTTTCATTCCTCACTATGGTTGTCGCGGTCCCGTCGGCGATCAAGATGTTCAACTGGACGGCGACTCTCTACAAAGGATCCATTTCGTTTGACACGCCGATGCTCTACGGCTTGGGCTTTATGGGCCTGTTCCTCATAGGCGGGCTTACGGGTTTGTTCCTTGGAGCTCTCGGGTTGGACATTCACCTAACAGATACCTACTTTGTCGTCGCCCACTTTCACTACGTGATGGTCGGCGGTCAGGTGATCGCGTATCTTGGCGGGCTGCATTACTGGTGGCCAAAGATGACCGGCAAGATGTATTCAGAATTCTGGGGCAAGATCTCGGCTATGCTCGTATTTGTCGGTTTCAACTTAACGTTCTTCCCACAGTTTATTCTCGGATATCAGGGCATGCCGAGGCGCTATGCCGCATACCCCGAAGAATTTCAGGTCCTGAATATCTTTTCATCAGCAGGCGCATCGGTCCTTGGTATCGGATTGTTGATGCCGGCGGTGTATTTAACCCAGTCACTCATTAACGGCAAAGACGCGGGTGACAACCCCTGGATGCTGCCGGGGTTGGAATGGAGGACAAGTTCACCGCCGCCGACCGAGAATTTTGAAAAGACACCGATTGTAACCTGGGAGGCATATGAGTTTGGCGAGGAAAGCGGACTCGATATCGAGGAAGCAAAGCGACGAGAATCTACATCTGTAGTTGCTTAAATCTAAGGAAGCGACGGGTCAGGGTCGATCGTTTCTTTCATATATAACTAATGGCAGCACACGCAGTATCAGATAAATTCGTTTACCACGAGCCTGGTCTTCAACATCAGTTTGACGACATGGGGCAGCAGGAAGAGAGCGTCTCGATCGCGATGTGGATGTTTCTCGTCCAGGAGATCATGTTCTTCGGCGGGCTGTTTTCGGCATACCTGGTATATCGTTCCAAGTTTCCCATGGCCTTTGCCGCCGGCAGTAACCACCTCGATGCTTTTTGGGGTGGATTGAACACGCTGGTCCTGATCGTCAGCAGCTTAACGATGGCGCTGACCGTGTATTACGCCCAGCTAGGGCGCCGAAATATGCAGATCATCATGATCCTGCTGACAATGACCTTTGGCCTGACGTTCCTCGGTGTCAAAACGATCGAATACAGGGACAAATATAATCACGGACTGGTTCCCGTAACCGGATGGAACAGGCACGCGAAAGCCGAGGGCAATGCAGAGAACGCGTCTGCCCCGGAAAAGCCTTGTTACGAGGTTGCTCACGGTGAGGAACACGCATATGTGAACCCGCGCGGCGATTTTCAATGGGCGGATTGCTCGCTGGTAAAACTTGCGCAGGACCACAATTACCTTACGGTTTCGGAAAAGATCGGCTATTTTTCAAACGGCCAGATCGACGCAGATAAGTTTCGCGACAAGGTTCGTATATTCTTCTTTCTCTACTTTGTTATGACCGGGCTTCATGCGTTGCACATGGTCGTCGGGTTGGGATTAATGTCCTGGCTGCTGTGGACCGCCTACAAAGGTAATTACACCGCGGATTACTACATGCCGGTTGAAATGTCGGGACTTTATTGGCACTTTGTCGATATTGTCTGGATCTTCCTGTTCCCGTTGTTGTATCTGCTTGGCCGGCACTTCATGCATTAGAAAAGAATATGGCGCAGAATCATTCTAAAGAACAACATATAGGAATTCCGGGGTACCTTCTTGTCTTTGCAATCCTCGTTGGAGGCACGATCGGGACATATTTCGCTGCCACTGTCGACATGGATGTGGTCTTTCCCGGAGCGAACACGCTGGTTGCCCTGTTTATCGCATTCTTTAAGATGTCATGTGTGATGCTGTTCTTTATGCACGTACGTTGGAGCCCTCGTCTCATTTGGCTCGCTGCCATCGCCAGCTTTTTCTGGCTGGCGATCATGTTCGCTTACACGATGCAGGATTATCTAACTCGCGGCACGGGGGTATTTTCAGCTTAGGTTGGCTTGTTAAAAGACGCGGGTACCGGAGAGCGTTTGTCTCCTATCCCGCGTCTTTCGCACGTTAGGGATTGTCCTTCGCTTCGTGCTATTATTTTCGGTTTATGGGGCCGGGAACCCCATTTTTGGCAACTAACCTCACAGCAAGGGCCATCATCAAACAAATGACGTCTTTTCGCGGCACATCTTTACGATCAAAGGTCCTTGTTTGGGTCGCGATGACGGTCTTTGCAACCGGCTGTATAAAGATAAAGCAGGACAAGGATACCGCGCGCCTGTTAAAGACTGAGAACGCTATGCAAGCCGATCTGATGAAAGAGATCGACCGTTTTGCCAAGGTAAATTCGCTTAGGGCGCGAATGGATCTCAAATTCGAGGACAATTCCTTTGCCGAATTTGGCAGTAAGGAAGTTTACCGGCAAGCGGATGGCGAGATCGTTGTCCAGCGCCCGTCAAAGATCCTGTTGAAGGTGCAGGTCCCAATAATCAAGACCGATGTGGCCCAGATGACATCGGACGGCTCAACCTTTCGCGTTGCAATTCTCAAGGACGACGCCGGGGGTAAGTACCGGAGATTTGTCAAAGGTACGAACGATGCCGATTACTCCATGCTCCAGAAGAGCCTTTCCACCCAGGATATGAATGGGACAAAGGTATCAAAGGAAAGTGTTAACGCTTTTTCGAATCTGCGGCCACAGCATTTCACCGATGCGATGCTTGTGCGACCAATCGACCCGACTTATGTATACACTCAGAGCTCTATATTCCAGATTGAAGAGGACTCAACGCTCGAAAACAAATCGCCGCTGAGAAGGGTCATGCGCGGCTATTATTTGCTCGACGAATTCGGTAAGGCGGGCGATGGTGGGCTCAAGATCAAACGGCGATTCTGGTTTGATCGCGTCGGAGTAATACGCCTCGCAAGGCAACAGATATTCGATGAAAAAGGCGAGATCGAATCTGATATCGTGTACGGCAAAGAAGGGAATTTAAGCGGGGACCCTAACTACGCCAATTTGCCGCTCGAGATCGAGGTTACCCGTCCGAAAGAGAAATATGCGATGAAGCTTACATACCAGACGCCTGAATCCGTCACGATCGGCAAGATCTATCCCGATACCGCGTTTGTTCTTCAGAATTCGTGGAATCTCGAAGAGGTCGACCTTGATAAGAAGCTGCGTGAAGCAATGGCCGAGCCAACTCCGATCTCAGACAAACCTGACCTGACCCGATCGCACTAGATTTACAAGATGCCGCCGATCCTTCGTGCTATAAACCTTAAGAAATCATACAAAGTCGGAAAGATCGATGTTCCGGCTCTTCGCGGCCTGTCTTTCGATGTTAACGAAGGCGAATTCGTGGCGATCATGGGACCCTCCGGCTGCGGAAAATCAACGCTGCTACATTTACTTGGAGGTTTGCTTAGCCCGACGAGCGGCAGCATCATCGTCGACGGTGAGGACCTTTCAAAGGTCTCTGACGCACGCCGCACGGATATTCGCCGGCGAAAGATCGGGTTTGTTTTTCAGCGGTTTAACCTCTTTCCGACACTTTCGGCCGAGGGCAATTTGAAACTCGCGGAGAAGATCCACACCGGGAACGGGAGCAAGAACGCGGACCGGCGTCGCGAGGTGCTCAGGCTCTTAAAGCTCGAAGATAAAATGCATCATAAGCCGCTCGAGCTATCGGGCGGTGAACAACAGCGCGTCGCCTTGGCACGTGCCGTCGTCAACGGGCCTGCTATAATACTGGCTGATGAGCCGACCGGAAATCTGGATACCGAGAATTCAAAGATAGTTCTCGATATGTTTCGAACGCTGAACGAGAAATTTGGTCAGACGATCATCATGATCACGCACAATCCGGAAGCGGCAGCGGCTTGTTCGCGAATTATACAGATGCGTGACGGCCATATCGTGAATTGAGTCCGAATATATGAAGAGCGTGATCAATTGGAGCCATGATCGCGGCACTTGGCAGTACGATGTTTTCTGCCTAATGATAATCGCCTTTATCTTTTTGACGCCCAAATCCTGGTTCAATAAGCCGCGAACGGTTGCAACCCAAACCCCCGCTGCTACCGTCCAACTCAAGGATTTGCAGGAGCGAACCAAAAGGAATTATGAATAGATCTATATGCCTGGGCCTTATGACCATTGGCCTGGGAATATTTTTATCATCGGTAAATGTAAGTGAGGCGAGAGCCCAAAACGTCCTCGGTGAGATCCTTAAGAGGATGGATATGAATAACAAGTCGCTGCAGTCGCTAAAGGCGGACGTAACGATGGAAAAGCATAATCCTCAGCTTGATACGACCGACACGACCATAGGGAGCACGAGCTATCTGCCGAAAACGGCAAAACGGGCCAATTATGTCCGTATCGACTGGACCAGGCCCGTCGAAGAACATATTGCGGTCATTGGCGACGATTACGAGTTATGGCGGCCGCGCCTGAACCAGGTGATAGTGGGAAATGCGAGCAAAGCCAAGAATAGTGCCTCGGCCGGCGGCGCGCTTGCTTTTATGAGCATGTCAAAGGAGCAGTTAAAGACAAATTACAATGTTGTATACCTGGGTGAAGAGCAGATCAGCGGGGGAACCAAGACGTGGCATCTACAGTTGACGCCCAAGGCCGCGATGAGCTACAAAACCGCGGAGCTTTGGGTAGATGGCGACGGCATGCCGCTCCAGGCGAAGGTGATTGAACAGAATAACGATACGACAACCGTACTTCTTTCGAATATTCAAAAGAACATAACGTTGAATGCCTCGATCTTTAAGCTCGATTATCCTAAGTCGGTGAAGAAGATAAAGGCCTAAAGGATAACGTTTGGTTGTGACAAATAAGAGGCCTTACCATCTTGAGTAAGGCTTCTTTTTTCTTGGTGTATAGTCGTGGAAGGTATTTCGAGGCTTTTGCGAAGATGCTGTTTAATTATTCGAGCATGAACCAATATTTACGAATGGCCGTCATGTTCATCGGCCTGGGATTATTCTTATCATCCGTAAGTGTCAATGATGCGATAGCCCAAAACATTCTAGGCGACATCCTGCACAGGATGGATGTGCATAATAAGGCGTTGCAGTCACTACAGGCTGAAGTCACTATGGCCAAATACAATTCACAGCTTGGCGGCGAACCCGATATCACTTTCGGCAGCACGAGTTACTTGCTCAAGGGGAAGAGGTACGTGCGGATTGACTGGATCAAGCCTGTCGAGGAACATATCTCGGTCATCGGCGATGATTATGAATTGTGGCGGCCGCGTCTCAACCAGGTTATGTGGGGCAAAGCTGATAAGGCGAAGAACAATGCATCGGCGGGCGGGGCATTGTCTTTTATGAATATGTCGAAGGCCGAGTTGACCGCCAACTATAGCGTGGTCTATATCGGACGAGAAAAAATAAGCGGAGGCGCTGAAACCTCGCATATTCAACTAGCGCCAAAGGTGGCGGCAAACTATAAATTGGCCGAGCTATGGGTTGACGATAATGGTATGCCGCGGCAGGCTAGGATAACCGAGCAGAACAATGATACTACCGCGATCTTGCTGACGAATATTCAAAAGAACGTCACGCTGAACGCGAAGATCTTTACGCTGGAATATGATCCGAAAAAGGTTAAAAGGGTGCCATGATCAAAAGAGGGGAAAGCTCTTGGTCGTTGGAAAGCTGCTGATTTGAAAACGTTAGGCCCAATTTCTATAATCTAGACTTTATTTACTACCCTTACATTCGTTATGCCAAAGGCAAGTAGTTTCAGTAGATTCACACGAGGTGTAAGACACACAACCCGGGCTTTTATTTCCACTAAGCACCCGGTCCTTGTGCACATCGTCCCGATGCGGCGGTGTAACCTTTCGTGTACCTATTGCAACGAGTACGACAAGACATCGGAACCTGTGCCGATTGCAACGATGCTTGAGAGGATCGATAAGCTGGCGGAATTTCGTTCATCCGTAATAACGATCTCCGGCGGCGAACCGATGATGCATCCTGAGATCTATGAGATCATCGACCGTATCCGGCGGCGCGGTATGATCGCCGGCTTGATCTCGAACGGGTATTACTTTCAGCCCGAAAAGGTAAAACGGCTTAACGAGGTCGGGCTCGATTACCTGCAGATATCGATCGACAACGTTACACCCGACGACGTTTCGAAAAAGAGCTTAAAGGTACTCGATTCAAAACTTGTCAATCTGCAAAAGTACGCGAAATTCAAGGTCAATATAAATTCGGTCGTTGGCGGCGGTGTGGCAAACCCCGACGAAGCGCTTGTTATAGCCAAACGCGCCCGGGAGCTTGGTTTTTCTTCGACAGTGGGCGTTATTCACGACGGTGACGGATTGTTAAAGGGCCTGACACCGCGTGAAAGGGAAGTCTACAAGGAAATAAAAGAAAAAGGTGCTCGAAGTTATGCCCGCTGGAACTGGTTCCAGGACTATCTTGTCGATGGCGGTGAATATGAATGGCGGTGCCGCGCCGGCGCGCGGTATTTATATGTCGACGAGAACGGAATTGTGAGCTGGTGCTCGCAGCAACGCGGTACGCCTGGAATCCCTTTACTTGAATACACCCATGCCGACATGCATCGCGAATATCACACCGAGAAATGGTGTGCCCCAACCTGTACGATCCAGTGCGTTCACCAGGTCGGCCATCTCGACGCCTGGCGCGACCCGCAAATTTCTCCGGCACAGTACAAAAAGCTTCACGGCATCGGTCCAAAGAAGGAAACTATCGCCCAGGTCCTCGAAGCCGAATAAGCAATGTCCGAGCCGCCGCTATTTATCCCGACAATACTTGGTACTGCACGGCGCAACCGTGAAAGTGAGAACGTCGCGCGTTGGGTGTGCTCCAAAATGCGGGAACGCAGCGATATCGAAACACAGCTTTTCGACGTCTGCGATTTTGAACTACCTCACGATCATTACGGTCAGGAGATAAAAGATCAGTTTCCCGAATGGCGCGATGCCGTGATCCGGGCCGACGGGCTCGTGATCGTCACACCGGAATACAATCACGGGTATCCGGGTACGTTGAAAAGCGTTCTCGATCTTCTTTTAAGGGAATATGTACATAAAGCCGTCGCTTTCGTGGGCGTCTCCGCCGGTCCGTGGGGCGGTACTCGCGTTATCGAGGCAATGGTCCCGATGGTTCGTGAGCTTGGCCTTGCTGTAACGTTTACAGATCTCAACTTTCCCAAGGTCGCTTCCAAATTTGATGCCGACGGGAAGCTTTTGGACGACGCGTATGAAAAGCGGATCGCAGGATTTCTAGATGAACTTGTCTGGATGGCGACAGCACTTCGCTGGGGTCGCGAAAACTTGGGGTCAAAGTATCACTGATCATGATATATCTTTAACCTTGTTGACGAATCTACAGTTTTTCTGACCCGAAGGTTCAAATCCTCTCGGATAACATAACGACGGAGGACTTCGGATCGTGCGTAAGGCTCCCCACATGTTTGCAGATGCCGATATTCCTGGTGTTATTCTGCATTTATTCTCGCCTTTTTCACGTGAATCAGGCCGCAAAACACGTGTTTTTATGACTTTTCCACGAGTTTCTGTCTCTGAAACACGAGTTTTTAACGCTGTATCACGTGGTTCTCCGCCTAAATCACGTGTTAATGCGGCGGTTTCACGTAATTCTTAAGCTTAAACACGTGTTTTCGTTGGCAGATTACGTAATTCTGAACATAAAACACGTATTCTTGTCCGGGTTTTATGAAAACAAAACACCCAAATATGGATCATCTCGGTCTCTTCGACCAATTCTGTCGGTCGGAGGAATCGATTTGATGGCATAAGCAACAGAAAACTATTGATGTTGCCCACTATGGCTGATCTACAATACACATGTGACCGACGAAGAGCACAATAAGTACATTTCATACTTGTTCTTTGCGCATGGTGCGTTCCAGCTTCTGATGATGCTGATAATGGTGTCGATATTTTCGACTATCTTTATCGGCGATCCAGAACTGGCCCGGCCCGGCCCGCCGCAAGCGATGGTCAATTTTGTGATGTGGTTTATGTTGATCTTTCAGAGCTTGCTTGCGGCACCCGCGCTCATAGCCGGATATGCAGTACTGAATCGAAGATCATGGGCAAGAACGGCGAGTATTATTGCAGGCGTGGTATCCGCGATGAATGTTCCCATCGGCATGGCCGCGGCAGTTTACTCGCTTTGGTTTTTCCTCGGCGAACGTTGGAAATCAGTCTATCCGGAAAAAGCAGAGGCTGGCGATCACCGCCCGCATGAATTGACTGATCCGGTCGATCCCCGCTGGACAGGCTATTACACCGACGAAAAAGGCGAGGTTGTCTATCAACCGGTTGAGCCGCCTGACTGGAGGTGAGTTTTTGAATGTCACCGTTTGGCTACGTTCGCACCAATTGTCCAAACGATCACCGAGCTCGAAAGTCCCAAACCCGATAGTCTGCCGGCCATCATTATGAGCGTCTCACCGGGCTCAGCGACACCCTCTAGCAATAGCGTCCTCTCCCCGATCTCCAACATTTCATGGGTCGAGCGGCTCCCCTCGTGAACGAAGGGGCGGACGCCCCAGATCAATGCCAGCTGATTATATGGATCGCGTACTGTGGTCAAAGCAAATGTCTGCAGACCCGAGCGAACGCTTGACAGACGGCGTGCCATCAACCCCGACTCTGTAAAGACGGCCACTTTTTCAGTGCACATCTCTTTCGCGGCGTATGCGGCGGCCTTACATAGGGCCTGGCTAGTGCGTTTTGACGGCGGCTGTGCAAATTTGACGGGTTGTTTCAACTGTTCGTCCTTTAGCGTTTCGGCCGAATTGATGATGCGGACCATCGTTCGGATCGACTCGACCGGATACAGGCCGCTGGCCGTTTCGGCTGAGAGCATTACAGCGTCGGTACCGTCCCAAACCGCGTTCGCGACATCCGACGCCTCGGCACGCGTCGGAAAAGGATTCTCGATCATCGATTGCAGCATCTGTGTAGCCGTTATGACGAATTTATCGGCGGCGATCGCTTTCTCGATAATGAGCTTTTGATAAACCGGCACCAATTCGACGCTTGTTTCAACTCCAAGGTCTCCACGAGCAACCATCACGCCGTCAGTCTCGGCAATTATAGAATCCAGATTCTCGATAGCTTCGGCCTTTTCGATCTTGGCGACAAGCAATGCCCGGCCCAGTTTTCGCTTATTCATCTTACGGATGAGCTGCTTGACCTCTTTGCAATCCGCGGCCGTTCGAACAAATGAAAGGGCGATGTAATCAACGTTTTGCCCCATTGCCCATACGAGGTCGGAGCGGTCTTTTTCCGTTAGCGATGGAATGGGAAGAGATGTTTTTGGAAGATTGATGCCTTTGCGCTCTGCCAGCACCCCACCGATGACCACACTGCAGACGACGTCTGTTTCTGATTTGGATTCGACTGTAAGCTGTATAGCACCGTCATCGAGAAGAATCAGCGTGCCCGGTTCAACCACGGTCGGTAATCGTTCGAAATTGGTGCTTACTTCATGCTGGTTACCATTGATGTCACGAGTGGTGATAGTAAATTGCTGGCCGGGAGTTAAAAAGACAGGAGCGCCGTTTTCCAATGTGCGAGTACGGATCTTAGGTCCGGAAAGGTCGACCAGGATCGACAGCGGCATATCGAGCTTTGCCGCGGCTTCGCGGGCGATCCTGATCCTTGCGGCGTGCTCGTCCTGGGCACCATGCGACATGTTTATCCGAACGGCGTTCAGACCGGCCTGAAGCATCGTTTCTATAACTTCGGGCGTGCTTGACGCGGGGCCGAGCGTGGCAAGGATTTTGGCTTTTCTCATCGGAAGATCAGTTTTCTCTCAAGAGGGCATGAAATCCAGCCCGAACAAAGTGCTCATCCGCGGTTAACGCTCGCGATATGCCGAGTTGCTGCATCACGACAAAGGAAATGCAGTCGACAATAGCTCCATTCCTTATCCATGCGTTCAGAGAATAATTTGAAACCATATTTGTACAATGCGGGTGTAATGAAAAGTATCATTATTCGCGGATCAAATGACAGCCTGTTCAGTAATTCAACGGCATATCCGCGATGTTTGAGAGTCGATAGGGCGCTGCCTACTTCTAAGAATACGGCGTGCGTCGTTGTAAAGGTGGCTCCGGTTTCTTCCAGTTGTAATGACAATTCGACCGCCCTCGAGTGTAATTCATCCCGTTTCATTGCTAGCGCGATCAGGTATGACGCATCGAGAAAATAGCTATTCGTCATCGGGAAACGGCTTTCCGTGATATAGGTAGTCTTCTAGTGCAATAGACAAGTCAGGCGGACCTTCAAGGCTCAGTGATCTTGCATATCTTAGGAATGCATGCGGTTCACCGACCGACTCTCGCGGTATCTTCAATTAGCTCAAGACCGTTCTTCTCATTCTCAATTATAAGACGCACACGGGTGTTGGTCGCCAAGTCAACCGGTTCGTCAGGGCGAAAAACCACACCGTCGAAAGTTGCGCTTACAGTCTTGTCCATACCTTTCAGAATTCTACGTTAAATATGCTAAATGTTGAAGTTTTTCGGCATAATGCAACACAGTTGCCACAAAAGTCGAGTGTGACCAGGTCAATGGCGAGACCGAAAGCGGTTTGCCATACGTAGGGTCGATCTGTTCTGCCAGGACACCCGAGGGAAATGCACGTTTCGTTACCCACTCTAGTATCTCGAGAGCTTTGTCGAGATCGCCGCTGACTTTTGCGGAGGCAATATAGTATTCCGCGAGCCACAGCGTGCAAATGATCCACGAATTCCCGACCGTTTCCTCGGATGTCCGCATATAGCCGTCATTTTCAAAGCGTGCTACCCCGCCATATTCGCCCTTGTTGACAAGTTTGTCCGCAACCGCCTGCATGGTTCCACGTACCAGCGGATCATCTGGCTTAAAACACTCAAAGTAGAATATGGCAAAAACGGACGCATCAATGGTTTCGTCGGCGACCTGACCATTATCTGCGAAATGAATACCGCGAAGAAAGCGCCCGAGCGTTTCGCTATAGAGATGTTCGCGCATTGCCTCGACTATCTCTTCGGCGGCCTTCGCATAACCGGCTGCTTTGTTTTCGTCACCAAGGACCTGCGTGAAATTAGCGGCTGCACGAAGACCCGCAACGACCGACGCACACGTGAAAGTATGAACGCCGAGACGGTCTTCCCATAAGTTCCAGCTCGGATGTGGCAGGTGGGTCGAAGGATCTCGGAATTCGACGAGAAAATCCGCACACGGCTCGATCAGCCGCTCCTGGAGGCCTTTTATGAATTCGACATCGCGATATTTGTCATAGTGCTGCCAGAGCGCCCACAAGACAAGAGCGGTCTCGTCCTCTTGTATCGGGACGAGGGGGACCCTCCGCCTGCTGTCCCAGAATGGATGCCATCCCGAACCAACCGATCCGTCCGGATTGTATTTCTGTAGGAAATAACCTCGTATGTCGACTAGTTTCGAACAGAGCTTAAAGAAAGATCGGGAAATTTCGGGGTATCCAGCCTCATCGAGGGCATTCGCAATAAATGCCCCGTCCCGGGTCCACAGGTAACTGTAATGGTCGGTCGCCCTCTCTGTGACGTCGTGGTCTGTCGCCGCGATGATCGCGCCTCCATTGTCGATCTGCGTGCGGATCATAAGCAGGCTCCGTTCGTAAAGCGTAACGATCGACGCAGGTATTTGGATTTGGGAAACATCGGCACGGCCGGCCCATTGCCGCCATATCTCTGACGTCTCATGAAAATATTGCGAGGGAGTTTTATTTAGCACGTGGGCATTCAAGTCAAAGACTTCCAGGCGGGATGTGCCCGCCGCGATCCAGTAAAAGACCTCCTGGGTTGCGTTCGCATTCAAAGCGAAATGTAATCCGAGAGTCGAATCTACAGAACCTTCGGTAATCGCCGCACCGTGCAGCTCGCCATCCTCGGCGTCGCGCCACGTGCCTTCACGATCCTTAAAAGCCTTTCGTCCGGTCGCAAATTCATCAAAGTGTGGGACTGTGTTGATGAGAAAATACCGGTGCTTCTTGTAATGGATCAACGCCAGGGCGTCGGGGTCGTAATAGGCCGTATCGCCAACCTTGTTTTCATATATGCGAAAGTCATGATGCAAAAATAGCCGGACGTTACGGTCCGCGCCGATAAGATTTCGTATCGATATCCGCCGCAGGTAAATATTCTCATTTGCTACGACCGTGTCATTGCACCGGATCTCGATCTCGAGATCAGGGTTCCGAAGCGTGACATCTGTAACGAGCGTGTTTGGGAGGTACTTGAGGGTCCGCTCCCACTCGTCCGCAAAGATCCATGAAAAACTGCCATCGACCCAAACGCCAAAACGAAAGGGGAAACCTTCCGTATGATTTTCCTGACCTACGTGGGGGAAATAGATGTCGCGGATCTGGTATTTGTCGTCAAAGTTTACGAGGAGGCTGCCGTTGCCGACGGGAATGTCTCGCATAGAGGCGTCCGCGGGTCTTTAGTTTGTCTTTACGGCTTGCTCAACCGCAGCATCGAGATCTTTTTGGATTGACGGGCCAAACCCAACGAACCTCCTAATTACCCTTCCATCGCGATCGATGATCAGCGTTCGCGGTATTTCGTCGCCGTCAGAGAACACATATCGTGAAAGTTCATCTTCAGGAAAAGCGATAGGGTAATCGAGATGCGTTGTCTGGGTGAACGTAGGGATCTCTCTTCGGTCCTCATCATCGCCGACATGGAGACCGACGACTTGGAGATTATCAGCGCCGTATTTAGCGATCAGGGAATTCAGGTGTGGGATCTCTTGCCGGCAGGGCGGGCAGTTCGTTGCCCAGAAATCAAGGATCACAGCTCTGCCGCCAAGGTCCGACAATTTTTGAACCTGGTCCCCCGCATCGGTCCAACTCATATCGGCGAGCGGTTTGGCCGGCGGCAACGGTAGATTTGTCGCCGGACGATCGTTAATAGAGACGGGGCGGTTCGAGACAGCGACGGGAGCGGCCGCGGGCCGGCATCCGGCGATCGACGCTAGCCCAATGATGACGCTTATAAAAAGGAACGTGCGCATACCAGAATTATGTTAATCCGATACTATTTAATTGTAAAAGATTTCGCCGGGGGGCGGGCCCCTTCGGACGCCAAAATCAACGACGATGAGCTTCTATCCTACAGCGATTCGCAAGAGATTGCGCACCAACCGACGCGATGACGATCCCGGCTGCGATCTTTCGACGGCGAATACTTCGGGAACCTCAGCCAATTTTGATTGCGGCTCCTTCGTTTCATTCGATCTGTCGATCGACCCGGTTTCGAAAACGATCGTGACCTCAAGGTTCCGGACCAACGGGTGCGGTTTCATGGTCGCGGCCGCCGGCGTTCTGGCCGAGATCATAGTGGACAAATATTTGACCGACCTTCACGGGCTTGATCGGGATGTCCTCGAGAGTGAGATAGCCCGACATCTTGGAGCGTTCCCACTCGCCCGCGTCAGTTGCGGTGCGGCATGTATCGAAGCAATGAGGGCGGCTTTTGCCGTTTATCGCAAATCACAGATCGGGGAATATAGCGGCGAAAAGGCGCTCATTTGCACATGCTTCGGGATCGCCGAGGAAACCGTCGAAGATCTTATTTTAAACAAGCGCGTTAACTCGATCGAAGATGTTGGCGAGATCTGCAACGCCGGACGCGGATGCGGTTCGTGCAGAATGCTCATACAGGAGATGCTCGATACGGCCGGCGAATTCGTGTAACGTCGTCCGGGGCCTTCCTTTCAATGTGATATAATTAGCGAATTAGCTTGCTCGGTTTGAGCCGCTGCCAAAGATTCTGACAATGGATGATCCTGCCAGTAGTATCTTACTTTTTTTTCAAACTTCCGAAACTGACGCCCCGATCACTTTCACCGGGGTACTGATAGAATTTTTGATAATTCTCACGATCGTCGCGCTCAACGCGTTTTTCGTAGCGTCGGAATTTGCACTCGTGTCGGTCCGCCGGACGCGGGTCCAAAAACAAGCCGACGACGGCAGCACGGGTGCGGCGGCGGCCCTCCGTCTTCTCAACGAACCGGCGCTGTTCATATCGGCCGTTCAATTGGGTGTTACGCTTGCGTCGCTCGCCCTCGGATGGCGCGGTGAACCCGCGATCGCTCATTTGCTGCTGCCGATTTCCGATGCGATAGCCGGACAAAGCTCCGCGGTGTATATCGCGCACGGCGTTGCCATCGCCGTTGCGTTCTGCATCATTTCCTTCCTTCACGTTGTTCTGGGGGAACTAGTGCCTAAGATGTTTGCGCTTGAGCGTGCTGAGAAGTTTGCAGTCATCGCTGCGCGTCCGTTGGAATTATTTGCTACGGTTTTTTCACCGATCCTCTGGGTCGTGAATTATGCCGGCAGGCTCGTCGGAAGGGTGCTAGGCCTATCGGCATCGCTCGGTCACATGTCCGTTTATACCGAGGATGAGCTTCGCCAACTAATCACATTGTCACAGGAAAGCGGTCAGATAAATGAAGAGGAACGCGAGCTGATCAATAAGGTATTCGAGTTTTCCGAGACCACCGTAAAGGAGGCCATGATACCCCGGACAGAGATCGTCGCGATCCCTGAAAGCTGCACACTGCCCGAGGTGGCGAAGATCTTTCGCGAGAGCGGTTATTCACGCGTTCCGGTCTACCGCGGCTCGCTAGACGAGATCCTGGGCGTGCTGCACAGCAAAGACCTTGTGGGTTTCGTTTCCAGGACCAAAACCTTCACGCTGACCACTCTTCTTCACAAGCCCAACTATGTTGTCGACACGGCTCGGCTCGAAGATGTGCTCAGGCAAATGCAGAACGAAAAATTTCATTTTGGCTTTGTCGTTGACGAACACGGCGGCGTCGAAGGCATAATTACACTCGAAGACCTGCTCGAAGAGATCGTCGGCGAAATTTCAGACGAACACGACGTCGAGGTCGACGAGCAGATCGACGAACAGCCGGACGGCAGCTTTATTCTTGCAGGCGGTTTGGCGGTCCGCGATCTAAACCGGAGATTGGAGATGAATCTGCCCATTTCCGAAGGCTACACGACCATCGCCGGCTTTTTGATGTCCGAGGCAGGACAGATATTGTCCGCGGGGCAATCGGTACCGTTCAACGGCCACGTCTTCACTGTCGAAGAGGTCGTCAAGCGTCGCATAAAGCGCGTCAGAATGTCGCCGCCCGAACCCGTAAGTACAAATAACATGGAGAATTAAAACCAATGAGCTTCATTGAGCAGGTATGGGCGCGCGAAATACTCGATTCGCGCGGTAATCCGACTATCGAGGCTGAGGTCGTGCTGGAAGACGGAACACAAGGCCGAGCGGCGGTTCCGAGCGGTGCTTCGACCGGCGAGAACGAGGCGGGGGAGCTTCGTGACGGCGATAGCGGCCGCTATATGGGAAAGGGCGTTACCGATGCTGTCAGGAATGTGAATGAGACGATCGGGCGTGAGATCGAGGGGCTCGATGCTCTCGATCAGACACTGGTCGATCAGACGATGATCGACCTCGACGGAACCGAGAACAAATCAAAACTCGGTGCCAATGCTATTCTCGCCGTCTCGCTGGCAACGGCCCGTGCCGCGGCCGCGTTCCAGGAGATGCCGCTCTATCGTTATATTGGCGGTACCAATGCAAAGACGCTGCCGGTGCCGCAGATGAACATCCTTAATGGTGGTGCGCACGCCGACAATAATGTCGATTTTCAGGAATTTATGATCATGCCGGTCGGGGCCGAAAGTTTTCGCGAGGCCTTGCGATGCGGGTCCGAGATCTTTCATAACCTGAAAAGCGTTCTCAAGGGGCGAGGCTATTCAACGGGCGTCGGTGACGAGGGCGGATTCGCGCCTAATCTGAGATCGAACGAGGAAGCCGTCGAAACTATCCTTGAGGCGATCGCGAAAGCGGGTTACACGGCCGGCGAAAATGTAATGCTTGCCCTCGATCCCGCGGCGAGCGAGTTTTACCAGGACGGCCAGTACATATTTAAGAAGTCCGACAAGCGAAA
>OCZT010003048.1_pt1 | contig 17229 bp, 10 predicted proteins | sample 1539031 | NCBI WGS metagenome assembly OCZT01 (sample SAMEA3539308, study PRJEB22396) | soil metagenome | biome: tundra; feature: field; material: soil | place: USA | collected 2010-05 | depth 0.15 m | reverse complement strand
AATCAGATGTTCTTTTAGCTGCTGCTTCAAACGCAATTATTGTCGGCTTCCAGGTAAGGCCATCCTTAAGTGCCAGAAAACTGGCTGAAAAAGAGGAGATCGATGTGCGCCTTTATTCAATCATCTACAATGCAATTGAAGAAATCAGATCTGCAATGGAAGGTATGCTTATGCCAGAAGTGAGAGAAGAGATTGTGGCAACGCTTGAAATACGCGAGATATTCAAGGTTACTAAAGTTGGAACTGTTGCCGGCTGCTATGTAAAGGAAGGAAAAATTACCAGGAACACCAGGGTAAGGATAATTAGAGATGGCATAGTAATCTATACCGGAGAACTTGGATCGCTAAAACGATTTAAGGACGACGTAAAAGAAGTTGTCGGAGGGTATGAATGTGGACTTAACATCCATAATTTCAATGATATAGAAACAGGCGATATAGTTGAAGGCTACCAGGAGTTCGAAGTCAAGAAGACTCTGTAGGATTGCTTCCCATCAAAAAATTTAAACACAAAGGGTCACAGAGTAAAACTCAAAGTAACACAAAGGAAAAACAAGAATAATTTACAGCAGAGTTTTATATTGTTCTGCAGTCATAAGACTTCCAGTTTCTGAAGGATCAGTTATCTTAATCTTTACCATCCATCCTTTTCCATAAGGATCTTTGTTAACAACGTCAGGGGACTCTTCAAGTGCCGGATTTAATTCGAGTATTTCGCCACCGACAGGCATGAACATGTCAGAAACTGTTTTTACAGCTTCAATAGTACCGAATACCTCTTCTTTCTTAAGTGTTTCACCAACAGTTTCAATCTCAATGAAAACAACATCACCCAGTTCACCCTGGGCAAAATCGGTAACTCCTATAAAGCCAAAGCCGCCGTCTACTCGCAGCCATTCGTGGTCCTTGGTATACAACAAATTTTCAGGAACGTTCATATCTTAGATTTTTTAATAAAGCCGTTCAAAAATAAAGCTTTTTTTGTTTATTCAAGATGACAAATATCTTTTTTGCTCTTGATTCAGTATTAACCTGTCAGAATTTTTACATTTCACCAACATTCCTGGAAGATCCTTTGATGACCATCTCCGTCTTAATGGTAATAGTCCTAAAAGGAAGATTCTGTTTTTTCTCGATACGGTTAATAAGCAATTTAACAGCTTCCTTTCCAATCATATAACCATGTTGTTCTACAGATGATAATGTCGGGCACGTTATGTCAGAGATCATCCCGCTGGTAAATCCTACCACAGACACATCATTTGGAACATTAAAACCACATTCCTTTATCATATTCATAGATTCGACAGCAGTAAGATCATTAACAGCAAAAATGCCATCTGGTCTTTTTGTTCTCTTCATCAGTTCGGGAACAATTACCGAAGCTTCTTCGCGGGTATCACATTTGATTATATTCTGATCATCTGTATTTTGATTGTAGTACCTCAGGGCTCTTAAGTATCCGTCTTTTCTGTTTTTGCCAATCTGAAGATTCTGCGGCCCCGAAAGGTGCACAATATTTTTGCACCCGATTTTAATTAAATGTTCTACCGCTTCAAATGCTCCCTGCTCATCATCCACTATTACCCTGTCAGTATCCAGCTCGTTGCAAATCCTGTCAAAAAAAACCAACGGGATTCCGTAATCCTGAATTTTTCTGAAATGACTGAAGTCTTTGGTAACTTTGGTAATCGAGACAAGTATGCCGTCAACCCTGGTCGATAACAACGTTTGTACCGCCTTAACTTCCCTTTCATATGTTTCATTTGACTGGCAGAACATTACATGGTATCCTGAATCATAAGCAAGATCTTCAATACCGCTGATTACGGTAGAAAAAAAATAGTGCACAATTTCAGGGACAATCACACCAATTGTTTTTGTAAGTCCGCTTTTAAGACTGAGAGCAATAGGGTCGGGCTTATAATTCCATTTTTCAACAAGATCGCGGACTGCCCTTTTTGTTACCTGGCTAATGTCGGGATGATCATTTAATGCTTTTGATACTGTGGAAGGAGATATCCCCAGCTCTTTTGCTATATCTTTTATAGTCACCTGACCTTTGTACATTATCTTAACTGAGATTTATACCTCTTTTCGAAATATATAGATTATATTCTGATTTTCATAAAAAACTGACAAGTATCTGCGGGATGAATTAAAATAGAAATTAAATATTTATTTTGGATAATTAATAACTGTCAAAAGTGATCCTTTTCTGAGCTTTTTCGATACCAGGAAAAGAAAAAAAATAAAAGAATATTTAAAATGTCCTGAGAAAAAGGAAAAGTAATATTCATTTCAAACGTTTGCGGAGCTATATGTTAATTAATTGAAAATTAATGCTTTCAATTAGATAATTTCAGAATTTCTTTCATAATTTTGTTGATCGGTAGAGAATAACGAATATTCTGATTAATTCTTTAGAGAAACTTTTATAATCCTAAAACCAGACAATTTATGAAAAAACGAATTTTTACTATGCTGTCTATCCTTTTCCTGGGGATCCTAATTTCCGGAGCTATTAATGCTCAGGGAATCCGGGTTTCAGGTAAAGTTACAGATGCAGCAGATGGTTCTTCCCTGGTTGGAGTAACAATCCAGGAAAAGGGAACGACTAACGGGACTACTACGGATGGCAATGGTAACTTCAGCCTGACAGTCGCCCCAAATGGCACATTGGTAATATCATATGTGGGTTATGCTGCCCTTGAAGTTCCTGTAAATGGCAAAACCGTAATCAATGTTGCAATGACTGTTGGTAACCTGAAACTCAATGAGGTGGTCGTTATCGGTTATGGCACTGTAAAAAAATCAGATGCTACCGGTTCAATAGTTGCAGTCAGTTCCAAAGATTTTAACCAGGGTGCTATTACATCACCACAGGATCTGCTGGTTGGAAAAAGTGCCGGTGTTGTAATTACCAATGCAGGTGGTGCACCCGGCTCCGGCGCAACAATACTCGTTCGCGGGGGTTCATCATTGAATGCTTCCAACAAACCTTTGATTATCATCGATGGTGTTCCAATCGATAACAATGACGTTGCCGGGAGTTCTAACTTCCTTTCATTCGTTAATCCAAACGACATTGAGACTTTTACCGTTCTGAAAGATGCGTCTGCTACCGCTATTTATGGTTCACGGGCATCTAATGGAGTAATTATTATCACAACTAAAAAAGGTAAGGCCGGCAGTAAAATGAGTATTACCTATAACGGAAATACTTCAATATCAAGTGCCATCAAATTTTTGGACGTATATACCGGTGATCAGCTCAGACAAATCGCTCTGGATCATATTGACCTTTACGGAGCTGATAATTTAAGTAAACTTGGAACTGCAAATACTAACTGGCAAAATCAAATTTTCCGCAATGCTGTCTCCCAGGATCACAATTTGAGTGTTTCAGGCTCTTACAAAACCCTTCCCTACAGGGTTTCACTTGGTTATACTGACCAGAATGGTATATTGAAGAACACCGACATGCAAAGAATGACCGGTGCTATCAGTCTCGATCCTGCCTTCCTGAATAATAGCTTAAAAGTCAGTATCAATGCCAAAGGGATGAGCACTAATAATAATTTTGGTGATCCGGGGGCTCTTGGTTCTGCAATCAATATGGATCCTACCCAACCCGTAAAAGACGGCAACCCTGCCTCAGACGGGTATTTTCAATGGAGCAATTATGGAGCGAATCTTGGTACACCTAACCCTGTAGAACAGCTTCTTGCAACCGACAATAAATCAGTTGTAAACAGAGTTATTGGAAACATACAATTCAATTATGCACTTCATTTTATTCAGGGACTGAATGCAAATCTGAATTTAGCTACTGATTATACGAAAAGTACAGGCCACGACAACCTTCCTTCAACAGCACCTTCCGTTCTTACAAGTCCGTTGTTTGGTAAATTAGATAATTACAGCGGCAAAAATTATAACAACCTGTTAGATTTTTATCTGAATTACTCGAAGGACCTTCCCAGCCTCAATAGCAAAATTGAGGCTACCGCCGGCTATTCATGGCAGCATTTTAAACGCGAAGGAAATAATTATTCCCGTGGAATAGTAGATGATACTCATCCGTATCAGAAAACTGACAGTTCATCTTTTGCAACTGAAAACTACCTTGTTTCTTTCTTTGGAAGATTGAATTATACGTTAATGGATAAGTATTTACTCACGGTTACCGTGCGCGATGATGGTTCTTCAAGGTTCGCAAAAGGAAACCAGTGGGGAATATTCCCTTCGGCCGCACTTGCCTGGAAAATTAAAAATGAAGCGTTTCTAAAAGATGTTGATTTGGTTTCTGATCTGAAACTGAGGATAGGTTGGGGTGTAACCGGGCAGCAGGATATTGTAGGTAATGATTATCCCTCACAGGCAAGATATATGATCTCTTCACCCGGCAGCTATTATCTGATTGGGGGTGACTATCTTCCGACTTTACGCCCGAGTGCTTATGACCCGACTATAAAATGGGAACAAACAGCGACCCAGAACTTAGGAGTGGATTTCGGTTTCCTGAAAGACAGGATTAACGGATCTCTTGATATATATAGAAGAGTCACCACAAATCTTCTTAACACAGTTACCATTCCGAGCGGCAGCAATTTTTCAAATACCTTGCTGACAAATGTCGGAAGTCTTGATAACAAAGGTGCTGAGATCTCCCTGAACATTGTTCCTATTTCTCAGAATGATATGTCATTGACAATCGGTTTCAATGTGAGCTATAATGTGAACAAAATCACAAAACTGCTTATTACAAACGATCCGAATTATATTGGTATCCTGTATGGGAATGCATTTACGGGTCAGATACAGGTAACCAGAGTTGGTTCTCCTGCATATTCATACTTTGTCAATAAACAGGTATATGATGCAAGCGGCTATCCCATTGAAGGTCTTTATGTCGATTTGTCCGGAAAGGGAGGCACAGTGAATGGCAACACTTCTGATCAGTATATATTCCATAATCCTGCCCCTGATTATCTTTTGGGATTTTCTGCCCGCTTTAACTACAAGAACTTCGACATTTCCGGCTCAGCCAGGGCCAGCTTAGGAAATTATGTTTATAATGCTGTTGCTGCTGGTGCTTCATATGACCAGATGTACCAGATAGGATACTGGAAAAATTTCACGACTTTCCTGAATGACACGCGATTTGTGAAACGTCAGTTTACTAGTGACTATTTTGTAAGCAATGCCTCATTCTTAAAATTAGATAATTTAAGTGCCGGTTATAAGTTCGACCATATCCTTAATAATAAACTGAGTGCAAGAATAAGCCTTACAGCACAGAATCTTGTGACCATCACGAAGTACAAAGGCCTTGATCCTGAAGTTCCGGGTGGTGTAGATAACAATTTTTATCCGAGGCCCCGAACCTACATGCTGGGAATTAGTTTAACTTATTAATATTCAAATAATATATATATGAATAAAAAGATTTTAATATTAGGAATAATCCTTCTGACAACGATGGTAATATCGTGTGTGAAAGATCTTAACGTCAAGCCAATTGATCCCAATTCGATTCTTGCAGGCAACTTAGGTGATAACCCTGCTTATATGAAGGAAGTTTTGGGTAAAATTTATGCCAGCTTCATAATAAATGGTCAGGGAAGCAATGGAGGACCGGATATTTCTGCCCCCGATAATGACTTCTTTACTACCACAAGGGCACTCTGGAATTGCCAGGAAATAACTACCGATGAAGCGATTTGTGCATGGGGAGATGTTGGAATAGCTGATTTGAATACTCAGACATGGAGCCCGAATAATCCTTTTCTGACTGCGCTTTATCAACGTTTAAGTCTTAGTGTTACTTATGCCAATGATTTCATAAGGTATACAAACGGAAACGCCGACCCCACTGTAATGCAATATAACGCTGAAGCTCGTTTTCTAAGGGCTCTTGCTTATACCTGGGATATGGACCTTTTTGCTAATCCACCATTTACAACAGATGCTGACGGAGTTGGAAAATTCTTTCCAAAACAGATTAAGCGGGCAGATTTATTTAATTATGTAGTATCTGAATTGCATAGTATTGAAACCAAGTTGGGAGCACCAAAGTTTTCGTATCCCGAAGCTGATCAGGCTGCCTGCTGGATGCTGCTGGCCAGGTTATATCTGAATGCTGAGGTATATACAGGTACTGCAAAATATGACAGCTGCAAAATCTATTGCGACAAAGTGATCAGTAGCGGTGCTTATTCTCTGGCTACAAACTACAGACAGAATTTCAGTGCTGATAATGACGGCAATCACAATCCTGAAATGATTTTTGCATGGGAACAGGATGGAGTAAATACACAGGGTTATGTAGGAACAACTTTCATTATTGAATCCTGCAGCGATGCAACATATGTGAGAGCCGAAAGATTTGGCGGATTGACATCAAACACAGACTGGAACGGAAACAGGACAAAAAGACAATTCATGAATGTTTTAGTAGATACACTCACCACTTATGGAAATGTTAGTATTCCTACCGGCGATTCAATTTTTGCTCAATGCAAAGACAAACGCGTGTATCTTAAAACTAAAAAGAGTATGGTCATCCCTAGTGCTTCGTCGAGCGGAGATTATGGAATAGGCGTATACAAATTTACTGCAAAAAATTCCGATGGCAGCCAGGCCGCTGACTATAATCCTGCGTATGCAAGCACTGATTTCCCGGTATTTCGTTATGCTGATGCTCTTTTGATGAGAGCTGAAGCTTTACACAGGCTTAGCGACGATGCAAATGCTGTTCTTGATATTAATGCCGTCAGAACCCGTGCTTACGGAAATACAAGCGGAAATATCACTCCGGGCCAACTTACTGATCAGTTTATACTCGATGAACGTGGCCGTGAATTCTATTTTGAAGCTCAAAGACGCACCGATCTGGTTCGTTTCGGGAAATTCACAAATGGAAATTATAACTGGCCATGGAAGGGTGGTACGTTAGATGGCATAAATACAGACAACCATTTGAATGTATTCCCGATTCCGGGAGCAGAAGTATCTTCAAATCCGAATATAACACAAAATCCTGGTTATTAATTTTTAAATTTTATAACAATGAAAAAGAAACTATTTATATACTTAGCTTTCATTGGGTTGATCGGGCTTTTGTCGAACTGCAAAAAGGAGGAGACAAGAGTAATAGCTTTTTCCAACCCAAATGCACCAACATTAGCGACATTACCTGATCTAACCCTTCAGAGGACAAACGGAGCGGATACAATAATATTTATTGGCACTCCTGTTGATCCGGGTTTCGCTGCTTCGGCAACGTACTTCCTTGAAGCTTGTCCCACTGGGAATAATTTTGCAAATTCAATCCTTCTCTATTCCGGAATCCAGGATACCCAAATAAAACTTTCCACAAGTGATCTTAATGGATTGTTGCTAAAAAGTTTCCCGGCCGATTCGATTTCATCTGTCGATTTCCGGATAAGATCAGTTCTGACTGTTGATGCCGGAACCGGTGCGATCGGAACCAGCACTCAACCGTTGGCGTATTCATCCGGTGCAGTGACAGCTCCGGTGACTGTTTATGGTTTGCCAAAGCTCGATTTAATTAATTCGGGAATAGTACAAAAAATTGAATCAGCACTTGGTGATGGCTCGTATACTGGATATGTAAAGCTTGATGCGACCAAACCTTTTACATTAAAGGATCCTGACGCAAATATTGTATATGGAGCCAATGGAGCAGCCCTTGCAGTGAACGGAACTGGCATTTCAACCGGAACCACCGGAAGCGGATGGTATATCCTCAGCGCTAACACCAAGACCCTTACTTACTCACTGACCCAATATATGATTGGCCTTATTGGTGATGCCACTCCAAATGGATGGAATTCACCTGATCAGAAAATGGATTACAACTATAAGACCGGACTCTGGTATATAACTCTCAATCTTACCGTTGGTTCTGTAAAAGTAAGGTCCAATGATGCATGGGGTTCTATAAATCTGGGACTGGGAGACGCCACACATCCTCAGTATACTCTTACCAATCTCTGGAACAATGGCAGCAGTCAGAATATTCCGATTGCAGCAGCAGGAAATTATACTGTAATGGTATCCGTAGGAAGTACCACTTATAGCATTACGATAACAAAGAACAACTAATCGTATATGAATTTAGTTTAAAATCAATTGATTAACGAAATAATAACTTATTTATGAAAAAAATTGTCTTAAATAGACTTCTGGTTGTCCTTGTCATCGCTGCATCCTTTTTTGCTTCATGCACAAAGGAACAATCGGATGTCAGATTAAATCCTAAGCTGGCATCCACGCAGGTATTAAATCTTAAATCTGATTCGGCAACTGTAGTTAGTTTTGTTGTTGCATCAGGGAGTGGTTTCAGTGAACGTGGCGTTGTATACGATATAGTTACCGGTCCGACAACTGATAAATTTAAAGTTATCGATAATGAGACCAATGCATCGGCAACATTTACGGTAAAACTGGGTGGTCTTTCTTTTGCTACCACTTATTATGTTCGTGCTTACGCAATTACACCAAACGGCACGATTTATGGCAAGGAAATAACCTTTACTACACTCCCGGTTTTGCCAACTGTTATTACTGCCGACATAACTTCAATTGCCGGTACTTCAGCTACGAGCGGTGGCAACATAACGAACGATGGAGGTGCTGCAATAACTGCCCGTGGAATATGCTACGGACTAACTCCAAATCCAACTCTTACAGGAGTCATTACTTCAGATGGAACCGGAAGCGGCATATTTGTAAGTTCAATGACTAAATTAAACGGACTAACAACATATCACGTCCGTGCCTATGCCACCAACACTATAGGTACATCCTATGGCAGCGATGTACAGTTTACTACTTTGGTTTCCACACGCCTCTGGTATGTTCCGGGTGATTATGTGACCGCAAGTTATCCGGGTTCTACATTACAGAATTGGGATCCTGCCAATTCTCCTCAGGTGAAGAGTTTGGCAACTGCTCCTGATAATATAGAAGGTTACGTATATATGGCAAGTACAACAAATGGATGGAAATTTGCTACACTTCCCAACTGGAACGGACCTAATTACGGCGATGGAGGTTCAGGCAAACTAGATGCCAATGGCGGAAACTTCAGTTCTCCAATGGGCTATTATAAAATAAATGTTAATGCAGCAGCAAATCCAATGACATATACAGCAGTCGCAACTGTTTGGGGTGTTATAGGCGATGCTTCACCAAACGGATGGACTGATGAAACGGCTTTAACTTATAATCCGGCATTAACTACATGGAACGGCGGCATGCATCTTACAGTCGGTTCATTCAAATTCAGGGCTAATCATTCATGGGATTATAATTATGGCAGCACTGCAGTAAATGCCACATTAGATGCAGGTGGCAGCAATATTGCCAACACCCTGGAAGCTGATTATGCATTTACTCTGGATTTAAGTCATCCCTGGGCCTATACTTATAGCGCAAACAGATGGGGTGTAATCGGCGATGCAACACCTGATGGATGGAATTCTGATCAGAATATGACCTGGGATCCCGTAAATCATGTTTTAAAAGTTACTGTTAATATGATTGTTGGAGCTTTCAAATTCAGGGCAAACGATGCATGGGACATTAACTATGGCGGGGCAAATCTGAATGCACTTACAGCCGGAGGAGATAATATTCCGATTACAGTCGCAGGAAACTATACAATTACCTTCAATCCCTGGACTCATGTAGCTACTCTGACTATGAACTAGCAATAATACTTATATAAGTATTTGAAATAGGGTTGATAATTAGTTGAATAAGAGGCTGCCAATTTCCACGACAGCCTCTTTTTTAATTTTATTTAAACAAAGATACTTATACTGAAAGAAGGAAATTAATATTTCAATCGTTTGCTGAAAAATATTAACCTATATCATTGAATTTTAGCATTTTTCAATCGGTTTCTGTAACTTTGAATTAAACTATTATCCTATTTAAGGGAGCAATATGAAAAGGGTGCTTTACATCGTGTTTTGCTATTCGTTATTCAGCTTTTCCCTGTTTGGCCAGATGATAACAACCGATCCGGCTGTGCCCACGCCTGGCAAGCTGATAAAGATCTATTACAACAGCTCTGCAGATGCCGGAAGTTTGCATAATTACACCGGTGATCTTTATGCACATACAGGGGTCACTATTAATGGCCAGTCCTGGCAAAAAGTAATTGGCACCTGGGCAAATAATTTAACTCAGCCAAAACTGAAATACCTTGGAAATTATCTTTATGAGTTCGATATAACCCCCGATATTAAAACCTTCTATTCACTTGGCTCTTCTGATATTGTTACTAAGATTTGTCTTGTTATACGCAGTGCAGCAGCTGACAAACAGACATCTCCCGACATATTTATAAATGTTTTCCAGGCTGGCCTTAATGTTACATTTACCCTTCCTGTAAAGTCTTCCTTTGTTACTGAATTAAATAAAAAAATAATTATTCAGGCTTCAGCAACCCTTGCAGATTCTATCTCATTGTATATTAATAATATGTTTGTCAGGTCCATTAAAACTGCTGATCTTCTGACAGATACTATAATACCGGTTCAGTATGGTGAATTCTGGGTCAAAGCGATTGCATGGGCCAAACCTGCTTTTGCTGCTGATTCATTTTTCTATTACGTCAGGAAACCAATAATAACCGAAACATTGCCTTCAGGTTTTGCAGACGGCATAAATTATACAAGCGACACATCGGTAGCGCTCGTGTTGCATGCGCCTTATAAAAACTACGTATTTGCAACAGGAGATTTTACCGGTTGGCTCGCCCGTGAGAAAGGCTATATGAAAAGAACTCCTGATGGCGAAAGATTTTGGGTGCAGATTAACGGACTTAAACCAGGGAAAGAGTACCGCTTTCAGTATCTTGTTGATACTACTCTATATATTGGCGAACCATATTGCGATAAGGTTCTTGATCCCGATAATGATCAATATATACTTGCTTCCACATATCCCAATCTTATTTCATATCCTAAAGACACAGCCTCAGGAATTGTTTCAGTTCTTCAGACTGCGCAGGTTCCTTATACATGGCTTACAACAAGCTACACTCCCCCGAAGCAATCAAATCTGGTAGTTTATGAGTTACTGGTCCGTGATTTTACTGCAAATCACGATTATAAAACTCTAATCGATACTTTAGGTTATCTTGTTAATCTGGGAATAAATGCAATAGAACTTATGCCCGTAACTGAATTTGAGGGAAACCTCAGTTGGGGATATAATCCTTCATTCTATTTTGCTCCGGATAAATATTATGGTCCCAAAAATGATCTCAAGGCATTTATCGACATATGTCACAGCAAAGGCATAGCTGTAATAAAGGACATGGTTCTGAATCATTGTTATGAACAATCTCCGTTTGTCCAGCTTTATCTCGATCATATTGGTTCAGATCAAATCTATATGAAAATTCCAAATCCATGGTTTAATGCACAATCGCCTAACCCGGTGTATAAATATGGCGCCGACTTTAATCATGAAAGCATTTCGACACAGCAGCTTGTTGACCGGATAAATGCTTACTGGCTCACGGAATATAAAGTTGATGGATTCCGTTTTGACTTCACCAAAGGTTTTACAAATACTCCCGGAGAAGGAACTGCTTATGATGCTTCCCGGATTGCAATTCTTGAGCGTATGGCTACACAGATCTGGAATGTAAAGTCCAATGCTTATGTTATTCTCGAACATTTCACGGCCAACGACGAAGAAATAGTGCTTTCAGATTTCGGAATGATGCTCTGGGGTAATAACAATTATAACTATGCTGAGGCAGCAATGGGATATTCATCTGATCTGACAGCTGTCAGCGCCCAGGGTATGGGCTGGACAGTTCCCAACCTTGTAAGCTACATGGAAAGCCATGATGAGGAACGAATAATGTATAAAACAATTACTTATGGAGCTTCAGCGGGAAGCTATAATACACAGAATGTAAAGACAGCTCTCAAAAGGATGGAACTTGATGCAGTCTTTCTGCTTACTGTGCCTGGTCCTAAAATGATATGGCAATTTGGTGAGCTTGGTTATGATATTTCCATTGATTCCGGAGGAAGAACCGGCGTAAAACCAATAAAGTGGAATTATTTCTCGGACCCCGATCGTCACAGATTATATACAATATATAAACTTCTTAATAATCTCAGGAGTTCCCAGCCGGTATTCGGAACCGGCAGCTATTCTTACTCGCTCTCAACTCCTCTGAAAAGTATTCAGTTGTTTGATCCGACAATGAATGTTGATGTCCTGGGTAATTTTGGACTCACTCAGGCTTCAATTACCCCGACATTCCCTCAGACAGGTATGTGGTATGAGTATTTTACGGGTGACTCGATCAACGTTTTGAATATAAATGATCAGATCAGTCTTCAGCCGGGGGAATACAGGCTTTATACATCCAGGAAGCTTGCTACTCCTGGCATATTGCTGGGCATAAATGATATAAAGGCAACAGGAAAGGAACCGCTGGTTACTGTTTATCCTAACCCCTCCCCTGGAGAATTTACTTTTGAGATTCAGAGCATAAACCCGACATCAGTATCCGTCTCAGTATTTGACATAACCGGGAATATGATCTGGCAAAATAAAACCAGCATCTCAGCTGAGGAGATTCAATCAGTTAAGTGGGATGGAAAATCTGCCAACGGGAATGCAATACCCAGAGGAATTTACTTTTTGCAGGTAAGGACATCAATCAGCAGCAAAACTGTAAAGATTATAAAAGAATAGCAATTCATTTCTTTTTGAGGACAACCGCCGTAAGCGGCTCAAGATTTAATTCTATTTTGTTTTTACTGCTTAAGATACTTTTATTGCCCCCGGACAGGACGTCTAGATATTCACCGTTGATTTTTACCGGCACTTTAATGGTTTGAGTTTTATCTGACCTGTTAAAAACCACAACTATTTCATTATTTCCCATTGTCCTGTTATATGCGAGTGTCATATTTTGATCGTCCGCTACTGAAAAAGAAAGATCTCCGTAAACAAGGACGGGATTTTCTTTTCTCATTTTACAGAGCCTCATATAAAATGTTCTGAGCGCAGTATCAGGCCTGACAATATCAACCGGACGGCTTTTCTTTGGATCAAAGGCTGCACGCTCATCCTCATAAACAATGTCATCCCATATCATTGGTTTTCTGCAATCAGGGTCATCTGCACCCCACATGCCTACTTCCTCTCCATAATAAATCTGCGGAGCGCCAATGAATGTAAACTGATGGATCAGAAGCAGAATTTGTTCTTTTCTCGTCAGATCATCCGGCTTGTTTATTTTATAATCGGGGTTGTCAGATGGTTTAGCTTTAAATTTGTCCATCGTTTTATTATAAAGCGATGTAGCCAGCCTGGGAGAATCATGCGTAGAAGCTACATTCATCATTGCCTGAAGATTGCCGTTCCTGATTCCGGTATCTATCCTGCTGATCTCCTTTACAAATCCGGTGCTTGTCAAAACAGGCTCTGCCTGGCCAAAAAAACCTCGGGCAATCCTGAACCATCTGTAATTCATTATTGCGTCAAACTGATCGCCTTCAAGGTATATTTTTGGATTTAAGAGTTTATCGGGCCACTCGAGCCACCAAATTTCACCTACAAGATATGCCTCAGGATTAACCGACTTAACAACTTTTCGATACTCCCGCCAGAATCCCATAGGAATCTCCCCTGCCACGTCAAGCCTGAAACCATCCACACCATCAGAAGGATTCCCGTCTCTGTCAGGATCAAGCCATCTCCTTGTGACATTGAATATATGCTGTTTCAATGATTCGGAATGGAAATTCCCTTCAAATGGCATTACCTTATTTTCGGGGGGTATGATATCTTTCTTCAATACCGGCATATAAGGATTGTTCCCTCCCCAGCCTTCATAGCTCAATTTATCCTCTTTGTTTTCCGGATCATTGAAATGAGTGATAGTGTACCAATCAGCATATTTTGATTCTTTTCCGTTTTTTCTTATATCGGTCAATGCCCAGAATGTTTTACCTGTATGGTTCCAGGAGTAATCCATTATCACCCTGATTCCTCTTTTGTGAAATTCTTTGATTATTTTCAGGAAGAGCAAATCGGCCGAGGTCCATTTCCATGTTGCAGGGTCATCGTGAACTTCCGAATCCATTATTGCAGCATCGCCTCTGGGATCGGGACCAAAATTCCTGTCGATGTGAGTATAATTTCTGGCATCGTATTTATGCAGCGATGGTGAATCGTTGAGTGGATTAAAGTATATTGCCGTGACACCAAGTGACTGTATATAATCCATTTTATCAAGAACCCCCTGCAGATCGCCTCCATATCGTCGTGCCTGAATTTTTGAGTTAAATCCTTTTACTTTGACACTATCCAGCCATGGTTCGTGAGAATACCAGTCATGGCCCCAGCGTGTGATCTTCCACTTTGCTGGTATCTTGTCAGGATATGAACCGTACATATCTGCCGGGGTCGGATCGTTTGCAGTATCTCCATTGCGGAACCGTTCCACAAAAATCTGATACCATATCGCCTCCTTTGCCCAGGAAGGAACAGAAGCAAGAGATTTATCAGCTGCTATCTTGTTTTTGTTTTCCATTGGTCCGAATCCGGCGACTATCAGGACAATAACAATCAAAAGTAATAAGAAGTGCTTAATCGAATGCATTGTAAATAATTTTTATTCCTGAAAATGGAATCTATAATCGCAAGATTGGAAAGAAGACTAAATGACTTTAAAGAAATAATTGGTATTTCTCTGTGTAACTCTGTGTTTCCTCGGTGTACCTCTGTGTCACTTGAAAAAACTTACACGGAGAACCACAGAGAAGACACAGAGAACCACAGAGTTAATGGAGATCCAAATCATTATATTTACTTTTCCAATCTTGCGATTTATTTCACTAAAACCTTATAGCCCCATGGTTCGAGTCTCAGCGAGTCGGTTAAGGGAAGAACCGTCCTTAAACCCGTAAAGTAATCCGAATATTCACCGTTAAGTTTCCCTTCAGTAGGTTTTATGCTAACGTTTTTCTTACTGAGATTAAGGAAAACCACTACCCTGTTTGCGTCCTTTTCCCTGTAAAAAGCGAATATACGATTATCTTTCCCTGTGTTGATTTTGACCATTGGCCCGCCTTCATCGCCATTCCAAAGAGCTTTGTTCTGTTTCTTTAATGATACAAGGTTCCTGTAAAATCCTGTAAGACTGCACGTATCCCATTTTATTGTATCTCTTACAAAAAATTTAAGTTTCTTATTAAGACATGCTTCCTGACCGCTGTAGATTAAAGGAACTCCTTGTGAGGTAAAAATTAAGGTTGCAAATGCCCGTTGTGAATCTCCCATTAAAGAGTCAATTGTTCCTCCCCAGGAGTTTTCATCGTGGTTAGTAAGAAACTGAAGCCTGTAAACATTGTTTGGATATGTTGCCCACTCCTTTTTGTAATAATTTGAGAGTGTTTTTACGCTATCTTTTCCCTGTGCAATACTTACCATCAGGTGGTACATCTCCCAGGCATAGTTCATGTCAAAACCCTTTTCAAGAAAATAAGTTGGTTCCTCTATTTCACCTATCAATAGTACAGGCTTTATAGCAGTTAATTCTGTTCGTGCCCTTTCCCAGAATTCCTTCGGTGTGTTATGAGGATGATCGATGCGGAAACCGTCAACCCCCATGTTAACCCAGAATTTCATCGCTTCAATCATATAATCCTGAAGTCCTTTCTTTGACCAGTCAAGCTGAATCACATCTGTCCAGTCAGTTCCGAGTGGCGGTGTAAAATTGCCTGAGACATCTTTAACATACCAGTCGGGATGGTCAATGGTAAGCTTATTATCCCACGATGTGTGATTCGGCACCCAGTCCATTATTACATGCATGCCCAAGTCGTGAGCTTTGATAATAACATCCTTAAAGTCATCAATTTTCCCATAATTCGGATTGACGTCCATAAAATCTCTGACAGAATAATAGCTTCCCAGTTCACCTTTCTTATTAACTATGCCAATAGGGAATGTCGGCATAAACCATAACACGTTAACACCCAGAGCTTTCAGTCGTGGAAGATGTTCTGCAAAAGCATTAAAAGTGCCCTGGTCAGTATATTGCCTGACATTTACTTCATACAATACTGAATTTTTCGACCATTCAGGGTGAACAACATCAGAATGAAAAGGCTTTATTTCCTTTTTCTTCCCAAAAACAAAACAACCGGTTATTGTAACCGAGAGAGCAATAAACAACACCAGTAAACTCAAAGGCAACTTTTCCATTATCTGAGAAGTTTAATTATATTCAATAAAAGTAATTAACTTATTTATAAAACATTTAAGAGAAAAAATCTACTTTAAATGTATGGATGATCTTTTGTAATCCGGTTACCTCATATTCCTTTCCGTAAATATCAAGGTTCAATGGCTTTTCTGACAAATTATTTATACTCACACATTCTTTTGTAACTTTAACTTCGAAGAGGATACCACGGAAACGGACATGAAATGAATAGGACTGCCACTTAGCTGGTATCATAGGATTCAGAATAACTTTGCCATCATTGATCCTCAGTCCTCCAAATCCTTCAACGATTGCCAGCCATGTTCCTGCCATACTTGTTATATGAAGACCGTTTGAAACTTCATTATTATAATCGTCGAGATCCAGCCGGGCGGTACGAAGATAAAGTTCATAAGCCTTTTCAATATTCCCAATCCTGGAAGCAACAATTGAATGTATGCAAGCTGACAATGACGATTCGTGAACGGTCATCGGTTCATAAAATTCAAAATTCCGTTTTATAGTCTCCGTATCAAAATGATCTTCAAAGATGTACAGACCCTGCAATACATCAGCCTGTTTTATAAAGCACGATCTTAAAATCCTGTCCCACGACCAATGCTGGTTGATTGGTCTTTCGTCAGCCGGTATGCTGCTTGCAGGCTTTAATTCCTTATCCAAAAAACCATCCTGCTGAAGGAAGATATTGCGGGTTTTATCAACCGGGAAGTGCATGTTTTTAATAATATCCTGCCATCTGGCCGATTCGGCAGAAAAATTAAAATGCAATTTTTTGTAAAGACCTGATAATTTCTCCTGGTTTTCTTTCTCAATGACCCTGATATTTTTTAGTGTATAAGATAAAGTCCAGACTGCTAATGAATTGGTGTACCAGTTATTGTTGACATTGTTTCCATGTTCATTCGGCCCGGTAACTGCAA
>OCZT010003047.1_pt1 | contig 17236 bp, 16 predicted proteins | sample 1539031 | NCBI WGS metagenome assembly OCZT01 (sample SAMEA3539308, study PRJEB22396) | soil metagenome | biome: tundra; feature: field; material: soil | place: USA | collected 2010-05 | depth 0.15 m | reverse complement strand
TGGAAACGTTCCCCCAAGGGGTGGGTGCCTTATCTCGCAGCAGCCCGGCAACGGGCATTGGACGGACATGAGAGGTCGACCACCCCCGCCGACAAAGAAGGAGGCTCACGATGAACACGATCACGACGAAAGACGGCACGCAGATCTATTACAAGGACTGGGGCAGCGGACAGCCCGTGGTCTTCAGCCATGGCTGGCCGCTGAGCGCGGACGCCTGGGAAGACCAGATGGTGTTTCTGAGCACCCGCGGATACCGCTGCATCGCCCATGACCGCCGCGGCCATGGCCGATCAGGCCAGCCTTGGAATGGCAACGAAATGGATACCTACGCCGACGACCTCGCGGAGCTCGTGGAAACGCTCGCCTTGAAGAACGCGATCCATGTCGGGCACTCCATGGGCGGCGGCGAAGTCGCCCGCTATATCGGCCGCCACGGCACCAAACGTGTGGCCAAGGCCGTGCTGATCGGCGCGGTGCCGCCGCTGATGCTGAAGACGGCCGCCAATCCCGCCGGGCTGCCGATCGACGCGTTCGACAAAATCCGCGCCGGCGTGCTCGCCGACCGCTCGCAATTCTTCAAGGATCTCAGCGCGCCCTTCTACGGCGCCAACAGACCAAACTCCAAGATCTCGCAAGGGCTGAGGGACTCGTTCTGGCGGCAAGGGATGCTGGCCGGATTCAAAGCCGTCATTGATTGCATTAAGGCCTTTTCCGAGACGGACTTCACCGAAGATCTCAAGAAATTCGACGTCCCGACCCTCATCATGCACGGTGACGACGACCAGATCGTGCCGATCGGCGCCTCGGCCATGCTCTCATCCAAGATCGTCAAAGGGGCCACGCTGAAAGTCTATTCGGGCCTGTCGCACGGCCTGTGCTCTACCAATAAGGACCAGATCAACGCCGATCTGCTCGCATTCCTCCAGGCCTGACCAGCAGTAAAACCATGTCAAACATCATAGGTATGCAGGGGATGCTCTACCGAACGCTCGGCAGCACGGGAGAGAAAGTCTCGGCGATCGGGATCGGGGGCTGGCATATTGGTTTGAGCGGGGTGGATGAGCAGTTGAGCATCCGCATTATTCGCACCGCCGTAGACCGCGGCATCAACTTCATGGATAACTGCTGGGATTACAACGAGGGTGCCAGCGAGATCCGCATGGGCAAAGCGCTGCGCGATGGTTACAGGGACAGAGTATTTCTGATGACGAAGATCGATGGCCGATCAAAACAAGAAGCGGCGCGGCAGCTTGACCAATCGCTCCGTCGCCTCCAGGTCGACATGATCGATCTCGTCCAGCACCACGAGGTGCTCCGGTACGAAGACCCGCACCGGATCTTTGATGACGAAGGGGCTAATGCCGCGCTCGTGGAGGCCCGGGAAGCGGGAAAACTCCGCTATATCGGTTTCACGGGGCACAAGGACCCAAGGATCCATCTGTATATGCTGCAAGTGGCGGCGGATTACGGTTTCGCTTTCGATGCGGTCCAGATGCCGCTCAACGTAATGGACGCGCATTATCGGAGTTTTGAAAAAGAGGTGTTGCCGGAACTGGTAAGGCAGAAGATAGGGGTCCTCGGGATGAAGAGCATGGCGAACGGGATTCTGCTGAAGTCGAAAACAGTGACACCGATCGAGTGCCTGCATTACGCGCTGAATCTACCCACTTCCGTGGTCATAACGGGTATCGACAGCATGGAGATTCTGGATCAGGCATGCGAAGCAGTGCGGACGTTTCGCCCGATGAGCGATGAGGAGGTACGGTCCTTGCTGTCGAAAACCGCCGAGGCGGCGGCGCGCGGCGATTTCGAGCCATTCAAGACCACATCCATATTCGACAGTACCGCCCAGAACCCGGAATGGCTGGGAAAGGAGCCGGAACGCCTGCAGCAGCTGATGCCGAAGTAAGCTGAGGGAGGAATCAGGGTGAGAAGGAATAAAAGGGTCACGAATCCGGAGGAAATATGAAAGCCTTGATTATAAGTGCGGACAATTTTGAGGACTCTGAGCTGCTGGTCCCCTACTATCGACTGAAGGAGGCGGGCGTCGAAGTGGCGGTGGCCTCCCTGAGCCGCGGGGCCATCACGGGCAAGCACGGCTACGAAGTGGCCGTGGACAAGACCCTCGACGAGGTCAATCCCGACGACTATGCAATTCTGGTCCTCCCCGGAGGGAAGGCGCCGGCGGCGGTGAGAAAAGAACCGAAGGCGCTGGAGATCGCCCGGAGCTTTTTTGCTCGCAGCAAACCGGTTGCCGCCATCTGTCACGGGCCGCAGATCTTGATCAGCGCCGGCCTTTTGCAGGGGCGACGCGCCACCTGCTACAAGTCGGTGGCTGATGAACTGAAAGAGGCCGGCGCGCTCTATGAGGACCGGGAGGTGGTTGTTGACGCCAATCTGGTCACGTCCCGGGAACCGGCCGATCTCCCTGCGTTCATGCGCGAGACCATGAAACAGCTCGGGCTTTAGCTTGCCGTTCCCGGCGAGAACAGACGGTGCGCGGCCTCGTTGCTGCCGAGTGTTGGAACGAGGCCCGAATGGAAACACGAAAGGAGAACGGACATGCCAGTATTCGGATCGCCATTCTCAGGGTTGGCAAACGATAGAAAACTCACGAATGCGGAGCTGATTAGGGCAATACGTTTCGCCGTGGCCGCGGAGTTCGAGGCGACTCAGATGTACATGCAGCTGGCCGAGTCCACTCCCTCGAAGCTCGCCGTGGAAGTACTCGAGGAAATAGCGGACGAGGAACGCGTACACGTGGGAGAGCTGCTGAGATTGTTGCGCGAGCTCGCCCCCGATGAAGAAAAGCTGTATGCCGAGGGGGCGAAAGAAGTGGAAGAGAAGATCAGGAAGAAAAAATAGCGAATCTCCGGAAAGACGGCTACCGAGGTTCGAGACCCAGCTGGGGACATCCTCACGCCTGCTGGCGGGAGTCCGGCTGGCAGAGGGGGCCCGGGCTTGGGGAAGAGAGAACGGGTGCGAGGTCTTTGGACCGGACACATCACCTTCCTTCGTGGGACTGCGCGAGGACAAGCTGGCCGGTGAGGTCGTGCGGGAGGTGTCCAGGATGTCCAGGTCTGCAGGGGCGCAATGGGAATTGCGATGCCCGTTGGCGCGCACAGACCAGTGGGTCCGTCGTCGTTCGGCTCGCCAAGAGCGCACTGATCTTCGTGACGGCCCTTCAGGCTGCTCTTCGAGCCAACACCGGCAGCTCCGCTCGGCATGAAGGGCCCCCGTCCGGCCAGAATGCCCGTCTACGGGTCGGGGTGAGAAAGAATCCCTGGGGGCCTGACTCTGGTCTCTATGCGCCACCCCCCCCGGCAATTCCCATTGCACCCCCACAGCCTCGGGTACCGAACACCCGCCCGAACGCATGAGAAGCTTCTTCAGGAGGCGGCGTGATTTACGCCGTCAAGTGTCCAAAGAACCGGGTGCGGTACACCCGGCTTCAGCGCATGCCATTACTAGCCCTTCTTGCCAATCGTGATATTCTTCAAGATCTCCATAATGAGTTCATTCTGATGCTCCAAGTGCAGAAGAATAACCTCAATCTCCTTTTCTGCTCTGACATTCACCTCAAAATCGGATTCGGCTCTATTTTCAGCGTGACGGCCCTGAAGATTTTGACCGATCATGATCAAAGGCATCAGAAATATTTGAATCACGTTTGAAATGAATAGCCATAACACAAAGGCCGGGAAAGGATCAAATCGCCATTCTTTTGGCGCAATGGTGTTCCAACCCAGCCATAGAATAGTCCAGCCAAAAATGATTAGGAAGAACCCTATCGAACCCACATGGTCTGTAAGCTTGACCGCGAACGTTTCTAAGAGGCTTAGACTTTCCTTATGCAGGACATTAACATTTCTTATTGGCTTTCGTAATTTCTTAAGTTCTTCATGAGCTTCACGAAGCTTACTTTTGTTCATTTCTCCTCCGTTTTGCGATTCGACTCTGGATTCAATATGTTGTTACTTGCGTTGTGTTTTCGGGTATATGGCTAACCCTGGAACTCACGGGCGCGCCCGCAGGGGCCGAGCCAAGCGAGTGCCCGAGGACTGGGTCGCTGCAGGGATGAAGTGGACTCCTCCTTCATGACGTGAAGCGGCATCTGTGTGCCAACGTCATCGAGTCGGAGCGAAACCGAAAAGGAGGTGTCCATGGAGAATCCTACGACGATCGCAATCGACCTGTCCAAGGGCGTCTTCGAGGTCGCGGTGGAGCGCGGGGGTCGGACCTGCCAGAGGAGAAGGCTCAACCGGCGGCAGCCGGCGGCGTTTCTGTCGGGGTGTGTAGGGCCGGAATGAGAATTGCGGCACGTCCTGGCGCCGAGAGACCAGCGTTTCGCATTTGCTCTTCCGCTCGGCGCGCACACGTCGGCCCACTCCAGTGCTCTTCGCGGATCTTCGTGACGGCCTTCGTGCTGCTTTTCGAACCAGCACCTGTAGGGGTGCAATGGGAATTGTCGGGGGGCTGTGGTGCGCAGAGACCAGAGTCACGCCCTCGGTTTTCTTCTTAATCCGCCCGTAGACGGGCATTCTGTCCGGACGGGAGGCCTTCATGCGGAGCGGATGCTGCCACTGGTGGTTCGGAAAGCAGCCTGAACGGTGGTCAGGAAGATCAGCGAACGGCGCTAGAGTGGGCCGACGTGTGCGCATCGAGCGGAAAAGAAAAGGCGAGACGCCGCTCTCTGTGGGGGCGCAATGGGAATTGCGGCGGGCGCTGGCGCGCAGAAACCAGAGATCGGCGTGGCTCGCGTGCCCAGAGCGCAGGCCTCGTCCCCCTCCATCTGGGGTGGCACTCTTCAGCGCAACCGAACGTGTGTCCCGCAACCGCTTCCATCCGATGAGGATCGTGTTCTGAGAACATTTGAAGTTCTCAGATTTCGACCAGAGATCAATTCGCCTAGCCGACCGAGTGCGGAGCCACTCTTCTTCCCCGCGAACTCCAGAAGGGTCCGCGGTTAACTGCCACCCCGCGTAGGGGCGCAATGGGAATTGCGGCACGCGCCGGCGCGTAGGGACTCGTAGAGGTGCAATGGGAATTGCCCGACGTCTTGGTGCGCTCAGTCCAGCGTTTCAGAGTCGCGTCGTAGCACGGCGCGCACACGTCGGCCCACTCCGGCCCCGCTCGACGTCGAGATACTCGATGCGAAACGGCGAATCCATCAGGGCTTCGCCCGGCCTGCCGCGGGGAGGCGCGCGAATGCCCGTCTACGGGGCGGGATGAAAATGCCTCGGCCATCCGCGACGAGAAAGAAACCGAGGGCGTGACTCTGGTCTCTACGCGCCACAGCGCCCCGCAATTCCCATTGCACCCCTACAGGTCCCCTTTTCTCGTCACCTCTCGACCCGGCGCGGAGACGCCTCCACGCGACTACTTTCCTCTGAGGCGCTCGCTTTCCCTTCGGGACCAGACGTACGGGATCTCGGGGGTGTCGAACGGCAGCCGGTAGTGATCGGGATCCTCGTAGTCGTATGCATTGCTGGGCAGGTTGAGCATGAGGGCGTCGGTGGCCCCGAGGTTCTGGATGCCGTGCCAGATGCCGGTCGGGACCACGAGCAGCGTCGGCCGTGCATCGCCCACGTGGAATTCATTCAAGCGCCCGCGGGTCGGACTCTCCTCCCGGCCGTCGTACAGGACGATCTTGACGTGCCCCTGGTTGATGAAGAGCCGGTCGACGTTCTTCGCGTGGCAGCTCCAGGCGCCGATCGCACCCGGGAAGAGTCGGGACTGGTAGACGTGAACCACCGGCAGGCCCGTCGGGTCCCATTCCGGGCGGAACACCTCGGTGATGACGCCGTGGTCCCGTAGCACGTGGAGCACCTCGTGGACGTGAACCCCGTCGATGAGATCCACGAGTTTCGTCCATCCCTTCGTTACCTGCTGTCCGTCCTTCTGTGCGCCTTTCAACACGGGGCTTCTCTCCTTCACGTCCGGCTCGTGGAGATGACGTCGCGATGTGTCATCGCGTCTTCCTGGGTTCCAGACCCTTGAACTTTCGATTCGCGGCGATCGTGGCCCCTTTCTTCAGGCCCGACAAGTAGAGCGAGGGGTGCAATAGCCAGTAACGGACGTAACCGACGGGCCTGGCGACCACCTGCCGCAGCAGTTCGAGGTATGGCCAGTTCCACAGGGCCGAGCGATGCTCGGCCGCCTCGAGGAACCGGCCGAGCTCTGCGGCCTCGAAGTCCGGATCCTCCTGGATCCGGCGGAGCCAGGCGGCCTGCTCGTGACACGCCCGGGTCCGATAGGCGTCTCGTCGCCAGGACGCAGGAAACTTGATTGCGGTCAGCCGAGGAACGAAACCGACGCGATAGCCCGCGAGGTGAGCGCGCCGCCACAGGTCGACCTCGGGATCCTCGCGGAGCTCCGTACATGGTTTCCAGTTCCCGACAGCGTCCGTGACCGTCCGCCGGTGGACCATGGAGCTAGGCGGGATGGCCCGACCCGGGCGGAACTTGAATCGAAACGGGTACGCCTGGAGGCGTCCGTCCGGGTGGACGAGGGCGGTGATGCCATGGGCGAGATCGGCCCCTTTGGAGAGAGCCGCGACGAGCAGGGCGAGGTGGTGCGGGAGCCAGAGGTCGTCGTGACCGAGATAGGCGATCAGCTGTCCTCGCGCCTGGCGAAGGCCTTCGTTGTTCGGGCCGGACTGATGGCCGGTATTCTCGGGAAGGTTGATCCAGCGAAGGCGCGGATCGCCGATCGCCGTCACGACGGCCTCCGAATCGTCCGTGCACCCGTCTCCAACGACGAGGACCTCGAGGTTCCGGAACGTCTGACCGAGCGCGCTTCCCACCGCGAACGGCAGGACCGAGCTCCAGTTGTACGTGGTGATGATGACGGTGACGAGCGGCGGCGCGGCGGGCTCGCCGCCGTCCGGCAGACGACGGGGTCGCGTGTCGCTCGAGGCTGCGGCCACTTGGCGTCCTCAGCCCGTCTGGTCTCTGATCCAGTACGGATCGGGGATGGGGAAGCTTCGGGCCACGGACGCCAACCGGAGGCTCCCGGGCGCCAGGAGATCGGCCACCTCGGCCATCGTGACGGCGAGCATGAACGTCCCGGCCGCGTCTAGCCTCTCAGGGGAGGCGCTGATCCTCCCAGAGACGGCGCTCGCGACGACGGCACCCTCCTCGAGGGCGTGATCGAGGGCTGGACAAGGAGGCGTCATCTAGGTGTCTCTTCGCGAGTGTAAAGGTTCGGTAGGCCGCGACCCATGAGGGAATGCCCCGTCGGATGTCGAAGGCGGGATGAACGACCGCCTTCGCTTCGCGCACGAACCGGGCCGGCGAACTGGGCCGGCGGTGCAAATGGTTCAGGTGACGTGCCTTTAGTCCTGAGAACGAGTTGAATCTCCGGCGCCAGCTTTGAGGACGTGGTTCGTGTGGCCGACCGGCTGCGGAGCCAATGTAATGGCTCAGCGCGTCGAGAGGCCCTCGCTCCCGGCGCGCTGATTTTCTCGAAGACGTCTTCGCCTGACCGAGGGCGTGACACTGGTCCCTACGCGCCACAGCACCCCGCAATTCCCATTGCACCCCTACGGTCTCGCGTCTAAAGCCCGTGTGGTCAGAAGAGTTTCGGCAGCGTGCACCCTCACGGGCCGGTTTCCAGTCGACGGAACTGAGAACGGCGGGCTTGCTCGGGGAGCCGAATTCGCTCGTGACGGCGCTCTCTGATGCTCTGAAATGTCGAGAGCGTCAGAGAGTGGTTAACAGGTCCTGTGGGCTGAAGCCGTGCTGGTTAACAGATCCTCGCTCTTTCTCGATCACTCCGGTATACGGTCCTGGCTTCGGTCGGATCCGCTCCCCCCGGCCGAAGGACTAGGGCATGACATGGACTTCGGGATCGAGCAAGATCTGCTTTCCACTCGGAAGCGTGACGGCGACGGTGTACTTAAACTTCTGGCCGATATGCCTCTTGTCAATGACAGTGTCCGAGAGCACATGCTTTTTTGACTTAGGGATGTGGTGTCCCGCCTGGAACGGGTGACGACCCGACTCAAACTTGATCGAGTCGATGGTTCCTTCACCGGCGAGGAACCAGTGCGCGCGATGTTTATCGTTGATTGAGATCGGCACGGGATCCGGAGAGAGGGTCAGGGTGTCCCCTTTTACGCTGATGCAAACGGGCTGTTCCTCGTCAAGGTTGTGTGACAGGTTGGCCATGAGAAAGCTCCTTACTTCTGCTTCTCGCCAGCCCCGCTCGCGCCGGAGAGGAGCTGCTGGAAGCGGGGCTCGTTTCGAAGCGTCGAGAACTCGGGATCGGCGCGGATTTCGACGGTACCATAGCCTCGCTCGACGGCTCGGGCGAGGAGACGAAGGGATTCGTCGCGGCGGCCGAGGATGAGGGTGACAACGGCCGCCTTCTGAAGGACGGATGCGTTCTCCGGCTCGAGCGCCACCGCGCGCTCAACGAGCAGTGCAGCCTCGCCCCGGCGCCCGACGCGTGCATAGCAGAGGGCGAGGAGCCCCGTGGCGCCGCTATCGCGCGGGTTGACGAGGAGGACGCCCTCGGCCAGCGGGATGGCGGCCTCGTATGCCTGTCGCGCCTTCTCGGACTGGCCCGGCGTGAACGTCAGCGAGTCTCCGAGATAGACGTGGTACCGGTAGTCGCCCGGTGTCAGCGTCAGGGCCTTCCCGAAAGAGTCCGACGCCTCGGGAAAGTAACCGAGCAGGTATTGGCTAGCCCCGAGATTCGAGTAGGCGAGGGAGCTCGGCTTGATCTCGATCGATTTCTTCAGTGCCCCGATCGCCTCATCGAAGCGTCCCTGGCGGATCTGGACGGCGCCGAGGCTGTAGTGGAGGCCGTACACACCGGGGTTGAGGTCGATCGCCCGCTGGTACTCCCGCGCCGCCTCAGCGTATCGATTCTCGTGGAAGAAGAAACCCGCGAGGTCCTTGTGGCTGGACCACCACGTGGGGCGCAGTTCGACGAGGTGCTTCCACGTGGCCTCGGCGCCGACGGAATCTCCCATGCCGTGGAGCGCCGCGGCGAGTGTTGCGAGGGCCTCTACATTGCCGGAGTCCTTCTCCAGGACCCTCCGGAGGATGGGTAACGTCTCCGCCGGCCGGCCCGTCGCCCGAAGAACTCGCGCGACCGTGATCTGCGCCTCGGGAAGATCGGAGTCGAGCCGGGCGGCCCGCTCAGCGGCTCCTTTTGCCCGTTCGGCGAGGGGAGCGTCCTTCGAGAGGTTGAAGGACGAGAGGTAAGCCCGGCCCAGCGCCGCTTGGACGAGCGCCGAGTCGCCTCCCCCGGGAATCCTCTCCAGGATTTCGGCCGCCTGTCGGAGCAGCGCCGGATCGTCGACCCGCTCGAGGCAGCCGAGGGCGACGACGTAATCGCTCTGAGAGGGACCGCGGGTGATCTCCTCGCGGGGCGTCGGGCCGGCCCCCGGGGCGAGTCCGAGCTCGAGTGACGCGCAGATCTTCGCGTAAAGCTCGCTCTCGAGCCGGAACCAGTCGCCCTCGAGGCCGATCACCTCGCCGGCGTCGATCTGGACGGGCGACGTGGCGAGGGCGAGCGAGTACGAGAGCTGGACCTGGTCGCCGCTCTTCCGCGCGCTCGGGGCGAGGATCAGGTTCGCGCCGGTGTCGCGTGCCACCTTAGCCGCGTCCGTCTCGAGGCGGGCGGTCGCGGGCAGCATGATCGACACGCCGGAGACCCGCTGCAGCTTCGACCGCAGGCTCACCGAAAAGCCGTCGCAGAGCTGCCGGCCGTCGCTTCGTCCCGTGAAATCGGCGGCGGGGAGGACGGCGAGAAGCTTCGTAGACGGAAGCACCCGGCCGGTGCGGCCGCGGAGGGAGACCCAGGCAATTCCCGCCGCGACGGCCAGCAGCGTCACACTCCCGGCGGCGAAGGGAAGGAACCGGCGGTGGACTCGCGGGGAGGACACCGCGGGCAAGATCATGAGCGGGGTCTGCCCCGTTCTGACGAGATCGATCTGCTTCCGGGCGTGGGCGAGGTCGGGGAGACGCTCGTCGACGCGTTTCATGAGGCAGGCTTTCAGGAGCTCGACGACGGGGAGGGGCGTGTCGGGCGGAAGAGCCTTCCAGTCGGGCTCGCGGTCGAGAACGGCAACGAGGACATCGGAGGCGGTCGGCCCGTCGAACGCCCTCTTCCCGGTGAGCATCTCGAAGACGAGGCAGCCGAACGCCCAGACGTCGCTGCGGGCGTCGAGCTCCGCGTCGCGTGCCTGCTCCGGCGACATATAGGGCACCGTGCCGAGGATGACGCCCCTCAATGAGGCGCCGGCCTCGAGGGTGGGGGACTCCGAGAGGTCCGATCCCCCCGATCCCGGCGCGAACGCTTTGGCGAGGCCGAAGTCGAGGAGTTTGACGTTCCCCTCGGGCGTCACCTTTACGTTTGAGGGCTTCAAGTCGCGGTGCAGGATGCCCTTGGCGTGCGCAACCCCCAGCGCCTCGGCCACGTCGTTTGCAAGGGCAAGGGCGCGCGGGAGCGGAAGCGAACCCTCGTGCAGCAGCTCCCGGATCGTCTCACCCGGGACCAGCTCCATCTCGAGGACGCGGACACCGTCCACCGTCTCGAAGCTGTAGATCGAGGCGATGTGCGGGTGGTTGAGCGCGGCGAGGAGCTGCGCCTCGCGCTGGAAGCGCGTCACGCGCTCCCGGTCGCTAGCGAATGCTTCGGGCAGCAGCTTGAGGGCAACCTCGCGGCCGAGCCGCGTGTCGCGCGCCTGCCAAACCTCGCCCATGCCGCCCACGCCGAGGAGCGCAATCACCTCATATGGACCGAGGCGGGTGCCTGCCTGCACTTGACCGGTCTCCTCGTCAAGGATAGGAAGTTTGATTCGCGCCGGGTAGGGTTCGGGGTCGGTCACGAGCCTAGCGGGAGGAGAGCGAAGCGGCAAGCTCTTCATCTAGCGACGGTTAGAACGAGACGGTTCGCGCGGCGTCGCGCCGTGTCTAAGGCCCGGTAGTCCTTCACCACCGCGCTCTGAGCCATCCACTCGGGGACGCCTTCTAGGAAAAAGCCGATTACTCGAACCTAAACCGCCGTACCGACAGAATGCCCGTGTGCGGACCGGGATCGGGAAGAAACCGAAGACGTGCCGCTGGTGTCTACGCGCCACAGCCGCCGGCAATTCCCACTGCGCCCCTACAGACTCCCAGAATTCGAGGGGCGCGCCGCGATCGCTCTAGTTGTGCGTGTCAGAGCGCTCGCATGTGTGGCTCGCTCGATCAAGCCGAGGCGTCGTTCAGCCGCTGCTGTTCGTCGCGGGTTAGGTGCACCGAGACGGCCGGCAGCAGGTCCGCGAGCTGTTCCGGAGTGCGGGCGCTCGCGATTGGCGCGACGACGGCCGGACGTGTGAGGAGCCAGGCGAGCGACACTGCCGCGACAGTTGTCTTGCGCTCCCGGGCGATCGTGTCGAGCGCGGCGAGGATATGGAGTCCCTTGTCGTCGAGGTACTTCGCTGCTCCCGAGGCGCGGGCGCTTTCCACCTTTGCGCCGGAGCGGTACTTGCCGGAGAGGAACCCGCTGGCAAGCGCGTAATAGGGGAAGCAGGCGAGTCCCTCGCGGGCGCAGAGGGCGGCGAGTCCGCCTTCGTACTCGGCTCTGTGGACCAGGTTGTAGTGCGGCTCGAGCGCCACGAATCGGGCAAGGCCCAAACGGCTCGAGACAGCCAGGGCTTCGGAGAGACGCGCCTCGGTATAGTTCGAAGCCGCGACGTGGCGAACCCTTCCCTCGCGCACGAGCGTGTCGAACGCTCTTAGGGTCTCCTCGAGCGGAGTCGCCGCGTCGTCCTTGTGGGCGTAGTAGAGGTCGATGCGATCCGTCCGGAGCCGGCGCAGCGAGCTCTCGGCCGCCGCACGGATCGTCTTCGCGGAGAGGCCGCCCAGGCCCGGAAACATGCCCACCTTCGTCGCGATGACCATCCGGTCCCGGTTTCGCCGTTCCGCCATCCACCGGCCGAGGATCGTCTCCGACTCGCCGCCCGCGTGGCCCGGCACCCAGGCCGAGTAGACGTCGGCCGTGTCGATGAAATTACCCCCGGCGGCAGCGTAGGCGTCCAGCACCGCGAAGGACTGCCTCTCGTCGGCCGTCCAGCCGAACACGTTGCCACCGAGACAGAGCGGGAAGACGTCGAGGGACGTGGTTCCGACTTTCGTCATGAGTCCTCCGTTTGCCTCGCCGGAGGCATCAACAGTACCGCGTCAGCCGAGGCAGGTCGAGAACCGACGTCCGCGCAGCCGGTAGAGGATCCGTAGAACCTCCCAGAGTGACTGGCACTCTTCACGCCTGATGGTGTGGGGCGGCAATGGAAATTGCGGCCCGTCCTGGCGCGCAGAGGCCAGCGTTTCGGACTCGCGTCGTAGCACGGCGCGCACACGTCGGTCCACTCCAAATGAGCGCATGAAGGGCTCCCGTCCGGCCAGAGTGCCATTCTAAAGACCGGGATTGGGAAAGAGAGAGGACTGTGCCTCTGGTCTCTACGCGCCACAGGCCCCGGCAATTCCCATTGCGCCCCTACAGGCCCCCATAAAATCGCCCGAATGCACGGGCCAGCATCATCGCCATAAGTAGCGCTCCCAATCCAGTAACGACAACATGTCTCGTACTTCGCAGCTCGAAGGTTCCGACACGGCATACAAGCAGATAGCCGATGGCTGCGTTGAATGCTCCCCAGAGCACGTTCACCATCGAAGAAGATAAGCCCTGGCCAGGAGGGGAAGCAAACGGGCTTTGAAATGGGTGCCCCGTAATTCCGCTCACGAAGTGTGGAATGGCGTTAGCGAGAAAGGCACCGCCGAAGAAGTACGATACGTAGTGATTCCAGCGCATCTCAGTCTCCTTCAGGCGCCCGTATTCCGGCCTGTTGGCTGCTCGGCAAGCTCGCCGTAGTCTGGGGGATCGTGGAGAACACTCCTCTTTTTCTTGACGCTCCAGCTGTACCTCGGCTTCAACACGATTATATGAGGAGCGGGGGAAGCCCTGACCGTTCCCCCCATCAAGGATGCCGGTGGGCGGACGGCAGCAAGTCTGCCACTGCGGATGCCCTCCAAAGCTGTGTGGCAGATCCATCGGGTCTTCGCCCGGCCTGCCGCGAGGAGGCGGGGTTGCGGAAGAGTGCGACGGCGTTCGACCGAGGTCTCTACGCGCCACAGCGCCTCGCAATTCCCATTGCCACCCTACAACAGACAACAAAAAGGGCCCGGTTTCCCGGGCCCACTTCGTTCCTCCGTCGCGTCCGCGGCGGGCGTTATTTCTCGAGCTCCATGACGACGTCCACCGGGGCGCCGATGCGCACGGTGATATTGACGGTCTTCGTCTTGTAGCCGGGGCGCGCGACGGTAATCGTGTGCGTGCCGGGATCTGTCACGACGCCGCGTGGGTTCGCGGCGAGGTCCTCGCCCGCGCCGAGGTACTTGTCGTCGACGTAGACGGCCGCGTCTCCCGGCGTGACCTTGAACCTCATGCACGCGCGGTTGCCCGAGGGGCGCGGAAGGGGCTCGGGCCTGGCGTCCATCCGCTCTTCGGGCACCCGCTCGCGATCGTTCCATCCGTCGTCACGCGGCGCGCGCTGCGGAACGACACGCGGCGCCGGCGGGGCCTCTTCCTCCGCCGCGGGACCGCTTCCATCTCCCTCGCCGTCACCGCCCGTCACGACGTAGACGCTCGGGCCTCCCCACCACCACGAGGAGTAGAAGGGGTCCCAGCCCCACCCCCAGCCGTACGGGTAGTAACCCGAGCCGACTCGGCGATACCCACCGCCGTGCCAGCCGCCGCCGTGAGAACCGCCGCCGCCGCCATGCCTAGAACTGCCGCGGGCCTCCGCCGCCCTGCGGGGCGAGTGTCACGGCCGCTGCGAGGGCAGCCATCGCGATCAGAGAGGGGCGAAGGAAGCGAGGAGAAGCGTTCGTGACCATCTTGAGACCCCCGGACGAGATTTCGGTCCTCCATCCCTAATAAACGTCGGGACCGGAAGAAAGATTCCAGCGAAAACACGAGTTTGGGGCCTCGAGCGCGAAGTTTTCCGCAGTGACGCGGAGTTTCTCGCGTCGGATACCAGCGGGTCGGACGGTGCGGCCGCGCCCCAGCCCTTCCTGCCGGAGGACGTCGAAATCTCCGTCGTCGCAAGCGCGCCGGCCTTCGTCTTGTCGATCCGATGAAGGCGGTTAGAAGCTCCTCATCTGGCGACGGTTAGAACGAGCCGGTTCGCCCGGCGTCGGCCGGTCTCCAGAACCCGGTAGTCCCGGACCACCGCGCTCTGAGCCCTCCACCCGGGGATCTGAGCTGACTCTCTAGCCAGCGACGCTTGGTCCCGAAGGCTCGCGCGCTGAGCCATTACTCCGGGGAGCCAGACTCTCCTCCCGCGAACTCGAGATGGGTCCGCGGTTAACAGACGCCCGCAGGAGCAGATCGCCCTGGCGTAGTTTTCGGGGGAGGGTCATCAACCCGGAAGCTCACACCCCGGGTGGATCTAACTTGGGGAGCAGGTCACGACTCCTCCTTGACGCGGCTCGCCGGCCGGCCCAGATTGAAGACCAGAGATGTGAGCAGAGGAGGCTGAGCATGTACTGGCAAAGATGGTCTGACAGGCTGAAGGGGGAGCTCGGGCTCGCGACCGAACCGGTTGCGGTCACCTTCGCCGGCGCGCCGGCGCCGGGCGGCCCCGTTCCCCACGGCAAGGCCTCCGTGTGCCAGGCCCTGAAGAGAGCGAGCGAAGGTGAGTGCATCACCATCTCGGTCGAGACCTGTGGGTGTCCCGGGGGCCTGGTGAGCCTCGGGCTCGGGCAGCTGCCGCCCGACGGGAAGGAGCGGCTGGCGGAGTTCCTCGTCGAGAAGGAGAAGGTCTACTGCTCCCGCGCGGCTCTCCACCGAGGGCAGGGGATCGTGCCGGCGCCCGCCGGGGTCGCGAGCCAGGTCGTCTTCTCACCGCTTGCGACCGCTGCCCTCCAGCCCGACCTCGTGGCGTTCATCGGCCCGCCGGGCTCCCTCCACCGGCTCATCGGCCTGGCGGGCTACTGGGATGGGGCCTCGATCAAGGCCGAGCTCACAGGTCCGGCATGCAGGACCGGAGTGACCTACCCTCTCGTCACCGGCGAGATCGGGCTCTCACTCCTTGACTTCGGCGCCCGGAGGCTGGCCCGATTCGGCGAGGACCAGCTTCTTGTCGGCGTCCCGTTCCACCGCCTCATCAACATCATGCACGCCCTCGACTGTGGGGCCGGTGGCTCGCGCGAAGAGAAGCCCGAGGTGGTCGAACGTCAGATCGAAGAGCTCGGCAGGGTCGAAGCTGCGTGAGGGATTAGGACCCCCCTGCGCTTTCCATCGGGGCGATGGGGGTTGAGAGTGGATGGCTGGACCGACGCCAGATGGGAGCCGCCACCTTTCGCTTCTACGCCGAGCTGAACGACTTTCTCCCGGTCGGCGACCGGCAGCGCGACCTAGTCCGGAGCTTCCTCGGGAGGCCGTCGGTCAAGGACCAGATCGAGGCGTGCGGCGTCCCCCATACCGAGGTCGACCTCATTCTCGTCAACGGCCGGTCCGTCGGGTTCGACCACGGCCTCGGGGATGGCGACCGCGTCAGCGTCTACCCGGTCTTCGAGGCTCTGGATGTCACCCCGGTCGTGCACCTCCGCCCGCGGCCGCTGCGCGAGCCGCGCTTCGTCCTTGACGTCCACCTCGGAAAGCTGGCGCGCCGGCTCCGCCTGCTCGGCTTCGACGCGGTCTGGCAGCGCGACGCCACCGACGAGGAGCTCGTTTCGCTGTCGCTCAGCGAGAAGAGGATCCTCCTGACGCGCGACCGCGGGCTCCTCAAGCGGCGGGAGTTGACCCACGCCGCCGCCGTCCACGGGACGGACCCGCGTGAGCAGCTCCCGGAGGTCGTCCGGCGGTTCGACCTCGCCCGCTCCGCCGCCCCCTTCACGCGCTGCCTGACCTGCAACGGACGGCTCGCCGCCGTCCCGAAAGAGGAGGTCCTCGACCGGCTCCCGCCCGAAACCCGGCTCCACTACGACGCCTTCCTCACCTGTCTGTCCTGCCGACAGGTCTTCTGGTGGGGGCCGCATTCCCGGCGGCTTCGGGAGATCGTCGAGGAGGCCCTGCGCTTCGGGGGGTCTGGCGGCTGACAGGGGGCCGTCGCCCGCGTCAGGTGCCAATCACGGCGACTAACGATATCGTTTCAATGAAGACGAAAAACGGGCTGTCCTCGCTGAGGTGGGTCGACCTCCGAGGACGTGCGGCGAGCGCAAGCCGTCAAGGGGCCGGAATGTGAGCGGAGATTTTTCGCCTCGGCATCGTCGCGTACACGCCGAACCCCGTCGGTCGTGAACATCCCGGAGTCGGGCACGCGCGAAAGCCGGGCGATCCCTTCCGGACATGGACGATGTGCCGGCAATCGCGGCAGAAGTAGTTGTCGTGGCCCGGAAAGTTCGAGCCGATCGGGGCGAAGGACTCGCGGGCGGAGCCGGTGCTCACAGGAACTTCAGGGCCGGGGCGGTCGGAGACGGCGTCATCGGGCGACGGTAGCACTCGTCGCAGAGCAGCTTTCTTTTCCCTTCGGCGGCTTTCGGCACTCGTACACGGACAGAAGGCGGACAGCTGGAAAGGGGGATATCGTCCAGGCAACCGCCATGGATCAGATCGTCTCGATCATCCAGACTCACGTAGCGAGCGTCGCCGTCGGACCGTCGGCCGCCCGTGGTCGAGGTCGGAGTGGCGTCGTCGAGAGGGCGCGGCGTTTTCTCGGTGTCCTTCCACTCAGCGCCCTCGGAACCTCAAACCAGGACCACTTTCGCGACGAACTCGACAGAGCTACGCGTAAGCTGACGGCGGCACTCCCCGAGCCGGCACGTTGCTGGGGTCTTTCAAGGAAGCTCCTCAACATTTTCCTTCGTGACGCCCTTTACAACCACTACTGAACCTACCCCGACTTGGTAGACACGTTGATTAAGCCGCCTTGGCGGCGATCTGTGCCTTTAGCTCGAACGCGACGGGGCTGAGATAGCCGTTGTGAGAGTGGCGTCGCTGGTGGTTGTAAAAGACGTGGATGTACTCGTCAATGGCGGCCGAGGCCGAATTGCGATCGAGGAAGTCGGCGTCTTGAATGAGCTCTGCCTTGATGGTAGAGAAAAAGCTCTCGGCCACGGCGTTGTCCCAGCAGTCACCCTTTCGGCTCATGCTCGCGCGGATGCCGACTTCTGCAAGGGCTTGGCGGTAATCGTCGCTGGCGTATTGGCTTCCCCTATCCGAGTGATGGATCAGCCCT
>OCZT010003046.1_pt1 | contig 17240 bp, 10 predicted proteins | sample 1539031 | NCBI WGS metagenome assembly OCZT01 (sample SAMEA3539308, study PRJEB22396) | soil metagenome | biome: tundra; feature: field; material: soil | place: USA | collected 2010-05 | depth 0.15 m | reverse complement strand
CCCCATCGATACCAGCCGCGCCCGGCGCGAACTTCCGCGGGGCCGCGTCGAGACTGTCAGACAGCAGATCGAGGATGGTCGGATCCGCCCTCCCGCCTCCCGGCCGGACTTCGACGTGTATCACGTCCGTCGTGGTGATCTGCTTGAGGATCGCGGCGAGTGCGCGAGCGACCAGCGTTGCGCCCTTCAGTCCTTTGCGGCTTGCCACGCTGATGGTCGTCGTCGCACGCTGGATGCGGTCGCCGCGGGTGAGGCCCGCGAGGCGCTTCGACAGTACCCGCGCGAAATGCTCGATGGCTTTCGGGTTACTCAGGAACAGCTGCTCGAAGGCTGGCTTGTCAATCGCGAGCAGGCGCGCGCGGCGCGCGACCGTCACGGTCGCGGTGCGCTTGCCGCCCTGCAGCAGCGCCATTTCCCCGAAGTAGTCGCCGCGTTTCAGCGAGCCGGTCTGGCGGGGCGGTTGGCTCGCATCCCAGACATCCAGCTCGCCGTCGAGGACGACATAGAAGGTGTCGCCGGGCTCGCCGATGCGGATGACGACAACGTCCTTCGCAAACGAGACCTCCTTGAACAGCTTTTCGGCCGCCTCGAGCTCGGGGCGGGTGAAAATTCTGAAGATCTGAATCGTCGCGAGGAAGTCGAGATCGACCATGCGCTCCGTTCTGATGGGGAGACCGCGCCCGATGGCCTATCCCGCGCGCAGCCCATCCGCCACTATCCTATATCCCCGCCATCAAACCGATCAGGTAAATCGGCGTGGGGGCAGTCGGCCCGGACGATCCGTCGCGACGCCAATGGGCGCGCGCTCGTTCGATCCGCTACAATCGTCCCTCCGCGATATCTCTCGCGGTTACTCCGTGGACACCTCCCAGTGGCTTGTCGTGCCGGCATCGGCGTCATCCCTTCGGGCCGGATCGGTGTCGAGCCGCCCCGGCGCGCGCGGGCGGTTGGGCAGGGGCGGGGCCGTCTTCAACGGGCGAGGCTGATGTGAAGACGCTCGCGATGAACACCCGGCGGGTGCTGCACATCGCGCGTGTGCTTGTCGCACACGGCGTCGCGCACGTCGTCGCCCGCTACGCAAGAGGGTGGCCGTGGCTCGTCAGGCGCATGGCCCTGGCGCAACTCCCCGGTCCGCAGCGGTTTCGCCGGCTCTTCGAGGACTTGGGTGGAAGCTTCATCAAGTTCGGGCAGATGCTCGCTTTACAGCCGGACATCCTGCCAATCGAATACTGCAACGAGCTCTTCAACCTGCTCGATCGCATCGCGCCGTTCCCATTCGCGGATGTCGAGCGGGTCTTCCTCGAGGAGTTGGGACGCACGCCGGCGCAGATCTTCGATCGGTTCGACACCGAGCCGCTCTCGACCGCGTCGATCGGGCAGGTGCACGTGGCATATCTGGATGGCCAGAAGCTCGCCGTGAAGGTCCAGCGTCCGTCGGTCGATGTCGAGTTTGCCGGGGACATCCGCCTCATCCTCCTCGCGATGAGCCTCATTCGTCGGCTGCGTGTCACGTCGCTGTTCTGGGCACTCGAGCCGATGGACGAATTCGCGGCGTGGACCAACGAGGAGCTCGACTACCGGCGGGAGGCGCGGTACGCGGATCGGCTCCGCCGCAATGCCGCCGACAACCCGTATGAACGAGTGCCGGCCGTGTTCTGGGACTTGACGACGCGGCGGACGCTCGTCATGGAGTACATGTCTGGCGTCACGGCGCTCGAGCACCTGCGCGCGATGGAGCCGGGGAACGAGTTGGCGCCGCGCAAGACCCGTACGACCTATTTCGATCGCGATCGCTTCGCGCGCCACATCATTCAAAACTTCGTCGGCGACGTCTTCCGCCACGGTGTGTTTCACGCCGACCTGCACCCGGCGAACCTGCTTGTGCTGCCTGGAGAGGTCGTCGGGTACGTTGACTTCGGGATCACGGGGGTGCTCAGCGGGTATTCGCGGCGTAACCTCGTGGCGATGACGCTCGCCTGCACGCGTGCCGACGTCGAGGGCATGGCCGACGCGTTCTTCAGGCTCTCAACTTCGGATTCCGAATCGGACCCAACGCTCTTTCGCACCAGCCTGGCGGAGGCATCGCAGAATTGGTACGAAGGGGAGGGTTCGGAGACGGTCTTGAAAAGGAACTTCACGCTTGTGATGCTCGACATGCTGATCTTGTGCCGAAAAGCCGGTATCCTGCCGGAGCGGGATGTGATTAAGTACATCCGTTCGGCGGTCGCGGCCGATGGGCTCATCACCCGGTTGGCCCCGGGCTTCAACGTCACGCGCTGCCTCGAGGACGCGTGCCAGGAATTGGTAATGTGGGAATTGCAGCAGATGTTGCGGTCGCGGGACGTTCTCAGCACCGTCCTGGAGTCGAGCCGCCACCTGATTGAGAACGGCGCTGGGCGCGCGGCCACCATCCTTCGGCGCATCGCCGAAGGCGAGGTGACGGCAGACCTGGACATCACCACGGGCGTGGATCGCGACGCGCGGCTGCGGCGGCAAACACTGCGGCTGGCGGGCGTGGTCGTCGCGCTCACGGCTCTGCTCGACTTGACGGCCGGCGCGGCGCGGTTTGGGGTGAATATCGTCACGGCTGAGGCCGTCCTGGCCGCCGTCGCGCTCGTCGCGCTCCTGAATTCGATTCGAAGGCTCGCACGCGTTTGAGTGTGCCGGCCACCGTCAGCGATCGTCGGAGAGTGGTCGAGGAACAACTCCGCGCGCTGGGTACGCCACGTCTGGCGCGCCCAGCCTTGCCGCCGGAAGGGCGGCTCAGCGCCGATGAGCGACCAGCCGAAGGGTTGCACTCGGCGCTTGCAGCGCTCGGGCCGGTCTTTGCCGATTTCGGCCGTTATCTGTCGTCTCGGATCGACCTGCTCCCCAGGCGCCTCTGCCTGCAGCTCGGCGGCGGCGAGGCCGGGCGGGCCTCCTGCGATCCTCGCGAGCCCGGCTCGAAATCCGACGTCGTCGTGCTCGAGCAACTCGGCGGCACGCCAGGCCGCCGCTTCTTCGCATTCGACCCAACGCCCCGCGTTCTGACGGGCTGGACCCAACAGCACTACGCGCGGCTCGCGCCCAACATGCCGGTCGTTGTCACGATCGTGCGGCCCGATGCTGACCGCCTCCTGGACTCCGATTTGCCGCTCCTCTCCCGGCTTGGGCCGTGGCTCGACATCCGGCCGGAGGTGCTGGCCGCGGCCATCGAGGACTTCTCGCGTACGCTTCGGCTGCGGCTCGATCAGACGCAGCAGGGCCAGGCCTTGATCAAGCTCGCGGAGGATGCACGGGCCGGCGGCGGGCTCGACGCGCCGGTGTGCTATCTGGATTTCTGCGCCCCCGGCGTTCTGACGACCGAGCGGATCAGCGGTGTCACGGCCGCCGACGCAACCGATCGCGAGTCGGTCGCCCAACAACTGGCGTCAGCGTGGTTGCGACAGGCACTGTCGGGCCGGGTGGTGCCGTTCGATTTCGATCTCCACGACGTTCGGCTGCACGACGGCCGTCTGGTGCTGGTCGGCGGTGCGCTCGAGCCGCAGACCGCGGCCGGACAGAAACAGTTCCTGCGCTACCTGGTTGCCGCAGCGGCCGACGATCCCGACGCGGCGTGGAGTTGGATCGCCGAGGCGGCCGTGCCAGAGTCCGAGGGCCAGTCGGAATACCGGCTGCGACGTCGGCTCCGTCAGGCGGTGCCGTTCCGCGATGGAGATTGGAGCGGCGACGAGCGGCTCGCCGAGCAACTGCTGGTCCAATGGCGGGTGACGCGAGAGGCCGGGTGGACAATGCACCCGCACCAGCTCCACTTGTATCGCGGCATCCAGGCCGTGTCTGCGGCCACGACGCGGCTCGAGCCCGAGCAGGACACGCTCCTCGCCGCGCTGCGTGACGAGCGGTGGCGTCTGGGGCTCGCGGGGGCGCGGCACGTGCTCGATCGGCGCGCGCTTCCGGTCGCGCTGGACAAGCTGTTGCAGGACATCGTGCACCTACCGCAGAAGCTGGACGAGGTCCTGACGCTGGCCGCCTCGGGACGGCTGCGCGTCAAGTTGCACGTGCCGGATGCCGAGGAGGGCCGCCGGGTCAGGAACCGCACCGTGTCGCTCGTGGCGAGTCTTGTCACACTCGTCGGCGTCGCGTTCCTCGTGCGGCACCTGGCGCCGGCTTACGGTGCGGGCGTGGAGCGGATGGGCGCCATCCTTCTGCTGATCATCGGCGCGTGGCTGCTCGTCGCGGCTGCACGCCTGTAGTTCGCGTGCTCGCCTTCGGGTCCGGTTGGGGCGGACATGCCGGGAGGCGTTGGGTCTTCCTGTAGGATTAGGATACAGAGCCACAGCGGAGGCCGCCCATGCGTCACCGGCGGAATCACGATCTTGTCGCGGAACCCATGGATTCGAGAGAACTGAATCGAGAGAATTGGGTTGACTGCACCCGAACGCTGGCGCAGGTTATCGGCATGACTGGCAGGTACCGATGACTCGGATTCTCATGACGACGGTTGATCGGGAGTTCGGCCTCTACGATTACTACCGAGAGAACGCCCCGCCAAACATGCGTTGGCGGTTCGGATGGCAGCGCGAGATTTCCTATGGTCTGAGGTTCCTTCGCCAAAACATTCCAGAGATCGAGATACTCGAGTATCCGACGCGGGCCAACTATCGCGCCGCGCTAAGGAAGGGCTGGGATGCTGTCGGTTTTTCTTTTTGCATTGAGGAGACCAACGTCATTCTCGAGATGGCCGAGGACGCTCGTCGTGCTGGCGTCAAACATCTTTGGGCGGGTAACTACGGCGCCCTGACGCCTGCGGTGCAGGGCTACTTCGACGAGGTGTTCGTCGGCTACAGCGAAGCGGCTGTTGCGCAGAAACTGGGGAAGACGATCGACCGGATTCAGCACCCGCCTCTGGTGAACAAGCTCCGCCTTCCGGGTGGCTGGCCCCTGGCGGTCGGAATGCTGTTCACCACGCGCGGTTGCAGTTTTCAGTGCACGTTCTGCCAGACATCCGCGTTTGCGCCTAAACCGACGGCTGTTCCGATCGAAGCCATCGACCGCGTGCTCAGGTTCTACGTCGAGCATGGCGTGCGCTACGTGCTGATCATGGATGAGAACTTCGGAAATATCCCTGGTCATGCGGACGCCGTCATCGAGTTACTCGCGCGGTATAGACTCCATTGGATGGTGCAGTCGCGGCCCGATCTGCTCGTGCGCAATTTCGACAAATGGCTCGCGAAGGGCATGGAAGGGGCGCTGTTCGGAATCGAGAGCTTTCACGAAGAAGTGCTCAAGCAAGTCCATAAAGGAGAGAAGGTCGCGACCATCGTGGAACTCGTCGCGCGACTCAATCAATCGCGAAAATACGCGCATGGCTACTACATCATCGGCTTCCCATCCGAAACGCCGGAATCGATCCGCGAGGATCTCACGACGCTGGCGGCGCTCCAACTCGACGTCACGCAGATTACGATCGTGACGCCACATCCGCGCACTCAACTGTGGGATGAACTGGATGCCAAGTACGGGATTTTCGAAACGGATTGGTCGAAGTTCGACACCAAACATCTCGTCTGGCGGCATCCCACTTGCTCTCCGGGACGGTTAGAGTCGCTGCTTCGAGAAGGCTTGGAGTTGTGCTACGGCCCGGGTTGGTTGGGCCGCACGGTGCGAAAGTTCGCCACCACCCGATGGCGCTCAGGGAGTTTCGCCCACTTGGCTTGGAGCCCTCTGCGTACCCGGTTGGCCGCGCCCCGGCATCTGCCGTATCTACCTGCTGAGTGATCCCGGCCTGGTACTCTCGACGCGGGCGAGGCGGAACTGATCGATCACGCCAGGCGGGAAGCCGCGCTCTCCATGGAACGCGGCTTCCCACTGGCCTTCAGACTTGCGAACCCCGCAGCTAGGACGCCGGCACCCAGCTCCAAGAGAGCGGCAGGACCACCTTCGGCGGTTTGGTGTCGACATTCGAGACGAGGCCGCCGTCAATCATAATCGAGACGTACGAGAGATCCGGTGCAGTTGAGACCTGCACGGTTGCGATGTGTGGCTTGCCCGGGTCCTTGTTCCACCTGCCGATGCCGGTGAACGTAACGACCTCGCACTCGCCAGACGGCACCCCGCGGTCCGAGTTGGAGAAGTTCACCCAAACGAGACTGTCCATCTGGAAGGCACCGCCCGTCGTCTCGTTGGTGTACTCGAACGATGCCGGCCTGCCTGCGGGGTCACCGGGAATTGCGTAGCTGTACGAGAACCGCTGGTCGGCTGCTGAGACCATACCGGTGGCGCCGCCGGACTTCCCGCCAGGTGCCGGCACCTGGCCCTCGATCGACTGCAGATAGATGAACGGATCGAGCTGGGAATTCGGTCCGGCGTGGTACACGTTTGTGAGATCACTCTGCGGCCACGCGAAACCCTCCGGATAATCGATGCGATCGGCCCCGCCGAACGCGAAGACCGTCTGCCCGCTCGGATCGCGGTGGAACGCGGCGCCTCCCCGCATGTGCCACGACGACTTGGGCGTTCGCGGTTCGAGCTCGATCAGCTTCTGGATGATGTTCTGCACGATGAAACCGCGATACAGAAGATTCCCCAGCACCCGGCCGGTTCTCACATCAACCGAGCCGATCGCCAGTTCGAACGGGTCGTCCTCCCAGCGGACGGTGTGCATCAGGTAATGCACGCCGGTGCGGAACTTGAGAAGCTGGTCGTGCGCCAGATGCCCGTACGGGAGGCGGCCTGGGAAGATCTTCATGATCAGCCCCTCCGGCGGCCGCTGGAACAGGCCGACGGGCCTGAGCCCGGAGACGGCGATCGGCACCGAGTTGCCGGTCCGCTCCCCGAATTGGACGCGCACGCGGCCGGCGAGGTGGGAGCGCCCCGTCCCTCCTCCTTCCAATTCCGGGATATTCAGTGAGAACTTATCGCCAAATGCGCTGTTGTGCATGAAGTTGAAGTACTCCCTGACCGTGTTGGTCGGGATGTCGGCGGGCACCTCACCAGGCGCGCTGGCTTCCGGCGCCTTCGTGCTGATGCGCAGGTGCGGGTGCAACGCCGTCCCCACGCCGGGAATGCTGGCGAATGACATCGCCGGACCGGCGAACGGCAGCGGGAATCGGACTGGGTCGCCGCCAAACCCGGCACCGAGCGGCATGAACGTCACGCCGCTGAAGCTGAAGTCGAGTTTGCCGTCGGCGCGCTGTTCGAACTTGGCCCACGACGATCCGTACTGGCCGGGAAACATGATCGGCGTCGGCGGGAGCTTCGGGTTCACGCTCGCCAGCGCGAACAGCGCCGAATTCATGATCACGACACCGTAGGTGAGGTTCGAGACCTCGCCGGTCTCGAGGTTCAGGTCGCCCGACGAGACGAGGCCCGGCGCATCGGCCACGCTGTTCATGACCGTCGGCAGTTTGTACCACTGAGGCGCCGCGAGCACAGTGTCGCTGCCGACGAGGCCCTTGCCGTGCGTGACCTCGAAATGCGTGACATCGCCTTGCGGCGCCGTGAACTTGATGCCCAACGTTCCCCGCAGGTGGCTTTGCACGAGGCACAACCCGCCGAAGAGGGTGTTGGGCGTGCTGCCATACGGGATGTCGCGTTCCTCGCGCGTGTGGGCGGCACGCAGCGCGTCGCCGACATAGCTCGCGTCGAAGCTGATGGGAAGTTCCTGTTGGAGTCCCGGAGGCAGCGTCAGCCGCCCCGCATGGGGTGCCGCCGGAGGCGAAAGCGGCTCGCTCGGCGCGGCCTGCGCCGGCGCGGGCGGTTTCATCGCCGCCAGGTCGGCGAGTGTCACGGCCGGCCCTTCGGCGACTCGGTACGAAGCGACCGGATCCCACGCGGCGAGCTCGCCCAGATCGACGGGCGCGTACGATGTGCCGCAGGTCGTGTTGAGAAGTTCAAGAACGCCATTGGCGATGGCGCCATGGCCCGTCGCGCCCGGATAGACGCCGTTGAGCGAGTACACGCCTCCCAGGTAGTCGGCCGTCAGCTTCCGCTGTCCGACCACAAGACCCTCGCGCTTGATGCGGCGGCAGAGCCCATGAAGATCGAACACCAGGGCGCCGTGTGTCTCGGCCAGCGCGCGGATATGCGTGTTCAGCGCCTCGACGCGCTTGCTGATGGCTTCGACCGTGCGGCCGGGGACAACCGAGCCATCGGGCAGCGGCGAGGGCGTTCGTGCAATGACCCGGCACCCCACTTCCACGAGGCCGGTCGGCGTGAACGCGTCGCTGTCTTTCAGCTGGAACAGCATCGACAATACGGCCGGTTCGGCCTTCACGACGCGAGCGGCGGCCGAGACGGGCGTGAAATAGGCGGTGTCGTTCGGATCGGGGATCGTGCAGGCGATGACCGTCGTCTTCGTCTGCGAGAACGGCCGCAGCAGGCTGTCGTAGTTCGCGCGGAAGGCCGCCGCGTCGGGCAGCAGCGACAGATTGCCTTTGAAGGCGGCGTCGAGCACGTCGAAGTATCCGAGCGCGACCAGCGCCAGCGTCGGCTTGCGGCCGAGCGCGTATTCAAGCTGTGTCGGCAGCGGCTGACCGGCGGCAGCGAGAAGACCGGGCAGCCCGAGGATGAGGTTGACGGCTGTCTGCAGACTGTCGCTGCGATGAATCAAGGGGGACGTGGGCCTGCGCGTGAGCGCGTCAGCCAGTTTCAAGCCTGGAATCGCCAGGTTCGCGAACGGTGCCTCCGGCGGAAACTCTTTGAGGACCGTCGTCTGCATCGCCTGCGGCAGGCGGACCGGCAGTTCGGGCAGACCGATCACCGGTCCGATGCCGGGCGCTTCCATGACTGGCTGCGAGAACGGCGTGTCCAGTCGGCGGGCGATCTGGGCTGGAAAGCTGAACGGCTGCAGTTCCTCGCTCAGGCCGAAATCGCCGGCGCCGGCCGCCAATCCGTCCCCGATGACCACAAACGTTGAAGGACTCACGTTCCTGATAGGTGGTGTCATAAAGCTTCTCTGCTCATCGCATCGCTAGTGCGGAAATCTGGTATGACCGCAGCCAACGAGACCTTCCGTTGGCTGCGGTGTATCGCGTGTTATCTGCGCCCGACGATCGGCCTATTCCTTCTTGTGGGCATGCGTCGGGTGGTCCTTGTGGGCATGCTCCGGTGGGTCCTTGTGGTCATGCGTCGGTGGGTCCAGACGATTGACCAAGGCGTCCAGGTCCTGGAAGCGAAACACCTGATCCATCATCTTGTGCTTGTGCAGCACGGGCTGATAGCGGTGTAGAGCCTTGTAGGCCGGCTCGCGCACCATCTTGTTCCACAGCTCCCTTACCTTGGGATCCGAGCTCGTCGGCACGTAGTCGATGTACTCCTTGACCAGCGGGTGATGCGGCGTGATGTCGCAAGCCATCGTGGTGGAAGCGGCGACGCCATGGGCAATCGTTCCGGCCCTTTCCTCCGCCGCGCCGCGCAGCCGGATGAGATCCTCAAAGATCGCTGGCGTCTGCATATTGACGATGTTGGTCGGCCAGGAGATGCCGGCTTTGAGGATGTTGTGCGCGCGATCGTTCGGCGCTTCCTGCTCGGCCGCAATCCACGGAGAAAAGAGCGGCTGCACCATGTGACCAGGCGAAAAGTAGAGCGCCCGCCCGGCGCCACGCCAGAAGAACTCCCATGCCGTGTCGTCGACATCGGCCAGGACTTTTTGCACGAGGCCGACCATCGGGTAGTTGAAGCAACGCGTCACCAGCCCCAGCGACTCGAGCGCACAGCCCACATACCCCGGGACCGAATTGTTCTCGCACAACTTGATGAACGTCCGCAGGACCCGCTCGACTTCCCTCGTACTGCTGTCCGGCGTGAGCTGCTTCATCAGCGATTCGGCCAGGCAGAGACCAAGCCCGGCGTGCATCATCGTGAGCGACTTCTTCGGCATCTCGGCTGCCTGACCCTCAACGAGAATGCCCTCGGCGTCCTCGCTGCAGTCCCACTTCAAGCGCCAGGTGCGCTGGGAGTAGACGTGCCCAAGTCCTTCAACGGTCCAGATGGCCTCGAAGTCCCCGACGGCGTACGCCTTGTCCATGAAGTGGGCCAGATCGAATTCGCCCTCCTTGGGAATGCCAAGCTCCTCCGGGTTGTTTCTCACGAGCGTGAAGATGTAACGGGTGTTCTTCGCCTGTTGGGTATAGAGGGCTTCCTCTTTGCCGATGGTGGCACTTGCCGCCAGCTTGGTCTGCGTGACGAGATGGTCCGTCGCCTCCAGCCAGTAGTTCGGGTTCATCGTTTTGAACGACAGCACGTCGAAGAAGGCATTGATGGCCTTGGACTGGTATTCGTCGCCCGCGATGAACATAACGGCCGCGGGATCTCCAAACTTCTCGACCGTCCGCTTTGTATCCCTGTACAACTGCCCGGAAAACGTCGTGGGATCTTCTCCGTCCGGCCCTGGAGCCGGCGGATTCTTCGCGGTCACGTGCTTCTTGGACACGCCGACGACCTTTGCGATCTCCTGCCCCGTGTACAAGGTTTGCGCGAATAGATAACTCATGACTGACGTGGCCAATTCCCTCATGGCTGTCTCCTTATGCTCAACGTGCTCAACGGTATGTTACTCCTGTGCGTGTCCGTCGCGCGGAGACTCTTGGGAGACGGCGCACGCGCACCCTTGAGGGTTTCCGCCGAGCGGGGAGAGACCCGCCGAGACTGGGCCTGAGCGGATCGCCTTCTTCTGGAAGAGAAAATCCAGCAGGAAGCCCTCATGGGGCTCCCGGGGGTCGAATTCGGTGCTGAGCGCGCCGCTGCCGAAGACTTTGTCGATCGTCGGTTCGAGCAGCAGGTCCTGCGCGAGCGTGTCGTCCTCGCCCGCCACCACCACCGCCAGCGAATTGCAGGCGGCCCGGAGTAGATCCTGCCGCGAACGAACAGGCGCAAAAACCACGAAGGGGAACGGCAGCTCCATACCGAAGAGCGGATGCTCGAATGAATCCACTTCGATCACGGTTGGCCGCATGATGGGAACACCATTGACCGTCGCGACCCGGCCTGCCCGCCCGGGCGTATGCTCGATCGCTCCACTCCCAAGGCGGCTATCGATCAGGGCGCTATACGCTTCTGCTTCAGCCATGCGTACCGCGCCGAGTTGCGCACCCTCCGCGAGCGGGGACTGGACCGGCACCTTCTCCAGGGCCGCCGCAACCGCGGCGGCCAGTCTGCCGGCGCTGCCCTCGACAATCACCGCGCTCCCATTGATGCAGCCCCGGCCTGCGTCATCCAAGACGAGGCGAGAGATCAGGCGGACCGTCTGCTCGAAATCGGCGTCGGCGAGGACCACGACTTTCGAGCGTCCTGGTCCATGAATCTTGACGTTGCGGTTTGGCGCATAGCGGTCCGCCAGTTGCTGGCCGCCAAACAGCACGGAGAGAGAACAGGCCTGCACGATCGGGTCGACCAGATCGTGGCCGCCAGGCACGAACGCGATGGCCTCCTCGGGCAGCCCGGCCTCCAGGAACGCGGTGACCAGCCGGTATGGCGTAAACAGGTCGTCGTTAGAGGGGCGCAGGACGACCGGCACCTTCATGGCCAGTGCGCACACCCACATCAAGTGGGTGGACGGGTGATTGCCGGGCATGACAAAGCCGACGTTGCGGCCGCGCGGGGTCAGTCCAACGCGGATGCCGCCTGCGTCGTAGAAGTAACGGTCGAAGACCTCGAGTCCACACGGACTCTGCACCCGCAGGAACCGGTCCATCATTCGAAAGGCCGGCGGAAACAGGCCGAGGGTCTGCTTGCGGACGATGGACAGCGGCAGACCGGAGGAGAGCGACGCGTTGCGCACATACGCTTCCGGCTCGAGACCATCGGGCCGGCCCGTGGCGAAGATGTCGGCCGCTCGCTGGAAAACATCCAGCACTTCGCGTATCGGCAGGGAGCGCAAAGAAGTCGACCTCTTGCGAGCCAACTCGTGGACCAGCAATGGGGGAGTGATGGTGGCCTCGGCCAGTGGCGATCCATCGAACCCGGTCAGCGCCTGGCGCTCGATGCTCTTGTACCCCTCTCGCCCTTTGCCGACCAGGGCAGGGATGAACACCGTCAGTAGACTCCTTCGGTCGCGCCGCCCGGCATCTTCGCAAGCGGACGCACGTTCGCCACGCCTTCCCACCCCAACGCCGGCAGCGCGCGCCAACGTTCCGCCTGGTCGCGTTCCAGCACCCGCGGCAGGAACCTTTCTTCCGACAGGACCGTGGCGCAGATTTGTCCTGTTTCACCTATGCCGACGCGGCGTTGCGGTTGCTGCGGATCGACGACGTCGAACTTGACCAGCGGCTCGATCGGATAGTAGACGATGTCGGTTTCATTCGGCTGGGGAGGACCGAGCAGCGCGCCCCCCAGCAGCGTGTTTCCATACACCGCGGTGTGCGCGGCCTTTGGGAAGTACTCGGTCCTCAGCAGCTGGTAGAGGTCCGGGGTCAGCTGGGTCCCGCCGTACATCACGCCCGAGAACTGATAGCCGCGTTCCTTCAGTTCCGGCGCCAGCGCCTGCAGCAGGATCGGCGTGGACGCGAGCACATCGATCTGTTGGGTCTCGAGGATGCCGTACGCCTGGCTGCGGATGTGTTTCATGTACAAACCGACGGTCTTCATGTCCTGCTGTTGAAACAGGAGCTTGATGAAGCGCGGGTCCAGGTCGATGAAGTAAGAGATCCCGCCCCGCGTCCGGGCCATCTGCCGGATGCTTTCCGCGACGGCGTGTGGGCCTGTGGGCCCGATGAATAACCAGTTCCCGCCGCGAGGAAATCCGACCACCTCATCCAGATACCAGTTCATGAAGAGGTTGACTGGTTCGTAGAAGTCACGGACCGCTATCCGAGCGGGCGCCCCTGTTGTCCCTCCCGTTTCGTCAACCCGAAGCCTGGCCCGGTCTTTGGCAATGTCGGCGGGCAGGAAATCGAGCACGTTCCGGGTGCGCAAGGCGTCCATGGGAAAGAACCCGAGCAACGCGAGGTCATCGTACCCCCGGATTGCGGTTCGTGCGTCGATGCCCAATTCCTTACCCCGCTCGATCCAGAACGGCGTGCCGTGGGTGGGGTGGAAGTGAATGTCGATGACGTGACGCACCCATTCATTCAGATCCGCTGATTCAACGATCCGCGGCGGCGGGGTTGTTGCTGGAGTCATGGGCGCGTCCTTTGAGTCTGATCGTGCCACGGCGGATGACCTATTGTCGTAGCCTCAGTTCGGCGACGACTTGCCGTTTCAGGAGATCGCCGAAGAGGTGATTCTGAACCGACTCGTTGGCCAGGTTCCGGACCTTCACCATCAACATGGCCTTATCGCCCGAGAGGCGAACGCCGACACCGGCGTTGATCACCGTGAAGGGTTGCGTGAAGCCGGCGTAGGTCGCGTCGAGCACGTCCCGGAAGAACGCCGCCGACGTGTACTGGATCCCGAGGTCTCCGAGGATGCGCTGGTAGTCGAAGTTCACGCCGACGTTCGCGCGGTTGGTCGGCGGCAGGTTGATCTTGGAGATCGGGAAGTCCTTCGGATCCGGCTTCGCCTGCCAGGAGTAGTTGGCGAACGCGTTGACGTAGCGGTTGACCTGTGTGTCGAGGCTCGTCTCGACGCCCGCGTTCCGCACTTCGCCGAGATTCTGGAAGCTGAGCACCGAGGGCAAGCCTAGTCCCGGTCCGAAGACGTTCCCCGCGATCAGCGCGTTCAACACCGACGGCGGAAGCGGCCAGCCGGCCGGCACGTTCGTCGAGGTGTACGAGCCGGTCTGGGTCAGGATCATGTCGTTCCGGCTGTTGGTCAGATAGTAAGCAGCCGTCGCGTGCGCGCGGCCGCCGAAGAGGCTCGCGCTGTAGCTCGCCTCGTACGCATCCAGCGTCTGCGAGTTGAGGTCCGCGTTTCCGAGGCCGTGAATCGGGAACAGGAAGAACTGGCCCGCGAGCGCCGGATTGAGCAGGCCGAGGTTCGCGCGGTTCACGACGGTCGTGTCCAGGTAGTTCTGGAACAGCGACGGCGTCCGGTAGGCCCGGCTGTATGACACGCGGAAGGTCTGGCCGGCCGTGGGCTTGAACATGAACGCCGCGCGCGGCGAGACGAGCGCGTTGGTCGGGACGTCGTATTTGTCGACCCTGGCGCCAACCTCGAGACGGAACATGTTGGACAGGAACATCTCATCCTGCACGTAGCCACCGGCCTGCGTGCGGCTCTTGGCCAACGGCGCCATCGTGATCGACGTCCAGTTGTACTTGTAGTTGCCGCCGTAGGTGATCGAATGCCGCCCGCCGATCACCTGGGTCTTCTGGGCGTCGAGATCCCAGCTGCTGTCCTGGAACTTCAGATCGAGCGGCTGCCCGAGTGTGCCCACGGCCAGGAGGCTGGTGGCCTCTCCGCGCCAGAGATTGAGATAGCTCTTGACCGTCCAGCCGTTGCGGCGATAGTCGACCTTCGTATACGTGCCGCTGGCGCCATCGTCCAGGTGGAACGGGCCGAGGCCGGTGTGGAACGTTCCGCCCGTGCCGGCGTATCCAGCGGACACCGACAAGTGCTGGACGCCATCGGGAGAATCGTAGTCGGCACGCCCGTCGACCTTCGGCTGCTTCGTCCCGTAGTTCTGGAACGTCGGGTAGGGCGTGTGAAAGGCGTTCGGGATGTTGCCGGCCGGCCGTGCGAATGCGTCGGACTGATCGTACCCGGCGGACACCTTGTACGACCACTGGTTGTTGATCACGTCGGCGTGCGTGGCGTTCACGTAGTACAGATAGCCGGTGTCGGACGGGGCCACGCCGCCCGAGCGGTCGAAGCTGCCGGCGCCGAGCGTCACGGTGGTGCCCTGCATCTCGCGCGGCGACTTCGTCAGGATGTTGACCACGCCGTTCATCGCGTAGGCGCCCCACACGGCGGACGCGGCGCCGCTCAGGACTTCAATCCGCTTGACCTCGCCGAAACCCGTCGGCATGAAGTCCCACGCGACGTAGCCGTAGTAGTCCTGGTTGATCGGCCGGCCGTCGATCATCACCAGCTGGCTGGCAGCCGGTGTGTTGGTCGCCCCGCGCGGCGTCACGTTGAAATCGCGCGCCGACATCTGGGTGACGTTGACGCCGGGGATCTGCCGCATGACATCGGCATAGTTCTGCGTCGGCATGGCCGCAAGCGCCTTGTCGTTGACGATGGTCACCAAGGCTGCCGCGTCCACCTGAGGCTCTTCGACCCTGGAAGCCGTCACGACGACCGTTTCGCTGATGCCGAACCGCAGCGTCACATTCGCCGTGGTGGTGACACCAGGGTCGACCTTGATGTTCCGCAGGATGCCGGGCACGGTGGCCGCCGCAGTGGCCGTGATCGTATAGGTATCCGCTGGAATGCCGGCGATCGTCCACGTGCCTCTGCCGTCGGTAAATGTCCGGAACTCTGCACCTGTCTGGTTGGCGGTCACCACGATCTCAGCGCTCGCGATCGCCGTGCCTTGCGTGTCCTTGACCAGGCCCGTCAGGCGCCCAGATCCGGCCTCTTGCGCCGCGCCGATGTGCGGCACGAGGAGAAGCACCAATAATACGAAGGTGAGGCGTACGCACTCGAATGACTTCATCGGTTCTCCCAGGTTGAGTGAACAGCCATCATAATCTGGAAACGGCTGGGCTTAAAAGGGTCAACGGAAATCCCGGCCTAAATGCTGTCGCAGCGTGTCATCCTGAGCAGCCCAGGCTGGCCCTGTGGGGCGCCCGGACGGACGCCGGCACTATCTGCTGTCGTAAGGACTGCGTTACGAGCGACGGTGTGGTACATCTGTGTCACACTGCCTTCATGGAGGGACTCGTGAATCCGAAGTGGAAGACTGTATCGCTTGCCGCTGCTCTGTGTCTACTGGCCTGGCCGATTCGGGCAGCCAACGATGGCATCCTGATCGTCGAGAAGACCACGACAGGCAACTCGACTCAGACCAACCAGATTCAGATCGAAAAGACCCGCATGCGTGTCGAAACGATGGCCGGAGGCCAGAAGCAGGTGGTGGTGTTTGACGGCGTGGCGCAGGTGCTGCGCATCATCAAAGTGGACGCCAAGACGTATACGGAGATGACGAAGGCCGATGTCGACCGCATGGGCGGCCAGAGGCAGAGCGCGATGGCCAAAATGCAGGAGGAGATGAAGAACGTGCCGCCGGAGCAGCGCGCACAGATAGAGGCGATGATGAGCAGTCGAGGCATGGCGGCGGCCGTGCCGAAAACCGAATACCGCAAGACCGGCACTGACCACGTGGGCAAGTGGGCCTGCGACGCGTACGACGGCTATCTGAATGGCCAGAAGACGTCAGAGGTCTGCACGGTTGATCCCCACGCGCTCGGATTCACCGCGGCCGACTTCGACATCACCCAGCAACTCGCGGCTTTCTTCCAGCAAATGATGCCGCAAGGCGCCGGACAGATGTTCGCCATCGGCCAAGCCGGCCAGCACGGATTCACGGGCATCCCGGTCCGGCGGATGTTCACGGTCGGCCAGCAGCAGACAACGACCGTACTGACTGACGTGACACACCAGACTTTCGCGGACTCGACGTACGCGGTGCCGGCCGGATTCGAGAAACAAGCGGGACCCCGCGGCCGGTCGGAACGGGAACGCTAAAGCACGGTTTTCGATGCGTCCGGTCGCCGCTGATGCCACCGGCGGTGGAGGATCAAGCCCCGATGCTGGTTCGAGCCCCGAGCCGAAGGGCCCCGCCCCTTCGGCAAATCCCGCCGACATGGTTCAGGCGCTTCAGCAGCTCGGGATTAAGGCGGACCCCAACAGTCCGTTGGCCAGACTCACGGCCATGATGAATAGGCCGGAACCGCATTTCGCCGCGCTCACGCCTGGCGATCCATCCGTGTACTCGGGCCCGCTCGTTTTTCAGCCCGGCATGACCTTCGCTCTAAGCATCTCGGAGCCACTGGTTGGTGATTATGACGTGCTCGTCTCGATCACCTCTGTCTCAGAGAACGGCGTGACGATGAATGTGTCGGCGCAGTTGCCGGGGAATAGTCAAGGAACGACTTCTCCCGCCACTGCCGCGGTGTTGAAGGCGCACGAGTTGCACACTGACGCTCAGCAAGACTTGATGCACGGCACCAACATTCTGCCGTTCTTCTCAGATACGTTTCCTGAAGTGGTCCCTGGGTCTACGACGTTCCATCTTTCCCAGGATGCCTTCCGTGCGATGAAGTCAGGCAGCGGCGTTGATCTGATCTTCGCCCGAAAAGCCAGCTGAAGTGGTCCCTGGGTCTAAAGAGCGAAGGTCATGCCGGGCTGAAAAACGAGCGGGCCCGAGTACACGGATGGAT
>OCZT010003045.1_pt1 | contig 17247 bp, 8 predicted proteins | sample 1539031 | NCBI WGS metagenome assembly OCZT01 (sample SAMEA3539308, study PRJEB22396) | soil metagenome | biome: tundra; feature: field; material: soil | place: USA | collected 2010-05 | depth 0.15 m | reverse complement strand
ACAACAAATACCGCGTCGATTTCAACGAGGTCCGCGGCCAGGCGACGGCCAAACGCGCCCTCGAGGTCGCAAGTGCCGGCGGTCATAACATTCTTTTCATCGGACCTCCGGGCTCGGGCAAGACGATGCTAGCGAAACGCCTGCCGACTATCCTGCCGCCGCTCGAATTCGAAGAGGCGATCGAGATAACAAAGATCCATTCGGTCGCGGGGCTCACGGGTTGTGCCGGTCTTATAGTCGAGCGGCCATTCAAATCGCCGCACCACACAGTGTCGCAGGCCGGTCTGATCGGCGGCGGCTCGATACCAAAGCCGGGCGAGGTAAGTCTCGCTCATCTCGGCGTTCTGTTCCTTGACGAGCTGCCCGAATTCGACCGCAGCGTTCTCGAGGTTCTGCGGCAGCCGATGGAGGACAAGACGGTCACCATCTCACGCGCCGCAACATCGCTGACATTTCCCTCGGACTTTACGCTTGTCGCTTCGATGAACCCCTGTCCGTGTGGATATTTTGGATCTTCACGCGAATGTACATGCTCGCCGATGCAGATACAGCGGTACGTCGGCAAGATCTCGGGTCCGCTGATGGACCGCATCGATATTCATATCGACGTGCCCGCCGTAAAGTTCAATGAGCTTCGCGGAAACGGCGTACCGCAAGGCGAGAGCTCCGACGTCATCCGCGGCCGCGTCCTTCGTGCCCGCGATATCCAGCTTGCCCGGTTCGCCGGCGATGGATTCTCAAATTCCTCGATGACGACAAAACAGATCCGCACCTATTGCGAACTCGATCAGGAAAGCGAGGACCTCTTAGAGAAAGCCATGCTCCGCCAGGGTCTCTCTGCCCGTGCCCACGACCGGATCTTAAAAGTATCCCGCACGATCGCTGACCTCGAACGCAGCGAAAACATCCTTGCCACCCACATCAGCGAAGCGATAAACTACCGCTCGCTCGATCGTAACTATTGGACTTGATTCTTAGTTCGGAGTCCCGGCGTTAGCCGGCCTAACCATTGGCACTAGACCGCTCAAGGGCGGCGCTCAAAAGTCCGCAGCGACAAGGCAAAATTACTCAAACAAGTCTGGACGGATGCGGGGTCGGCTTAGCAAAGAATCAATACATCTGACTTGACCCCTATTATGATCTTGACAAAACCTTTAGGTAATCAATTCAGAGACAATTCCTGTTCACGGAAGAAAAGCTATGAACAAAATGATCGGATACCTTATATTTCTACCGTTATTCATACTCCTTGCCTGCTTTGCCTTTGGGCAGCCGCCGGCGAAGCCGCAACTGGCCGACACCCCGCCCATGGGATGGAACAGTTGGAAAAAGTTTGGCTGTAAGATCGACGAGATATTGATCCGTGAAACGGCGGACGCGTTTGTTTCGTCAGGCATGCGCGACGCCGGATACGTCTATGTAAATATCGATGATTGCTGGATGGCCAAGGAACGTGACGCTCAGGGAGATCTGCAGCCGGATCCGGTGCGGTTTCCAAACGGGATCAAGGCTTTGTCCGACTATGTGCATGCGAAAGGCCTGAAACTAGGCGTCTACTCGTCTGCGGGAACAAAGACATGCGAGGGATTGCCCGCAAGTCTTGATCACGAGGACGCGGACGCCAGGAAGTTCGCTGAATGGGGCGTCGATTATCTGAAGTACGACAACTGTAACAACCTGAACCGGCCCGCTCCACCGCGCTACCGGGCGATGGCTGAGGCGCTCAAAAAGACGGGGCGACCGATCGTTTTCAGCATTTGCGAATGGGGCAGCAACAAACCCTGGGAATGGGCAAGCGAGGTCGGCGGCTATCTATGGCGGACAACCGGCGACATCAGCGACAACTGGCAATCGATGACACGTCTTCTGGATAAACAGGTGGGACTCGAAAAATATTCAAAGCAAAATGCCTGGAACGATCCGGACATGCTCGAGGTCGGAAACGGTTCGATGACCGATGCCGAGTACCGGGCCCATTTCGGCCTTTGGGCCTTGCTCAATGCACCGCTTATCGCCGGTAACGATATTCGCTCAATGACACCTGTCATCAAGGATATCCTGATGAACCGCGACGTAATCGCCGTCGATCAGGATTGGGGCGGAAAACAGGGCTTTAAGTTGCGCGCGGATGGGAGAAGCGAGGTGTGGATAAAACCGATGTCAGACGGCTCACGCGCGGTCATCCTGTTGAACCGCGGCGGTTCTGATGAGCCGGTCTCGATCGCGGTCACGCCTCAGGAACTGGGTTTACCAAATGTCTCAAAATACAGGGTGAAAAACCTTTGGACAAAAGAAACTAAAACCATCACGAAGGAACTGCGAGCGGTCCTTACGGCCCACAATTCGGCAATGTACATCGTCAGCAGCAGCCAAAAATAGAGAAATGAAACGAACTTTGCTCATCGCTCTTGTGCTGCTGGTGGCCTGTTCGACGTTTGGTCAGTCGACTGCAAAAACTGCTGGGCGTAGTTTTGGTTGGAAGGGCAATGACTTCTTGCTTGACGGCAAGCCTTTTCTGATCAGGTCGGGCGAAATGCACTATCCGCGCATTCCCCGAATGTATTGGCGAGACCGCTTCAAGAAAGCAAGGGCGATGGGACTTAATGTCATTACGACGTACGTATTTTGGAATCTACACGAACCGACACCGGGCAAGTTTGATTTCACCGGCAATCTCGATATTGCCGAATTCATCCGCGAAGCCGGCCAGGAAGGCCTGTATGTCATCCTGCGTCCGGGTCCGTATATTTGCAGCGAGTGGGATTTTGGGGGCTTTCCGGCATGGCTTCTAAAAACATCCGATATCAAGGTGCGCAGCAGTGACAAACGATTTCTCGATGCCGCGGCGCGTTATATGAATGCTGTCGGTAAGCAGCTATCGTCACTGCAGATAACACACGGCGGCAACATCATCATGGCGCAGGTCGAGAATGAATATGGTTCGTTTGGCAATGACCACGATTACATGAACGCGGTCAGGAAAATGATCGTTGATGCCGGTTTTGACGTGCAGCTTTTCACCGCCGACGGCGGCAGCGCCAGGATGATGGACGGCGGCGGCCTGACGGGTCTGCCACAAGTCATCAATTTCGGTGCGGGTGATAAGATCGCGGACGAATTCAGGGAATTTGATAAACGGTACCCGGACATGCCGCGAATGTCCGGCGAATACTGGGTCGGATGGTTCGACCAGTGGGGCGAAAAGCACAACGTGCTGCCGCCATGGGGCGGAAACGACAAGCGCATTCCGGCCGAGGTCCCGGCCGAAGGCGTTGAAGACATGCTGTCTCACAACACCTCATTCAACCTCTATATGTTTCATGGCGGAACGTCGTTCGGCTTTATGCCGGGAGCGAATTTCAACAGCAAAATGCCGCTCCAACCTGATACGACAAGCTATGATTACGGTTCGCCGCTGGACGAGGCGGGGCGGCCAAATGACAAATTCTTTGCTTTAAGAAACGTCATCCAAAAGCACTTTCCAAATGAGAAATTTCCGCCTTTGCCTGCTTCTCCGCCGACGATCGAGATACCGGGCTTCGAGTTTACCGAAACGTCATCGATCGATCCGCTTTTGACTCATCCGGTCGTGAGTGATGATCCGCCTAATATGGAATCCCTGGATCAATCATATGGTTTCGTCCTCTACCGCAAACAGGTGGAAAGACCGATCTCAGGCAAACTCGCGTTCGGCGAGGTCCGTGACTACGCTGTACTGACGCAGGGGTCGAACCGGATCGGGAAACTCGATCGTCGCCTAAACGAGAGATCGCTCGCCGTCAAACTTGAGCAGGGTAAGCCTCTCGACATCCTGATTGAAAATATGGGCCGGATAAACTTTGGAGCCCGGCTTGTCGATGACCGGAAGGGGATCTTTGGAAAGGCGACGCTCGAGGGAGCAGTGCTAACCGGTTGGGAAACCTTTTCGCTGCCAATGAATGATCTGTCCGCTCTAAAATTTTCGCGGGTGACAGGAAACGGACCGGCATTCTACAGGGCGTCGTTCGATCTAAGTTCGGTCGGGGACACCTTTTTCGATATGTCATCGTGGGAAAAGGGTCACGTTTGGATCAACGGTCATCATCTCGGACGATATTGGAAGATCGGCCCCCAGCAGACGCTTTACGTCCCGGCCGGTTGGCTGAGGAAAGGGAAGAATACCGTCATCGTTTTCGAAGTCGGCACGCCGCGTAAAGCGACGGTCCGCGGCGTCAAAGATCAGATCTTTGGAAACCAGTGATCATCTGTGCCAGTGGTCGAAGAGATTTGCCCGCGAATCACGCGAAATAAGACGAATAAGACCTTTCGAAGACGATTCTCGCTCCAGCTGTGACCGGTCACTTGTAAGTTCCAATCACCGATTAATATCTCAATTCCACCGATAAAAATCCCAGAGTCACCGAATAAAATTCCATTTCCACCGATTAAAATCCCAATGTCACCGATTAAAATTCCATTTCCACCGATTAAAATCCAAATTCCACCGATTTAATTCCCAATTCCACCGATTTAATTCCCAATTCCACCGATTTAATTCCCAATTCCACCGATAAAAGTTCCAGGTTAGATCGCCCGGAGAGGAGAGAGACGGGCAAACTTTGCGTATATTTGCCGATGTTTGATAAGATGCGCGGGCGCAGTTAACCGCTTTTCCATTACGGGCCCTGGGGTCTCAGATGCGCTTAATTAAAGGACCATCCAATGAATGTTCTGATATCCATTCGAATACCGATCTTTTCCGCGGTGACCATCGTCCTGGCCATTGCTTCCGTTTATGGACAGTCGAACTATTTCAGTGATTGGCCCGCCGGTGCTTCGCCAAAAGAGATGGGCAGGCGTCTCGGCGAAAATTTTGTAAAGCGCGATTTCGAGTATGAAAGCGGAAAGCGGCCCTACATTATTTACCCCGAGGCGTGTGCAAGTTATGGAGTGCTAAATATTGCCAAAGAACTAAAGGACAAGGACCTGACCGCGCGGTTAGATAAGAAATTCGAACGGTTTCTGACGCCAAGAGCAAAATTTATTTCACCCAACGCTCATGTCGATTATCGTGTGATCGGAATAATTCCGCTCGAGATCTATATCGAAACCAAAGACAAGCGGTATCTTGACCTCGGTCTTGGTTTTGCCGATCGCCAGTGGGAAAAGACGACCGCGGACGGCATCACGGCCGAAGCCAGGTATTGGATCGATGACATGTATATGATCACGGCGATCCAGACCGAAGCTTATCGCGCGACAGGCGATAAGAAATATATCGAGCGGGCGGCAAAAACGATGGTCGCCTATCTCGATAAGCTGCAGCAGCCGAACGGTCTGTTCTTTCACGCTCCGGACGCCCAGTTTTATTGGGGCCGGGGAAATGGCTGGGTAGCGGCCGGAATGGCTGAGCTCCTGTCGTCACTTCCTAAAAACCACCCCCTGCGGCCGCGGATCGTAAAGGGATATTTAACGATGATGGCTTCCTTGCTGAAATACCAGCGTGACGACGGGCTCTGGGGACAACTGCTCGATCATCCCGAATCGTGGGCCGAAACCTCGGGTTCAGGAATGTTTACGTTCGCGCTTGTTACCGGGGTCAGGAAAGGCTGGCTGCCAAAGAAAACCTATGGACACGTCGCCCGAAGAGCGTGGTTGGGGCTGATAAAGCACATTGACGACAAAGGCAACGTGTCCGATGTGTGTGAGGGTACCAACAAAGGAACTTCGATCCAATACTATATGGATCGCCGGCGGCTGACCGGCGATCTGCACGGCCAGGCCGCCGCGATGTGGGCGACCTTTGCTCTGCTGCGAAAATAATGCGACGAATATTTGTCCTAGTCGTCTCGGTGATGGTGGCGGCGACTATGTTTTCGCAGGCGCCGGGCGGCAAAGCTGCACCTGATCTTCTCATCTGGTTCGACACACCGGCGACAAAATTCACACAATCCTTACCACTTGGCAATGGTCGGTTGGGCGCCATGGTCTTTGGCGGTGTGGCCGAAGAACGCATCGTACTCAATGAAGGCACGCTCTGGTCCGGGGGGCCGCAAGATGCCGACCGCCCGGATGCAGCAAGTTATTTGCCTGAGATCAGACGGCTGCTGATCGAAGGCAAGAATGACGAAGCCGAGGCGCTCGTTTACAAACATTTCACTGCCAAAGGAGTCGGCTCGGCCCGCGGTCGCGGCAAGGATGCGCCATATGGTTCGTACCAGGTCCTGGGTGACCTGCATCTGAAGTTTGGGGCCGGTAGCGGCACGGTCAGCAATTACCGCCGGACTCTGGATATCGGCGACGCCGCTGCGCGGGTCAGCTACACGTTAGACGGTACAAATTATGTCCGTGAGACGTTTGTCTCGGCACCCGACCAGGCGATAGTTATTCGCCTGACAGCCGACAAGCCGCATTCAATCTCGTTTCAAACCGATCTCGACCGACCCGAGCGATCTTCAACCTCGATCGACGGTCCAAACGGCTTGCTGATGGCCGGTCAACTGAATAACGGCACCGACGGCAATGGAATGAGGTACGCGGCGAGACTTCGTATCCTGAACAAAGGCGGGACGGTTTCACCGATAGGCAAATCTCTCGTTGTAAACGGGTCGGATGAAGCGGTCTTGATCATAACGGCCGCGACCGATTATATGGGTTTTGCCGGAAGGAAAACGGCTGACGTTTCGGCGGCTTCGCTTTCCGATTTGAACAAAGCGGCCGGGAAGGAATACAGAACACTCCTCTCGGATCATGTTACGGATTACAAACATTACTTTGACCGCGTTGCTCTAATGCTCGGCCACGGCAACGCATCGTTCACCAGGCTCACAACGCCGGCCCGGCTCAAGGCGTATTCAGACGGTGCCGACGACCCAAACTTCGCGGCGCTTTATTTTCAATACGGCAGGTATTTGCTCATCTCGTCATCGCGGCCGGGCGGGTTGCCGGCAAATCTGCAGGGGATCTGGACAGAGGACGTTCAGACGCCCTGGAACGGAGATTGGCACCTGAACATAAATGTTCAGATGAACTACTGGCTGGCCGAAAGCACCAATCTATCAGAGCTTCACCAGCCGTTGTTTGCGTTGATCGCGTCGCTCAGGGAGCCGGGTTCGAAAACGGCCAGGCTTTATTACAATTCGCGCGGTTGGGTGGCACATGTGCTTGCCAATCCCTGGGGATTCACGTCGCCGGGTGAGGGTGCGAATTGGGGAGCGACCACCAGTGGCTCGGCGTGGCTTTGCCAACATCTTTGGGAACATTACCTGTACACGAAAGACCCGGCGTTTCTGAAATGGGCATATCCGATAATGAGGGATTCCGCGCGGTTCTATACGGATATGTTGATCGAGGAGCCAAAGCATAAATGGCTCGTTACGGCGCCATCGAATTCACCCGAGAACGGCTATCGCAAAACCGCCGCAGATAAAACGCTGCACATCGTGATGGGTCCGACAATTGATGAACAGATCTTAAGGTATCTGTTCGGGGCCGTGATCGACGCTTCGAAACTGTTGAATGTCGATGCCGACTTCAGACAGGAATTGATGGATAAACGCTCGCGGCTCGCACCGACAAGGATCGGCATCGATGGCCGAGTTATGGAATGGTTGGAGGAATATGATGAACCGGAACCGACCCATCGCCATGTTTCGCATTTATGGGGACTCTATCCCGGCGACGAGATAACACCCGAGGTGACACCCGATCTCGCGGCCGGAGCTCGCAAGACACTCGAAAAGCGCGGCGACATCTCGACCGGTTGGTCGCTCGCTCACAAGATCAATCTTTGGGCTCGTCTTGGCGACGGTAACCGCGCGTATAAGTTGCTCGGGCTTCTTCTCTCTCCCGTCGGGTCTAAACCGAAGGTCGAAGGCGTCCAGTTTGCCGGCGGCAGTTACGAAAACCTTTTCGACGCTCATCCGCCCTTCCAGATCGACGGTAATTTCGGTGCTGCGGCAGGTATAGCGGAAATGCTGCTACAAAGCCAAAACGGCATTGTCCGTCTGTTGCCCGCCCTGCCTGATAGTTGGAGCGAGGGCAGCGTTCGCGGACTAAAAGCGCGTGGCGGTTTTGAGGTAGATATGAATTGGGCCAACGGCAAGCTTACAGAGGCGACGATCCGATCTCTTCTCGGTGGGCCGTGCCGGATCAGTTACGGCGGTAAGATGATGTCGATCAATACCAGGGCCGGTAAGAGCTACAAGATCAGCCCATCGATGTTCAATTTCTCTTCGTCGCAATAGCGACGATTGACTGTAGCCGTGGCTTTCAACCCACGGAAACATGTGATGACGAGAACGCGTCGCGTCAGCGACGAATGAGACGTTCGGCATTGATCAACCGTCGCTGACGCGACGGACGCCTTGCATCGATGGTTCCGTGGCCTGAAGGCCACGGCTACATTCAGATGATCGCTACGCGATAGAGACGGCAAAAACATCCCTTAGTCCGACCACGGAGCGGGCCTTCGGACCCAACGATGGCCTCGCAATTTTTCAAGCAAGTCGGATGGAAGGGCGCCGAGATCACTGGCGGCGATGTTGGTATCCACATGGGCCGTTTTTCGCATGCCGGGTATTATCGTGCTGACCGACGGGTTGCTGAGGATGAACCGCAATGCCATTTCGGGCATTGACGATCCCGCGGGTATAAGCGGTCTCAAAGCTTCGGCCCGTTCAACACTCGGGATAAGGTTCTCGGATGTAAAATATCCGCTTCGCCAGTCGTCGGCGGGGAAGGTCGTTTCTTTTGTTATGGTCCCCGTCAGCGTTCCCTCGTCAAACGGGACACGGGCGATGACCGCAACGTCCATCTCGTCGCATGCCGGAAAAAGCTCATCCTCGGGATTTTGATCGAAGATATTGTAGATAATCTGGACCGAATCGATCTTGCCGCTGCGGACGGCTTTGACGGCGTTCCAGGGTTCCCAACGGTTTATCGAAATGCCGCAGGCGCCGATCAGGCCTTGTCGCTTTAACGACTCGAAAATCCCGGACCAGCCGTCTTCCTGCGTCCAATCGTCGTTCCACGTGTGAAGCTGCAGTAGGTCGAAACTTGTCAGACCGGCATTTTCAAGGCTTTTGTGCAGAAACTCCTCGATGTGTTCGGGCGGATAACAATCGGCAAGCGAATACTCCGGCAAAGTCGGATACTGCATATTCTTTGGCGGTATCTTGGTTGCCGTATAGAGACGTTTCTCGGGATTTCCCCTAACCAACTGCCCGAGCAGCGCTTCGCTGCGGCCTTTGCCATAGACATAGGCAGTGTCGAAAAAGTTGCAGCCGAGATCAGCCGAACGCTGTAGCGAGACAAGCGACTCCTCGTCGTCGGAACCGCTCCAACCGCCCATCCCCCACATGCCATAGCCAATGTCGCTGACCTGCCAACCGGTTCTTCCGAATCTTCGATATTGCATAGGTTCTTAACTCATGATGATATTGCGGAAAAACATTTGATTTTTTTTGCAAGTGTCAGGTAATACTATCTTATCCCAAGTTAAGCGGCTTTCCCTCTGGGCCGGTGATCTTATGTAGTTCGTACTGCGCGGGTTTCCAAAGCCGACTAACATTTCGGGCGAGAGTCTTGTCCCGCTGCTCAAGAAGCCAAATGCGATGTGGGGCCGCCCAGCCTACAGCATCGTTGAATATCGAAAATCGATAGGCAAGTCTGTCGAGGCGGGACACTGGCATTATGCTGAATGGGACAGCGGGGCGGCCGGATCGATGCTTTATGATCTGTCCCAAGATCCTCACGAGCTAAAGAACCTGGCAAACGATCCGAAATACGCCAAGACGGTCGCCGAGATGAAACGGCTTTTAGCAAAAATGCCGTAGAATCTATGATCGGTAATGATACGATCACCCCGGATAACCTCACTCTGGTCATTGATGATATCGTTGGCGCTTTCGGTAGGCGTGTTAGGTCAGGCTCCGACCAGAACACCCGGGGCACCGGCGACGCTTGGTCTCGATCAGGGACTTGTCGAGTTCAATACTCCCGACTTCAAAGTCAAACTAGTAAGATCGTCGCAGACGCTGGCCGCACTTGAGCCTAATAGTGCCGAGGGGTTTGATTTCACGCCTTCCGACCGCCTATCGGTCCGCGACAAGGATGGCTTTTATCATCTTGGCGATATCAAATTCAAATTGAAAAACAGTGATGGAACGTGGCGGGAATTTTCTACGGCGACCGCCCGAAAGCCCGTCCTTGTAATGCCAACTGAGTCGCCGGATATCGCTCGAGCGGATCTTTCACCAACGCTTCCCGCGGATTGTCCGGTTCAGGTGATCCGTACATGGACGGTCACTAACGGCCGCCTCGAAATGCATTTTGAGATCGTCAACAAGACGAACGAAGCGATAGAGATCGGGGAGCTTGGCATCCCGATGGTCTTCAACAATATCCTGACCGGCCGCTCGCTGGCCGACGCTCACGAGAAATGTTCATTCTCCGATCCGTACATTGGTATGGATGCCGGCTTTATCCAGGTCACAAGGCTAAAGGGCGTTGGTCCCGCTCTTGTTGTCGTGCCAAGCGGCAAAACGCCGTTTGAGGCCTATCAGTTGCTAAAAGAACCAATGCGCCCGCAACAAACATTCGAAGGTATGTTCGAGTGGATCGTTCGCAGCAAGGCACTCGCTGAAAGGGATTGGGGAAAGGCCGAGCCATGGAATGTTCCGACGAACGAGATATTGCCTTCAAAGGGTCACCGCCAGATCGGTGTCAGGTTCTTACTATCCGACAAGATCCAGACGATCGAAAAAACGTTGGCTGCGAACGATCGACCCGTGGCCGTGGGAATACCGGGCTATGTTTTGCCAAACGATATCGACGGGAAATTGTTTCTAAAGTCGACCTCAATTGTAAAAGAGCTTTCGGTTGAACCGAAGGGTGCTTTGACTTTAGCAGCGGATAAGCCGACCTCACATGGATGGCAGGCATACTCGGTTCGAGGGGTTGGTTGGGGCCGGGCTCGTCTGAGCATCGTGTATGCCGATGGCACGCGGCAGACCATCCAATATTACATAACGAAACCGGCAGCATCAGCTGTCGCCGATCTGGGACGATTCTTGACTACCCGGCAATGGTACGAGGATCCGTCGGACCCTTTCAAACGCAGCCCGTCGGTTATCAGCTACGATCACGAGGCGAACAAGCGCGTCGATCAGGACAATCGCGTGTGGATCGCGGGCCTCGGTGACGAGGGCGGTTCGGGCTCATGGGTCGCGGCGGCGATGAAAGAGTTTGTCCAGCCGGACGCCGGCGAGATCGCGAAATACGAGCGATTTATCGATGGCGTCCTCTGGGGCGGTATTCAATACAAGGATGGCGCTAATAAATACGGCGTTCGAAAAAGCATGTTTTATTATGCGCCACAGGAGTTTCCGTCGTACCCGTATGACAAGACGGCAAACTGGACGACATGGGCGAGTTGGAAACGGGACCAGGCCGAGAGCATCGGCCGCGGTTACAATTACCCGCACGTTGTCGCGGCATATTGGTCAATGTATCGCATCGCCAGGAACACCGAAGACCTCGTAAAAGATCATCCGTGGGACTGGTATTTGGACCAGGCGTTTGAGACGACGAGATTCATGTTCAGCCGGGACGCCGGCGGCAAACGCCGCGTCGGCTATGTCGATCTCGGCGTTATGGAGGGCACGATCTTTCTCGAACTTCTCAAAGATCTGAAACGCGAAGGCTGGATGGATAAGGCCTCAGAGATCGAACGACTGATGAAGGAACGGGCCGACGTATGGAAAACTGAAGAGTATCCGTTTGGCAGCGAGATGGCGTGGGACTCGACCGGGCAGGAAGAGGTTTATGACTGGTGTAAGTATTTTGGCTATGAAGATAAGGCGATGGTTTCGCTGAATTCGATCATCGGTTATATGCCGCTGATACCGCATTGGGGCTATAACGGTAACGCGCGGCGTTATTGGGATTTTCTCTACGCCGCTAAGCTTCGACGTATCGAACGCCAGATCCATCATTACGGCTCGGGTTTGAACGCAATTCCGGTGCTCGACTATTATCGATCGCATCCGAACGACTACTACATGCTGCGTGTCGGTTATGCGGGCGGAAACGCGGCGCTGACGAATATCGATCGCGATGGTTTTGCCTCGGCCGCATTTCATACCTATCCCGATACCCTTAAATGGGACGCATACAGCGGCGATTACGGGATGAATTTCTTTGGCCATGCGATGAATGCCGCGACCTACGTGATTGATCATCCCGAATTTGGGTGGCAGGCTTTTGGCGGTAACATTCGTTTAAATGGTGCGCGAGTAACCGTTACGCCGCTCGATGCGATGCGACGGCGTGTTTATATCGCTCCCTTTGGTTTGTGGTTGACTCTCGACGCCGGAACATTTTCGTCCGTCGAGATCGATACAAAGGCAAGGACCGTGCGAGTCGGGCTTTCTGCTACAAATGCGAATGTTAAGAATGCTCGACTACGGATCGAGCAGCCTGCAGAAAGCGCGAAAAGCGTGGTGTTTGCGCCAAAGAAAGCGGAGCACCTGGAGCGTGGAGCGTATGTTTTCGCTTTGGGAAAGACCGTAAAGCAGATCGAACTAGTTGAGAAAAAATGATGAAGAGAAGTACTGATCTCGATCGTCGAACATTTTTGCAGTTGAGTGCGGCGGGAGCGGCCGGCCTTGCATTGCCGTTCTCTGCTTTTGGCCATAAGCCAAGCGGCGGCGCTTTTGCTAAGACGGCAAAGGCCTTTCCGCTCGAGTCCGTCCGACTTAGCGCCTCGCCTTTTCTCGATGCGGTCAACGCGAACCTCCGGTATCTGCACAAGATCGAGCCGGACCGTCTGCTGCACAACTTTCGCAAACATGCGGGTCTTGCTCCGAAAGGGGAGGCGTATGGGGGCTGGGAAGCTGACACGATCGCGGGGCATACGCTCGGACACTATCTGACCGCTTGCTCGCTGATGCATGCTCAAACGGGCGATGCCGAATGTAAACGACGTGTCGATTATATCGTCGGCGAACTCGCCGAATGCCAAAATGCGGCCGCGGACGGATATGTCGCCGGATTTACGCGAAAGAAAGGCAATGTCATCGAAAACGGGCGGATCATTTTCGACGAGATCGGCCGCGGTGACATTCGCTCGGCAGGTTTCGATCTAAATGGCTGCTGGGTCCCGTTTTATAACTGGCACAAACTTTATTCGGGTTTGTTTGAGGCCCAGACGCATTGCGGCAACGACGATGCGCTGAAGATAGCCGAGAAGTTGGCGGGGTTCATCGACGGAGTTTTTGCAAAGCTTAATGATGATCAGGTGCAGAAGATGCTCAATTGCGAGCACGGCGGGATCAACGAATCGATGGCCGAGCTATACGCGCGGACGAACGACAAGCGCTGGCTCGCTCTCGCGGTAAAAATTCGGCATCAGCGCACACTTGGTCCGATGTTCGCCCAAACTGATGCATTAAATAATCTACATGCGAATACACAGATCCCGAAGGTCATCGGGTTGGCCCGCATTTATGAGCTGACAGACAAGCCGGAATACGCAGCGGCAGCCCGGTTCTTCTGGACCACCGTTACGACAAAATATTCGTATGTGATCGGCGGCAATGCCGACCGCGAGAGTTTCCAGGGTCCGAATAACATCTCGAAGCATATTACCGAGCAGACCTGCGAATCGTGTAACACATATAACATGCTCAAACTAACGCGGCATTTGTTTGAGTGGGATCCGCAGTCGTCGTATTTCGACTATTACGAGCGGGCCCATTTCAACCACATGCTGGCTCACCAAAATCCGGAAACGGGAATGTTCGCCTATATGATCCCGTTGATGTCGGGTACCGCGCGCTCGTTTTCATCCGAATTCAACGATTTCTGGTGCTGTGTTGGTTCCGGTATGGAGAGCCACTCGAAACACGGGGAATCGATCTATTGGCACGACGCCGATCATCTGATCGTTAATCTATTCATCCCCTCGACTCTCGACTGGGCAGACCGAAAGGCAAAGTTTGAACTCACAACGGCGTATCCGCTTGGCGAGGAAATACGATTTGCGGTTTCTGATATCGCCAAACCGGCGGAGTTTACGATCGCCCTGCGGATTCCGTTCTGGAGCGAAAATGCCGCACTGAAAGTAAACGATAAGAACACAAGGATCGTTAATCAGAACGGCTACGCGACGATCAGACGTAAATGGAAAACCGGTGACCAGGTATCCCTGACGCTGCCCATGAAGCCCCGCATCGAGGCGACGGCTGACGATGCGAACGTCATCGCTTTGCTAAACGGACCGTTGGTCCTGGCGGCCGATCTCGGCGAGGCCGGCAAACCGTTTGACGGCCTCGCCCCCGCCCTGGTCGGGACTGATCTCACTGCTTCGCTCGTTCCGTCCGCGTCACCCGCGACCTTTGTGACCAGCAAGATCGGACGGCCGACGGAGCTCAACTTACGTCCTTTCTATTCGCAATGGGAACGGCGGACGGCAGTTTATTTTCACCGGTTCACCGACCAGCAATGGGCTGCCGAACAGATAGCGTTGGCAGCCGAGCAGGCGCGTCTGAAAGATCTGCAGGCCCGCTCTGTCGATGTGATGCGGCTTGGCGAGCGGCCGACTGAACGCGATCACAGTCTCAAGTCATCGATCTCGTATCCGGTTTCATACCGCGGCAAAACCGGACGTGATGCCCGCACGGGCGGCTTTTTTGAATTTACGATGAAGGTGACGGAGGAACCGCTGATACTAAAGGCAACTTACTGGGGAGAGGAACGAAAAAGACTATTTTACATTTTGGTCGATGGAACACGCATCGCGTCCGAAACGCTAGGGTATGAAAAGGCCGGCGAATTCGTTGAACGTGATTACCCGATCCCCGTTGAGTTGTTAAAAGGGAAAACGAGCGTTCGCGTCAGATTCGAACCCGAGCCGGGAAACACCGCCGGACCGGTTTTTGGTTGTTTGATCTTTAGAGAAAAGAGTTAAGATTCTTTAACGCAAAGACGCAAAGGTACGGGCGGAAACGCGAGTGTGAACGAGCGTGCAGAGCGTGCAGTTTGGTCGTCGGGATGATGAATGACAGGTCCGCTCCAGGATCGCGTAGCGATAATATGAATGTAGCCGTTGGCCTTTAGCCCACGGAGAACGGTCCAACACCACACCCGTCGCGTAAGCGACGACTGATCAACGTAATACATTTCAAACGTCGCTAACGCGACGCGTTCTTGTCATTAAATCTTTCCGTGGGTTCAAACCCACGGCTACAATCAACCGTCGCTAGGCGACGGAAAAGAACCTTACGCTTAAAGGCGTGAACTCTCCGAACAACGTCATTTATGACGATCCTACACGTGTTTATCGCTCATCGCTTCCCACGAATATCAGTCGTGATCGGCGGGCGCGGGGGCGGCTTCATATCGTCACCGATGTAAAAGCTCGTGTGCGGCGGTTGATTGTACGCAACGTTTTGCCACGCTATCGAAAGGCGATATTGCGGATCATGCATAAAGGTGTAAAAACGGTATTTTGTCGGGATCGTGGTCGTATATATCCGCAATTCCTTGTTGTCGGCGGTCCTCCAGATGACCTCTTCACGCCAGTCGCCGAGAATGTCGGCGCTTAGGACCGGGGTCGCTTTTGTGCCATTGTTTGAAACGCAGCCCTCAGCCGTGAATATCGTGTCTGTCGTTTCTGTTTCCCAATTCCATTTCGAGATCGTGTTGCGGTCGAGCAGTTCGCTCAGCAGGTCGCCGTCCCAATAGACGCCGAAATTGCACGAACGCGGCATCTTGTCCGAGATCTTGTTACCTTTCGCGTCGTATAGCCCGGTCACACCGGCTCCGAACGCCCACGACTCGGAACCTTTGTAACGCGGGTCGATGTTTAGGGATAATCCGCGTCCGGGGCCCTGCCCGTCCGCTCCGGCTTTGACAGACGGCTTTTTCCATAAGATCTCGCCTGTCCGCGCATCGCGAAAACTCATACCGGCGTCGTCAAACCTCTCCTGAATATCAAACACCTCAAGCCCCGGCCGATCGGGATCGAGATCCGAGAGGTGAAGAGCGTCCCCATGCCCAAGTCCGGTGGAATACATTCCTTTACCATCGTCATCAATCGCCATTGCCCCAAAGATGATCTCGTCCTTGCCGTCGCCGTCGATGTCGCCGATGCTCAGGTTATGATTGCCCTGGCCGCGAAACTTGCGGTTCTCGGGACTGCTGTCGCTGTCAAAGACCCATCGCTTAACGAGTTTCTTGTCGCGATAGTCCCAGGCTACGATAACTGTTCGGGCGTAGTAACCCCGCGACATGATCAAACTGGGATGCTCACCGTCGAGATAGGCAACCGCGGCAAGAAAACGATCTGAGCGGTTACCGTAACCGTCGCCCCAGATGTCGTTGAGTTCATTTGGTGTCGGATCGAGTTTTGTCGGATGACGCGGGGGGATGAAATCGGTGGTGAAGACGGCGGCACCGGTTAAGCCGTCAAAGACGGTCAAATACTCGGGGCCGGAGAGAATTTTACCTGAAATATCCTGGTGACGGCCGCCGCCGCCCGGTTTATCGACATCTGCAAATGTTCCCTGAGGGGCACGCCAGTCTGCCTTCGGGTCGCCGATAACTTTTCCTTTTCCGTCGATCGTGCCGTCAGCCGTTTTGCACACGACCTCAGCCTTGCCGTCGCCGTCGAGGTCGTAAACGATGAACTGCGTGTAATGGGCACCCTCACGAATATTCTTGCCAAGATTGATCGTCCACAGCAGCGTTCCGTCAAGTTTGTAGGCCTGCAAGATAGGCTCGTCCGTAAACCCGGCTTGCGAATTGTCGTGTCCGCGGCCGGTTTGATGTAAAACGATCTCATACTCGCCGTCGCCGTCGAGATCGCCGACAGATCCGTCGTTTGGCGTGTAACCGGCGGGCGTTTGCAGCGGGATCGACAGGTACTGGCGGACCGGCGTGTTGGCCTTAAGCGTAAACTTCGCTCCCGCTTCCTGCTCCTTTTTGTTTACGACTGGACGAACGAAATAAGCATTCGTCTTTGTAAGATCGGCCTTTTCATCGATAAAGAACGTCACGTCGGCGATGGGTTTTTGGTTGACCCTGACGGGTTTGCCGTCATCCGCGGTGCGGTAAAGATTGAAAGCGATGTTATCCGGGTCGGTGCCGAACATTCTCCAACCCACAAACACCTTTCCATTGCCCTCATTAACGGCAACGACGCCGCGGGAGAGTTTTTCCATATGGCGCAGCTTTAGATCGGAAGAGCGACGTGTAGGGAAAGAG
>OCZT010003043.1_pt1 | contig 17252 bp, 17 predicted proteins | sample 1539031 | NCBI WGS metagenome assembly OCZT01 (sample SAMEA3539308, study PRJEB22396) | soil metagenome | biome: tundra; feature: field; material: soil | place: USA | collected 2010-05 | depth 0.15 m | reverse complement strand
GGAGGCCGCGCGGAACCGCCTGGCCGGGTGGGGCATCCGGGTCATGACAGTGTCCGTGCTGGCAGGCAACGAAGGAGCGCTGCGGTTTTACCGTCGCGAAGGTGCCGCCGACTATTTGCAGACGCTTATCATGCCGGTCGAAGGCAATCGCCCCGGTTGAGGTCGCAGGCACGAATATGCGGCAAAGGCGGCACCCGGGGCGTACGCAGTAAGCGCCAATTCCTCTGTCACAGTCGAAGCCAGATATCCTCATCTGCCGCGTGGAGTGCGTGCGGCACAAGCTCAGGGCAGGCTCACTCCGGCTGGGCTGGCATCATAGAGGCAAATGAGCAAGTCACCTTCCCGCCGCTTCCCTGTGACCGTTACCCAGCTGCCGGTCACCCGTTGCCAGATCTGCCACCGCACCGTGGCGTACCGGCCCGGCAGCCTCAGTGAGGTCCTGACCGAGCACTACCGCCGGGCCCATCCCGAAGCGCTCGGCATCCCTTCCCAGTAGCCCTCCGCAGGCTGCCCCGCATTACCCCGGCGGGTAACGTTACCGGCGTCGATTGCTCCAGGACGACCATGCGCAAGCCGGGCGGGATAACGCCAGCGGTCACGGAGTGTGGCCACCCTTGTGAGGGCCCGCGCATAGAACCGCCGATCTGGCGTTAGTCCCGGTAGGTTGGCATGGCCCTTCCGAGCGCACCGAATTGTCATTATGTCGCTCGACCACCCAGCGTTGCCCGAGACACCTGGCCTGGTTCCGGGTGGTCTGGGGAGCCCGATTGCGCTGTGAGCCAGGCCCGATGGGGACCGGGCCGGAACATCGTGCGCGATGCGCTTGTACGCGCTGTCCTGTGCGGTCCTTCAGGTCGACCGCTCCCAGGGGCCTGCCCTGCAGGCTGCTGGAGACCATGCCTGCGATGCGCATAGAGCGTCGCCCATCCAGCTCGGGGGCGAGGGTGAGCTCTCGGACCGATTAGCGAACGGCTCGGCGGGGGGGAGGAACGATGCAAGCGCCGCCCGTCAGCGCTCGATCAGTTGTACCGCGCGGAGGGCTGCGGCGGTGGCATCAGGATTGCCGGTACGGGCGAAGACCTCGACGGCGGTGTCAGCGAACTTGATCACGTGCGCGTCTCCGTGCTCGACCGCCCGCGTGAAGGTGTCCCTGGCTGTCTCCTCGCGGGATTGCCCGCCGCCAGGCGGCTCAGGCAGCTGAGCCCGCGGGGCGGGCTCAGCCGGACCGTAGACAGCGGTCAGCGCGCTGCTCGCCGCCCAGGCCGCCGCCAGACTCGGCGCCCACAGCCCGGTATCGAGCGCGGGCAGCGTACGCAGCACTACGCTGGGCGCGGTCGCCGAGTGCACGAGCATGACGCCATTGCCATGACCGTAGAACAGGTACCGGACGGTCGCGGCATCGACCAGTTCGGCCAGCAGGCCGCGGATCTGCTCCGGTGCGGACGGAACGCTGAAGCCGGCCAGTGCCGACGGCCAGGCAGGCAGCCCGCCGAGGCTGGCCAGGCGATCACTGATACCGCCCGACTGCTTGGCGATGCGGGGAACCGCGGCCAGCGATTCGAGCGGCGTCATCGCCTGCGTCCTGCCCGCGGCGGCCGCGGCGGCCGCGCCGGCATTCCCGCCGGGCAGTGTCTGCCAGCGCGCGGCCCAGTAGGCAAGCCCGTGGGCCAGCTCGGCAAGATGACTGGGATCATCGCCGTCCGCCAGCAGGGCGCGGACGGAATGGCCGACCCGGATGACCCCGTGCGTGGCGGCGGCCACCACGCCCGGCAGCAGCCGGGGCCACCATGCATTGAGCACCTGCCGCCACGGCTGCTCGCCGATCTCGCGGCCGAACAACGCCGTCCAGTCGGCGACTCGGCGCAGGTCGCCGAGGGCGTCCTGCCAGCCGGACCCGATCGGCCCCAGGCTGCGCGGGAACTCCTCCAGACGGCGCACGTACACATCGAGCCAGGAACCCACCAGGTCGCCATGGCCGTGACGGACCATCGCCTCGGCCGCCATCGGGCCGTGGTTGGACAGGAAGCCATCGAACTCAGGTCCCGTCGCGTGCAGCCGCTCGTAGGCCTCATCCAGCGTCTCCGCCATCGCAGACGTCATCGTCTTCCTTTACCCTGAGCCGCCATGACGTGATCCTCGCCTCCGCCAGAGCCGCCAGCGCACCCTCGCCGCACCACATGCAGATGCCGATACCGCTGGAACTGCCCCCCGCATCCGGTGACCACCAACGTGGACACTCCTCTGATCGCACTCTACGTCGAGCTGAACGACCGCATCATCCCCTCACTGGCACCGCACCTGCCCGGCCCGCCGAGGTGACCGATGCGGAGCTTGTGTGCAGTTACCAGTAAAAACCCGTGGGGATACGCGAGTCCAGCTCCTCGAGGACGCTCCGTCCGGATGGATGCGCGGCCCTGGCTTCCGATACCACCTGGCGCCTCCTCGCGTCCGGCTCAACACCACGGCAGGTGAGCCGGGGATGAGCGCCGCCGCCAGTAAGTGACGGGAGAATTCTGGCGCGTGGCCCTCCTCGTTTGTGCCGCCATACGTTGAGCCTGCCGCCGGGGCACCCCCCGACGCTCGATGCCAAGCACGGGAAGCGGCCTCGCGCCCCTGATGGCCCGTCATGGAAGATGATGGCGCCGTCGGACTGCGTCCGAGGCGGTCGGGCAGCGCCAAGCCTGCCGAATCTGAGCGGCCGCCACGAGAGGGCGGGTGACCACTACCGAGGCGGCCCTGGCCGCGCTACCACCTGTTGAACGTCACCCAATGAACGTGCGGCGTGACGCGTTTTGAACGGAACGGAACCGGAATCCTCTCACCGCGGCGACAGCTTGGAACATGGTCCGGAGCTGGCTCATCTTGCCTGCGCCGGTGCCGATCTGCTGGTGGTGCCCAGCATGTTCGAGCCGTGTGGGCTGGCCCCGCTGATCGGGATGCGGTACGGGACGGTACCGGTGGTGCGGGCGGTCGGCGGCATGGCCGACACGGTGTTCGACCGCGACTATTCGGCGTCCGCCGGCCGAGCGCAACGGGTATGTGTTTCACCAGACTGACAGCCTGGCCATCGAGTCCGCGCTGAGCCGTACGCTGGGACAGTGGTTCGGCTGCCCGGCCGAATTCCGCCGGCTCGCGGTGAACTCTATGCGGGCCGGCTACTCGTGGGCCTGGCCCGGTCAGGAGTACCTGAGCATCTGCGTGTGCATCCGCCGCAAGTGAATCTACCGGGAGGCGAGCCCATGGATACCGTGGCCGAGTACGTCGATGGCCTGCCCAGCCTGTGCGGGCAGGAGCCGCTGATCAGCGAGGCCATCGAGGCGGGCCGGCAGCGCCCGGTATTCCCGGGAGGTGCGGACATCGAGCGCGCGGCCAGCACGTTCGCGGTGGCGCTGCACATGCATCAGCCGCTCATCCCCGCCGATGGCGACGACCTGCGCTCCGCGCGGATCATCAGCAACCTGGCGTGGATGATGGCGCATCCGGACCTCGGTGACAGCCACAACGCCCCAGTGTTCGTGTGGTGCTACAAGCGCATGGGCGAGTTCATCCGCCAGCTCCTCGGTGAGCATCGCCAGCCCCGGATGATGCTCGACTACTCGGGCACCTTGCTGCACGGAATGCGGCAGATGGGCCTGGACGACGTGTTCGACGCGCTCGGCTACCTCACTCACGACGGCCGGGCCCGCCAGACCACCGAGTGGCTCGGTTCCACCTGGGGCCACGCGGTGGCCCCATCGACGCCGGTCCAGGATTACCGGCTGCACGTGCGTGCCTGGCAGCACCACTTCGCTGCCATCTTCGGCCTGGAGGCGCTCGGGCGGATCCGGGGATTCTCCCCGGCCGAGATGGCGCTGCCCAGCCAGCCCGATGTCGCCTACCAGTTTGTCCGCACGCTGCTTGACTGCGGCTACGAGTGGGTGCTGGTTCAGGAACACACCGTGGAACAACCCGGCGGCAGCGCCGTTGAGCGCCCGCATCTGCCGCACCGGCTCGTCTGCACAGACTCCCACGGCAACAAGGCCAGCATCATCGCAGTCATCAAGACCCAGGGCAGCGACACCAAGCTCGTGGGCCAGATGCAGCCCTACTACGAAGCCAAGGGCCTCGGGCCCGTGGAGCTGGCCGGCCGGCGGGTCCCGCCGCTGGTCACCCAGATCGCCGACGGCGAGAACGGCGGCGTCATGATGAACGAGTTTCCCCCCAAGTATCTGCAGGTCATGAGGGAGTGCTCGGGGTCGCCCACCCCTGCTGTGAACGTCACCGAATACCTCGAAGCACTGGCCGGGCGGGGGATCAGCCGCGAGGACCTGCCACCTTTGCAGCCGCTGCTCCAGCATCGGGTCTGGGAGCGTTTCGAGCCCGGCGAGGGACCCGAACGGCTCGCCGCGGTCATCGGCCAGCTCAGCGCCGAAGACAACCGGTTCAGCATGGAGGGCGGCAGCTGGACCAGCGACATCTCATGGACGCGCGGGTACGGCAACGTGCTAGCGCCTATGGAGCGCGCGAGCTCGCTCTTCGGCAAGCACATGCTGGCCCCGGGCGTGCCGGCCAGCGACCCTCGCTACCGCCGCGCGCTGTTCTACCTGCTGGCCTGTGAAACCAGCTGCTACCGCTACTGGGGCCAGGGCATCTGGACGGACTACGGCGCTGAGCTCGCCCGCCGCGCCTGCGAGGCCGCCAGCCCGGCGACCTGACCGCCGAGCGGCCAGAACCGCAGGCAAGGGTGGCCCGGGCGCCGGGCAGAGGCAGGGTCGAGACGATCCGGCGCCAGTTCCTGGTGGAGCTCACCGGGGACGGCGACCCGGCCCGCCACCAGGTCACCAGCCTGGACGAGGTGCACCAGCTGCTGGACCACTGGGTGCGCAAGGCCTGCCACCAGCGGGGTGCACTCCCAGACCGGGCAGACCCCCCGCCAGTGGTGGGAGGCCGCCGCCGCAGCCGATCTGCCGGCCGTCGGGCGGCTACGGGAGGCGCTCGCCTGGGCGGTGCCTGCCACAGGGTCGCCCCAGAACCCTCACAGAACTCGTACTCTCATTTCGCTGGTGATGCGGTGCCGGAAAGGCCCGCTGGTAGGCATGACTGCTCGGACAGGGGCACCGGCCGGCGGGTCGAGGTGTGCCCGGCACTGGCGGGGCAACGGCGGACGCGGGCTACGGGTGCTGGGTGCTGGGTGAGGATGCCCGGGACGGGGATCGCGGGTCACAGCGGAGGGGATGGCCGGCGGGGACCCAGATTGGAACGAAGCCCGGCCGACAGCTGGGGCCGGGGGTAAGTCCGGCGGCTGGCAGACCGCTCGCGAAGCGACTCAGACCGGCGGCGTGGCCCCACCTGAAGCGGATGGAAGGGTCCGCGGGCTCTGGCGGCGGTCTTGGGTGCCGGGCGTATGCTGGTAGTAGTACTTGCTCAGGCAGCCTGAACGAGTTCCCGATCGGGTCTAGACCATACGCCAGTCTCGAGATCGCCTTGCTGCATTTCCTAGCTCCGCGAGGCGGGACTGATGACCGCAGCCATGGTGAGAGCACGCAGTGACGGGGCTGGGCCTTCCCCGGCTGCCAACGCCCGCATGGCCGAGGACCTGGAAGTCCCCAGGCTGCTGCGGCTGCTTCTTACAGCGGGCTGGAACCTGAGCGAGTCCGTCGGGCTGCCCGCGGCCGCCTACATGGTCGCCGCCTGGCTCGACGGCCGCGACACGGGCCTTGTGGCGGGGCTCACGGCAATCTGGCTCACCGCCGTCATCCGCAAGGTCGCGACCGGAACTGTGCCCAGCCTGCTGACGATTTCCGCGGTGGTGCTCACGGCGCAGACCGCGGTGGTGCTGGCCACAGGCGAGCTCTGGCTCTTCCTGCTGCAGTTCCCGCTCGCGAACCTGTGCATGTGCGTCCTGTTCGCCCGGACGGCGAGCGGCCCGAACCCGCTCGTTGCCCGGCTGGCCGCCGAAGTGGTCGCGCTGCGGCAGCCAGCCACCCCTCACCCGGCCCTGCACCGCTGCTTCCAGGGGGCGACCCTGGCTCTGGGCGGGAATCTTCCTGCTGCTCACGGCCGGCCTGGCGGTGATGATGGTCACCGAGCCGGCCAAGATGTTCCTGATGCTCTCGACCGCCGCTACCGTCGCGCTCGTCGTCGCCGGGACCGGCGCGTCCACACTGTGGTTCTTCTCGGTGCTGCGCAGGCTCGGGCTGAGGCTCCGTTTCGCTCCAGCCTGAGCCCGGCCGCCGCCACCGGCAGCCCCTGAACACGAGCGTCCCGGCCACCGTGCAGCAGAGCGCCTGAGCCGCCGGCGTCGCTTCCTGCCACTCGCAGCCGACGCCGCCGGTGACAGTATTCCTGCGCTACGGTCAGCGGCCAGCCCTAGCTGGAGTCGCGGACCCCGCAGCGCCGAGTCCAGGCTGGGAACTGCTCGGCGGGGGCAGCGGCAGCTGCCAGGGCCAGCTCGATCATCGTCCCCCGACGGCTCAGATGGGCGTGAAGGGTGTCATTACTCGGATCGGCTTCGTGACCTGGGCTGATGCACTGCCTGACATCGGGCATCCTCAACGCTATGGTGTTCCGCCTTATCTATCTGATCCTCTGCCGGGGTGGTCGGCTGGCTATCCCTGCTTGCCCGGAGTAACGCGGCCAAAGATCTGGAGATCCTGGTGCTGCCTCACGAGGTCGCGGTACTGCGTCGTCAGGCCGGTCGACCACGGTTGTCATGGCCGACCGGGCGATCTTGTCGGCCTTGGCCCGCGCGGTGCCAAAGGCGCTGCGGGCCCACCGGCTGGCGGCGGCGGGCACGTCGCTGCGCTGGCATCGCCGCTTGGTTAATACGGAAGTGGGCTTACCAAAACGAGGCTGTGCCCGCCCGCCAGCCGCCGCAGACCGTGGCGCTGACCGAGCGGTCGGCCAGGGACAACAGGGGGGCATGAACGCATCCACGGCGAGCTGAAGCGGCTCGGCCTGCACCGGCTGCCGATCGGCGAATTCCCCCTGCTCCGCGGCCTGGCCCCCGTCCTGGCCGCCTACGACGGCGCCGCCGAATTCGAACGCGGCCTCGACATCCTGCTCACCGGGCTGACCACCACCCTGCCCCCCAGGCGAAACCCGGCCGCCCGCGACAGCACGGCACCTCGCCCGCTGACCCGCTATGAGCGCAAGTACCCAGCAGAGCCGCCCCGGCCCGGCCACGGATGCGCTCCAAGCCGCCGGCGCCGGGCCCGGGGGTGACGGGCCTGGTTCAGCAGCCGCGGGGCCAGGTGAAGGCCGCAGGGACAGGGACGGGTTCTCCTCCTGTTCGCGCTCGGGGGCGGGCAGGTCAGCGGCTTTTGGAATGCTCCCGCCGGCGGGCCAGCGCTCGCTCGATGGAGCGGGGGTGCACGCGCACCCCGAACTCGGCGGCGATGAGCCCGGCCAGGCTGGCGGGGCGGAGTCCGGGATCTGCTGCCAGCTGCTGTTCGGCCCAGGTGAGGATCTGGCTGGTGAGCTTGTGGCCGCCGCGGGGTCCGGGCCTGGCCGGCACCAGCCCGTCTAGCCCGGAGGCGGCCAGGGCGGCGGCTGCCTGGTAGTACGACGGCCGGGAGTAGCCGAATGCCGCCGCGGTGGCGGTGACTGGCGCGCCGTCCACCGTGACGCGGCGCACCATCTCGTACTTGACCTGCACCGCGTCGCGGGCGTCGAAGAACTCCTCGGATAGGAACGCCTCGTCGGTGACCTGCCCGGGGTGCGGGTTCAGGCACCGTGACTCGCGCAGCGCGGTCACCTTCGGGTCCTCCGATGGTCCTCGCGGGGCCATGCTGCCTGCCTCCCAGCCGATACGATCGTCAGGACAATTTTGCCGATCATGAGAGAGGTTGTCGTCACGACACGCCGCAGAAAACGTGAAACGACCAGGAAAGTAACTAAGTATTTTCTGCTAAACCGTTCCGGTTGAGCGGCATCGGCAAGAATACCCGGCGTAATCCGCTTGACGTTCACGGCGTAATCCTCTTGACAGCCGCATCACCCGCCGGCAGGGACCGCAGCCGTCCGGTCAGGTCAGCCAGCGCCAGCAGGCCATCGACGGTGAACGGGCAGCGACCGTCCGCGATGACCACGAAAGGATCGGCGAGCACGACGTCAGTCCACCCAGCAGGCAGCGAGAGCAGCTCGCCGTTCGCATTATGCAGATGGACCCGGTCCTCACCCCAGTTCTGGCGGTGCGCCACGAACTCGAAGTCCTGGCCGGACAGCGGATGGAACCGGTGCGTCACCCGCACACGTCGATACCGATCATCTGGATAGGGCGTCGTTGACGATGTGGTCCAACTTAATCATGGAGCGCTGGGTGGGCAGCGTGCGGCGCGAGTGCCTTGACCGGCTCCTGATGACCGGCGAGGGCCACTTCCCGAAGGTGCTGGGTGAGTATGAACGGCACTACAACCAGCATCGTCCCCATCGCTCGCGAGACCGGCAGCCGCCACAACCGGCGGTGGCTGCCGCCAAGCTCGACAGAGTCCGGTTGAAGCGCAAGGAAGTCCTCAACGGCCTGATCAACGAATACAGACGAGCCGCGTAGATGAGGGAAAGCCGCAGGTCACAACCCGAGCCCGAGTTTCCGCACCCCACAGGGCCGGCCGCCCCGCCGACCGCGCGTGGAGTCGCCGCCATCCCGCAGCTCACCCGCTCATCCTTGGTGAATAGCTACGCAGCGCCAGCTCAGGACCGCATGCAGAGTTAAGGCGCCCTGTCCCCGCGTTTGGCGTCGAGCGCCCTGGGTATCCCGTACGGCAGGATCAAGCAGGATCAAGCCTGTGCCGGCGCGAGTGGGCGGGCCTTTCGTCAGGAATTCTGTCGTCATTTAATGGCGGCGGCTGCGCTCAGCCCAGCTTATCCGCGGCGGTGTTGTCGGCCGCGAGGAGGCGCCAGGTGGTATCGGAAGCCAAGGCAGCGCAGCCATCCGGACGGAGCGTCCTGGAGGAGCTGGACTCGCGTATCCCCACAGGCTTTTACTGGTACCTGGCGGTACTGGCCTGCATCGGCGGATTCCTGTTCGGGTACGACACCTCCAACATCGGGTCGGCTCTGGGCTTTATTCCCTACCATTTGTCCAGCTTCGCAACCGGTTACCTGGTAGCCGGTGCATCGCTCGGCGCCGCAGCGGGCGCCCTGATAGCCGGTCCTCTGACAGACCGGTTCGGACGTAAGTCACTGCTCGTCACTGACGCCGTGATCTATGCGATAGGCGCGATCCTGTCAGCGGTCACCATCAATGCCGCCATGCTGCTGGCGTCCCGGACGCTCATCGGGCTGGCGATCGGAGCGGACTCCGCGATCGCCACCGCCTATATCGCCGAGTTCGCGCCCCGCAGCCGGCGCGGCCAGCTCAGCATCATCCAGCAGTGGATGATCACCGTGGGCATCCTCGTCTCCTACCTGGTCGCCCTGGTCATCCTCAAAGCCGCGCCGGGTTCGGCGGGCGGCCTGGACTGGCGGCTCATTCTCGGCCTCGGGGCGATTCCCGCGCTGGTAGCCGTCGCGCTGCGGGCCCGGATGCCGGAGTCGCCCCGGTGGCTGATGCTCCACGGGCGCTACGCCGACACGGCGAAGGCATTCGGCCTGCTGGGCATGGAAGTGAGTGAAGAGGAAGCCAGGCAGGCCGCAGACGAGCTCGCCCAGGTGGAGCAGGTACGGCGGGGGAAAACCGCGTGGACCGCCGGCGTCAGGCGAGCGCTGATCGTCGTGTGCGTCTTTTTCATCTTCCAGCAGATCTCCGGGATCAACGTGCCGTTCTACTACGGCCCGACGCTGCTGGGCAGCTATTTCGGCGGCGGGTCGTCGAGTGCTGTCAGCGCGGCTACGGCCGGTGTCGAGGTGACCGCGATCCTGGGGGCGGTCAACGTGATCGCGACCTACTTCGCGTTCCGCTGGATCGACAAGGTAGGCCGCCGCCCGCTGGCCCTGTGGGGCTACGCGGGCATGGCAGTGTTCATCCTGGTCGCGGCCGCCGGAGTGGGATTCCTGACCGGCGTGCCGAAGACCGTGCTGGTGATGGTCGGCTTCTCGTTCTTCATCACCTCCTTCGCGATCGGCGTCGGCGGCACCGGCTGGCTGATCCAGGGCGAGGTCTTCCCCACCGCCGTGCGCGGCCGGGCGGCCGCCATCGGCGCAAGCGTCGACTGGATCGCCAACTTCGCGCTCATCGAGGTGTTCCCCGCCTGGCATAACGCGATCGGGCTGGGCTGGGTGATGGTGTGCTTCGCTGTGATTGCGGTACTGGCCATGGGGTTCGTCTACCGGTGGCTGCCCGAGACGAAGGGGCTGTCGGTGGAGGAGGCGGTCAGCGTCTTCGAGCGGCAGGCCGGCGCGAAACAGGCGGCGGCCTAGCGGCGCGCGCCGATCCCGCGAATCCGGCGCAAGATCACGGACGCGGCAGCACCCGAAGCGGGCCGGCGAGGCGCACCGCCGCGACTGCGGATCACAGTTGCTGACACCAGAGCGATGGCTGAGGCGGCATAGCTAGACCTGGCCGGGTAGGGACGAAGGTGCCTCAGCGATTTCGGCGTGCGCGTCCTGGCGGTGGTCCGCTGGGAGCTTGGTGCCTGAATCTCCTCCTCGGATCGCGGAGGCGGATGCCTGGCCGTTGCGGTCGGCCGCAGCTTTGACGGTGGGCGAGTTCGCTGGGGCTGAACCGTACGGCTCAGCGTTCCCACGGAAACGGATCGCCGGCTTGGGTAGGCGGGTCCCTTACCGCCCTGGCAGGACCCGGAGGGCGGTGGCCGGCGTCGATGAGGGATCAGCACTGCGCGGATGACGCCGATGTGACCTGGCACAACCGCCGCTGCGAGATACCAGGCAGGGCCTTCCTGGAGCACGTCGACGGCCCGGCGCCGCGATGAAATCACCAGTTGCCCTGGCGATTTCCCGCAGGCGCCGATCTCCTCCTTGGCCGCTTCGCGTCGTCGGCCTTCATCCCGCCGAACTGAGCACGCCACCGGTAGCGGGCCGCGCCTCCTGCCACCGAAGTTCAGGTCAGGAGAGGATTCGAATCCCTGTCCGATTCCCTCCGGTGCGCCCGGCAGGGGCTTGCGCCCTCCGGTTTCCGGCCGGGCAATGTTACGCCTGATGCAGCAGGGAGCCGGGCGTGCCAGGCATCCAGGCACGCCGGGTGCCCAGGCAGCTGTCCAGCTTCCCTGGACGCTGTAAGGCCTGCGGGCTGGCCTTCCGCGTGATGACTGATGATCACACGCGATGCCGGGCCGACCCGGCGGAGCTGAGGGCCATGGAGCGCGGCATCGCGCTGCACTTCCCTTGCGGCTGCGCCCGCGCATAATGTCTAGCAGAGGCGAGTCCGTTGAAGAACATCCACCGGCGGGGCAGGACCGCCGGAACCTCGCTGGACGCTGCTGCACTATCGATGGCGCGGGGCGCGTCCGGTGTGTGGCTGCGCGCGGTGTGCCGGCTCGGCCTGCTCTGCCGCGGCACGGTCTACCTCCTCGTCGGCTACCTTGCGCTCCGCCTCGCGCTGGCGGCGCACGGGCGGACGGGCGCGCCCGCGAGCAGCGCCGGGGCCGTGCAGGCGGCCGATGTATGGGGGCGTGTCCCGCTGGTCTTGCTCGTCGCCGGACTCGGCGCGTACGCGCTCACCCAGCTCATCGAGGCCGTGTTCCGGCCCGCACACGCGACAGGCACGACGGGCAAGTGGCGTCAGCGCGCGGTGTCCTCGTGGGGATGTCTGCTGTACTCGGCATTCTGCCTGAGCACCGCCCGGCTTGTGGTGGAGACTCAGCCGAAGCAGACGGCGCAGTCGGAGCAGCGGCAGGACACCGACGTTACCGCGGACCTGCTGCGAACCGGATGGGGCCGCCTGCTCCTGATCCTGGCGGGGGTTCTCGTTGTGGTCGCCGGCGTGGAGATGGGCCGCCGGTCAGTCCGGCTCGACTTCCGGGAGCGTTTCACCACAGAGGACATGCCCTGGGCGCTGGCCATCCTCACCAGGGCGCTCGGCGCGGTGGGCTGCGTCGCGCGCGCCGTCGTGTTCGTGCTGGTCGGCGTCTTCCTGCTGAAGGCCGCGGTGCTGTCCAGCGCGAAGCAGGCGAAGGGGCTGGACGCGGTCTTCCGTTCGGTGGCCAGCTCCGCCTACGGCTCCTGGCTGCTGGCCGTGCTCGCGTCCGGCCTTCTCTGCTACGGCCTCTACTGCCTCCTCGAAGCTCGCTACCGCGACCTGACACCGGGCCGCTGAGGCGCCGCTGCGGATTCCTGCTTCGGCTGGCGCCTCCGGGCACCAGATTCTTGTTGTGCAGGCGCCGGGAGACACCGAAGGTCACTGATGACGGTCAGCGATCAGCAATCCCTTGAGGAGGTCCTCGTTTCTGGCCGCCGTCATGCTGTGTCCCCGGACCGGCGGCGAGAACGTTAACGGCAAAGCCAGCGGCTCGGACGGACGGGCCGCGTCCCGCCGGGCGCACATCACGCCGCGCCCTTCCAGCCGGACGGCTCTTCGAGGCCGTAAGTCCGGCGGCCCGCGGCGGGCACTGTGGCCAGCGACCCTCCTGCCCGGCTCAGAGTTGCGCAGTGACCCGCTGCCATGACTGTGATCAGCGTACAGAAACCCGTTATGCGGCAGCTACGGCAGCGCGCCCACGATCGAGAACCGGGTGAGTCAGCCGCTCAGCGGGGCTGACCGCGCCGCGCAGAACCGGGTGATTTGCGTGTCCGCGAAGGTCGTCCCTGCATTCCGTGTACCCCACTGCCGATCGGGGATGGGCGGCATCCGCCATTGCCGCTCACGGTGCGCGCAATCCCGCCGATCTGCGCGGTTCCGGAGATCACATTCTCCGCAGCTAGCGGCGCATAGCGGTCGATCTGGATTGGGTCCGGCCTGCACCGTCGGATCCACGAATCCGAGCGGATGAGGCGGTCTGTGCCGGTCCCGCCGATGGCGCGTGCGTGACGACGCGTGGGAGGCTGAGACTGTGCCGACTGATCTGGACGCTGATCCCGCGCTGGCGATCGAGCTGTGCCGGGCCTCGCACGCGCGGCTGGTTGCCACGGTGGAGCGGATCGCCCACGAGCAAGTTCGCTCGCCGAGCCGGCTGCCCGGATGGACGATTGCCCACGTGCTGACGCATCTGGCACGCAACGCCGACGGCCACGTCCGGCGGCTCGAGGGAGCGTTCCGAGGAGAGGATGTGCCCCGCTACCCCGGCGGTTCGGCGCAGCGGAATGGCGACATCGAGGAGGGGGCACGGCGGTCAGCGGTTGATATCCTCGCCGACCTGAACACTGCGCAGCGCCGGCTGGAGCTGGTATGGGATCGCAGCGTCGCCGCCGGGTGGCCGCACGCCGAGTTGCGGGGCGACGACCGCTGGCCCACGACGGCAAGCCCCGTGCGGCGACTGCGAGAGGTCGAGGTGCACCACGTCGATCTCGGCCTGGGCTACGAGCCGTCCGACTGGCCGGAAGACTACGTTGCGTGGGAGCTGCCCATGCTCTTGGCCACGGCGCCAACCCGTGTGCACCGAACTGACGATGTGCGCGCCCTGGTGGCTTGGCTGTCGGGCCGTTGGCCAGTGCCGCCTGCGATCAAGCTCGATTCGTGGTGATGGCTGCACAGATCAGCTCCTCGCCGACGAGCGGACGACGGCCGCGGTGACGCCGTATTCGGCGGTCCAGCGGCGAGCAGTATGTTAAGCTGCTAGTGCGCTACGTCACGTTTTGTGAGCGTCTCGGCGGGGGAATAGCCGCCGGTCTGGCGCAAGCTCGTGCTGCTCGGCATGGCACGCCATGCCAGTCCGTCCGCGAGTTTCAGCGACGCCATCGTCCGCGCTCATGAGGTCCGGTATGACCAGGAACTGATCGATGTACTCACCACGCTGGAAGCATCCGACTTCGCCTTCGTCCGGGACGAGAAGAACGCTATCGCCGGCATTGTGACCACAGCTGACGTGGTGCACGCTTACGGTGAGCTGGCGACACCGTTCTTCCTTCTCGGTGAGCTGGACCAAACGCTCCGCCATGTGATCTCCCGGACATTCACCCTTGAAGAGGTGACATCGCTCTGTGACACTGACGGCACGCGGTCGATCCACTCCTTCGACGACCTTGATATGGGCGACTACCAGCGCTCGCTAGAGAACCCCGGTAACTGGGCCAAACTGGGCTGGCCCTTGGATCGTGTGGCCTTTGTCAAGCGCCTCGACGAACTCCGCGGTGTCCGCAACGACGTGATGCATTTCAACCCTGATCCCGTGCCCGCGGATTCGGTGGAGAAGCTACGCAACATCTTCCGCATGCTCCGCCAGTACTGCGATTAACCCCGCGTTCTGGAAGATACCGGTGCGCCTGGATCTGCTCCTCCTTGACAGGCAATTCCGCGTTCGGGACGCCCTCATATGGGAGCCAGATGACCGCTCATGCCGCATGGAGTGCGCGCGGCACTAGCTCAGGACAAGATCACTCGGGCTGGGCTGGCATCATAGAGGCAAATGAGCAAGTCACCTTCACGCCACTTCCCAGTGACCGTTACCCAGCTGCCAGTCACCCGCTGCGAAATCTGCCACCGCACCGTGGCGTACCGCGCCGGCAGCCTTAGCGAGGTCCTGACCGAGCACTACCGCCGGGCCCATCCCGAAGCGCTCGGCATCCCGTCCCGGTAGCCCTCGGCAGGTTGCCCGCATTATCCTGCGGGCGCCGGCACCGGCGCCGGCACCGGCACCGGCGTCGATTGCCCGGACGACCTTGCGCGAGCCTGGCGGAGAGCGCCAGCGGTCACGGAGTGTGGCTGCCCCGCGGTGAGTGCCGCACATAGAACCGCCGTTCGGTGTTCGCTGGTGTCATCAAAGCATGCGCCTGGCCATGCGTGCATAACCGGCTGATCTGCGACACCATGGCCCAGAGCATGACACGGTTCCGGAACCTTAAGGGGTTAGATGCCTACGGCAAACGTGGAGGCATAATCCGGCCAGGCATGGATACGAGACCTGGTATAGACGGTCAGAGCGAGAACCCCGGAGAATCGCGGTCCGAACCCGTTGCCGCGGGGCTGGCCCCGCTGGACGAGCTGGAAACCGATGAGGTCCCCGATTCGCTGATCTCGGAATTCGCCTCACTGACCACGCCGTACTGCTGGGTCATCATCGAGGATGCGGTCGCCGGCTACGACGGGGCCGAGCCGTCCGCAGTCGGCAAGTCCGGGCCCGGCCAGGCAGTCGCCGGGGACGTTGCCGAGGCCCTGACCGCCGGGCGGTTCTTCCGGCTGGTCGACGGTAAAGGCCACGAACTCGCCATCGGGCGACTGTACGACCCGAGCGGCGGGAACGAGCTCGCGCCGCTAGACGATTTCGGGCGGCAGAACCTGGGCGCGCTGAACATCGAGTTCCGCGCCGAAGGCGACTGGCAGGCTGCCTTACCGGCCCGCCGTCTCGGTCGACCTGACTTGCGGCCGCGTTCGGCCGGCCCGGTCGCTGGATGCCTTAGGTGAGCCCGTTGATACAGGGTGAGCGAAGCTCGGTGCGCTTGCGATGCTGCCGTCCTGTCCGCGATTCGCCGCTGCGCTCATCCGGCCGGGCCGTGCAGGCATAATCGCTCGCGCGCGGGTCATGCTGCTGCTAGCTTCACAGGGCATGGCTGCAGCGGCGCTGGCGGTATCGCGGATATGGCCGGCGCTGACGTGGCGCGCTGTAGACGGCGACCTGGTCGCGGGCGAGGTGCGCGCGCGGCTCCGGCCCGATAACCGCTGGTTCTTGTACTTCGACACCTGGCGTGCCGACGCCTGCCCGCCGCTAGCCGATGCCGTTGCCCGCGATCTCGGCCGTGATCTCTGCGTCACCCTGGAAGACGCGGAGTATGAAGCGCTGGATGCCTGCGCGGAGGCCGGATTCGCCGTGCACCGGCGGGAGAGCTCCTACCGGATCCCGGCCGATCCTGCGGTGACCGGGCTGGCTGGGGCCGTGCTGCCGGCCGGGCTCGACGTCCTTTCCGCCGCCGATGCTGATATCACCCGGCTGCGGCTGCTGGACGACGCGCTACGGCAGGACGTTCCCGGCTGCGAGGGCTGGCGGTGGGATGCCGGGCAGTTCCGCGCCGAGACGTTCAGCTCGTTCTTCGATCCCGCCACCTACCTTCTCGCGGTCGGCCGGGCCAGCGGAGAGTACGCCGGGCTGGTGCGGATCTGGCGCAACCGCGCCGGCCCGCGCCTGGGACTGATCGCGGTTCTCGCTCAGTACCGGCGGCGCGGTGTCGCCAGGGCGCTGCTCGGCCAGGCGTTCGCCGTGCTCGCCGGCCGGGGGGCCACGAGCGTAACCGGCGAGGTCGACGACACGAACGTCGCGTCCGTCTCGTTGCTGACCGGACTCGGCGCGCGACGGTACGGCGGCAACGTGGAGCTGATCAGGCGGCAGCCGGGCCGGTAGGCATGCAACTGGTCCGGAGGGCGCCGGCTGTCAGCCAGTCGTGAGGGCCGCGCCGAACCGGTACAGATATGCCATCGCGCCGCCCACGGTAATGCCTTGTCGCCGCGAACCAGAACCGGTAAATCTGCGCGACACATTTCTCCCCGCTGACCGCCGCGCGGACACGCCCCGATTCGGCGTTATGCGCAGTTTGAGGTGTTGGGCGCACACTCTGTTCGTTACGTCACGTCATTCCGGCAATGGCGCCAGGAGCAACCGGACGGCCGACTAGCCGAGGGGAGTCGTGCAGCTCGTCTTTGAGCCCCCGTGGCAGGCCGCCGGGTTCGGATGCGACGGCCAACGGTGGCCGACCGGGCCGTGTTGCGAGCAACACAGAAGCAACACAAGTCCGGGCATTGGTGAAGATCAACACGCCGGTAACACGAACAAGACGGCATTCCCCGGTACACGGCGGCACGACCGCTAGAATAAGCATGTAGCCCAGTGACCAGTGCTAATGCGGGTGAGCTGGGCCGATTATTCGCCTTGGTAATAGGAGTTCAGGCATGAAAGGACCCCTGAAAAGCGGAAGGTCGGCGGTTCGACCCCGCCCCTGACCACCACCGATCGGCACGGCTGGCAGCCTGCGACACCTGCGTTTCGCCTGTTCAGGAGATGTTTTCGTCTCTATTTTAGCAGGAGTGCCGGGGGTGTGCCGCGGAATGTCGTCGTGTCCGTGGGGATCTTGTGGGGGCGGCCCAGGAGGCGTACTTGTGGGATTTTTGCGGGGCTCGCGGGGAAGCTAAAACGACGGTGGTGGGACCTGTCCGTGGCTATGAGAAGGTCCCCGCCGAACCCCGGATGCCAGTACGCCGAGGAGCTCCTGGCCCTCGGCGGCATGCACCCTCC
>OCZT010003041.1_pt1 | contig 17257 bp, 11 predicted proteins | sample 1539031 | NCBI WGS metagenome assembly OCZT01 (sample SAMEA3539308, study PRJEB22396) | soil metagenome | biome: tundra; feature: field; material: soil | place: USA | collected 2010-05 | depth 0.15 m | reverse complement strand
GCCCGATCCGGGATAGCATGATCGTGCCAATATCGGGGTCGTCGCGCAGATTATGCCGAGTTAGGGTGACGGTGGTGGAACGAAAGCCAGGGATCGCGCCCTGCACGAGGCAACCCTCGAAATAAGTCTCCATCTGACGCTGGGAATCTCCTTGCTTGCCAAGAGCGCCCGGCAGTGTCACCGAAACAATCCCGAAATTGCCTTTGGCATCGGTTTGAGTGGTATAGACGACGTTTCCGGCGCAAGTGACAGTCACCAGCAACGGCTCCCAAGGCAGAGGCTCTCCCTCCACGGCCAATTTGCCCAATAAAGCACCTCCGGCGCGGCCTTGGCCTGACATGTCCGCCCAATAATCGTAGAGGCCGCTGTCCTGAATTGACTCCGGTCGAGTAATCGTGCTCGGGGGAGCGGGAGTCGCAGGGGGCCGTGTTTGCCCGAGGGCACTCAGAGTGAAGAAAAGAAGAAGCAAAGACACAATTCGAAGTAATGCCTTAGCGGTCATTGCAGCACCCTGAACCTATTATCCATCTTTTCTGTCCGAGCAGGCATCCACGGGATGCGAATCGGCCCCTCGAAGCCGCTTCAACCCTACAGAACTTTGAAGCAAACCGAGAGATACTTGTTATACAATCTGGGGATTCCTGATCGGGGCCGACACCGCTGAACTGCCAACGCGGAGTGAGGTAAGAACCATGTGGAAACGCGCCCTTACAATGATCATCCTGAGTGGCCTGGCCCGCGGACAAGAGCCCGCGAATCAAGAAACGCCGACCATTCGGACAACGACCAGAGAGGTGATCTTGGATGTCATCGTCCGCGACAAGCATCACCGCGCCATTGCCGATCTGCGCCCCGATGAGATCGAGGTTTTTGAAGACGGCGTCAAGCAGAAGATCAATGCGTTTCGCAACGTGCAAGGGGCGGAACAGTTGCAGACGGAACAAAAGCTGGCGAAGAGCAACGCTCCAGTTCCTTCCCCTGGAGCTCCGGAAAAGCCTACCACCGCGCTTCGCGAGCTCAATTTCGTGTCGGTCGTTTTTGCCCAAATCGCTCCACTGAATTTGGAATTTGCCCACCGGGCGGTGCTGGAGTTTCTCAAGAGTGGCAGCCTGCCAAACACCTACGTAACCGTTTATCGGCTCGATCGTGTTTTAAGGGTAGTTCAGCCTTACACGGCTGACAAGACGTCGCTGATGAATGCTGTAAATGCCGCTGCAAAGGGCGTGAACGCAGGAAGCGACCTTGGCATTTCCGCCACAGTTGCGTCCGGTCTGGACACAGCAATCCAAGCAAACACCACTAACATCATAGCCTCACCACTGACCAGCCCCGCTGCGGCACAAGCGGCCGAGAGCACAGCTTTGAACCCGCTACCGGGAATCGTGACAGATCCTTTGTGGGCGAGAAATGCCGCCTCCCAGGATGCTTCGCTCACCCTGGGTAGCGCTCTTTTGACTCAAGCTCGCTTGGAAACCGGGCTGCGTTTTGCGGAGAGTCTCTCCAATGGCATGGATGCCATGGACTCGCTGCGCGAATTGGTACGAGTGCAGGCAAAACTCCCGGGCAGAAAAGTCGTTCTTTATTTAGCGGACGGATTGTCTTTACCGATGGATCGCCGAGACGTTGTGAACAGCATAATCAGTTATGCCAATCAGATGGAGGTGGCGTTCTACGCGGTCGACACGCGCGGGTTAAGCGTTGACGATCCTATGGTGCGATCGCTTGCTAACCAGCAGCGGGTAGCCGCTGAGAGTTCAGTGAACCGGGTGAGTCCGCGCATGGGGCACATGGAGGATGACGACGTGCAACTCACCGCGACTTCCGATAAGCAACTGGCGATGCAGGAACTGGCGGAATCGACCGGTGGGTTCGCGGTTACCAACACCAATGAGATCGCGCTGCCCATGCAACGTGTCATGGAAGACATTCGCACTCATTACGAGGTTGCCTACACGCCGTCAGCGAAGAATTATGATGGGCAATTTCGCAAGATTCAGGTGCGCATTACTCGCCCTCACGTGACCGTCCAGACCCGTTCCGGGTACTTTGCTTTGCCGGAGATCAACGGGGAACCTCTGCAGCCGTTCGAAATGACCGCCTTGCATGCTATCAATGCCCGCCCGGCGCCGGTGGGATTCCCTTATCAGACTGCGCTCCTCAGGTTCCGTCCCAAAGCTGCTGCGGTCGACTACCAAATGGCCTTTGACATCCCAGTTTCCAGCCTGCAGGTGGTCACGAACCCGAAAACCGATAAGGGGCGAGTTCGAGTGTCTCTGGTGGCGATGATCCATAAGAGTGACGGAGAAGTTGTGGGCAAAGTGAGCCGTGATCTGGTGCGTGAAGTATCGAAAGCAGAGCTGCCGCTCCTGGGGGATGACCACATTCTTTACGCCGAGCCGATCGAATTGCCGGGGGGACATTACTTAATCGACACGGCGGTTACAGACGAACTGGCCGAGAAGACCACCGTTAAGCGGATATCGGCTTTTGTTGATCCAGGCAAGGACTTCGGTGTGAGTTCCCTGGAACTGGTGCGAGGAGTGCAACCGTTACCGGGACCGCGGGATCACCAGAATCCATTTGAAACAGACTCAGGGCGTATCGTGCCGACACTCGCGGACTCGATGCCCTCTGGTAAACCGATCGATGTCTATTTTGTCGTTTACCCGACGACGGCATCTGATGCCGAACCCACGATCACTCTGCAGCTGTATCGAGATGGGCGCGAGGTTGGACTAAAGACGCTGGCCTCGCCACCACGCCAAGCGGATGGTTCGATGCCCGTGCTTTTGCGGATCAATCCAGATCCTGGGCAGTGCGATATGGTAGTCACTGCGCACCAGGGACCTAAGACATCGGAAGCTATGCTCTCGGTGAAGATCACCGACCGCGGAACGGCCAATCCAAATTAGCTGGCACAAAAGCGTTTGGATCTGACGCGAGTTGCGGGCTGGTCGTGTTTGCAGAACCTGCGGTATGCTAGCAATCATGCATCTGATGCTCTTCTTCGCTCTGTTTGCGAGCGTTTCTTTGGCCCAGGAGCGGGATCCCGACCGGCTTTTGAATGACGCGATTCAAGCACAACAGCGCGGCGATTATCAATCAGCCATCACGGAATATCGCCAGCTTCTTGAGCTTCGTCCCGGCAACGTCGAAGCCAAGGTGAATCTTGGCGCCGCTCTGGCGCACGTGGGCCAGTTCGATGAGGCCATCGCCATCTATCAGTCAACGCTTCCTTCACTGAAGGATAAGAACCCGGTGCTCCTCAATCTTGGTCTTGCGTATTACAAGAAGGGTGATTTGGCGAAGGCGCGCGAACAATTTGCAACCCTGCACCAAGCGGCGCCGAGCAACGTTCAGGCGGCGATTCTCCTGGCCGACACTGAGATCAAGCTGGGGGATGCCGAATCCGCAACCGGCATGCTCGAACCGCTTGAGAAGGCGAATTCGCGCAATCCCGATTTCGACTACGTGCTCGGCTTGGCCCTGATCAAGTCCGGACATCGGCGCGATGGCATTCCACGCCTGGAGAAAGCTGGCGAACTCGCAAAAGGCGGAGACGCATACATGCTTGCCGGCGCTACGCTTATGGATCTCAACGAGTTCGAGCAAGCACGCCATGATCTGGAAGCCGCACTACGATTGTCCCCCGATCTGCGCGGTCTGCATACGCTGGTTGGGATGGCAAGAGATAAGACGGGCAATCAGAAGGAAGCCGAACCCGCATTCCGGCTGGCCATCAAGGAGAACCCGGATGATTTCGATGCCAATCTCTACCTGGGCGCGCTCCTGTATAAACGGCGCCAGCTCGAGGAAGCGAAGGTCTATCTTGACCACGCGGTCAAGCTGAAACCTACCGACGTAATGGCGCGCTACGAATCGGCAATGCTGAAAAGCACGTCCGGCGAATACGAAACAGCCACGCGGGAACTTGAAGCGGTCGTCAAGGACAACCCCGATTGGCTCGAGCCGCACGTGGAGCTCGCTTCGCTCTACTACAAGCTGCATAGGCCCGACGATGGCGCCAAAGAGCGTGCCATCGTCGATCGGCTCACCGCCGAGCAGCAAGCCAAAGGGCCCGGCAAGTAACCGCCGGCGCCGGTTGGGGGGAATTTAAAACAAAGTTGCACAGGTCCTTCGCGGCCAAGAACGCCGCTCAGGATGACAGCGCTATGGATCACAGCAAAAGTGAAAATGCTTTAGTGGTGGGAAGGTGCGCCAGGCTCCGTCTTCGAGGATGATTCGGTGACCTGTATAACACGATCACCATCGATCCCGCGCAGCGTTTGGACCGCACCCGACGGCCAATGGATCTCGATTTCTTCCACGCGACGGTCGGGTCCGAGCCCGAAGTGGACTGGACCATCACTGGATGACGCATAACCAACACTGGTCGTCATGTGGTTGTATTGCACGCCACTTTTCGTTACAACTTTGATGCGAGCACCGATGCCGTCGCGGTTGCTCTTCGTTCCATGCAGAGCGATATCCAGCCAGTGGCCGGACTTCCCGCTGCGGTTAATCCAGATCTCGGCGTCCCTGTCGATCGCGCTGACCACGACATCGATTCTTCCATCTCCATCCAAATCGCCGAAGGCGCAACCACGGTGGCGGGCAGCCGGCGAAGAAGTGAAGCCTGCCTGTTCGGTCAGCGCGACCCATTTTCCCCCGCGTCCGGGATTGCGGAATACTGCGTTATATTGATCAATAGGCTGACCCGGCAGGGGCACTGATTGCACGTGACCGCCGCTTACGAATAAATCTTTCCATCCATCGTTATCGAAATCATATAAACCAGCACAATAACCGGACATTTGGAAACTGGCCTCATGCATTCCACTCTCGGTCGTGATTTCCCGAAAACTACCCTTACCGGTGTTCTGGAATAGTGGGAAAGTCTGACCAATCAGGGCAGCAAACGCCATGTCGGGATAACCGTCGTTGTTGAAGTCACGAAAATCCACACCCATGCCGGAGATGAAACTTCCATCTTCCGTCAAGGCCACTCCGGTTTCGAAGGCGACTTCTTCAAACTTGGTTCCCAGATTGTGAAAGAGCGAGTTGTAGGAAGCGTCATTCGTGACAAACAAATCCGGACGGCCGTCAAGATCGTAGTCGGCCATGCCCGCGCTCATTCCTTTGCCGACGTGATCGCGAATTCCCCACTCTTTGGAAACATCCCGAAAGGTGCCGTCTCCGTTGTTCAAGAAAAGCTGATTCGGCTGGCCCTTAAAGAACTTGGGGTGGCAGTAGTCTCCTACGCGATCGAACTCGCACCGACGTTCTTCGTAATAGGTCCACTGCAAGTAGTTGACGACGAACAGATCCAGCAGGCCGTCGTTATTCACGTCGACCCAGACGGCGGTGATCGCCCACCAGGGACCAAATTCGGGATCAGGATGATTCAACGAAGCGTCCAGGCCAGATTTTACGGTGACGTCAGTGAACGTGCCGTCGCCGTTGTTGTGGTAGAGCGTGCTGTGGTGCACTCCGGCAACAAATAGATCGGGATGCCCGTCATTGTCATAGTCGCCAACCGCAACTCCCATATCGTATCCAGTGCCCGCCAGACCGGCTGCGTCAGTCACGTCGGTGAAGACGCCGTTGCCATCATTGCGGAAAAGGCGGTTGCTGAATTTGGGCGAGTCTTTTTTCAACTTGGCGACATTGGCGCCATTGGTGAAGAAAATGTCGGGGCGTCCGTCGCCGTTGTAGTCAAAGATGGCAACGCCGCCCAGCATGGTCTCGGGCATATTCTTTGCGGGAGTGACGCCATTCTCCAGTCGGAATGCAATCTTCCTAAGCTCAAACTCGATGGGAGTGCCTGGTAACGAACCCTGTCCGAAGAAAGACGGAAGAACGGAAAGTAAACCAAGGAGCAGAAGTAGCCCTGAACGCAGACTGAAGTTTGCGAAAAACCTGTCATTCATTGGGCCAGCCATGTCCAACTATCGCCAAACAGGCGAGTTAGGAACTGTATATTGCGCAAAAATTCTAGAAATACGCCAGATAAGGCTGCCGCAACGGAGCACCTTTTGCAAGGGGTTTTGTCTATTTGCTAACGCCAACACTTCGGTTCAGTGATTAGGATCACAGCCCCGGACCAATGAGACTGCTACGGTGAAATCTCAACAGATTTACTACCTCCGAGTCGCCAGGGTCGAATGAGGTTCCTTACCGCGAGAATTCTGTTGGCTGCGATTCTAGGCACTGGCTCGCTTTTCCTTGTGGCCGCACGAAGCCAGGCTCCGGGCGCCGAACCTGGGTCCCCGGCGAACGGACTGGCGGCCATCACCATTGACTACCCGCTCGACGGCTCTGTTTTTCCCCCGGAGATCACGCCGCCCACTTTTCTCTGGCGCGATGACAGTGGGAGCGCGAAACGATGGGTGATCGAGGTCACCTTCGCCAACCGCACGGGTGGAATTCGTGTCGAGGCCCCCGGGTATTCCCTGCAGGTGAGCGAGATCGATCCGAAAGCGGGTTCGGGAGAGGACCTCGCGCAATTGACTCCAAGGAAGATCGCTACGCGGACATGGAGGCCGGATGCGGCCACGTGGGCGAAGATCAAAAGCAGATCGCTGAAACCGGCAACGATTACGATTACTGGATTTGCGGAAGGCAATTCCAACCTGCCGGTCTCGCGCGGCACTGTTACCATCTCCACGTCATTAGATCCTGTCGGCGCTCCCGTTTTCTACCGCGATGTTCCATTGATGCTATCGCCTAGAACGGAGAAAGGGTTCATCCAGCCGCTGCCGCCCTCGGCCATTCCCCTCATTAAATGGAAGTTGCGCAGCATTGCCGAGCCGGAGAGCCGTACCGTCATGGAGAACCTCTACACCTGTGCCAATTGCCACTCGTTCTCCGGTGACGGCAAGACGATGGGAATGGATCTTGATGGACCGAAGAATGACAAGGGCTTATATGCCCTCGTTCCGGTGCAGAAATTCATGACTATCCGAAGTCAGGATGTCATCCGCTGGAGTTCCTTCCAGGAGAACGCGAATGCCAGGGACTCCGAGCCAGCGGTGAAGCGGTTCGGGTTCATGTCGCAGATTTCGCCGGATGGACGCTATGTGGTGACGTCGATCGGTCCTCCGGGCGCGGAGAACCTCCATCAAAACGAAAACCCGAGCTTTGCGCCGGGGCTCTCGGATCGCCTCTTCAGTACCAACTACGAGGACATCGCCTTCAACCAGGTGTTCTATCCGATGCGCGGCATCCTGGCGTGGTATGACCGGCTAGCCAAGAAGTTGCGGCCTCTTCCGGGCGCGGACGATCCTAGGTTCGTGCAGACTAGCGCGTTTTGGTCGCCGGATGGAGAATACCTAGTCTTCAGCCGTGCGGAGGCTCGCGATCCCTATCCGCCTGGGGCGGAGAAGCCCGACTACGCGAACGACCCGCGCGAACCCCAAATCCAATACGACCTGTATCGGATTCCCTTTAACGACGGCAGAGGTGGCAAAGCAGAGCCGATCGCAGGCGCCTCTGCCAACGGCATGAGCAACAACTTCCCCAAGGTTTCTCCAGACGGCCGCTGGATCGTATTTGTCCAAAACCACAACGGCTTGCTAATGCGCCCGGACAGCAAGCTGTACGTCGTGCCTTTCGGAGGTGGCCAAGCGCGGCTCATGAAATGCAACACGCCACTCATGAACTCGTGGCACACATTTTCCCCGAACGGACGCTGGCTGGGGTTTTCCTCGAAGTCGCGTGGACTCTATACCCGGCTCATGCTGACCCATATTGATGCTGACGGCAATGACAGTCCTGCGATTCTCGTCGACAACACGACCGCGGCCAATCGTGCCGTCAACATTCCTGAGTTTGTGAATATTCCGCCGGATGGCCTGGAAAAGATCGACCCGGAGGCGACGCAGTTTTACCATCTGTCAAACGATGCATTCGAGCTAATGGAGAAAAACCAGCTGCCCGAAGCCATTGAAAAGTGGCGCAAGGCCCTGCGGCTCGACCCGGACGATGCCGTGGCGCATTTCTCCCTGGCGGTGTCCCTGAGTGGAAACAATCAGGAGAGCGAAGCAGTTGAGGAGTACCGCAAGGCCTGTGCTCTCGATCCTCATCGCGCCGGCTGGTTCGCTCACCTCGCGGTGTCGCTGGCGCTAACCGGCGATCCCGACGCTGCAGTGGCAAATTGGCAGAAATCGCTAACCCTTGACCCGTCCAATGCCAAAGCGGAGATGGAAATGGGGGTGGTACTCGCCGAAAAGGGCCAAGTTCAGGACGGACTCGAGCACCTGCGGAAAGCAGTCGAGATGGCTCCCGAGGTCGCGGACACCCACAATGCTCTCGGCTGGGAGCTCGCAAAGACCGGACAAATGGATGAGGGAGTCGAGCAACTTCAGAAGGCAGTCGCGCTCAGCCCAACTTCTGCCGCGTATTACTCCAATCTTGGTCATGTTCTGGGATTGCGCGGAGACTCTGCCCGGGCTGTTACTGCTCTTGAGAAGGCGGTGGAGCTGAGCCAAGGCAAAGAGCCGCAGTTTCTGGCGGCTCTGGCTGACGCATACAGTAAGACTGGACGCTTCGCCGAGGCAATCCAAACCGCCGGTCGTGCGCTCGACCTCACTCTCCAGACACACGACGAGAAACTGGAGAAGAAGCTGCGGCATGATATCGGGCGCTACGAACTCGAGAAGGAAAAAGCCAAACCCCAGTAGTGAGGCCGGTGCACGATGGTGGCTGTCGGGCATCGTTCCGACGGCGGCGTTTGTACCTGTGGCATTGGCGAAGGCTTTTCGTGGGGATTTCCTTACCGTTTCCTACCGGAAATCTCGCCGGGCGGCGGTCAGATTGGACATAGCAGAGGCAAAACTCTGCCTCTGTTGTAGAAAACACTGCAACTTATTGAATCGTCGAGTCGTGGAAAAGCCGCCAGAGAAAATCCCCCTGCCGGCAGCAGCCTAACTCTAGCCGTCTCAAATTCGTTGTGTTCAGGACCCGAGAAGCGTACGAGGCGCCAGCGGAGGTCCAAACGCTGGCAGGTGTGTTGACACTGTCAGTACGCCTATGACAGAATCCTCGGCCAATATGTCTGTTTGACTGTGGGATTCGTCTCAGGCCGCACTGGAAAAAGGAAAACGCCATTTGACGCCGCTTGTGGATGGAAAATCCTGCTTTGCGATCACGCTCATAGACAAAGAGCTCCACAAAATCATCCTCTCGTCAGGCCTGCTCTTGGCTAGTCTCGCAATTCTCGCTCCTATTGCGAGCGGCCGGCAGTGCGGCTACGGTCCGGCGAACCTTGCCTTCGATCCGATCCCCACCGAAGGCCCGTATCAGCGGACCTACTCCGACCAGAATACGGACAACCGCGATCTAGTAGAGTTCAGCCACGACAACATCGGTGGGAGCACGCTGAATGGCAATTGTTATGGTGCTGGCTCTAATGCGAGTCCTCCTAGCGGCGGCGCCATGGCTTCTGCCAAGGAGAAGAACCCCAACTACGGACTGGAGTCCGCGGCAACGCTAGGGAACGACCCGGGAGAAGATTCAAAGGTCCAACCGTCAGAAAGATTGCAGACCTCCAGACCGCCTGACTTCAACCAGGACATCTATTACAAGAACAAGCTCGAATTCTCCTTGGACGGTGGATGGCTTCCCATCAATATCCCTTTGCCTTTCGACGTTTTCTCAGGCGATGCCTATAACACATACCCCCTGAAGTACACGCTGGTACCCATCATTGCTTCTCTCCGATGGCATATGAACGACATAGGAGGTCCTTGGGTTCTACGCGGAAATTGGGATTTTCAGTTCAGCGGGTCGGTTACCGCGATTCCGAGGGGACCGGAATCAAGATATTTAGTCTACATGATGGGCATGCGACGCAATTTTGTCACGCGTAACTGGAGGGTCGCGCCCTATTTTGATGTACGCGTCGGCGTCGGGAACATTGATGCCAAGGGACCCGTCGGCGTGTATTATGCGCAAGGACAGGACCTCACGTTTAATTTCAACTTCGGCAGTGGAGTGCGATATAACCTCAATTCTCGCTATGCACTTTCGGCCGGGGTGAATTACATGCATATATCAAACGCGAATTTGTCGCAAGGCTGGGGCGTTACGAACTATGGCATTAATGTTCTTGGGCCGATGGTTGGGATCGACGTCCAGTTGCGCAGGCATCGACGACACTCTGAGTAGCAATCTCTGGGTAGGAGACGACTTTGCCGCCACTGTTTGTGATTAGAGCAGTTGCTCCGTCTGGCTGACTGGAGGTTCCGTCTCAGATCGCTCCCGGCGGCAGTATGGAAAAGTCCTCCAGACAACGGTTCAAGCGGAATCTTTACCTCGCAGTCGCATTCGATCCTCCAGGGATTCTGCAGACCGGGCTGGTGCGCTGATCACAAACAGTTGCGGCAAAATCACATCGTATCCAGATATTACTGCTCGGAGTGTCGTTGATGCCTGCGCAACTGAATATCGATCCCAAACATCGGCCCGTAAACATTGATGCCATAGTTCGAATATTTTGGTGAGGATAAATTGGCATTCGATATGTGCATCCAATTCAGACCGGCGGTAATTGCATAGCGAGGATTGAAGTTATATCGCACTCCGCTGCCCATGCTGAGAGTAAAAGTGAAGTTCTGTCCCTGCGCATAATACACGCCTAGAGGTCCTTTCGCGTCAATGAACCCCATGCCGGCACGTACGTCCCAGTAAGGCACGACCCGCCAGTTCCGCGGGATGAAATTCCGCCGAAGGCCCATCTCGTACGAGAAATAGTGCGTCTCAGCGCCCCTCGGGATCGCGGTCGCGGACCCGCTGAACGTAACATCCCAATTGCCGCGTAGAATCAAAGGACCTCCTACGTCGTCCATATGCCATCGGAGAGAAGCAATGATGGGTACCAGAGTGTATCGAAGGGGGTATAGGTCATAGGGATCGCCTTCGAAAGCGTCGAAAGGAAAAGGGACATTGATGGGAAGCCATCCCCCGTCCAGGGAGAATTCAAGCTTGTTTTTGTAATAGATGTCTCGATTGAAATCAGCCGGTTTGGAGCCCCGTAATCTTTTCTCCGACCGTTGGTTCTTTGAATCTTCTCCAGGCTTGTTGCCCAGCGTTGCCGGTGACTCCTGTCCGCAGTTGGGGTTCCCCTCCTTAGCGCAAGCCACGGCATCGCCATCAGAAGGACGCGCATTGGAGCCAGCGCTATAACAATCGCTATCCGGTGTGCCCCCGCCGATGTTGTCGAGGCTGAACTCCACCAGATCGCAGTTGCCCGTATTCTGATTGTAGTAGGTACGCTGATACTGACCGCCGCTGCATATCGAATCGAACGTAAGGTTTGCCGAGTTGTAGCCGCACCGCTGGGCGCTTGCAGGCGGAGCGAGAATTGCGAGACTAGCAAAGATCAGGAGTGAGGAGAGGATGATTTTGCGGGGTTCTTTGTTTATGAGTGTAGCCGCATAGTAGGTTTTTCCATCCACAAGCGGCGCCATTCGCGTTTTCGTTCTTCCAGTGTGATCTGAAACGGAACCAATAATCAGCCAGACAGATTGGTGTGGATTTTTTCATAGGCGCACTGAATTTGTCAAACACCCACCATGATCGGATTTGCGATGCAATCCCAACTCAATCTAGTCGCCCGATGGCGTCCTGTGCGGAGACTGTCGTATGAAAGCGGAACCCGCGGTCGGGGGGGCCTACGTTGAACTAACTGTCAGTGGTCGGCGGCAGAGACCACGATGTTCACGGTTCCGGCTATCGGAGTCGCGTCGTAATCAGACACCGTCATGGTTTGATTGCCGGGAGTCACCAACGTGAGACCGGTAAAGGTGTGGGAGCCTGCGTCCGCCGCGGTAAACACATAAAGAGTTGGAAGTTGGGCGGCTTTATCGGAGGTGGTGAAGTGTATGGGGCCGTCGATAATCGTGTCCCGTTGTCCGTTATACATTGCGGTAACCGTAGCAGCGAAGGGTACGCCTGCTACTACGGTCGAGGGAGCGCTGATCTGAAGAATAGCGTGGGATGAACCACAGCTCAACGACACGACTCCCGCCATAGCGACGCTCAACGCCCATAGCAGCAGCCGCGGGGACAGTACATTACCTGGTCCAAGACGGGCAGACTTACCGGAAAATCTCGCATAGAAGCGTGCGAAACCAGCTTTTGCGTTGGACACTCTCTCCTCCCCGATTACTTGGCGGTTGAGCACCGACATGGCAGTGAATTACAACGCCCCTCTGTCCATCATACCCGGGAGAGCAGAGGAAATACTTTCATCAAATTCACAAGAGAATTATGCAGATGGTTCCCACGTGGCCATCGTCTTTAGCTAGTTGGATCTGCTGGTCAAACCTTCGCTTCCGGTCATGGCAACCCCTGGAGCAGTACCAGTCCAGTCGTCCATTGCAACTCTAGGCGGCGGCTCTGATATTGTTGCTTTGCGACTTGGTTTTTTGGTGGCGCGTGACTCTTATGTGGAGGCGTAGGTACAGCTCATGGGGCGCTCGCGGTCACGGTGAGGATCTGATCTGCTTTGACGTTTTTCAAAACCTGCTTGATGCCGCTCGGCCATGTGAGTTGAATGGTGTCTACGACGCCGGCCAAGCCCAGCCCGAAGTGTACGCGCTTGTCGCTCGAAGAGTTGTAGCCAACCGCGGTTGTCGCCTGGTTGTATTGGGTGCCCAGAGAAGTTGTTACCTTGACCTTTGTTCCCAGACCGTCGCGGTTGGATTTGACGCCGACCAGTTTCAGAATGATCCAGTGGTTTCGTCTGCTGGAACGGTTCATCCATATCTCCGGCGGGCCGTTCAGAAAGTTCAGAACCGTCACGACGACATCGATCTTGCCGTCGTTGTTGAGGTCGCCGAAGGCCGCGCCGCGATGCGGAGCCGGAACGGAGAAGGACGTTCCGGCCTTTGAACTCAGATCCTCGAAGGTCAGGTTGCCTTTGTTGCGAAACACTTGATTGGGAAGCGCAAAGGGCTTGTGCGCCAGCTCCATGGCATTGTCCAGAATGTCAGCGTTGGCGGTGAAGAGGTCCTTGTTCCCGTCAATACGCATTCTTGCTGCTGAAGATGCGGAGCAGGGTCATGGTGATGATCTGCAGGTCGAAGGTGAGGCTCCAGTTGCGAAGATAGTACAAATCATACTCGACACGCTTTGCAATCGAAGTGTCCCCGCGCCAGCCGTTGACTTGTGCCCAGCCGGTAATCCCGACTTTAAACGTGTGGCGGAAGTTGTAGCGATCGATTTCCTCCAGAAACCTCTCCACAAAATGTGCTCGTTCGGGTCGCGGACCGACGATGCTCATATCCCCCTTCAACACATTAAGAAATTGGGGTAGCTCGTCGAGATTGGTCTTCCGCAGGAAAATGCCCACTGCCGTCCGCCGCGGATCGTTGGTGGAGGTCCAACGAGTATCGCCTTCCTCCCGGCTTCCCACGCGCATGGTGCGAAACTTTAGCATGCGGAACAAGCGGCCATTTAAGCCTACACGCTCCTGGATGAAGAAGACTGGACCATGGCTGGAGACTTTGATAGCCAGTGCAATCAGCAAGAAAATCGGCAACGTGAGGAGAAGGATGAGGAGCGAGAGGGCCATATCGAAGGCGCGCTTTTGAAACAGATAAGGCCCGGTCTCCGCTAGCGTGGGCCTGAGATCTAGCATGTGAATCCCGCCCAGATCGATCAGGCGATCACGGATGCCCACTCCGTCTCCAAGATCGATTACAACCCGCGTGGGTACGCACAGCTTCTCCAAGGCGGGAGCAACTCTCTGAACGTCGCTCAAACGGGCAGCAGGGAGCGCAATGACAACATCGTTGATCGAGTGTCCGTTGGAGAAATTAGGAATCGAGTCCATTTCGTACACCGGGCCTTCGACAGCAATCTCCTGATCCGGTAAGCGCACGAAGCCCACCACCTTGCACGGAAGTACCTCCCCGTGCAGCAGCGAGGTCGCAACCCGGCGTGCGAACCGATCGGTGCCAACCATCAGAATCTTGACTTCGTTTCTGCCATTCTTCCGCAGCAACTCCAGCAAGACCCGGGAAAGGATGCGAGCGGCGGTGGCCAGGACAAAAAGGGCGACGGCGCTAAGACCGACAACAAGCCGCGAGTAGCTAGCCTGCCGGTACAGAAACCCGATCGCCATAACAACCGCGTAGGTGAAGGCGAGCGCTTCCAGCAGTCGCCGGCTCTTCCCGCCCGGTGCGTACAATTGCTCCACGCTCCAAAGCCCTGACTCTTCCGCGGCAATTGCCCAAACGATGGTGGTCAGCAACACAATGCCCCAATAGGAGGGCAAACCCCCAGGGGCGGTCCGCAATAAGAAGAGATTGAAACCAAAGCGCACTTTGACCGCGATGAAGTAGGAACAGGCAGGTAGCAACAACGTCAAAATTCTCAGATTGAAGCGAACATAGCTAAGGCGACTACGAATCATGCAAATCAACGTCTCCTATAAGCAGAATGATAAGGGCCCTGGCATCTTGCTTGTTCGGTTTCATTCAAGAACCGTATGGAAGTGGATGTTTTGCAATCCCTGAGATGTTCCCAGTTCGTTGATTACTCACTCTAAAGTTCCAAGGGAAACAGCTCCTGTTCACGATCGCGTGCAGCCATTCTTCCACAACGGGGACGTCGCCTGCGGGCTGCTGGCGCAAACATTCCAGAGGGAAGCAGCAAACAGAGTTCATTTGGCGCAACGGAGAAGTCTGTCGCCACCTCGGCAAATTCTGTTGCTGATTGTGCGGATTAATCTAAACGGCATTGACTCCGTATGTCAATAAGAAACCAAGCTCTGGTAGCCAGAGTCACAACTCAGAGTGCTGTGTGTCACCCATCAGCCCCCTTGAGGAAGCGGGGACGGGGAGACAGCAAGAAAGGCTAACATTCGCCTTCTCAACCTCCGCTTCTCAATTCGTTAATCGTAGACCCGATAAGCGCTGAAGTGCCGTTTCAAGGCCAACGGAAGAAAACGCTGGTTTATCCCTAGGAGTAGTCCTGCAGACTTGGCAAGATTCTCCCCAACTGCCGCGTGCAATTGAGGGAGCGTTCCGCTGCCCTTGATCCGGGTGAGTTGCTTGCGCAACAGTTTACGCAAGTCCCGCAACATCGAAGAACATGTTCCCGGAGCGTCCCAAATGTCCAACCGCTTTAGCGTGTAACCGATGTCAAAGTAGCGTTTGAAAAGCTGCACCGCCGTGTATTGGTGAGAGTGAAAGACGGCCGCTTCTGGCTCGTATATGATTTTCCATCCACCATCGAGGATGCGCTTGGCGATCCCTAAATCCTCAAACGTCTTCAGGTCCTCCGGAAATGGCGTCGCCTCCCACACGCTGCGCCGAATCGCGGAATTGACACTTGAAAAGTGATAAAAACGGTATCCCAACCCATTGCGGTGAGCCGGATCCTTCACGACTTTCTGGTCGCCATAGACCGCGTCGAAAGTGTCCCGCCGCTCTGTCGTGGATCCCGGTTTCGGTAACTGCCGGCCGTATACCGCACCTACGCCAGGATCATCAAAATTGGAAATCATTGTTTTCAGCCAAACTTCGGAAGCAGGAATGGCATCCTGCGATAGAAAGATCAGGATCCTCCCCCTTGCAAGGCCGGCCGCAAAATTTCGCGTGCGCGCGTGATGGAACGTCTCAGGAGGAATCTGCTCCAATCGGACTGGAAAGCGGCGCAGTACGTCGAGCGTCCCGCGGGTCGAACCGGAGTCGATCGCAAGCACCTCGAACGGAGCGATGCCTGTCTGACCGTAAAGGGCCGGCAGTAGACGCTCAAGGTCACGCCCGCCGTTCTTGGTCAAAAGCAAAATGGACAATTCAACCATTACACCCTCGTCGAAGCCCTGTGGACACTTCGGCCCATACAGAACCGGCCCTTTTTGCTATCGCCTGAGATGCAGCTAACCCGGTGATTGCTGGCCCTAATTTTCAAGGAAAACAGCCGCTGCGTACTGAACGGATGCAGCCGCTTTTCCGCACTAAAGCGCATCGCCACCGGACTGCTGGCGCAAGCATTTCGGAGGGGAGCAGCAAACAGAGTCAGTTGGCGGAACGGAGAAGTCTGTCGCCGCCTTGGCGAATTCTGTCGCTGACTGTGCGGTAATCTAAACGGCATAGACTCCGTATGTCAATGAGAAGGCAACCTCCGGTAATCCGCATCACAACGACCCGCAACTTGTGCCACCCGCCGGCCCCTTGCACCCATTTATAGTAGTGGATGCAATATTTTAACAGAAGGGAGACCAAGACCTGAACTGCTCGCCAAATCTGGACCGTCGATCGCCGCCCACCTAATTCCTCACGAAAGAGAGTCTGACTTCGCGATCGAACCCTTTCCAGGGTTATCCCAGGAGGAAAGAAGTTTCTTCCACTTGGAAGTAAGATTGGAAGCTCGCATCATCGCACGGAACTGCGAGTTCGTCACGGTCCTTCCTCGCTGTATTTCTCTCCGCTTCCCGAATAGAAACGGCAACCGCCTGAGAACATCCACCTTCGCCCGGAAAAAGGCACCGCCAGAACCCGATTTGAAGAAATAAATGGCTGCCCCCATCTCATAGAGCAAACGCTGCGGCACTGATCGGAGGATTAAGCCCATCGGCATGTTTTTCAGGTAGACGAATTCTATGTTACGCTGCGAGTAAAAAACCTGCAGTGCAGGGCGGGTCTTGATCGTCGCCCGATATCGGTGGTAGACGACCGCTCCTGGGATATAAACACACTCGTAGCCGCGAAGTTGCGCCCGAAAACTTAAATCCACGTCTTCATAGATCATGAAGAAATCTGGGTCCAGAAATCCGATGTTTTCCAGCATGCGGCGCCGATAGGCGACAGCCCCTCCGCATGCACCAAAAACCCTTCGGGAACAAGCCCAGCCGGGCCCGTCCAGTTCATCTCTGCCCAGGTCCATGGTCGTGCCACCGATCCCCACCTCGAACCCGCAATTTTCGATCCGTTTCCGTTCGCCAAAGTACATCATTTTGGAAGCGAAACTGCCCGCCTCCGGATAGGCCACACTGCCCTTATGGATCTCTTCGAGCCAGCCCGAATGCGCTTCGGTATCGTTGTTCAACAAGACGATGAGTTCGCCCCCCGCCAACTCATATCCCGCGATATTTCCTCCTGTGAAACCCAGGTTGTCCGGCAAAGCTACGAGTCTCACTTCCGGAAACTGCGCGCGAATGTACTCCACCGAGCCATCTTGCGAGCCGTTGTCGACCAAGATCGTCTCGAAGTCTCGGAACGTCTGCCGCCTCAGGGCAGAAAGACAC
>OCZT010003040.1_pt1 | contig 17258 bp, 13 predicted proteins | sample 1539031 | NCBI WGS metagenome assembly OCZT01 (sample SAMEA3539308, study PRJEB22396) | soil metagenome | biome: tundra; feature: field; material: soil | place: USA | collected 2010-05 | depth 0.15 m | reverse complement strand
GATCTGGTACGGCGAAAGTCCGCAACCTCGGTGTCGACGACCGTCGCGGTGGGTCCACCGATCCCAGCGAGGTTGACGACGACGTCAAGTCCCCCGAGCTGATCGGCCGCTGATCGAAATGCCCTTTCGCATGCAGCCTCGTCGGCGACGTCGCCCGAAACGCCCACGACCACCGCCCCAGCTCGAAGTGACGCAAGTCGAGCGGCCGTGGCCTCGATTCGAGGGTCGACGTCGAACATGACGACGTCAGCGCCGTCACGGATCAATCGGGCGGCGACCGCTTCGCCGAGTCCCCTGTTGGCGCCGGTGACGAGCGCTCTCACAGCTGAGCGGCGATCTCAGCGCCCGTGGCGATCCAGACATCGTCGTGACTCTTCATGAAACTTATGAAGGAGTCAAGAAATGCGAGGCGGCTGGGCCGGCCAATTATCTGGGGATGCATCGCCAACATGAAGAGTCCCGACATCTTGTGGATCCCGACGAACTCTTCCTCCCAGATCGAGCGGACCTCGGAGGTCGTCGCTATCTTCTTGGCCCAATTCGCTCCGTCGAACCAGAAATGCGGAGCGTCGTCGAGGATCCACTGGACCGGAAGTTCGACAATGGCTGAGTTGTCATGGCGGTAGGGGCGGATATCGTCCATCAGGTTGGAGGAGTACTTCAATCCATGCTTCTCGAGTAACCCGAGCGTGACGGGCGTGAGTTCCCACGATGGGGATCGAGAGCCCATAATGGGCGCGCCGAAAGACTTCAGGACGTCGAGGCCCTTCACCAGCTCGGCCTCCTCCTGCTCAGGGGTCAGTAGCGTCGGTGAGGTATGGGTGTAGCCGTGGTAGGCCAACTCGTGGCCCGCAGCAACGATCTGCTCGACGCGGGCGGGGTAGCGCTCGGCAACCCGACCCGGAACGAAGAAGGTGGCACGAAGCTCCTGGTGCTCGAGCAAGGTCAGTAGCTCGGGTACGGCGACCTTCGCACCGTAGGTGCCCTGGGAGAGGACGCCGGGCTTGTCGGCGTTTCTCGGGTCTTCCCCGATCCAGACTTCCTCGGCGTCGAAATCAAAACTGAGACAGGCTGCTGAAGTGAAACGATCTGGCCACATTGTCTGGGCCCTTTCTCCTAAGTACTGCGCTCTACTTGTCTACGTTGACGGAGTTGCTGACTTTGACTCGCCAGCGTCGTGTTTATTGTCACCCGCGTCGGCCCAGCTGGAGATTCGCTGGCGCAGTGGCCCCACGAGTCCAACCAGACCCGTGGGTACAAACACCACGATGGCCAACAAGAACAGGCCGACCACGGTGAGTTCGACGCCGGGGTGATTCACCAGCAGCGTCTCGACGATGACGACGACCGTCGTGCCGACGAACGGACCCATGACGGTGCCGAGACCTCCGATGACGAGCATCGTCACGTCGAGGCTCATCGCCAAGAGACCCATCGCCGAGGGCGAGATGCTCTGATTAAAACAGAGATAGAGTGCCCCGGCGATACCGCCGATGAAACCCGAGATCGAAAACGCCAGCAACCGGTAGTGCATCGGGTTCGCGCCGCGCGCGGCGGCATAGGCGGGAGCGTCACGGATGGCGCGCAGCGTGATGCCGACCCGAGAACGGGTGATGAGCGCCACCGCGAAGGTTGTCACAATGACGATCAGCAATATCGTCCAGTAGTAGGCGTTCATGGAGGCGCTCGGCGAGAGCGACGAGAAGAGTCCCTTGACCGCCGGGAACCCAAAGGAGCCGCCCGTGAGGCCCGAGCCATCGTTCACGATCACGTACTGGACGACCTCGGCAAAGGAGAACGTCAAGAGTGACGTGTAGATGCCATAGAGCCGCAGCGTCGGAATCGCCACCACAATCGAGACCGCGGCACCGAACAAGCCGCCCGTGAATACGGCGAGGATCGGGGGCAGTGGCGTGTGGAGCATGACGATGCCTGCTCCGTACCCGCCGAGCGCGTAGACGGCCAGTTGGCCGAAGTTCCAGACGCCCGCGACACCCAGCACGAAGTTCCAACTGGTGTTGAGCATCAAGAGGATCATCGAGGTGACGATCACCGACAACACGTACTGGCTGGTCTCGACGAGCGGGAAGGCGGCGAGCAGTCCGATCAGCACTCCAGTGAGGCTCCATCGGCCATTTGTCATGACGGGAAACCAGGCGCGACGTTCGTTCATAGCCGGGCCTCCGTGGATTTGCCCAAGAGACCGTGGGGACGAATGATGAGCAACACGAAAATGAACCCGTACAGGATTGGCAGCGACCAGGTCGTACCGATAAGCACCTCGCAGGTCGCCTGGATGAGACCAATCGCGTAGGCCGCGTAGATGGTCCCGGACAGACTCCCGAGTCCGGCGAACACAACAACGATCAACGCCAGCAGCAGCGGTAGCTCGCCCGCCTGGGGGTACGCGAAGTAGACAGCGCCGAGGAAGACCCCGCCGACCCCGGCGAGCGCCGACGCGAGGCCCATGGTGAACGGGTACAACTTAGCGACCGGCACGCCCATGAGTCGCGCGGAGTCAACGTTCTGGGCGACGGCTCGGATCGCCATGCCCCAACGCGTGCGTGCGAGGAAAAGGCCGAGTCCCCCCATCAGCACCACCGAAAGGACCGTCATGGCGATGTTCTGGTACGGGAGGTTGACGCCGTGGTACACGTCGATCTGTCCCGAAATGACCGGGGTCACATTGTGCTGCTGGGGACCGAAGATCTCGAGCACCACGTTCTCAATCACCATCGCGACGGCGAAAGTGGTGATGAAGGTGACCATCTCGAAGTCGATGCTGTTCTTGCGGTTCATGAGCGGTTGGACCGAGACCAGTTCGGTGAGGGTGCCCACGAAGAACGTCACAAGGAACGCGAGGACGATCGCGAAGATTGGATTCCAATGCGCGACCACCATCGCGCCCCAGGCCACGAACATGCCCAGCATGACCATCGAGCCCTGGGACATGTCGAGGATGCGCAGCGTCCCATAGACGAGAGACATGCCAATCGCGACCAGTCCGTAGATGGAGCCCAGCACCACGGCGGTGATGAGGATACCGACGAGGTCCGTCATTGACCCGTCAGACCTCTCCGAGGTACGCGTTGATGACCGTGGTGTCGTGGGAGAGCTCGTCATAGGAGCCGCTCCTCACAATGGTGCCCATCTCGAGCACGTGCACGACGTCAGCGACACGGTCGACGTGGGTGAAGTTCTCCTCCACCAACAGGATCGTCGTCGAGGCGGCCTTCAAATCGGATATTGCCGCGTACACCGCGTCGATGGCAACCGGCGCGAGACCCAGCGACGGCTCGTCGATCATCAGAAGCTTCGATGGGCGCATCATCGCGCGGGCCAGTGCGGTGAGGCGACGCTCGCCGCCCGACAGAGTTCGGGCGCGCTGATCGGCGCGATCCTTCACGCCGGGGAAGATCTCGTAGACACGCTCCAGCGAGGCCCTTCGCTCCTTCCACGACGAGGCGATGAAGGCGCCCATGAGGACGTTGTCCTCGACGGTCATCTCGGCGAAGAGTCCGTCCCCTTGGGGAACGTGGACGATGCCCAGCTGGGCAATGAACTCCGGCGAGCGCCTCTGAATGGACTCGCCCTCGAAGACGACCTGGCCTTTGGTCGACTTGACAAGTGCGCTGATGGCGCGCAGCAGGGTGGTCTTGCCGTGGCCGTTTGGGCCGATGACGACGGCAGTCTCTCCGGCATTCACACTGAGGTCGATCCCGGTCAGGATGGTCGTCGCGCCGTATCCGGCGTACAGGGCGCGAACGTCGAGAATCGGCTCGCTCATGAGGCCGCCTTGCGGTGACGAGAGCCCAAGTAGACCTCTATAACCTGGTCGTCAGCCAGCATCGCCTCGGGCGAACCCTCGAAGATGCTGGCACCGTGGTGCATGACGTGCACCCGATCGGCGAGCGAGGTGAGGGCCCTCATGACGTGTTCGATACAGACGATGGCCATGCCCTCGCCGCGCGATCGATTAATCAGTTCGATGGTCGCCTCGATCTCATGAAGGCTGAGTCCACCAAACGGTTCATCGAGCAGCAACACCCGAGGGCCGAGCGCCAGCGCCGTACCGAGCATCAGTCGCTTGGTATCGAATACCCCAAGGGTGCCCGACGTCACCTCACTCTTCGCGCCGAGTCCCACGAATTCCAAGTAGTCGTAGGCGGCCTCCAACGTCGAGCGGATGTCGCTCGTGGCGGCGCCAGTCTTGTGTCGGAAGTTGGTCGCGAGCAGCATGTTTTCGAGCACCGTCAACGACGACGCAACCGTCGGCTGTTGGAACGTCCGCGCGACACCCCGATGGGATCGAGAGTGCACCGAGGCGCCCACAACCGACTTGCCGTCCACGAGCACGTCACCCGACGAGGCCCGGGTCTGGCCCGAGATCAAGTCGAACAGGGTCGTCTTGCCCGCACCGTTCGGACCAACAATGCCGAGGATCTCGCCACCGTTGACGGAGAAGGATACACTAACGACTGCGCCCAATCCTCCGTAATACTTCGAAACGCCCCTTACATCGAGTATCGGTTCGCCGATCACGCGCCTATCCATTTGGGCAACTGGAACGTGCCCTTGGTGTACGGATCGGGCCCGATGATGACTTGCTTGCCATTCTGAATCTGGTAGGTGAGGCGGGGCATTCCGAGCGTCGGGTCCTTGAAATAGTCCGGGTACGGGTAGATGGTTCGGTAGTCGTCAGGCCAACTGTAGGCGCCGCAAACGCCTCGATAGACCGTGTTCTTGATGTTCGTGTTCACCGACTTGAAGGCGTACGGATCGCCTGCTTGGTCCACGGCGTTCGCCCAGAGGTTCACCTGGTCGTACGTGTTTCCAGAGTTGCCGTAGCCGGGCGACGCGCTGAACTTCTTCTCGAATGCCGCGGTGAACTTGCGCCCGATAGCGTCGTCGATCAAACCGTCCATCGTCGACCACAGCACACCGTTGGCGGCACTGCCCGCGAGGTTGAGGTACGAGGGTATCGACGGGGCGTACTGCTGATACACCAGCGAAGGCGTCGGCGATTGGGAGAACTGCTTGATGAACGAAATCTCATCACTCGCCGCGTAGTCACTGAAGAAGATGATGTCCGGCGGATTGTTCCGGATGTTCACGAGCGTCGCGGTCCAGTCTGACTGGGGAACAGTGAATTGCTGGAACATCGTGACCGTCCAGCCCAACTTCGTAATCGTCGACTTGAAGCCGTGAGCGATGCTCAGGCTGTAAGGATCATTGCTCGTGATGACCGCCGCAGTCTTCTTCGCCGACGGCTTCCAGAGCTTCTTGCTGACAAGGTCCTGCACCGTGTTCGCCACGCCCGGACCGTAGTAGACCTCAGTGCCGACTGCCTCGAAGATATTGGTGATGCCGTGCTGCTTCACGAAATCGACGTTGCCGTGCCAGGTGTTGATGTGAAAGAAGGGCATGCCGGCAGACGCCAGAATCGGAAATTCAACTGAGGAATACGTGGTGAAACCGGCGAAGACGGCGGCGACGCCTTGGGAGACGAACTTGCGAAAGACGTTCTCCATGACGTCGGGCTGCTGCGCCTGCGTGTCAAGGATCGACAATTGGAGCGGACGGCCGAGCACGCCACCACGGGCGTTGATCTCGGAGATGGCCAGTTGCTGACCCCGGATCATGTCCTGCCCATCTGCAGCGTAAGAACCCGTGACCGGGCTCCCCGATCCGATGAGGATCGGCTTGCCCTTCACGGATGGTCCGCTCGAACTACTCGACCCGTTGTGACCAGCGAGGTAGCCGCCGCCGCCGCCGACGACGAGGCCGCCGGCGCCAAAACCGAGCCCACGCAGCAAATCCCTGCGCGAGAATGAAGATCCTGAACCATCCGCCATGGATTTCCCCTCATTACCGTCGGCCCAACATCCATCCACCCTCTGCGGACGCGGCCGATACGCGAGTGTATTGCGGCTCCTCTCCCTCTGCCATCGGTCAAATCACGTATTCATTCGGGATCTTCCGATCGACCCTGGGCTAAAGTTCCGGCTTACAGTCGAATCCGGCAATTGATGGTAGGGCGGGGATAGTGCAAGCGGAATCCTGGCAAGGGATGTCTAATACCACTGGCGAACTCGGGCAATCGTCGATTGCGTTCGTCGGGTCCGGACGCACCGTCGAAGCCTACGATTGCCACGAATCGGGCGCTGAACGGCTTCGCCATTGTCCGCAATTGATCGAGTACGCCGAAGCGTTCATGACCTCGGGTCGATCGTTCGTCCGTTTCTTGTGGCTGGACGCAGACGAGCAGTGGCTCCACATTTCCCTTGAGCGCTTCCAGGACTCCGATCGGGTGCGAGTAAGGATGACCCCAAACCCCTTGCCGGCCAACCTCACGTCGAGGGAGGTCGACGTACTGAGTCTGCTCGTCGGTGGTCTCAGCAACCGCGAGATTGCCGACTGTCTAGTGCTCAGTGTGCGAACGGTCTCTACCCATCTGGAGCACATTCTCACCAAACTCGGCGAGCCGAATCGCGCCGGGGCCGCCGCCGTGGCCGCCGAGCGCGGATGGCTACGCCTGCCGACCCCTGGTCGCGGGGCACCGGTGAACAACCTCACAGTGAGCCTCCTCGATGCGATGGTCGGTCCGGGTCTTGTCTCGGCGAAGACCGGGACGAGTCGACGTGGTGCACCGGCAAGACGTTCGCTGGTCATCGGTTCGATCCTCCCACTCTCCGGGCCGGCCGCGTCCGACGGTCGCGACATGCTGAACGGGTCCACTCTCGCCATCTCGGAGTTAAACTTGCGCGGCGGCGTCGCCGGACGGTGGGTCGAGCACGTGGTCGTTGACACCGACATCTTTTCGGTCGCCCACGTCGAGCGGGCCTTTCGCGAACTGGCCGACGTCGGGGTTGACGCGATCACCTCGGGTTACGTATTTGAAGAGCACGCCGCGCGCGAGGCCGCCTTGCGTCTAGGGGTACCGTACCTGCACACGATGACCTCCGAGGACCACGCCTCGATAGTGGCGGACAACCCCGTCCGATATGCGGGCATCTTCCAAATCTGCCCGACCGATGTGCACTACCCGACGAGCTTCCTCCACTTCGTGGACGATCTCCGCGCCAGCGGACGCTGGCACCAGCGCAGCAACCGGATCGCGTTCATCGACACAACGTTGCCCGGCGGCAAGATGGTGACCGAGTCCACGCTGACGACTGCGTTCCGCCTCGGCCTCGAGCTTGTGCTCGTTGAGACCGTTGAGCCCTGGGGAGTGGACTGGACCTCGATCGTTGAGCGGATCGTCCGGGCCGACCCCGCAGCGGTCATGATCACGCAGTTCCTCGCCAGCGAACTTGCCGACTTCCAGCGAGCGATCACCCGTCGCGCGCCCCACATGCTGGTTTACGCTACCTACACGCCGTCGATTCCCGAATTCCTCGAACTCGCAGGTCCGTCAGCCGAGGGCATTATCTGGACTACAGCGACGGGCACGTACAGCGACGCCATCGGCCGGAGCTTCGAGAGCCGGTTCCACCAGATGAACGGCCGCCGACCGGGTCGCTCGCAGGCTGGCCTCGGCTACGACGGGATCCACCTGCTGGCTCAGGCGTGGGCCAGAGTGACCGATCCGCAGGACTTCACCCGCGTCGCCAACGAACTCCGTCGCAGTCGGTACCGCGGGGTGAACGGCGCGTACTCCCTCGACAATCCGGCCCAGTCGGGACTGAGTTATCCGTACACGACGATCGACCCGTCGCTCGGTCAGGCACATCTCGTGTTCCAGGTGCAGGACGGCGAACATCGCATCATCAGTCCGGCCCCGTACGCCGAGGCGACCGTCCGCTGCTAGGAGACGTCCCCGAGCCGTCCATCGGCAGCATCCTGGGCTCGCTGCTTCGCGTCGCGCCGCTTCGGGTCGCCGTACCCACCGCCGCCACTCGTCTCGATCCGCACGATGGACCCCGGTTCGAGCACCATGGTCACCTTCGAAGGGATCGCCACCTGCTCGCCGTCGGGACCGCGCAGCGTGACGCGTGATGGCGCAGCGCTGGTGCCACCGGCAGCACCGCTCGGGGCAAAACGCGGATCCGTCTGTTCTGAGTACATGGTCACGCGCGCGGCCCGATCGAGAATCTGGTATTCGCGCCGGAGGCCGAGCCCCCCGTTGTACTGGCCAACGCCCTGGGAGCCGGGGATCAACTCGGTGCGCAAGACGCGTACTGAGTAGTCAGTCTCGGCCACCTCGACGGGCATCAGTCCGACATTGGCGAGGTACGTGTCAACGCCGTCAAGACCGTCACCACGACGGTTCGCACCGGTCCCGCCGCCGACCACCTCGGCCATGACGCTTTCGGCGCCGGTGCGCGGAGAGCGGCTCTCGAGGTTCATGCCAAAGAAGGCGACGGTGCTGCTCGCGACCGCATGCGCCGGCCAGAGGAGTGCCGCCGCTCGTACCAGAGTGTCCGCGACGCGCTGGCAGGTGTTGTGGCGCACCGACACCGCGGCGGGCGGGCGGGGGTTCAGCAGCGTGCCCTCGGGACAGATGATGTCGAGCACGCGCAAGACCCCGTCGTTGGTCGTCATTCCTGGGTTGGTCATTGCCCGCAGCACGTAGACAACCGCCGCGCGGGTGCTGGCCCAAGGGACGTTCATTGCACCGCCGACCTGCGCACTAGTGCCCGAGAGGTCGACGGTCAAACGTTCATCGGTCTTCGTGAGGCGGACGTGCACCCGGACTGGCTCACCGCCGATGCCGTCATCGTCGAGAAAACCCTCGGCCTCGGCCTCGCCGTCGGGCAGATCACGCAGCGCAGCGCGCGCGGCAAGTTCGACCGAGTCGAGGATCTCGTCGAAGGATTTCAGCACCATTTCGCGTCCATAACGCGAGGCGAGTTCCTCGATCCGGCGAATTCCAAGCAGGCACGCGGCGCGCTGCGCACGAAGGTCCGAGAGCGTCGATTTGGGATCGCGCACCATCGCCACGATCATCGCCACGACGTCGGGGTTCTCCTCGCCACCGACGTAGAGGCGTACGCCGGGCAACAACAGACCCTCGGCGTAGATGTCACCGAGGTCAAAGCCCTCGGTACCCGGCCGCACTCCACCCACGTCGATGTGGTGCGCCGTGGTGCCGGTCCAGCCTAAAAGACGTCCATTGACGAAGACCGGCATGATGACGTTCAGGTCGGGCGTGTGCATCGCCCCCATGTAGGGGTGGTTCGCCAGGAAGGCGTCGCCGGGCCGCACCGCGTCACCCCAGCGATGGATGAGCGACTTCACGACGAGCGACATCGCGCCGAGTTGGGCGGGAATGAAGTCCGCCTGGGCGACGAGGTCGCCGTCGGGTCGGAAGATTGCGCAACTGAAGTCGTCCATCTCGCGGATGATTGGACTGTAACTTGAATGCTTCAGAACGCCGCCCATCTCGACCGCGGCCGAGAGCAGTGAGGCCCGCACCAGCTCGAAGGTCACCTTGTCGACCGCAGCGTTGGATGCCGCCGTCATCGCTTCTCTTCGATCCACAAGCTGGCGCGCGTGTCGACACGCGCGCTCTGGCCGTCAAGTAGCAGCGTGGTGGCGTCGACCTCATGGATAATCGCGGGACCCTCGACGCGGTGACCGGCACGCAACTTCTCGCGGTCGTAGATGCATAACTGGCGCGCTCGCTTGCTGCCCGGTAGCCGGGCCTTGGTTGTGGCGATGACCGCGACGTCGGGCGCGGCGCGGCGCGCACGGGGAATCGCCGTCGTTGCGGTGCCGGGTAGTTCACCGAAGGCCGAGAGCCGCAGCGTCACTATCTCGACCTGACCGTCGGGGTCAGTGTGTCCGTAGGTGCGAAGATGCAATTCATTGAAGCGTTTGGTGATACCCGCCAGACCCTTCTCGCTGAGCGCCGCCAGCGGAACGTTGAGTTCGAAGCCTTGGCCCACAAACCGACAGTCGGCCGAGGCCACGATTCGCACGCCCCGGCGCGCGATGCCGTCACCAGCAAGCCGTTCGGTCATGCCACGGGCCGTCGTGGTCAGCCACCCCGACAACTCTGCCAGCGCGGCGGCGTGCAACATCTCGAGGACCGTGCGCGACTCATCGATGCGCAAATTGGTTGACATGAGACCCAACGCGGCAAACAGGCCCGGGTGCCGCGGCACCAGCAGGGACCGGAAGCCGAGTTCACGCAGTAAGAGACCGGAGTGAAGTGGACCGGCGCCGCCGAACGAAACCAGGGTGTAGCCCTCGGGGTCGATTCCGCGCTCGACGGAAACCCGACGTAGTGCCAAACTCATGTGGGCGACCGCTACCCGCACGATTGCGTCTGCGGTCTCCTCGGGTGACAACTCCAGTTCTTCCGCGAGTCGTGTCACTGCCTGGTGCGCGGCATCGGCATCGAGGCGGAGTCCGCTCGCCAATGAGATTTCGGTCGGCAGTGTACCGAGCACGACGTGAGCGTCGGTGACCGTCGGCAAATCGCCGCCCCGGCCGTATGCGGCGGGTCCGGGCGTCGCGCCAGCACTTCTCGGTCCTACGGCGAGGCGGCCGGCCGCGTCAACTTCGGCGATGCTGCCTCCGCCCGCGCCGATGGTCACGATGTCCACCGAGGGGCAGAGGATCGCGTGGCTTCCCACGGCCAGTGTGGAGGTGACCGGTGGTATTCCATCTTGGATGAGGCAGACGTCGAGCGACGTGCCACCCATGTCGAATGAGACCAGGTGGTCAAGGCCGTACTCTTTGCCGAGTGCCGCCGTGCCCGCGACACCGGCGGCCGGACCTGAGAGGAGCAGGCGGTGTGCTTCCTCGTTGGCCCTTGTCGCGGGCACGCAACCGCCATTTGACTGCATGATGAGCAAGTGCCCGGGTACTTTGAGGTGCTCGAGTCGTGACTGCATTCGCAGTAGGTACTCCCCGACTATCGGCCGCAGACCGGCGTTCACGACCGCGGTGGCGGTTCTCGGGTACTCGCGGAATTCTCTGGCCACGGCGGCAGAGCAGGTGACGGGCAGGTCCGGGAAGCGTGAGGCGATCGCCTTGGCAACTGCTCGTTCGTGCTGGTCGTCGAGGTAGCTGAAGAGGAATGAAATGGCGACAGCTTCGGGATTTCGCGCCGCGATGGCGTCGACTGCCCGTCCAATTTCGTCCTCGGAGAGGGGGACAAGAATATCGCCCGCACTGGAGAGGCGCTCGCGCACCTCCATCCGGTCACGACGCGGCACGAGTTCGAGCGGCCGACGCTGCTCGAGGTCGTACACCAGCGGCCGCGTGCCACTGCGATAACTCAGAACGTCACGGAAGCCCTCGGTCGTGAGAAGGGTGACACGGGCAAGACGATCGTTCAGCATGGCGTTCGTTGCAATAGTTGTCCCGTGAAAGATGAGGTCCGTGGCTTCGAGTTCAAGCCCACAGGCGATGAGTTCGGTCAGTGCGTTGGCGAAGGCAACGGCCGGATCCTGCGGCGTGGAAAGCACCTTGGCGACGAGGAAGTTGCAGTTGGGGCCGAACGCGACCGCGTCAGTGAAGGTACCTCCAATGTCGACGGCGACGAGCCAGCGTGCTTGAGTCATGCGAGTATCTTCTCACGACCTCGTCCATAGGAGCCCAACAACTGTGACACCGAGGAAGCACCACTCTATTTATCGTTGCGGTTGATTGCCATCCGCCAGATGACGTATCTTGCGGTCGGCTACTTCAAGCACGTCGTCGATTCGTTGATCCACGGTGAATGCGGTATCGGTGTTGCGGCGTGTTTCGATACTCCGATTCATTCATATCCTTCGGCTTAAACGACAATCAACGTCAGAAAACCAGTGTCGGTCCTTGTGCTGGCGAGTCGTCTGAGGATCACATCAACCGTGACGCGATCCCCCAAGCGGCAGCGAGTCGAGATGTCGCACTTCGATTTCGAATTGAACAACGATCTCCCCGATTAGCTAGACCGACGTTGCGGGTGAACGAGGTGGATGGATGGATGGATGGATGGATGGATGGATGGATGGATGGATGGATGGATGGATGGGACTCCGCAACGTAGTCACACCGGCGAAGATACGGCAGGCAGTTCTCGTCACTCAAGGCAGATTCAACATCGTGACTAGACGTGGCGCTGCAGCGCACCGGCAGCTTCTATTCGGAAGCTGCAGTTCATCCCGGAACGATGTTCGGTGCATGGCGTGGATTGGCCTCGCGAATTGTTGGGCCCGCGCAGGTCGACCGTCTACATCGTCCGAGACTGAACTGCAGCGAGATCGGATTGAGGATTGGCCGCTACTGATGTCACTGACGCGACCATTCACCAAGGTCTTTGGACGACTGGAACACTCTGGCCTCCGGTTGGTCTATGCACCTACAAATCGTGATGAATCTATCTGAAGAGGCGACACGCAAGGCCGTTCAACAACTGCGTGAGACTCGACCCGCTGATGAAGAAGACCAGGTGAAGTCGCCGGTCAGAAGCAGCACCTTCTCGACGCGCTCAAAGGTCGGAAACATTTGCGCCGCAGGATCGTATCGGCTACCGTGTCGGCGCCGACTCAGTGAGAGTCAGTACTGGGGAATTCAATATGGCACAGGCATCGCTGGTTCTGCGAGGTGGCAAAGTGGCCTCCCTTTCTGCACCGGGCGGTTTCGCGGAAGCAATCGCTATTGACGACGAGACGATCATCGCGGTCGGGACCAACGACGAGGTTAACGACCTGACCGGTCCCTCGACCCGAGTGGTGAATCTCGCGGGACGACTCGCAATCCCTGCATTCGGCGATGCCCACGTCCACGCCATCTCAGCGGGCCTCGAAAGTCTGCGCTGCAATCTATCTGGACTGCGCACTCGCCAGGCATGCCTCGATCGAATTGCTTCGTACGCCGACGCGCTGCCCGACGATACCTGGGTACTCGGGGGCGGTTGGGCCATGGAAGCGTTCCCCGGCGGTGTGCCAACCGCCTCGGACTTGGACGCGGTCTGCGGTGGACGACCGGCGTTCTTACCCAACAAGGATCACCATTCAGCTTGGGTGAATACCACTGCGCTCGAGCGTGGCGGAATCAGCGCGGCAACGCTGGATCCGTTTGCCGGACGTATAGAACGTGATGCGCGAGGAAATCCCTCAGGTGCGCTGCACGACGGCGCGATGGATCTTGTCGCGCGAATCCTGCCCGCGACCTCTCGCGAGGAGCTGGCCGATGGGCTGCGCGCCGCACTCAAACGGTTGCACGGCCACGGCATCACGCACTGGCAAGACGCGTGCGTCGGTGCAGCGGGGGAACTCGGCATCCCCGACACCTTTGACACGTACGTCACGGCTACGCGCGAAGGTTGGTTGACCGGCCGCGTGCGAGGCGCGCTGTGGTGGGATCGCTCGAAGGGCATTGAACAACTCTCGGGATTCCAGGCTCGTCGGGAGTTGGCGTCCGAGGGGGCGTTCCGTGCTACCAGCATCAAGATGATGGTCGACGGTGTGTGCGAGACCTTCACCGCGGCGATGTCCACGGCGTATCTCGGCGACCCGGGTCAACACGGAGCCCACTCCGGCCACCTCTTTATCGAGCCCGATCAGCTCACCGACGCGGTGCGCACCCTCGATGGCGAGGGGTTTCAAGTGCACTTTCACGCCATTGGCGACCGTGCAGTCACCACGACACTCGACGCAATCGAAGGCGTGGGCGAACGGCGCTGGGGCCATAACCGCCATCACATCGCTCACCTGCAGTTCATTGCCCCCCGCGACCTCGACCGATTCAGCAAAATTCGGGCGATAGCGAACTTTCAACCGCTATGGGCGTGTAATGACCCGCAAATGGAGGATCTGACGCTCCCCTTTGTGGGTGACGAGCGCAGTGGTTGGCAATACTCCATCCAGTCGCTCTTGGATCGCAACGCTCGCGTCGCCTTCGGGTCGGATTGGCCGGTGTCGAGTCCCGACCCTCTCCAGGAGATCCACGTGGCGGTGAACCGAACGCTGTCGACCAAGCTCGGGAATCCGGGCACCGACGAAACCACCAAGCCGTTTCGCGCTGACGAAGGTGTCTCGATTAAGGACGCAGTCGCCGCGTTCACCACGGGGGTGGCCTACGTCAACGGTGACGAGAATATCTTGGGCGTCCTCGACGTTGGTCGCCGAGCCGACGTGGCCGTGCTCAGTCACGACATCTTTTCGATCCCTGCGACCGAAATCGGCTACACCACAGTTGATCTGACCGTCGCTGGAGGCGCCGTTGTCCACGGCGATGAGTAACTAGTGTCAATACGGAACAGTCGTCACGGAGTAGGTCAGTCGGAACGGCGTGCAATGCATTCATCACAATTGACCGCAAACGACGAGCAAGACTGTGGACCTGATCGCTCACGCTGGTGCTCTCGACGCATCATTTGGCCACCGACCACGATTGCGCCAAGGTTCTGCTTCGTTCTGACAGTTCCAGCCATCGTGGCGATCACTGGTCACTGGATCAGCTACGAAGCGCGAGCCGTGGACCGGTGACCGCAAGAAGGATGAACAATCCTGAGTGCTCCGTATGAGGCTGACGCCCGCCGAGCGTGACAGGTTGCTGGTGTTCACGGCCGCCGAACTCGCAAGAGCGCGTCGCTCCCGAGGACTCCGACTCAACGTCCCAGAGGCCATCGCACTCATCGCGGACACTGTCGCTGAAGCCGCCCGCGATGGACTTCGACTAAACGAGGCCATTGAGCAAGGCCGAAATCTTCTCACCCCCGACGACGTGTTAGGCGGTGTTGTCGAGATTGTCACTGAAGTGCACATTGAAGCAACCTTTGATGATGGCACTCGGCTAATAGTTGTCGATGACCCATTTCGAGTGCTCGATGGTGCCGTATTGTACGAGCCATCGAACGAAGCGCCGGGCGCGATCAATGAAGCGCCGGTGACGCTCGAGCGGCGTATCGATGCGGTCATTGACGTGATGAACGAGAGCGACGTGCCGATAAGCGCCACCAGTCATTTTCACTTCTTTGAAGTCAATCCTCGGTTGCGATTCGATCGCGCGTCGGCCTACGGTCGTCACTTAGCCATCGACGCAGGAACAACAGTGCGATTCGACCCGGGCGTCTCGGTACGCGTTGAACTGACCGACATTCGTGGAGCGCGAGTAGTGATTGGCTTCGCTGGACTTGTCGACGGCCCGCTGGATGCACCAGGTGCGAGGGATGCGGCGCTGGAAAAGGCGCATCGCTGCGGATACCTGGACGTCGAGAAGTGAACCCAACTCGCGCGAGCGTGTATGGCCCCACCACGGGTGACTTGATTCATCTTGGCGATACACGGCTGCACCTGCGCGTTGAGTCTGACGCCGAGGTTCGCGGTGACGAGTTCGTGGTGGGCTTCGCGAAGACCGCCCGTGACGGCATGCACTTGAAGGCGGCGTCGGTGACTGAGACCTGTGACCTGGTCCTCACGAACGTCATAATGCTCGACGCGGTGCAGGGCTGTCACAAAGTGAGCATCGGCATACGAAGCGGTCGCATCGCCGGAATTGGTCGAGCGGGAAACCCCGACACCATGGACCACGTCACGGTGGTGGTGGGAACTGGCACCACGATCATCGCCGGAGATGGCCTCATTGTGACCGCAGGGGCAATCGACACTCACGTGCATTTGATGTCGCCGCGGATCATGGAGGCGTCATTGGCCTCCGGAGTCACCACGATCATTGGACAGGAGTTCGGACCGGTCTGGGGGGTAGGGGTCAACTCGCCGTGGGCCCTTTCGCACGCCTTCTCGGCATTTGATGCTTGGCCGGTCAACATCGGATTTCTTGCGCGCGGGTCATCATCGAATCCTGCGCCGCTTCTCGAAGCCCTCGAGGAAGGTGGGGCCTGCGGGTTCAAGGTGCACGAGGACCTCGGCGCCCATCCACGCTCCATCGATACGGCGCTGCGCGTGGCGGATGACCACGACGTCCAGGTCGCCCTGCACTCCGATGGTTTGAACGAAGGCATGAGCGTGGCTGACACGATTGCCGTGCTCGAGGGTCGCACCATTCACGCCTTTCATATCGAAGGCTGCGGCGGCGGTCACGCGCCTGACGTCATGCGCTTGGCGGGCCGAGCCAACGTCATTGGCTCTTCCACCAACCCCACCCTACCGTTTGGCCGCGATGCGGTCGCTGAACATTTTGACATGATCTGTGCAACGCATGGTCTGCACAAAAGTGCGGCGTCTGACGCTCGGATTGCCAGGGATCGCGTGCGGGCCACGACAATGGGGGCGGAAGACGTGTTGCACGACCTGGGAATGATCTCGATTACGTCTTCGGATGCACAAGGCATGGGACGTGCGGGCGAGACGTTTCGCCGGACGTTCGCAATGGCGTCGAAGATGAAGACCGACCGCGGTCTACTTGACAAGGATGACTCAGACGATAACGAGCGGATTCTGCGCTATCTAGCGAAATTGACAATTAATCCCGCAATTGCTCACGGAATGAGCCTCGAGATCGGGTCGATAGAAGTTGGCAAGTTGGCCGACCTCGTGCTGTGGGATCCGAAGTTCTTTGGTGCCAAGCCAACACTCGTTCTCAAAGCTGGCTTTCCCGCCTGGGGCGTGACCGGCGATCCCAACGCCGCAATCGAGTCCTCAGAACCACTGGTTTTCGGACCTCAGTTTGGCGGTATGGGTGCCACAGCCGCAGAGTTGTCGGTGGCTTTTGTGGCCCACGCGTCACTCGGTGGCGGCGTCGATCGGATGCCGACTTCGCGACGAAGAGTCGCGGTGAAAGGAACCCGAGGAATCGGACCAAAGTCCATGGTTCGGAACACCATGCTCGGCGAAGTCGAGGTCGATCCTCATACTGGAGCGGTCTTTCTAGACGGCGGACCCATTTCGTCAGAACCAGCGGACTCGATTCGTCTCTCACGCCTCTACTTCTTCTAAGAATCCATCTTCGTCGTCGGCTTTAGCCGACGACGAAGATGTGTCAAGGAAACTGGCACACGAACTGAGCTCGGTCGAGGTTGACAGAATCGAAATTCATAGCTTCTTTACCTCGATGAGATGACATGACCTCTCCCAAGTTGCTGGGGTTCTTGCCTAACCTTGGAGTTGCGCAAGCTGTTGAGTTCTATGACGTTCGTGAGGAGCCACTCTTCTCGGGACCTGCGGGGATCCGCTCGCTGTAACATTTCATTTGGAAACTGACGAGCACGTCAACGCCACGAGTGTCAGCGTTTCCGTCAGCAAATATTCTGAACTGCTGTGATCCGCAGTGAACGCTGGTGAACCAAAAGCCTTGCAAATTGGGACTTCATGAACTCCTGCGAATGCATCTGAACCCAACGGAATGGCATGGCATGCAAG
>OCZT010003039.1_pt1 | contig 17258 bp, 21 predicted proteins | sample 1539031 | NCBI WGS metagenome assembly OCZT01 (sample SAMEA3539308, study PRJEB22396) | soil metagenome | biome: tundra; feature: field; material: soil | place: USA | collected 2010-05 | depth 0.15 m | reverse complement strand
GCGCTCCGCCGAGATCCGGCGAGACGATGACCGTGTCATCGGTTCCGAGCGATCGAAGCGCTGTGCACAGTGGGGGCGCCGCGGAGTGGTCGTCGATTGGAATGTGAAAGAACCCCTCGATCTGCGGCGTATGGGCGTCGACGGTGACCACGCGCCCAATCCCCACCGCCTGCATCATGTCCGCGACCGCGCGCGCAGTGACCGGCGCGCGAGCACCGTTCCTCCTGTCGGAGCGCGCGTACCCGAAATACGGGACCAGCGCGGTGATCCGCCGCGCGTCGGCGCGCCGGCACGCGTCCGCGAAGGTCAGCAGCTCCATCAGGTGTTCGTTCACCGGCGGCGATGTGGGCTGCACCACGAAGACATCGCGACCTCGAACCGACGTATCGATCCGTACGGATACTTCGCCGTCGGGAAACCGGTCGATCGTGCAATCGCCGAGTTCCACGCCCAGCTCGTGCGCGATGTCGACTGCGAGCGCACGGTTCGCCGAGCCCGCGAATACCAGCGATGCAGCGAGAGTGGCGGTCACCGATCCTCCGTGATGCGGCGCGTCAGATCCTATCACCCGGCAAACTGCCTGCCAAGCCGCGCAAGTCCCGGCGTCGACAGCCCCTCGAGCAACTCTTCAACCGCCATCGGCTCGGTCGGTCCGAGCCTTCGCGCAATGTCGGCCTGCGCGATGATCCCGAGAACGCGTCCCTCCAAGCCGATCACCGGCATGCGACGCACCTGCGCAGCCTCCATCCGACGCAAGACAACGTGGACATCGTCCGCAGGGTTCGCGGTATGCAACGGCGCAGCGGTCATGTGATCGCACACCTTGCATGTGGATCCGTGACCCTGGGCTACGCATCGGACGACGATGTCGCGATCCGTAATGACACCACGCAGGTGCAGCGTGGACCGCGCATCGACGACCGGCAGACACCCTACTCCGCGCTCACGCATCAGTTCCGCCGCGTAGCCGACACTGTCGGCGAGCGTCACCGTGATTGGTGAGAATGACATCAGATCCTGGGCTTTCATCGAATTCCCCCGCGCTCGTGCGGAACCGCAAGACGCCGCTATCACGGCTCGGTCCTGCAATCTCCGTTTCCATCATAGGACCGGCTGCGGCGAAATGCTGTGAGGAATCGCCTGATCGCGCGTAGGCTAACGTCCGAGTGGCTCGGCAGCGCGTTCGGGAGGCCGATGCCGCTTCACGATCCACGCGTACAGCGCCGCATTGCATAACAGCGCGAGCGTGCCGAGCGCGATCTCGGCTGCGCGAGTAAGTCCGGCAGGGTAGATCGCCGCGGCCAGGTAGTGCGCTATGAAGCCGCTGCCGTATCCCGGTTCCTCAGCTTTGGCGCGCAGGGCATTCTCGAGCGGGGTGAGGGGACAGACGCGCCCGGCATACTCAACGAAGATCCCCCATGCGGCCGCCGGCAGATGGAGCCAGACCACGCGGGGCCAGCGCAGCACGAGCAGCGCTCCGAGCAACACGAACGCCAGGAACGCGAAGTGGAAGAGGAGGACGAGGACGGCTAACCAGCGATACAGCACGATGCGGTACGGTGCAGCACGATGCAGCAGAGCGGATCAGGGCTTCTTCGTGGTTGCCGGCACCGCGACCTTGGACCGCGCGACGACATTGACCCACTGGTACATGCCCTTCTCGACGTGAGATCTGCCGTCCTTCGCCGGGATCATGCACGCGTAGACGTAGTGGCCCGGAACGAGACGGAGCGTTACGAACGCTTCATTGTTGGGCTGGATGGTCGGCGTCATGCCGACGGTCACGGCCCAGGCTGGCGGCGCGCCGGTGGCGCGCATCGCGTCGAAAAACTGTTTGATGCTATGCCCGGTTTCGATTTCGATGACGGAGAGCTGGTGGGCGTCGCTGCCCTGGTTCATCAGGTGAAATGTGGCGATCCCCTCCCTGAGAGAGGTCGGCCCATCGAACTGGTAATCCTTCGCCACAATGCGTGCATACTGGATGCGCTCGCCCGACGACGTGACTTGGGCGTGCGCGGCTGACGTGAACGGCGCAAGCGCCCCCGCGAGCGCCGCGCACCAGAGGAACGCGCGTCGTGCCGTTGCCATGCTACACCTCCAGACAAGAGAGCGAGACAGTTACGCGAACCGAGGGGGAATCTAGCGGTCGCCGAGACCTCCGTGCCTGATCAGGGCCTTGAGCAGTCCACCTTGTTCTGCGGCGACCTCAAGGGAGAACTTACCGCGTCGAGGCCATGTGCACCTCCGAGGCAAGTTGGAAAACTCCCACCGACTTCTTTACCGCGCGACAACCATCACCTGGAATGATCCCGGCAGCTTGCCGTCATTCTCGTTCACCACCATCACGCGAGTCTGGCGGCCGATGAAGATGCGGTGGTTGGCCGGATCGGGCACGACGTAGTCCCAGCCGCCGTCACCGCCGACGGCGAACGTGTTGACGATACGGTACTGCGCCCGGAGGAGCGCGGGGAACGAAGCGATCGCGAGGAGGACGGCGAGGCGGCGCATGGTGGCTCCGGTAAGCAGTGATCGAATGCTATGGTGAATGGGCTGGTGCTGATAGAGCGGCGCGCCAGGCGGAGCGGGCACCGTCCAGCACCACGAGTCCGATCTCGGTGAGACGCCGCACTGCGTCGAACGGCCTACATTTCTGGGACAACATCAGGAGCCCGAATGGCCGAACTAGTCGACAAGCGCGCGTTCCTCGCCGGCCGCGTCTGTCCCACGCAGGGCTGGTACGTTCAGCACACTCCCGGCGAGGTTCCCGGCCCGGGACTGCAATGGCGGTTCTATGCGGGCATGGAGGTCGGCCGGCTCGCGCGGGTGTGGCTCGGAGAAGGGAAGTACCTGCAGCGAGCTCCGCTCGATGCCGCGCTCGAGGCTACGGGCGCAGCGCTGAAGGACGCTGAATCGAACCTGCTGTTCGAGGCTTCGTTCACCTGGGGCGGGCTGGTCGCGCGCGCCGATGCGCTGCGCCGCTCGGACGACGGCTGGACGCTCGTCGAAGTGAAGTCCGGAAAATCCAAGGAAGACGGTCAGGTGAGCGATGAATTCCTCGACGACATCGCCTACACCGCGTGTGTGGCGATGAATGCTGGCTTGCCGGTGAAACGTGCGAGCCTCGTGCTCCTGAACCGGGAGTATCGTCGCGACGGCGGAGCGGAGTTGCTCACCGAGATCGACGTGACCGAAGAAGTGCTGGCGCGAGCGAGCGCGTTCAGCGTCGATGCACAGGCCATCGCGACGGCGGTCGCGGGTGACGCGCGACCGGTGCCGAGCCTGAAGTTCGCGTGCAAGGCGTGCGACTACTTCGAATCGGACTGTGTAGGCAAGGACGTTCCGGACCCGCTCTTCATCATTCCCCGTTTGAACGCGAAACGGTTCGAGGAGTTGCGTCAGTACGAGCGAATCAGCCGCCTTCCGCCGACGGCCGCGCTCACCGGCAACCAGCAGCGCATCGTCGACGTGATCCTCTCTGGTGAACCTCGGGCGGAAGCCGCGGGGCTCGCCATTCTCGAGGATGTGATCTGGCCGGTGCATTACCTCGACTTCGAGGCGGTGTCGCCGCACCTGCCGTGGTTCGATGAGAGCCCGCCGTACGACACGCTGCCGTTCCAGTACTCACTGCACATTCGCAACGCGCCGGGGGCGTCGCCGGAACACCGCTTCTACCTCGCGGACGCCGAGGGCGACTGGCGACGCGACCTCACGGAGCGCATGCTCGCCGATCTTGGAGCGGCGGGATCCATCATGGTCTACTCGTCGTATGAGAAGGCCCGCTTGAAGGAGATGGCCGATCTCTTTCCCGACCTGCGCGCAGCGCTGGAACGCGTCATCGCGCGGCTATGGGATCTCGAGAAGGTGTTCAAGGACGGCTACACGCATCCCGGATTCGCGGGCAGGACATCAATAAAGAAGGTCCTGCCGGTGATGGTGCCGGAGCTGAGCTACGAGCGGCTGCCCGTCAACAACGGCTCAGACGCCGCCGGCGTGTTCGGCTTGATGCGGGTGGGCGAGTATGTCGCCGACACGCACGCCGTGCACAGGGAACGGCTGCTCGAGTACTGCAAGCTCGACACGACGGCGATGGTGCGGCTGCACGAGGCTGTGCTGCGCATCAGCGGGGGGACGGCGTAGCCAAAAGGTACGCATGTATCCTGCACGCGGGCCGCTCTCCTTTCTGCCCGCGCCGCTGTAAATTGCGCCATGACCCCATCACCGCTCCGCCTCGTCCGCGACCGGATCACGCGCGCCGAGCTCGCACTGCTCGCCAGAGCGGGCTTCGGCGACATGGTCAAGGCCGTGGTGGACGTGGCGCGGCGCACCATGGCAGTGGGCGGCGAACTGCATTCCGATGAAGAGGCGATGCTGCTTGACGACGGGTCCACGCAGGCTGACCTCTGGGGAATCAACCTGTACCCCGACGCGCATGGGGAGGGTTTCGTCGAATTCGATTCGATGATCAATGTGCGACCGTCGCAGGGAAATCCGTCTCGCTCGGTTGTGGACGCCTCCACACGGGCGCGCATTCTCACCGCCGTCACACAGTTGGTTTCCGAATGACGGCCCCGGCGATCCACTCGGATCTCGCGGCCGGCCGATGGCACACGATGCCGCTCGTTACGCAACTCGCCAATGTCGGCAGCGAAGTCGACAGGGCCATCCGCGGTCGCGAGCAGGGAAACGCTCAGCGCTGGGCGAACGCGTTCGCCCGCGCCCTGGAGCTGTTCGATCTGACGGCGACGGACACGCGATGGCGTGGCCACCGTCGCCGTGAGATTCTGAGAGCGCGCGAGCTGTTCTGCGGGCTCTTCCATTCCGCATCCCCAGTGGCCGGCGACGTGGAGTTCCTGCAGAAATACTTTCTCGAGTTCGCGGTGGCGGCGAGGCGATAACCGCGCCTCTCAGTTCATTTCTTCCGGCGCGACCTCGCAATCATCACACCGGCTGCGCCCAGCACCGCGGCACCCGCGAGCACGGCCGCGACGTTGTTCCGCGTCCGCTTCTTGGCGGCAGCAGGACTCGTTTCCTTCCAGCTCTTTTCGGCCTCGAGCGCCCCGGCGGCCATCGCCGCGGTCGCACCGGCCTTGGCACCGGCAACCGCCGCGGCCTTCGCGACGCTTCCGACCCGCACGGCGGCATCGCGACCGCGGGTCATCACCTCTTTCGCCGACTTCTTGATCGTGCCCATGATGGCTCCTTGAATTGAATCAACGCTTCGCACGTTCTGCTTCGATTTCCTCTTCAGCTTCTTCTTCGCATGCCCGGCGCGATCGATGTCCGTCCGCGCCGGCGCATGCTCGGCCAGCATCTTCTTCGCCATTACACCACCTTCCTGCCGTTGATGAGATGCCAGATCAGCGAAATCACGGCAATCACGAGCAGGATGTGGATCAACCCGCCTCCGACTGGAACGATGAACGCTCCCAGCGCCCAAAGTAACAGGAGTACGACAGCGATCGTGAGAAACATGGTTCCTCCTTAGGTGTTGGCATCCTCCGCACGATACGCGCTCATCTCAGCCCGCGATATCGCACGAACGGGCGATATGGGAGGGGCGCTTGCCCCGTGACGGGACCGGCATCTTGCGCGACCGTCCTTCAAGTCCCACTCTGGTCTGGCCCCATCGATCCGCTCTGACTTGATTCCGTTCAACCGGAACCGCGAGGGCTCTCCCGATGGCCGTATCTCCGAACGACTTCTTCACGCCCGCCGGCATCGCCAGCCTGGCCGTGGCGACCGCCGCCGTGAATGCTTCCGCGATCGCGCTATACTCGATCGCGAAAGTTCCCCAGAAGCGAACCGCATTCGTTTCGGCGCTCGTCATCGCGTTCGTCGTCGTCGGCATGAAGACGGCGCCGCAGTGGTACGACTGGCCGCTGGCGTTCTTCAACGCATGCCTGCTCTATTGCAGCGCCCTCGGCTTGAACGAGACCGCCGCCCGTGCCGGGAGCCGCGGTCAGGGCTTCACCGCCGGCAACGGGCCGTTCACGTCATGGTTCCGCTGATCAGAACGGCGAGTACGCCGGCGGCGTGACCCCGTTCAGCCGCAGATAGGGCACCGTCTGCCCCAGCGTCCAGGGGAAGTGGTCGAGCAACTCCATCAACGCCCGGCCGCGCGTCACCTTGGCGCCGAACTGCACGATGTTCTCCTGCATCGCGGCGTCGCTCACACCCTTGAGCATCCCGAGAGTGTGGTCCATTGCCGCCGCGGCGTACGTCCTGAGCGCCGCCTTGTTGTGCAGGTACACCGCTGAGTCGCCCATCGGAGGGACTTTCATCGACCCGGTGATCGCCAGGTGCGCGATCAGCGCATCGCCGCCCGCGGCATGCTCGATCTGCTCGGCGAACGTCCGGACACCCTTGGTGGGCCGGAAGCCGAGCATCGAGTCGGGCGCCGCGTCGATGTAACGCAGCACCGCGCCCTTGTGATTCTCCACCACGGCAATCAGCGCCGCCTGCGAAATGAGTTGTTGCTGGGCTCTGAGCGGCACTGCCGCGACGATCGGGAAAAGAGCCAGGGCGCTGATAAGCCGGAACGGGCGCATGGGGACCTCACTGTAGGGGGACGCGACGCGCGGGTGGCCGGGCAAGCAGCGTCGCCTGCCCCGGGACTTCTACTTTGCCTTCTTTGGGGCGCGTTTGCCGGTGAACTTGCCCTTCACCACGTCGCCGCTCACGTAGTTCGCCTCGAATGTGCCGCTCGACATATCGCCGTTGTAGTGCGAGGTGGTACGGGTCGTGACCTGCTGGCCTTTGCGCAGGAGGCTCTCGTATGGGCCGACCTCGACCGTGACGCTGTCGCCGCCAGCGGCGACGATGCGCGCCTTCAACAGCGGGCGGTTCGGGAACTGTATCGTCCATCCCTTGGTGCTCGACGTCGCCGTCGTGACGCTGGTGGTGACGACGCTGTCCTTGGGCCCGATCATCGCGTTGCCTTCCCACTTTCCGGCGACGCCGGCGGGAATCTTCATGGTGGGAGTCTTGGCCGCGGGAACTTGCGCTCCCGATGTTGCGGAGACGACGACCAGTACGAACGCCAGACGCGAAGCTGAACGGATCATGACGAGTACCTCCCGAGACCGAGGGACTGTGCAACGCGGCGAAACGAAGACGCAAAGCTGCGCATTCCCGCGCGGAAGGGCAAGCGCCGTGCCAACGGGGAGCTTGCCCTGCCGCGGGACCAAACCGCGCCGGCTCAGAGTTTCCAAGTGGTAGTGCGGATCATCGACGACGGCCCCGGCATTCCGCCGGAGATCCAGGGGCGCATGGAGTTCCGCGTGCGCGTCCCGATGGAGCGTTGAGTGCGGCCTTCGTCTTGCGGTGCGTGCCGACGGAGCGTCGAGTGCGACCTACGGAGCGGGTTTCTCCGCCGGCGCGCGCTTGGCCGAGAACGGTTCCTCTCCGTTGCCGCCGAGGTCCACGGTGCCCGTCATCGTGTCGCCGCTCACGGTGGCGTGCACCGAGAGTGTGAACGGATTGCCGTTGTAGTCGATGGTGTAGGAGAAGTCCACGACATTGCCCTTGACGGTGCCGCTCAGGGGAACGTCGCCCCTGACGCGCTTCACGGTGCCGCTGAGCGTGTCGCCGCGCACCTTGAGGTCGAGCTGGAATGTGCTGGTACCGCCGGGCGTTTCCATCGAGGCGTTCCATAGACCGGCGACGGTATCCGATGCGAGTGCGATCGTCGCGCGCGAGGTCTCTGCGCCGGCGACGGACGGGACGTACGGACTGGAGGCTGGTGCCCACTGCGCGAGCGCGGCGGAGGAGCAGAAGGCGGCCGCGAGGGCCGCGTCGAGAAATCTGGAGTTGGTCATGCTGAAATACTCAACGGCGGCCGTGAGTGCCGCAAGGAATGCGGTGCGGTTCCGTGAGCAGTGGGCCGCGGCGCAATGCGGTGCGGTTTCGTGCGCCGTTGGCCGCCGCGGTTGCTCGTTCAGCGAGACACGAAGCTGTACGTCCCCGACTCAACCTCGAACACCGCCGCATCTCCTTCCATTCGCACGAAGCGCACGCCGGTCGACCGGCTCGCGGGCACGCCATTTTCGGTGACGCGCTCGACGCTCTTCGCCGGCACGTACACGGTCGCCGTCGCGTTCGCCGGAATCGTCACGTCCTCCGTGAACGTCGCACCGTCCGTGCGCCAGCTCGACTCGATCTTTCCTCGAATCGAATTGTACGACCCTTTTGCCCACGTCAGCCCGCCGCCGGGAATCGGGTGCAGCACGAAGTGCTCGTATCCCGGGTGATCGTCGTCGTTGTTGATGCCGAGTATCACGCGATACATCCACTCGGCCACCGCGCCGATGGCGTAATGATTGAACGAGTTCATTCCCTTGTCCTGGAACCCGCGCCCTTTCACGTAACCGTCCCAGCGCTCCCAGATGGTGGTCGCGCCATTCTCGATTGAATAGCCCCAGCTCGGGAAGGTGATGGTGTTGACCAGCTTGTACGCCACGTCCGACCGTCCGGCGCGCGAGAGCTCCAGCATCATTCGGTACGTGGAGTGGAAGCCCGTGGACATGTGGCCGTGATACGCGTCGATTCCCTCGATCATGTGCGCGACCGCCGCCGCACGTTTGCTCTCGGGCAGGAGATCGAAGTGTAGCGCCAGCGCGTAACCCGCTTGCGTATTCCTCTCGAGATGGCCGTCCGCCGTCACGTACGCCGCGTTGAAGGCCGTCTTGATGTCGCTGAAGAGTGCGCCGTATTGCGCTGCCTCCGCGTCGTTGCCGAGGACCTTCGCTATGTGTGCGACGAGATCGGTGGCATAAGCGAACATCATCGTCGCGAAGACCGGCTTCGGCACCTCGCCACCCGTGCGCGGAAGCGTCGAATCGTTCATGGCGTCCGCGTTCAGCCAATCGCCGTAGTCGTTTCCGCGCTTGTTCTTCCAGAGCAGGTCAGGGTTGTTGACGCGAATGAACCCGATCCACCGCTTGGCGGCCGCGTAGTTCTCGCGCAGTTGGCGCATGTCGCCGTACTGCTGCCAGAGACGCCACGGCATTACGACGCCCGCGTCTCCCCATCCCGGCACACCCATGAAGTCGCCGCGTCGCATTTCGTCCAGCCGCTGGCGGAAGGGCTGCGGCGAAAAGTCGGCGTAGCGTCCGTCCGGTGTTTGCGCGTCGCGCACGTCCCTCATCCATTTCGTGAAGAACGCCCCCATGTCGGCGTTGAAGATGCTCGTGCCGCTGAAGACCTGGATGTCGCCCATCCATCCGAGCCGCTCGTCGCGCTGCGGGCAGTCGGTCGGAATTCCCAGCATGTTGTCGCGCTGTGTCCAGCGCACGTTCTGCCACAACTTCGTGATCAGCGGCGATGACGTCTCGAACGTGCTCGCCTCGGAGAGCGCCGAGTTGACCTGGCGTCCGACGACGTCTGTTAGTCCAGGCTTCGTTGTAAGGCCGGTGATCTGCACGTAACGAAAGCCGTGATAGGTGAAGTGCGGCTCGAACGTCTCCGGGTCCGCCGCCGATCCGCGCAGCGTATAGCGGTCCGTCTGTTGTGCGCCGCGGAGATTGTCCGTGTACACCGTGCCGTCGTCGCTGAGCATTTCGGCGTGCGAGATCGTGACGGTCGTGCCCGCCGCGCCACGGACCGTGATCCGCGCCCAGCCCACCATGTTCTGCCCGAGGTCGAAGACGTAGACGCCGGGTTTTGGCTCGGCCACAGAAATCGGCGTGATGTCCTGCGTGACGCGAATCGGCTCGTTGGGCTGCGCGACGAGCTCGGTGCCGGCGTTCGACGCGACGTCGGCCGCGGACCAGCGCGAGTCGTCGAACCCCGCCTTGTCCCATCCCGGCAGCTCGTCGCGAGCGTCGTAGCTCTCACCGTTCAGGATGTCGGACGAACGGATCGGCCCCTCGCGCGTGGAGCGCCACGAGCCGTCCGTGACGATGCGGCTGTTTGCGCCCGTTTGCGAGGTGATCTCGAGCTGGGCGAGGAAACGCGGATGATCGCCGTAGATGTTGCGCGGCTTGTTAATGAGCGCCTGTGCCAGCCCGACTCCTCCCGCGTACCATCCGTCGCCCAGGAGCGCAGCGATGACGTTCTCGCCCGGCTGAAGCAGCGAAGTCACGTCGTACGCCTGGTACTGCGTGCGCGTGCGGTAGTCGGTGAATTCCGGCGCGAGCACGTGGTCGCCGACGCGGCGGCCGTTGACGTGAAGCTCGTACACGCCGAGCGCAGTGGCGTAGACGACGGCTCGCGCAGGTCTTGACGCGAGCGTGAACTCGTGGCGGAGCGTCGTCGCCGCGACGTCGTCGACGGAGGGACGCGGATCGCCGATCCACCGCGCGGACCAGTCGGCCTCTTCGAGAAGTCCCATCGACCAGGTGGCCGGCTTGCTCCATTCGGATGGAGCGTTGCGTTGGTCCCAGACGCGGACTTTCCAGAAGAGTTGTTGGCGACTGGTGAGCGGGTTGCCGCGGTATTCGATCTGGTTCTGCTGGTTGCTCGTGATCTTCCCTGAGTCCCAGAGGTCGCCTCTATCCGCCGCGAGGTTGGCCGCGGTGCTCGCGACCTCGATTTGATAGGCGCTCTGGCTGACGCCGCGCGTGGTCCCGGCATCGATGATCCAGCTCAGGCGGGGGATGCGGGTGTCGATCGCGAGCGGATCGACGAGGTATTCGGTGCGGAGCGTGATTGGGCGGAGTGAACTCGCCAGTCGTGCCCCGTGATCGCCCGGCGCGGGAGACAAGATGGTCACACCCAGCAGGGCGGCGTGCAGCGCTCGAATGCGCACTACTCCTTCTCCTTCATCTCGCGAATTCCGAAGACCACCCAGGAAAGGAAGATGAGGGTGAGCGTGCTCGCGATCGCGAAGACGCCGTCGCACAACGTCTCGAGCCGGGCGTTGGGGTTTTCGTGGGTCATCGTAGGGTGCGGTTCTCAGTCGATGGCGAGGAAGGACCTACAGTAGCGCTCGCCGGCGCGCGGGGCCAGCGAGCGGTGCGATGACGTCAGATGCAGTCTTGTCTCGCTATGCCGCTGAGCGCCCCGATCCGCGTTTGCGGGTCCGAGGCGAAGCGGCTAGCAACGCGTCCGGATGCGTGGCGGCGATCCGGAGCAATACCTTCGCCGGACCGTCGGGCTTCCGGCGTTGCTGTTCCCAGTTCTGGAGCGTGTCGATACTGATGCCGAGGAGCGAGGCGAACTTCGACTGACTGAGCTTGAATCGGGCCCGGAGCGCCGAGACGTTCGGGGTGCTCGCGTTCACCAGGTCCTCTGTGCGCGTCACGCGCCACGGCTTCTGACTCCCCGACATGACGGTCTGCATTTCCTTGACGCTCTCGGCGAGCTCGTGGAACAGCTCCTTTCGCATGATCACTCCATCGCTAGTCGTCCACCATCAGTTGGCGCAGGACGCGAAGCTCCGCCCGCGACAGGTCGCTCCGCGTGCTCTTGGGGTAGAGGTACAGCAGAAAGATCTGGCTGGCCGCTGACTTCCAGTAGTAGATGATTCGGGCGCCACCGCGCTTGCCGCGTCCCGGCAACCGCCAGCGCAGCTTTCTGAGCCCCCGGGATCCGGGAATGAGATCGCCGGAGCCGGGTCGAAGCATCAGGTGCAATTGCAATGCGCGGTATTCTTCGTCCGAAATCGTCGCCCGTACCTGTCTGGTGAAGAGCGACGTTTCTATCAGTTCTACTGGGGAATATACGCCAGAGGCGTATCTACGTCAATGGCGTATTCCGGGCGGGATCGTTGCGAGTGGAGGGGCATCCCGGCGAAGTTAGGCCGAGGTTCGTCCCAACTATCATCAACCGACTGCCCCACCAACCATTTTCGCGCAGCAACGACGAGACGGGACACGTCGCGTCGAGACGCTGCAACCGGCGCTGTCGACTCCCAGCGGTCACCTGACGGCGGTCAGACAACAGGCCTCATTCCCGGCCGCGTGGCGAACACATTTCACATGTAGCGGCCGAGCGCCATCGCCACGATCGTGATCGAGATGAAGAGCGCGTTGACCTTCGAAGCCGTCGCCGCCCGTGCGCGAACGGCATTGAGCTGCGCCATGAGCGCGGGGCGCTCCGCCTCCGGCGCCGCAGCGATCTGCTGGCCGAGCGCCAGCATGCGTCCGATCGCCGGGTGGTTCACTGCCATGAACACGACGAACGTCGCGAGCGCGAACGTCGCGCCGATGGAATAGGTCTGGCCCAGCGTCGACGAAAAGTACGCCGCCGAGATTCCTTTCGACGCCAACCACATCATCCGGAGCCCGGTAAGCATCGTCACCACCGCCACGATGGGAACGATCGTGAAGAGTTTCCGCTTCACGAGCGCGCCCATCACGGGCCCGCCCGCCGGACCGGCCATCCCGATGGCGGGGATGAGGAAGAAGGACACGAAGAGCGATGTTCCGGCCCAGACGATCGCTCCGTAGACGTGAATCGCGCGCAGTACGATCAGCTCGGCGTTCACGGCTGGCCTCGGCGGAAGGAGTGAGGGGCGATCCTGGCGGCCGACTAATGTGCAGCGGGCGGTCACGGGTCCGCCAGCCAGCGGGACGCGTCATGCCAGCGGGACGCGTCAGCGGCGGCTGCGATTGAAACTCTGGCTCGGCGGCCTGCGTCAGGCTATGGTAGCGGACGCTGAGCGCGATTCCCCCAGCGGGAGGACACGTAATGGAACCGGATATCGTGAGGTTCGCGCAAATGGCGGGCGTGTTCGTCGCGACTTGCGCTTCGCTGGCGGTCATCATGCTGGGATTCAACATCGCGCTGCGCGTGGTGCGGCGCATGTCGCCCAGGATTGCCCCGCCGCGAGCCGACGATCAGCGTATGCTACGCCTCGAGCAGGCCGTGGACGCGATAGCGGTGGAGGTCGAGCGAATCTCGGAGTCGCAGCGTTTCATTTCGAGGTTGCTCGGCGAGCGGAGCAAGGAGTCCATACGTAGTCCGGATTCCGTTTGACTCAAAGCGCGGCCAGCACCTCGTCCAGCACGACCTGCACTTCGGCGATCTCGTTAGCGTTCACGAGGTGGCCCATCCCCGGATAGAGCGTGCGCTTGACGCGCGCTCCGAGCCGCGTGAACAGGCGCTCGCTCTCGAGCACGCGCTCCTTCGGGATGTGACCGTCCACGTCGCTGCATCCGAGAAAGACCGGCGTGCCGTCCAACGAATCGGTGACGTCATCCCATTTCGTGCCCGGCGGACCGATCACGCCGCCGCTCAGCACGAGCACGCCGCCGTAGCGCCGCGGATGGCGGACTGCGAACTCCGCCGCAAGGCAGGCGCCTTGGGAGAATCCGAGCAGGACGATCTTGCGCGACGGAAATCCGCGGGCGATGAGACCGGTGACGAGCGATTCGAGAACGCCGAGTCCCGAACTCAGTCCCGGCTCGTTCCGTTCGCGCGGCGCGAGAAAGCTCAGCGGATACCAGGTGCCGCCGGCGGCCGTAGGAGCGATACAGGAGATGCTCGGCCGATTGATCGGGGCGCGCAACGCGAGGATCGCCTCCGGACCGGCGCTGCGTCCGTGCACCATGACCATGGCGGCATCTGCTGCGGCGAGAAGAGCGCCCTCGGATTCGACGGGTTGGCTGCCGTGAGGTTCCATGTCAGTACCGAATCGGCGGAAGCGCCTCCTCGATTTCCGCCCGCTTCGCCTCCTCCCACGGCGGCAGTTTGAGCCCGCGCCCAAGCTCTTCCACCGGCTCGTCAGCCGCGAATCCAGGCGCCACGGTCGCGACCTCGAACAGCACGCCGCCGGGCTCGCGGAAGTAGATCGACTGGAAGTACGAGCGATCCATGACCGGCGTCACCTGTATTCCGCGGCGGATGAGCGCCTCGCGAAACTCGAGTTGCTGACTGGACTCGGCGATCGCCATCGCGACGTGATGCACCGTGCCAACGCCGTTCTTCGCGCGCAGTCCATCCGGCGACGTGAGCACGTCGATGGATTTGCCGGGCCCCACGCCGTTCACCGACATGCGCTGGCGGCCGTCCATTTCGTCGGCGAGGTCGAAGCCGAACCACTCGCGCATGAACGCCAGCGTCGGCACGGGATCGTCTACCGTCATCGTCACGCTGTGAATGCCGCGAACCGCGGTCGTCGCGTCGATGTCCCTGGCCAGCCAGGGTGTGCGCGTATCGTCCTTGGTGGCGACGAGCTCGATCAACAATCCCGACGGATCGGCGACGACGACCGACTCTTCGCCGAACCGGGGTGTGGCGTCGGTCACGGTGAATCCGCGAGCGCGGAGCCGCTTCTTCCATGCGTCGAGCGAGCCGGCGGGAACGGAGAACGACGTGACGGTGACCTGGCCGGCGCCCTTGATGCCGGCCGGCACTCCACGAGTCTTGTATGGGAAAGTCGTCCAGAGCGTCCCGGGCGTTCCGCGCTCGTCGCCGTAGTAGAAATGATAGACGCCGCGATTGTCGAAGTTGACCGTCTTCTTGACGAGGCGGAGTCCGAGGGCGTCGAGGCCGAAGTCGAGGTCGGCCTGCGCGTCGTCAACGGTGGCCGTGACGTGGTGCAGCCCGAGGATCGGGAAGCTCATGCGGGGAGTGTGATCGGGGACGCCGGCGGCCGCGCCAGCTCGTGTGCCGGCTCGTGTGCCGGCGTTGACAGCCGAGCGGTGACTTCACGAGACTACCTCGTCCCGTTCAACGGAGCAAGTGGTGCAGCCGATCGACCGATTGTACGGCAGCATTGCGCGGAATCCCGGTGTCGTCGCCGTGGCGGGCACCGCCGCCGGTGACCTGACGTATGCCCAGCTCGGCGCGCTCGTCGCCGCGCTCGCCGCGGCATTTCAGGACATGGACGGCCAGCCCGGCAGCCGCGCGGGGATCTGCCTGGGGAACACGGTCGAACATCTCCTCGCGCTGCTCGCGACCTATGCGGCCGGGAAGGTGTGGGTGCCGCTGAATCCGCGGAATGCGTGCGCCGAGCTCGACGCGATGATCGCGGTGACTCGTCCGACCATCGTCGTCGACGACGGGGCGACGGTCCGGGCCCTGCTGGCGAAGTGGGCCACGAAAGTTCCGGTGCGCGTCGAGCGCGATGCCGAGGACGCGCAGATCATCAAGTTCAGCGGCGGCAGCACGGGCGTGCCGAAGCCGGTCGTGCAGTCGATCCGCTGCGTCAACGCGCAGGCCGACGCCATCCGCGACTTTTTCGAGTTCCGCGCCGACGATGTGAACCTGATTGCGGCGCCACTCACGCACGGTGCGTCATGCTTCGTGCTGCCGATTCTCGAAGTGGGCGGACAGCACGTCTTGATCGAGCAGGCACGAGCCAAGGCGATCTTCGATGCCATCCCGGCGCACGCTGTCACCACGATGTATGCGCCGCCGACCTTGCTGTATGCGCTGATCGATCCCCCTGATGCGCCGCGCGCGGGAGTCAAGTCGCTCCGACATGTGATCTATTCCGCGGCACCGATGCCGCCGCGGCGCATCCGCGATTGCCAGCGCGTGCTCGGGCCGGTGATCGAGACCGCGTACGGGCAGGTCGAGGCGCCACAGATCATCGCGGCGATGCGCGCGAGCGAACTGTTGGCGGACGAGAACCTGACCTCGGTCGGCCGGCCGTCGTCGGTGGCGACGGTCGGAATCATGGACGCGGACGGCGCGATGTTGCCGCGGGGTGAGATCGGCGAGATCGTAGTCTCGGGCCCGCTGCTCATGAGCGGGTATCTCGATCGGCCAGCCGACACTGCGCGAACGATGGTGGACGGGTGGCTGCACACCGGCGATCTGGGGGTGATGGATGAACGTGACTATCTGTTCATTCGCGGACGGCTGCGCGAGGTCATCAACAGCGGCGGGTTCAAGGTGTTCCCGGGCGATGTCGAGGCCGCACTCGCTCATCATCCCGCGGTGGCCGAGTGCGCGGTGTTCGGCGTGGAGGATCCCAAGTGGGGCGAGGCGGTGAACGCCGCGGTGGTCGTGCGGCCGGGGATGAACGTCACGGGCGAGGAACTGACGGCGCGGGTGAAGGTCGAGCTGGGATCGGTGAAGGCGCCGAAGAAGGTCTGGTTCGTCGAGCGACTGGAGCGGAATGCGGCGGGGAAGGTGAGCAGGGCGGCTGTGAGGGCGTCGCTGGAGCAGCAGATAGCGCGAGACGTGCGGTAACGTGAGACGTGCGGCAGCGCTCGCGCTGCCACTCGCCGCCGCCGCGCAGCAGCCGGCGGCAGGCCCCGTGCCCGATACCACCGCGCGCGAGGTCGATCGCGTCTTCGCCGCCTGGCGCGACACCCAGGGGCCGGGGTGCGCGCTCGGCGTGAGCTCGAACGGCCGCGTCGTCTACGAGCGCGGCTACGGCATGGCGAACCTCGAGACGGCCACGCCCATTCGGCCGGCGTCCATCTTCCACGTCGCGTCCGTCTCGAAGCAGTTCACCGCGATGGCCATCATGCTCCTCGCGCGCGACGGCAAGCTGTCCGTGGACGACAACATCCGGAAATATCTTCCCGAGATCCCCGACTACGGCACGCCCATCACGATCCGCCACCTGCTCACGCACACCAGCGGGCTGCGCGACCAGTGGGACTTGATCGGGCTCGCGCGCGGCAGGTTCGAGGAGGATCGAATCACCGAGGCCGACGTGATGGACATCGTGCCGCGCCAGAAGGCGCTCAACTTCACGCCCGGCGCCGAATACGTGTACAGCAATACCGGATTCACGCTGCTCGGCGTGATCGTCAAGCGTGTGAGCGGCCAGTCGCTGCACGCATTTGCGGACGAGCGGATCTTCAAGCCGCTCGGCATGACGAGCACGCATTTCCACGACGACTACACGATGCTCGTGCCGAACCGCACCTCGGCGTACGAACTTCGCGCTGACGGCTGGCATGTGGGCATTCCCAACTTCGACGTGTACGGCGCGACGAGCCTGTTCACCACCACCGGTGACTTGCTCAAGTGGGAAGCGAACCTCGAGCACCCCGTCGTCGGCGACCGCGCGTTGATCGACCAGATGGAGACGCCGGCGGGGCTCACGAACGGCGACACGTCGATGTACGGCTTTGGCCTCGCGATCGGCCGCTACCGCGGTGCACGCGTGATCGACCATGGCGGCGCTGACGCCGGCTACCGGAGTTATGTCGGACGTTTCCCGGAGCAGGGTCTCGCGATCGCGATCGCGTGCAATGCATCCACGGCGAACGGTCCTGCGCTCGTGCCACTTGCCGAGAATCGGTTCAGGATTCAGGGCCAAGGGGCGGAGTACGTGTTCGCGGACGGCGAGCATGCGGGATTCGAGATCCGGCCGCTGGCTGGTGGGAGGCCGGTGCCGTTCGAGTGGCGGG
>OCZT010003038.1_pt1 | contig 17261 bp, 13 predicted proteins | sample 1539031 | NCBI WGS metagenome assembly OCZT01 (sample SAMEA3539308, study PRJEB22396) | soil metagenome | biome: tundra; feature: field; material: soil | place: USA | collected 2010-05 | depth 0.15 m | reverse complement strand
GGCTGAAGCGGCCGATCGAGTTGCGAGTCTCCGCGTCGTCGATGGAGCCGGGGGTGTTTGGGATTGTGCGGCCGGTGCTGGCGTGGCCGACGGGAATATCGCACCGGTTGGACGACGCGCATCTGGAAGCGATCCTCGCGCATGAGGTGTGCCATGTGCGGCGGCGCGACAATCTGACCGCTGCGCTGCACATGTTCGTCGAGGCCGTCTTCTGGTTTCATCCGATGGTGTGGTGGGTGGGCGCGCGGCTGGTGGAGGAGCGCGAGCGCGCGTGCGATGAAGAGGTGTTGCGGCTCTGCAGGCAGCCGGAGGTGTACGCCGAGAGCATTTTGAAGGTTTGCGAGTTCTGCGTGCAGTCGCCGCTGGAGTGCGTGTCGGGCGTGACGGGCGCGGACCTGAAGAAGCGCGTGATCGAGATCATGACCGAGCGCGTGGTGCGCAAACTGACGCTGGGGAAGAAGCTGCTGCTGGTTGCGGTTGGGATGGTTGTGGTTGCGGTGCCAATTGTGCTGGGGCAGGCGAAGGCGGCGCGGAGATTTGAAGCGATGATTCTCGCACCGAAGCCGGTGCAGGCGATTCTTACGGCGGTAGGAGCGCAGACGGAGAAGAGTTTGGAAGCGCCGAAGCCCGATGCTGTGGCGGATGCGCCGGCCTTTGAGGTGGCGAGCATCCGGCCAACGAGTGCGGGGAACAATGGGTCGATGGGGGTTGCGCTGAAGCCTTCGGGCAGGGTCGCGATTATGCGGGAGACGGTGGAGGGGCTGATCTATTTCGCCTACCTTCCGCACATTGGCAGCGGCATGGTAGAGGGCGGGCCGGACTGGGTGAGATCGCAGGAGTTCGACATCAACGCGAAGGTGGAGGACGCGGAAGTTGCGACGTGGGGCCCGCTTTCCGATGCGCAGCGGCAAGACCGGATCCGGCCGATGATTCGCACGCTGCTGGCGGAGCGGTTTCACGTGAAGCTGCGGAGCGAGACACGCGTGACGCCGGTGTATGCGCTGGTGCAGGTGAAGGGCGGGGCGAAGTTGAAGGTGGTCGATGCGCCGCCGGCAAATCTCGATCCGCTGGCGCTGGAGGCGTGGGAGAAGAGCGGCGATCCGGGAACGAAGGCCCTGCCGGGATCGTTCATGATGACGGGCAGCACGTGGACCGGCAACGCGATCCCGATCAGCACGCTAATGATTGAGATCGTTGCGAATGCTCGGGTCGATCGCATGGTGGTGGACCAGACGGGCCTGAAGGGCAGTTATGACTTCACATTCAAGCAGTCGCGCGAGAAAGACGCGCCGCCGCTGCTGGATCAGATCGAGGACCAACTCGGCCTGAGGCTGGAGTCGCGCAAGGCTCCAGTGAAGACCTATGTGATCGAGTCGGCGGAGAAGCCGAGCGTTGATGGGGCTGCCTCAGGGACGCCGCCGCCGGCGGGGTATCTTGCCGCAGTGGAAACCGCGTTCGAAAACATACTGCGTCCAGCGAGCGCGCAGGACAACACGAAGGCGAATTATGTGCTGGCGCGGCAGGATGCGGGTGGCGCGCCGGCGCCTCCGCCTCAGGTGTTTCATTTCCCGCAGGCGACGTTGAGTTCGCGCGGCAAGAAGACGGATGGGCCGGGGATCATCGACCTGCCGCAGCCCGGGTTCGCGGCCGAGATCACGCTCGCCATGCATGGGACGACGGACTGGCTGCAGAGCGTGCAGGTGATCAGCCGGAGCACGCAGGTCATCGTCTCCGTACGCATGGGATGGGCGTACGTGCTGCCCACTGGCAGCCTCGAATTCCACCAGGGCGAGGTGCAGACGGTGCAGGGTGGGGCAGGCACGAACAACAACTTCCAGCTCGGCAGCCAGAACGCGCCGGTGCGCACGGACGTGAAGGACTTCATCGCGTTTGTGGAGCAGGTGACGCTGAAGGACGGTACCGTGGTCAACGAGAATCACGACAAGATCGCGTCCACGTACAAAGACATCAGCGAAGGAAAGCCTGTCGCCAGGGCCAAGGCTGCAGTCGATCCGAACAGCACGGCAGCGCAGGCCGCGGGTCCGGGTCCGCAGCTTACGCCGGGATTGAAGCCGATTTCGTTCGACGTAGTCTCGTTCCGGCGCACGGAGCGGCAGGGGCCCACGCGGGTCGACCTGCCGGTGGAGGGCGACTTCATCGCCTACCACGGTGTGCCGATCGAGCGGCTGATCCTGTTTGCGCACATCGCGCGCAAGGGCTACGTGTCGATCTCGGGAGAGCCGGAGTGGGCGAAGACCGATCTGTATGAGTTCACGGCGAAGGTGGCGCCGGAAGATGTGGCCGAGTGGAAGCAGATGACGCTGACCGACAAGCGCGCCATGGTGGCGACGCTGCTTGCCGATGTGCTGAAGCTGAAGGTGCACCAGGATACGGAACCGCATCCGGTGTATGACCTGATCGTGGCAAAGGGCGGGTCGAAGCTGACGGAGTATCAGCCGGGCGACACGGTGAAGGCTCCCGGCGGGCAGGTGCTGACGGGCAAGGTGCTGAGCTGGTTCGACCCGTTCACGCTGGTGTGCCAGGACACGACCATGGCGGAGTTGGTGAACTCGCTTTCGGGGCCGAACCGCGCGGGGCGCGTGGTGATCGACAAGACGGGGCTGCCGGGAGCGTACAACTTCACGGTGCCGATTCCGTATGCGCCGCTGCCGCAGCAGTTGCAGGACATGTCGGATGCGCCCTCGATGTTTGAAGGGCTGAAGGCGCTGGGCTTGCAGATGGTGAAGAGCACCGGCGTGATCGACCAGATCATCGTCGACCACGTGGAGCGCCCGGCGGAGAACCAGGAGTAAGGTTCGAGGTACCAGGTTCGAGGTTCGAGGAATGCGTGGAGATGTTCGAGCGTTGCTAGTGGTGGCTTTGTCGATCGCGATCGCCGCGCCCTGTGCGTTGGCGCAGGCGAGTGGTGGAGGTGCGTCGAAGCCTGCCGCGCAGCCGCCGGCTGTGGTGGTTGCGGAGGATGAGCCTTCCCCACCGCACATCCACTTCGATGTGGTGTCGTTCAAGCCCTGCAAGGAGGGGATTGCGCTGACGATGAAGATTACGATTATGCCGCCGGATGGGGACTCGATTGGGTATCACTGCCAGACGATCGGGCGGATTCTCTCGTTCGCGTACGCGGGGAAGCAGCCTTTCCGGTTGAGCGGCGAGCCGGTGTGGGTGGACACCGATGCGTACGATTTTCAGGCGAAGGTTGCGCCGGAAGACGTTGCGGTATGGCGGAAGACGAGCCTCGACGCAAAGAGGGTGATGGTGCGGGAGATGTTGGCCGAGGTGCTGAATCTGAAGATGCACGCTGATACGACAACACATCCGGTGTATGCGCTGGTGGTGGCGAAGGGTGGGCTGAAGATTGGGCCGAAGCTGAAGGAGTACCAAGCGGACGAAGAGACGAAGTTGGCTGGCGGACGGGTGTTTAAGGGGCGGGATGTGACCTGGGTGGGCCCGGACGTGGCGTACTACCAGGGCACGACGATGGCGGGCCTGGCGGATGGGCTCGGGGCACGGCTGGACCGCGAAGTCGTCGACAAGACCGGGCTGTCGGGCATGTACGACGTCCAGCTCACGATGCCATTTCTGCACTACGACCCGAAGACGGCGAACGTGGAGGATTCAAAGTTCGCGGAGATATTTGACGGACTGAAAGAGCTCGGTCTGAGACTTGAATCCAGCAAGGCTGAGCTGAATGGGATTGTGGTGGACCATGTCGAGCGGCCGCCGGAGAACTAGGATTCGAGGTGCGAGACAGGTTGGATGGTTGACATACGATAAGTGTCGTACTAGGGTTGGCTGGAGTTGCTTGCGTGCGCTGGATAGGTCGTATTAGGATGTGTATGTAGAAAACTACATAGGTATAGCTGAGCATGAGAATTGAGCAAGTTCGACAAAAGTTTGGAGAGTCGGCAGAAATGCGAAGTAAATGCGAGTGATAGGTGTACTATGTTTGGTAGTACACTACCCATCACTCTGAGGAAGCCAATTCAGGCTTATATCTCTAAGACTTAGCACGGCGAACAGAGAACGAGAACGCAGGAAATAAATCTTGAAGCGTAGCGAACGAACTACCCTTCTCAAACGTCCTTTAACTGAAACATTATCTCCCTTGGAATCTCCTGGAACCGGCTGGCCTTTCTCTTCGTAGTTATATGGATAGCGAATTCAAGAAAAAGGCTCGACCTGGCGGCGACGGAATAGCTCTTACGCAGGCGGTATCTGCTGGTAAGGTTGCCTCGTCGCAACATTGCAGGAAAACAGGCGCTGTATGAGCAAGATAGGCTCCGAACGGTTTCCCGATCTTGGTGATCGAGATGGCCTCCGGACGATGGGCAAGAGGCGGAGGGTCAATGTCGTTGCGGCGCGTGGTGAACTATCTCCGGCTCCTGTGGGTGTTTGCCTGGATGGCTGTCTCGACAGCGGCGATGGCCTCTGAGTATCGCGGCCAGGTTACCTTTGGCGGGCTGCCGGTTCCGGGCACGACGGTGACGGTGACGGCGACGCAGGGCAGCAAAAAGGCCGTCGCGATCACGGATGATCAAGGCAAGTATTACTTTGCCGACCTGGCGGACGGAACGTGGACGATCGACATCGAGATGACGGGCTTTGCGCCGGTCAAACAGGACGTCACGGTTGCGCCGAATGCGACGCCCGGGACATTTGAACTGAAGCTGCTGAGCCTGGACCAGATCCGGGCGGAGGCCAAGCCGGCGAAGGCCGATGCAGCGCCGGTGGCGACCGCGAGCGTGACGGCGCCGTCAACCCATGTCTCAGATGCGAAACCTGGGGCACCCGCACCCGCTGCGTCGAGCAAGGCCGCTCCTGCGGCCGGCAAAGGCGCCGCGACGGCAAACGGTCAGGTTGCAGCGGCGGCGGTTCCGGAAGCTCCGTCCATGGCGTCTGCGCAGGATGCAACCGCGGCGCAGGCCAACGATGGGTTCCTCATCAACGGCAGTGTGAACAACGCGGCAACGTCGCAGTTCTCGATGAATCAGGCGTTTGGCAACAACCGCAACGGCGGGCGTTCGCTGTATCAGACCAACCTGTTCCTGAGGCTGGATAACTCGGCGCTCGATGCCGCTCCATATTCCGTGACCGGCGTCCCATCGGTTAAGCCGCAGTTCAACAACTTCACGCTGGGCCTGAATTTTGGCGGCCCGTTGAAGATCCCTCACCTGATGCCGCGCGGGCCGTACTTCGGGCTCAACTATTCGCGGACGCAGAACAGTTCGTATTTCACCCAGCCGGCCAAGATACCGACTGGCGAAGACGCCTCGGGCAACTGGAACCTGTCGCAACTGCCGAATGTCACGGCGATTTACGTTCCGGCCAACCTGATCACCGTTGCGCAGGACTGCAACACCTATCTGCTGAGCCCGATCCCGGGCCCGGGCATGACGCAGGCGCGGATCAATTCGGGTACCGCGGTGTTTGCGAACAACATCATTCCCGCCAAATGCGTCAGCCCCGTAGCGACGGCGTTGCTGAAGCTCTACCCGCAGACGCCGAACATCTCCGGCAATCCGCTGGGATACAACTACCAACTCCCACTGAAGAGCAGCAGCCACATCGATAGTGTCGGCCTGTCGCTGCAGAGGCAGTTCGGGAACAAGAACAATGTGAATGGGCGGTTCAATTTTTCCGACACGCGGCAGAGCAACCCGAGCATCTTCGGCTTCCTCGATTCGTCGACCTCGCTGGGGATCAATTCGAGCATCAACTGGAACCATCGGTTCACGCAGCGGCTCTCCGGAAATCTGGGCTACTCGTTCAGCCGGTCGCGCAGCCAGCTTGTGCCGTTCTTCGCGAACAAGAACAACATCGAAGCCACGGCGGGAATCACTGGGGGCAGCACGGACCAGAGGTACTGGGGTCCGCCGTCGCTGGGGTTTTCGAGTAGCATCACGGGCTTGTCGGATGGCGTGAGTTCCTACAATCGCAACGAGACGAACGGCCTGTCGGCCAGCTTTTACTGGAACAAATTCCGCCACAACATTCAGTTTGGCGGCGACTTTAGCAGGCGCGAGTTCAACTACCTGACGCAGTCGAATCCCGACGGCAACCTTCAGTTCACGGGCGCGGCTACACGGTCGAGCACGAATGCGGGCGGGTCGGACCTCGCGGATTTCCTGTTGGGGATTCCCGACACCAGCGCGATCGCATACGGCAATGCGGACAAGTATCTGCGGCAATCGGTCTACGACGCATTCATCAATGACGACTTCAGGGTGAACCCGGAGTTCAGCGTGACTGCGGGTCTGCGCTGGGAGTATGGCGCGCCGGTCACCGAGTTGAAGGGTCGCCTGGTAAACCTCGACGTCGCGCCTGGCTTTGCGGCGGAGACGTGGGTCCAGGCCAGCAGTCCCACCGGCACGCTGACCGGGCAGAGCTATCCTACGTCGCTGGTGCATCCGGACTACAGCCGGCCGGAGCCGCGCATCGGAATTGCGTGGCGTCCGATCTCGGGATCGTCGCTGCTGATTCGTTCCGGATACGACGTCACCAACGACACCTCGGTCTATCAGTCGTCCGCGTACGCGATGGCGCAGCAGTTTCCGCTGTCGAAGAGCCTGAGCGTCGCGAACAGCACACTTTGCCCATTCAACATTGCGAGTCCGTTCGCCGCGCTTGCGTGCTCCACAACTTCACCCAACACGTTTGCCATCGATCCGAACTTCAAGGTCGGCTACGTGCAGAGCTGGAACCTCTCAGTGCAGCGCGACCTGCCGTTTTCGCTGCAGATGGTAGCGACGTATAACGGCGTCAAGGGGACGCGCGGCGTGCAGGAGTTTCTCCCGAATAGCTGTCCGCCGGGGGCCGCGGGCTGTACTACGGCTACGTCGGGCTACCGCTACCGCACTTCGGGCGGCAATTCGACGCGCGAGGCGGGGAGCATGGAGTTGCGGCGACGTCTGCGCAACGGGTTCCAGGCGCGCCTGCTGTACACCTACTCGAAGACGATGGACGACGACTACTCGCTGAGCGGCCAGGGATCTATTTCTTCCGGTGCCGTTGCGCAGGACTGGCAACACCTGAACGCGCAACGCGGCCTCTCGACCACCGATCAGCGCCACGTCCTGACCGTGACGGCGCAGTACACCACGGGCATGGGGCTCGGCGGCAAGACGCTGATGACCGGCTGGAAGGGCGCGATCTATAAAGAGTGGACCATCCAGACCAGCATCAACGCGGCCACGGGTTTGCCGGAGACACCCATCTATGCAGGAGCGATTGCGTCGGGCACCGGCGTTACGGGCACGGTGCGGCCGAACATTGTGGAGTCACCGTATGCGAATCTGCAGCCGGGCTATTTTCTGAATGCGAGCGCGTACGCAGTGCCGGTCGGAACGTGGGGAAATGCGCGACGAGACTCGATCCAGGGGCCGAACCAGTTCAGTATGAGCGCTGCGATGAACCGGACGTTCCGCCTGCACGATCGATACACCCTGGATGCGACGTTGAACGCGAGCAATGTGCTGAACCACGTTGTGATCAGCGGCTACAACACCTATTACATTCCTGGCAGCACTACGTTTGGCGCTCCGACCGGGGCCAATGGAATGCGAAGCATGTCAGTACAGTTGCGCATGAGGTTCTGAGGAAATGCGATTGCCTATCTCGAAGCTGCACCTGATGCGACTGGCCGCGGGCGTGGTCTCTCTGGCCGTGGGTGCTGGAATGTTGTCCGCCGGCGCGCAACTAACCGGGCAGAACAAGTCGCCCACCGGGACCGATGCGCCGACCATCCAGGTGACGACGCGCCTGATCATCGAAACGGTGACCGTCAAGGATAAAAAAGGCAATCCCATCAAAGGGCTGACCGCAAAGGACTTCACCGTCACCGAAGATGGCGTACTCCAGTCCATCAAGATCTGCGAAGAGCAAGAACTGCCGGAGACCTCCGAACCGTTGCCCGCGACGCCGACTGGCGGCGAGGACATCAAGATCTACAACCGGCTTGCGCGAACCCAGATATCGTCCGAGACGCCTGGGGAGGTGAAGTACAAGGACCACCGCCTGCTGGCGCTGTACTTCGACATGTCGGCGATGCCCGAGCCCGACCAGTTGCGCGCGCTGACCGCGGCGGAGAAGTTCATTCGGACGCAGATGACCCCGTCGGACCTCGTCTCCATCCTGCGCTATGCCGGGAGTTCGGTGGATGTGCTGCAGGACTTCACGGCCGATCGCAGTCGCCTGCTGAGCATCCTCGAAACGATGGTGGTGGGAGAGGGCCAGGGAGACACCGACACCTCCTCCGGTGACGCGGCTTCCGATACTGGAGCGGCCTTCGGTCAGGACGACAGCGAGTTCAATATCTTCACCACGGATCGCCAGCTAGCCGCGTTGCAGACGGCCACGGAGTCGCTGGAGCGGCTCAGCGAGAAGAAGGAGCTGATCTACTTCGCCAGTGGCATGATGTTGAATGGCCTGGACAACCAGGCACAACTCCACGCGACCGAACAGGCCGCCATCAAAGCGGGCGTGTCGATCTGGGCTGTGGACGCGCGCGGCCTGGTGGCGGGTGGCCCGATGGGAGACGCGACGCACGGCTCACCGGGCGGTGCGTCGATGTATACGGGCGGCGCCGCGATGGCGATGGCGTCGCGCCTGGAGCAGTCGCAGGACACGATGTATGCGCTCGCCGGAGATACCGGGGGCAAGGCGCTGCTCGACTACAACGACCTGACCCTGGGCATCGTGAACGCGCAGAAGTCGGTGACGAACTACTACATTATCGGCTACTACACCGCCAATCACGCCCTGAACGGGAAGTTCCGCAAGGTCAAGGTCACGCTGACTCCGCCGACTCTCGAAGCGAACCTCGACTATCGGCAGGGATACTTCGGCGAGAAGGAGTGGGGCAAGTACACCGCCGTGGACAAGGATCGTCAGCTTGAGGATGCGCTGATGCAGGGCGATCCATGGACCGAGCTGACCATCGCGATGGAGATCAATTATTTCCAACTGAATCGCGCGGAGTACTTCGTTCCGCTGATGGTGAAGATTCCCGGACGCGAGCTGGTGCTGGCGAAGTCACGCGGAGCCGAATATACGCATATCGACTTTGTCGGCGAGATCAAGGACGACTACGGCGGGACGACGGTTACAAATATCCGCGACCATGTCGATGCCAAGTTGAGCGACAAGACCGCCGCGGAATTGGCCAAGAGTCCCATCGAGTACTCATCCGGTTACACATTATTGCCGGGCAAGTACACCATCAAAGTCCTCGCGCGCGACGACGAGACGGGCCGTATCGGCACGTTCCAGACCACCTTCATCATCCCGAACCTGAACAAGGAGACCAAGCGGGTGCCGATCAGCTCGGTGGTGCTGTCAGGCCGGCGCGCGCCCATGACCGAAGCCATCTACAACGCCAGCAAAGGAAAAGAGCAAGCCAAGGAGATCGCTGCGGATCCGCTGATCGTCAATGGGGAGAAGTTGATCCCCAGCGTCACTCGCGTGTTCAGCAAGGGGCGCAGCCTCTACGTCTATCTCCAGGCGTACGAGGGAGCATCGGTCGCGCCGACGGCGGGACAGCCGGCTGCTCCGCCAACGGTCAAGCCGCTGATTGCCTTCGTGAGCTTCTACCAGGGGCAGACCAAGGTGTATGAGACGCAGCCAATGGAGGTCTCGCCCAATCCGAACACACGACTGCAAATCGCTCCGATGAACTTCACCGTCGATCTGAGCAGCCTCGCACCGGGCAAGTACGACGTCCAGGTAACCGTGCTCGATCCGAACGGACAGAAAGGCGCATTCTGGCAAGCCCAGATCATGCTGGTGCCGTGAGGGCGAGTGGTAAGTGGTCAGTGGGGCGAGGTGAGGTGCGGTAAGATTCTCGCGTGAACCTGCGCTCGCTTTTCTCGCTCGTCTTCAGTCTCGGTCTTGGTCTTGGTCTCGCATCCACTTCGTTGGCACAGACGAATGTCACGTCTGTGCCAACCGGCGCGCCGGCGACGGTCGAGCCCGCGCCCGATGGCAAGCCGCATAGTTTCCGCGTCGAAGGCAGCCAGTTCGTCCTCGACGGCAAGCCGTTCCGCATCGTCTCCGGCGAGATGCACTACCCGCGCATTCCGCGCGAATACTGGCGCGCGCGGCTGAAGATGGCGCGGGCGATGGGCCTCAACGCCATCACCACGTACGTCTTCTGGAACGAGCACGAGCAGACGCCCGGCACGTACGATTTCTCCGGCAACAACGACATCGCGGAGTTCATCCGCGAGGCGCAGCAGGAGGGGTTGTACGTCATCCTGCGCCCTGGGCCCTACGTCTGCGCCGAGTGGGAGTTTGGCGGCTATCCGGCGTGGCTGCTGAAGGACCCGACGACGGTTGTGCGCTCCAGCGACCCGAAGTTCATGGTTCCGGCGACACGCTGGATCAAGCGGCTCGGCCAGGAACTTGCACCGTTACAAATTGGCAACGGCGGCCCGATCCTGCTGGTGCAGGTGGAGAACGAGTACGGCTCGTTCGGCAACGACCACGCGTACATGGAGCAGAACCGCCAGGCTCTCGTGGACGCCGGGTTCACCAAGGCGCAGCTTTACACCGCGGATGGGCCTGGCGTGATTGCGAATGGCTCGCTGCCCGACTTGCCGGTCGGCATCAACTTCGACGGCAACCATCCCAACGAGGCGGAGAAGAGCTTCGCAGCGCTCAAGGCTGCGCGGCCGAACGGGCCGTTCTTCAACAGCGAGTTCTGGGCCGGCTGGTTCGATCACTGGGGCGGCCCGCACGCGCACACCAGCACGGAGACGCAGGTGGCGAACCTGGACTGGATGCTGCGCCAGGGCTACTCGGTCTCCATCTACATGTTCCACGGCGGAACGGACTTCGGCTGGATGAACGGCGCGAATTCGAGCGACAGCAAGAAGGAGTACGAGCCCGACGTCACCAGCTACGACTACGACTCCGCGCTGGACGAGAGCGGCCGGCCGACGGCGAAGTTCTTCGCCTTCCGCGATGTGATTGCGAAGGCGACGGGCGTAACTCCGCCGGCGGTTCCCGAGGTCGCGGCGCCGATTCACGTTGCGCCGTTCAAGCTCACGGAAGCGGCTTCGCTGTGGGACAACCTGCCCAAAGCGATCGAAAGCTCCTCGCCGCAGACGATGGAAGACATCGGCCAGTCGTACGGCTACATCCTCTACCGCACCCAGGCTCTGGTGCAGGGCGCGTCGCCCAAACTGGCGCTGGACGGGCCGCGTGACTACGCCAAGGTGTACGCCGACGGCACGCTGGCCGGCACTCTCGACCGCCGGCTCGGGCAGTCCTCGCTGACGATTCCGACGCCGGGAGCTCCGCATACGGCTGCGCTGCTGCATCTCGACATCCTGGTGGAGAACACGGGCCGCATCAACTACTCGAAGCAACTGCGCGGCGAGCGCAAAGGCCTTGGGCAGTTTGTCTCCATCAACGGCGATCCGATGCCGGGATGGCGGATGTATCCGCTGCCGATGACGAACCCTGCGAGCGTGCGGTTCGGGAAGGCCGCCTGCAGCGGACCTTGCTTCTATCGTGGGACGTTCGAGGTGGAGAAGCCGGGCGACACGTTTCTGGACACCAGCCAACTCGGCAAGGGGCAGCTCTGGGTCAATGGCCACGCGCTGGGGCGGTTCTGGAACATTGGGCCGCAGAAGACGCTGTATCTGCCGGGACCGTGGCTGAAAAAGGGCGCGAACGAGGTGATTGTGTTCGACCTCGATGCTGCGCCATCGCGGAGCATTGAAGGCCTCGCCGCGCCCAATCTGGGCCAGTAAAACGCCTGCCCGCGCTAATATGTAGCATTCCGAGGCACATTTCCGGCTCTGCTGAAACATTTTCAGTTACATATATGCCTATCTAGGAACAATTTTAGTTACATATAATCCACACCGTACTGGACGGGGATCTGGGTGAAGGCGATTCGCGTTGGGGCGGAGTCCTTGGCGGGCAGCATTCCGGCGAAGTGCAGCGTGGTGTGGCCGTACTTGAGGTTGAGCTTGTCCATGGTGGCGGCGAGCTCGGTGCGGTGGTCCTGATCGCCAAAGAGGGACTCCTGGAATTCGTTCTCGGGGATCAGGTTGTGCATGGTGACGCCGACGAAGAAGGGGCGGGCGAACTCGGGGCCCTCGGGGCGCTTGGCCCACGCGCCGCGCAGGACATTCAGCAGCGTCAGCGTGTCCTGGCAGGGGGAGAAGCGCGCCTCCATGCCCCAGCCGGAGTGGCGAATTCCGCTGAAGTGCTTTTTGCTCTTGATGCGCGCGGCCTGGTCTTTGGTCAGCGCGTAGCGGATGGTGACGCCCATCGCGCCGGTGTAGAAGTGCTCCATGCGCAGGCGCATCGCGGCCTTGTGCAGCAGCTTGTGGGCGACGGCCCAGGCACCCTCGGGCGTGCGGTGCTCGGGCGCCATGACGTGGGAGTGGCCGAGCGATTTCTGGATTCCGGAGTCGACCGGCGCGCCGTCGTCGCCTGTCTCCGCGCCGCGCAGCCAATGATAGAGGCGGTCGCCCCAGACCGAGTCCCAGAGCGCGTGCATTCCGGTGCGGTCGAGCGCGAGGAGCTGCTCCATGGTGGTGATGCCCTTGGTGTGGAGGCGGACTTCGGTCTTGGCGCCGACGCCGGGCAGGTCGCGCAGTTCGAGGTGGGCAATCGCACGGGGCAGTTGCGAAGGTAAGAGGCCGATGAGCCCGTCGGGCTTCTGCATGTCCGAGGCGATCTTGGCGAGGTAGCGGTTGGGCGCCATGCCGATGGAGCAGCGCAGGGTCTCGCCGACGTCGTTCTTGATGGCCTGCTTGATCTTGAGCGCGATGGCGCGGGCGCGGGGCGGCTCCTGCTCGCGGCCCATCAGTTCGCAGACCATCTCGTCGATGGAGGGGGTGTGGGCGACCGGGCAGCAACGCTCGACGGCCTGCGCGATGCGGTGCGAGTAGTCGGCGTAGACGCCGTGGCTGCCTTCGATCAGGACGATCTCCGGGCAGATGCGCTTGGCCTCGCCGACCTGCGTGCCGGTCTTGATGCCGAGGGCTTTGGCCTCGTAGCTGGCGGCGATGCAGCAGGTGGTGTCGGCCTGGGCGGGGACGACCGCGAGCGGGCGGTTGCGGTACTCGGGGTGGAGCTGCTGCTCGACCGAGGCGAAGAAACTGTTGAGGTCGATGTGCAGGAAGTGGAAGCGGTCGGTTTGAAGATTGCCTGCCATTCGCTCCCCCTGCTGTGCGGTTATTATATTCGCCGTTTGTTTGCTATCAGTGCTGTGATTATTTTTTTCGCGCGCGGGGTATCTTGCACGGAAGTGATTTGCAATCAGGGTGTTAGCGGGACAATTATCCCCTTGACACAGAAAGAGAGTTTAAGCATACTAGGGAAGTAGTCGAGAGGCTTTCCGATGAACCTGATAGACGTATCCCGCGAACTGGCAACCGATGAGCAATGCTTGGCCTTCCTCGAAACGCAGCGTTGGCCGGATGGAATCGTTCGCTGCCCTACCTGCGGCAATGACCAGATCAGCAGGATCACGCGCAAGGCAGTCACAAAGAACAAGCGTGCTCAGGTCTACCAGTGCCTAGAGAAGACCTGCAAGGGGCAATTCTCGGCCACTAATGGCAGCATCTTCCACGACTCCCACCTGCCCTTGCACAAGTGGTTCATGGCTGTTGCAATTATCGTAGACGCGAAGAAAGGCATTTCGGCCAAGCAGCTACAGAGGCATCTTGGCATCGGTTCCTATAAGACCGCTTGGTACGTCTGCCATCGCGTCCGCAAGGCCATGGTGGACGCAAACCCGACGCCCATGAGCGGCACACTTGAAATTCACGAAACGTATTATTGGCGGCAAAGCAATCCGCCGATTCCAGAAGACACCTAAAGTGAAGCCGCCGAAAGAGATGGTCTTCGCGATCCGTGAGCGCAGCACGAAAGACAAACCCGGTCGCGTCCGTTTCTTCCATGTACCCGATGGCAAACGCGCAACGCTAGAGCCGATCATCTCGCAACACATCGCGCCATGGGTTGATCGGATCAATACCGATGGCAACACGGTTTATGACTTTGCAATACACGAAACGTTCAACTCGCGGCACCGCACAGTGAATCACTCTATGCAGTGGGTTGTGCCAGGGTCAAAGATTCACACGAACACCATGGAATCGTCATTCTCGCTCTTGAAGCGTGGCCTAATAGGGAGCTTTCACCGCGTCTCAATAAAGCATCTCCACCGCTATCTGACCGAGTTTGAGTATCGGTTCAATGCGCGGCGTGACGTGCATATCTTCGAGAAGACCATTGCCGAGATGCTACAGGCCAAGCCGATGCCGATGAAGGAACTTACGGCTTGACAGGAGTAACCGATAGGTCTGAAATGGGTTTGTGGCGGAGGGCGGGAGAATCGAACTCCATACCCGCACGGTATCCGGGGATATAAAGCCCCGCTCTAGCACCCGCTAGTCGCCTTCCGCTTAGGGCCAGCCATTTCGCGCTGGCCCTTAATTTTGTTCATGTTACGAAAGTATCATAAAATTGTTATATTGGTCACCCAAAAGATGGCTTCAAGAAATAATAAAAAAGTGATAATCTTGATGCCTGATCCGGTCGAATGGATATTTATGTCCTACGTTACGGATAGGGGGCGTATCGTCACCGAGGACTGGGATACTCATCAGTCCTTCGAGGCGGAGACCGCTTTAGACACGTTCATCGAGTCGAATCGCAAGACAAAGGACTACATGCAATGGCCGGAGTGGAAACACAAGATGCACGGCAGTCCGGGCAAAGAAGGTGTTGTCGAATTTGGGTTCAAAGCTACCGGGAAGCAGTACCGAGTGCTGTGCATATTCAAGGGGAAAATGTGCGTGGTAATCCTCTGCATGGCCTTTCACAAGCAGAACGTATGGGATCCTCCCGGCACTGAAAAAACGGTGACGGATAGAGCGAAAGAAGTAAAGAATAGCACCGCCAAGCTAAAGCTTATCGAGAAGGAAAAAGATGAAGAAAGCAAGGATCAAAAATAGACTGCTGGAGTCTCGCGAGAATCGAGAGGGATTTATTCGCGCAAAACTCAATCATTTGATTCCCTCTCAGATTAGAGCCTTGAGACTCAAGTGGGATTGGACTCAAAACAAACTAGCCGAAGAAAGCGATATGAAGCAGGCTCGCGTGTCGGCTATGGAAAAGCCAGGTGAGGTCAATTTCAGCCTTGAGACACTCATCCGGCTGGCCGCTGCTTATCGGGTCGCATTACAGGTCCGATTTGTCTCCTATTCCAAGCTTTCAAAATGGGAGGATGAATACTCTCAAGACGTTTTCGATGTGACACGCATTGATGAAGATGACGACTTCACTGCGCCCTCCACTTCACACAATGCTAAGGCCATTCTCAATTTCCAATTCACACAGCCTGTGAAGTTTGCCAAATCGGCAACCCCGTCCATCGAGGCATCACAAGAGGAGAAATGCGCATGACAAGCAAAGCTAAATTATCATCTGGCCAAACCGTTACATGGAATGAACAGGATCAGGTGGTTTATTACTCGAACCTCATGGGCATTTCTATGACCCCATTTGATATTGGAATTCTATTTGGTCAGATCGGGAAAGCAACTGAAACTGACATAGAGGGGTTGGTATTAGCAAAGATTTTGTTGTCTCCCGAGCAGGTTCAAAACCTGATAAAGCTGCTTGCCCTCTCACTAGAAAAATATGTTGAGGGCAATGGACAGCTTCGCAATGGCGGAGCACTTGATGAAAGTATTTTCATCAAGGCCTTGGAGGAAAACAAAGTAGTTAGGGCGGAAGAAGCCGAAAAATGAAAGTCGATAAAGCCCAATTCGAGGCGGTAGTCAATACCCTGCTCAAGACCCCACCAGTCCCGCGCTCTGAGGCCAAGACGGGCCAGCCCAAGACGGGGAAGATAATACCTGCCAAGCCTCAGCGGTAGAGCCTATAGATAGGCCTTCAGATAAGCGGCGAGAGCCTTGGTCGTTTTCCCTTTTGCTATGATCTTTGCGAGAACCACCGGACTCATTGGCGAATGTGTCTTGATCGTTCCAATGGCTATTTGCTTTAAGAGGTTTGCCTCTTCTCTCGGCCCCAGCTTCATTGCGGCTCCAAAACAGACGTAAGTTTTCTTAGTTATCCATTTGTGGTCGCCGACGTTCAATTCGCAATCCTTGCCCGCGCGAAATTCATCTGTGGTCAAGTTGACGGCAACAAACTCCCCGCAATGAATGGTCGGATCGGATATTACTACCCAGAGATGGCCGCCATCTTTCCAGTAGTACGTATCCCCAAACTGAATCGCCAATTCGTCACCGCGCACTCAGTAGAGAATTTATGAAGCGTATCTCTTCGTTTGCTTCTTCCAAGCGATGAATCTCTTCTTCACTCTTTTTGGATAGACGAAGGATGGTGCTCGGATCAATTGGCGCAGAACTGCGACCAGGATTCTTCCATTCAGGACAGTGCGTATGCAACCAATCAGATATGCTTCCGCGAATAGTATTGATCGTAACGCGAGATTCTTCTAAGACTTCTAGTTCTCTTTGCGAGAGAAATCCCTTATTCGATTCCTTTCGCAAAACGATGTCAAAAGAAGGGCGCTTTCTCTGAATCACGGCATCCCACTTAATCTGATCTTCCTTTGGCCCCTGTCCCTTCAAGAGGTTATATATAGTGCTCACGATTGGCCCTTTTGGAAGAGAAGCCAACGAATCTCCGGTCACGGAATTGCCCCACGCAATGAGGGCAGTTCGATCTGAATAGTAAAGTTTCTTGATGAGGGGGAACATATCCGATGCCCCACCATCTCGCTCGATCACGTAGGCGGTAGCGGCGATTGCTTTGTCGATATTGAATTCAAGCAGCATGGGCGAATTAAAGACGAAGATTATGACGAGATTGTACTATTTGATCGCCTGTGCAATACGCTCTTTGGCTATAAATAGTAACTCGACGGCCCAATCTTTCGCTGCCCTGTCACGGTAAGATCAGCTTATCCCCGATGGTAGTCTGTGTCAAAGGGATAGTTGTCGTTAGCGGCGGGGTGTCGTCGTAAAATAGTCATTCGATTGTAGTTACGTCTAAAATCCTCATAACAATAGAGTTATGGTTGTTGGAGTGAGTGGTGATGTGGAATACCAGGTCCGGCTGGAGCCCCCTCCGGCACGACGCTGGCTGCTGATTGCTGCTGCTTCAATTATACGCGGGGTGTCAAGGGTTTTTGGGGCGCGGGTTGGGCGCGGGTGTCGAAAACAGGCAACGGCAAGAGCGAAATACGG
>OCZT010003037.1_pt1 | contig 17263 bp, 7 predicted proteins | sample 1539031 | NCBI WGS metagenome assembly OCZT01 (sample SAMEA3539308, study PRJEB22396) | soil metagenome | biome: tundra; feature: field; material: soil | place: USA | collected 2010-05 | depth 0.15 m | reverse complement strand
CGGCGCTAATCCACGGGAGCGGCGGACGAGAACCAAGCGAGAACCAAGGCTAGATCGGCTGTGAAGGTTCCAAACACGTCTAAAGCCCGTCGGTACGGGGTTCTGGAGTTGGCTCCCCTTCGTAGGCAACTATCGAACTTTTATCAGCAGTCCTGTCTTCGACCATCCCGGGCTTTTCGCAGCGATCGCGGCGCTTTAACACCAAGTCTTTGAGCTATTTACGGTATACACAGTATGTTTCGCTAAGAATGTAGTGCGTGTCCCACGGCTCCCAAAGAAGGCGAACAAAAGACAAACCGCTTACGGCATTCTCTTTCGGTGGCGCGTCGGAGGGCAAGTTTCACGGATTCTGACAAACCGAGCACGCGGTCGAAGTGGAGGCCGAATCTCACGATACAGCCTCGCGGGATTTCTCGACCGTCAAGAAATGGTCGCGCCGTGATCTGTCCGGACCGCGGTACACGTAACCAGGACGGTCGACGACAACACTGACGACCACATTCCGGTAACGGGACTTGAACAAAGCCGCAGCGGCAGGGCGTGGCCGCGCCCGGACCGAGGTAGACGAACCAGCACATCAATTGGCATATTCCCCGCAGGCGCCGCAAACGTCCACTGATCGGTTACCTTGATTGCCTCCAGCCGCTAGCGCTGCGCGCCGGCCAGTCCCGGACCTGCGGTTCGAACTCCCTCGGCCTTATCAGGACGGGCACGGCCGGATTCCAGGGCGGGTCCGGATGACCGGACATTCTGATGACCTTGTATCTCAGTCTATTCGAACAGAGGTATTCGCGTAACCTCGCGGGTTTGCGGGCCAGCCTCAAGTGGGTAATTCTGTGGTAAACTCCAGCTTGTTCGTCATGATGGCGCACCGACGTCGCACCTATTTGATCGATTGGTCGCACAAGAGGACCCATGCGAAAAATATCGAGACGAGTTGCTGTTTTGGGCTTGATGGTTGGATATGCGACTGTGTTGCGCGCAGACTTTAGTTGCTCTGGCGTGCTGACCGAGTCGCAGCGGCGAGGCTTCGAAGCAATGTTCTCACCGGCCTATTCTCCCTCCCTCACTCATATTGGAGGCGCGGTCACACCCGCGAATATGGCCAAGTCTCTGACTGGGGCCGATCTCAAACGGCTCTTTGTGAGCAAACCTCTCGTTGTTGAGAACGCTATCCTATCGCAGCAGCACGCAACGTTGTTAAAGGGCTGGCTCAACGCGAACGCCTCGGCCACGGTGCCGGGCTGGGTTTCGACGACAGTCGGAATTATCGTTCCCCAAGCCTGGGTGGGCCTCGCTGCCGACGTGTTCGTTCAATTGATCAACGGCGCGGGCGATGCGGGACGACAAAACGTAGCTAACATGGCCGGAACGGTTAGCGAGGGCGGTGCAGTTGGCGTAACAGAACAAGTCGCGGTGGACTCTTCCGGAAAGCGTAAATTTCTGTGGACTTATGTATATCAGGCGAATCTTAACAACAAACTTCTCACTTCGCCGTTGTCCATTTGCTCGTCCGACGTAGCCGTCACTGGGCAGTGATTCTGCGACAGGCTCCTGAAGAGATCATCATCTCGACCGCGATTACGGGCAAGACGCGCCTAAATCGATTATATGAGAGAAGACGGGTCCCCGCCTGATCACGTTTGTCGTGAAGGACGGACGATTAGTGATCGGGTCTCGACTGACCACGTCGGCCGCCATATATTCATACTCTTCGATCAGCAGAGCATAGCGATGATGCCGGCGGCTCGACGGCAATTTGATTTTTTGTGTCCACACAACATCCGCACCACGTTGGATCGGCCGCTGATCCAACCATTCAACTGCCTTACGCGATCGATCTAACACTGGCTGCCAATTGATGCGATCGCCACTTGCAGGTAGATAGCCCGGCTCTGCGCCACTCATCAACTTTATATCCAGGGCGGGAACGTCGCTCTTATAACGTTCCTTGTCATGTTTACGGCGCTTCGGGTCGACATCGGTTTCGCTCCGATGAAAACCGATGCCGCTTAGCTCGAACTCAAACTCGTAGTCGTTGGCGAAGGTGACCTGACCTTGGCGTCGAGGAGGGATCTGGGCAAAGGCGGCAACGGGATAGGACAACTCAAGGCCGCTTACCGCATGAGCTTGGTATCGAACCAGCCCGAGTTGAACAAATGGGAAATATGATGCCCCATGGTCGATCGTGACATCCGCGAACCATGTCCCTTCGCCAGTATCCAGAGATGGTTGGTAAGTCACCAGGCACACGGCGAGCGGTTTGCTTGACTCTTCGCCGGGCAGATCTGAATCCGGCAGGCTAAGAAGGAGATCGTTGTTGAAGCCGTTCTTGGTCACCTTCTGTCTAGAATGTTCAAATCGATCCGCTGATATCACGTCATCGAGACTTCCCGACAGGTGAATAGGGTCGGCCCCCCACCGAGTTATGAATTGCCCATATCGATGCGCCGAACCCGCCGCGTGGGCATCGGCTTCCTTGTTGGCGTTGCCCTCCTCTTTGCTTACACTGGCCGTCCCGCCCGCGTCGAAAGGCGGATCAAGCGCCGCCATGGCTCGCCTGCTAATCTCTGGCGCCGCGCGGTCCTCTTCGTCCTTTGTGGAGCCGAACAGATTGCGAGGCCAACATACGAGCGCCAACGCCTCTCCCTCCCCGCTCGAAAACCAGTCCCTACCCATGAAGATCCTAAGTGAAGACTCGCGCTTCCAGCGAATCTGGCGACCGTCATCATGAACCTCATTTTGCCAATGGAAGACAGGTAGGATGTGGTCGATCTCGGGCTGGGCTGGTCTGAAGGTACAAGGAAGCCAAACCATCGCTTTACTATGGTCGAAAGTTTCCGTCCAGGATTCGCTCTCGGTTCCTTTTGGAAAGTAGTTGGTAAATCGGGAGGTCGCAATTAGTTGAAGCGTCAGATGCCGGGCCCTTCCGTCAACGAATGGATAGGCGAGGAAGCGAAAGTTCGCGGTGTTCTTGCGAAGCAGGTCGAACTGGTCCAGATGATCTTCGGTACGGTTGCTCCCCTTTGATTGAGTTCCCACTTCAACATGCGGTTCGATGTCGCCGATTTCAAATAACCGGGCGTACCGCGGGGGTGCAGCATTCGCAATCCACGGGCCGCCCACGCCATTTTGACGAATTATGGCCGGGCTGTACTCAAGCCACCGCGCCTCGCACCTAAGCCGCCCTGTTGTCAATCGGTCGATGAGAACTTCTCCCACGAAAAACGTGGTTATCCCGCCCTCTTCACTGTCCCAGCATGCCCGCTCCAGACGGGGCTTGGGATTTCTATCTTTGTCTTTCAGCATCTCAGGAGAGATCGGTGTTCCGGCGGCGAGTGGGTGGCAATGTTCATCAAGTGTTGCCTTTTGCAACCGGCCGTTCTTCACGAAACCATCCCACGTCTCCTGCGCCTCGACATAGTCGTGCCAACTCTTCTGAATATTGGTTGCCTTATCTAATTCGGGGCCCGGTGTCTTTGCTGCCTTATCAAGGGTCGGCTTCGGGCCACCGGGAACGACATTGACGAATTGATTGACCGCTCCTGCTTTGATACTGATCGGGAAGAAGCGGAGCCTGCCGGTCGCGGTGCCGTCGGCCGTCAGAAAACGCGGCTTGGCCGGCCGATCCACAGCGTGCACGACTGTGACGACTCTTTTTGTCGTGACCTGAGCCAGGGCACGACGTGAAAGCAGCTCCTCGCAGGTCTTGTCCTGTATCTCCATGTCTTCTGAAACAAGGGATTGCACAATTCTGTGAAATTCGCTGGCATGATGATCAGCAAGGCCAAAATTGCCGATCTTGGTTATCCCCTGCTTTTGATGGAACATCCGCAGCAGCGATAAGGCGTTTGACACAGCATGGTGCCGGTCGCCTGGCTCTTTGCAATATGGCATTGAAAAGATTTCAAGATCGACCTTGGCACCTGGGACGAGCACTACTGCGAGTTGCCTAAAACGAGCCGGTTTGGCAGCGTTCTTTGGTTGGATCTCGACAACTGTGTCGCGCTCGTCAAACCATCCCAGACGGTGCTCGCGATCGCCGCGGCGCCCTTTCTTCAGGAGTAGCACGACCGGCATTGCCTCGCCCGAATCTGATCCGACGGGCCAGAACTCCGTGCGGGACGTGTCTGGGAATAGGTCAGGTCTGTGGACGTCATTCTCGACGAAACACACCGCCACTACGCGAGCCATCGGGTCTGCGTAAAAGTCAACGCGCGGTGGCGACGCCTGGGCATCCAGCACCAATACTGAACCTCGGCTCTCCTCCTGCTTCTCGGCGACGTGCATGACCTTAGGTTTCACGTTTGGAGCGCAAGGATCTGGCTCGGGAGTTGGATGCGGAAAAGCTAACATCCCAGAGCGGGCGACCGGAAACACGCCCAGCGATTTATCCATCTGAGCTCTGATCCTTCCCACGAAAGCGGCGCGCGGGCGCGCTGCCCGATCAAAGAGCCCGGATTGTTCCGCTAGGTCGAATGTAACCCGCGGCGGTATGAGGAAGCGTGAAGCCGTTCCTGTTTGCATTTGGCCGGATCGGACAACAAGGTCGAAGATCGTTTCGCCCGGCGCGACCTTTGGCAGGTCAGTCGTAGACGTCACGACCCGGTCATTCCACGGCAGAAGGACATCCGGAGCGTGAACGTTGGCGCGCCGGCGATATATGAACGGCTCTTTTGCAGGGTCACCGACCAGAAACTCTTTCTCTTTGCCGGCATAGCGACTGGTAGCTTCGGCGAAATCGAGACAACAGCCGTTCAGAAAATGGACTCGTGCGCCGAACATATATCCGCGATTCTCACGCAAGGGCGGCGGCTTACGGTACGGTTCATCGTCCTTGGCTGGCAGGTCATAAATCAAATCGACGGTTAGGTCCGCTGGGTAGAGGGGAATGCCGGGATAGTGAACAACTCGACCGCCCTTTTGCGAACTCCTGTTCACCAGAAGCTCATCAACGTGGGGAATGGCTAAACTTTCGCCCGTTCATGTGAACAGTTCCTGATGGGCGACCTTCCGGTACTTCCCCGACGTAGCCGACTGATCCTTTCCATCCTGTCTGGTCATTGGCCGGACATGGCCGTCGTCGCGAACGCGCTGGCTGTGGATGACGTCCAACTTGAGAAACTCACGATCGATGTCTCGACCGTAATTAACCGACCGCCCGACAAGCGTTCTCCACCGCCTAGCGTCCTCTCGCGAAATTCGATCAGGATCAATCTTTTTCGTTAAGACAACATCTATTCGGTATCCAAGAGTAAGGTCTTCCGCGTACAGCACTTTCGGCGTATCTGGCTTAAGTCTGTTGCCGCGTCTTGCGGTTCGCTTTTCTTCTTCTTCCTTGCTTTTCTTATCGACAAGCATGATGCCCCTAGTCAACAACTCCGGAAAGCTGCGCGAACTTTCCAGAGTCTGGCCTGGTTCGGAATCCTTGGCGATATCCATGATTTTTTCCGCCGCATTCGTAACGTCGAGCGTGCAGAGTTCGAACCTGTCAACGCTAAGTTTCAGCAACCCATCTCCTCCGGGATTCGCTGCTGTTTCATCGATTTCCTGCGGGCCGAAATACTCGTACTGGGTTAGTCCGGGCGGTCGCCGGACAACATATGCGGTCCAGACATGGTTTCTGGGGTTGCCGACAATACTGACGGCATGCGGAGCGGCCGCGGCGTGGGTGGATACAGATCCTTTGTGGCCCGATCCCTTAGGCTGGGATGCCGGCGGGCTCGATGAGCCGGGGCCCCGCTCAGCCAGCGGAGTAAAGCTCGCCGCTATCTTTCCGTACGTCCTGATGGCTTTGGAGCCGGGCAGCAGATAATCGGCTTCGACCGTGGTGTCCACAATCAACCCAACATACTTTGCAAGTGTCGGAAAGCACAACAGGCCCGCGTACTTGCGATTCGCATTGTCCCTCAACGGGTCTTTCTGCTCCGGTGGACTATCCTTATCAGCCACTTCGATAAAGCGGGTTCGGCCCGAGGTACGCAAATCTTGATAGTGAGGCTGAGCCTGTCGAAATCTGTGCACCGCTTCTCTACCGAGATGCGCCTCACCGTTTCTTTTTCCGTAGCGCCAGAACCCCGGCTCGCCTATTTGTGCCATTAGGTAATCAACGGGACCCAATGCGCTCTCATCGGGCTCGCTCTTCGCAAAGACCGTTGGAGGGTTGAAGCCAGGCACGTTGAAACCGGCGATCATGACCCGCGGATCATCCGATTGGAGCCCACCCGGCAATCGCTGGTGCTCCCCGTCACCGCTCAGGCCGGGTCCATCAGCGAGAGGCTGCGATAGCCACTCCTCCCGGAGCATATCCCACCATCCGGCGCCTGGCGCCGCAGCGTCCAGTGACAATGCGGTGTCAAAGGTGGTTGCTCTGCCATCCACGCCAACGGCCACCGCAGCGGCCCGTTGCAGCAGGCTCGCAGCAATAGCAGACCCAGACATACCATCGATCAATCGCTCCAGTTCGGCGATCGGGCTGGACTCGACGGGCGCGTTTTTGTCAAATGTGGTCTGATCACGCTGATTCAGTGCCCGCAACAACGCACGAAACCCAGAGTCAACGTCGCCGGCCCCATCCGAAAAGATACGACGCCACAATTTGGTGGCAGCCACCTGAAAACGCGTGAGGTCCAGGTCCGCCTTCCTATCAAACGTTTCTTTCTGTCCTTCGATGTGCAGGCGAATCATGCGTGCCAGCGGCGCTATCTGCTCGGGCCAGAATCGAATATCGACGGAAGCGACGGACTCGCTCGATTCAACCGAGGTCGGTGATAGGGAAAGACTCAGCTTTCCGCGTGCCAAACCACCTTGATGGGTGAATCCGTCCGGCACGACCACGATACTGACACCGACCGTAAAAGGCCCCTTCGGATCGATCGCATCCTGCATTGTTTAATCCTCCAGCAAGCTCATTGAGAGACGGTCGCGGTATGCCCGCCACGCTGTCGATTTTTGCGGAGCGACCACCTTGATTCGTCGCGTACTGGGATCGGCAGCTACTTGACACGCCAGTTGCCTGGCAGCTTCCTCCGGTGTCACACTTTTGTTCTGGATCAGCAAAGGGCCGTAGTTCTGGTCGCTGTCCGACGAATCGCTGACAAGTATGGTGCGCGCACCGTCAGATTGCTGGTACAGCCTTGCCACTTTTGTGCTGGAAGATGTGCCTGCACGTTGGGGTTGCTGGCCATTTCCGCCATGAAGTGTATAATGCGCCGAAAAAGAAAAAGATAGGCTTAGAAAGCCCACCGTGAATTCGAACGAATAGAACGCGGAGCCCTCAAGATTGTCGCTGTCCGCCGGTCTCTGCTCAAGAGCGATTTGAAGCATTACCGCCACTCCAAAGCAGCCGAGGTGACCCTCACCGACGGCTTCCACGGATGCGCGGATAACATCGCCCCATGTAATCGTAGAGGTTACCCGACCGTGCCCGCTCAAAGGGCCAAATTGAATGGCCACGACCGCTCCGAACGACAAGCTGATGCGCGGCCGGAGTCTTTTTTTCTCGAACGACAAAAGGACATAGCCACCCCCGCCATACGGAGGCGCCGCGATCAAAAACGGCCTCTCTTCACTCGCAAATCCAAACCCGATTTGGGCTGCAAGGTCGCCGTCTGCTAACTCTCGCAAGGGAAGCTTCGTGTAGACGTGAAGAGAGACGTGAATAAACTGCAGGTTGCCGACCTGAATCAGGCCAGCGTCGTAGCGGTATCCGACAGCGAGAATAGCCTGCGTTAGAGTCAAGTAAGGACCGTTACCATCTTGGGGCGAGAGGAGACTTTGCAGGGCTTTGAGGAAATTCAATCCCGGGCCGAGCACCACTTCGTTGAACTTGACGGTCAGCTTGGGTTCGGAACCGTTGGCTGAAGTAAATTGCGCTTCGTGGAATCTAATCGTAACCAGATCCTTCAACAGAGTTATCTGGAACGGACCTAGGCGGCTCGCACTCGTGAAGTCGCGCTCCCCCGTCAGAAAATTGATTTTGATGTTTGTGTCAACGCTGAAGTCAGGCTTACCCTGCTCCGGTGGCTCCATCTGAAAGGAGAACGCGGCACCGGGGTAGGGGGGGATCGGGCTATCCCAGTGATAGGCGAGATCGGTACGGGTCGGAAGGATTTGAGCCAAAACAGTTTTCAACTGACTAGTTGCATCGGCTATTGCCGCCCGAACGGTCCCATCAATCAGCCCGGACACGCTTTCCTGTAGGGCATTCGACATCACGTCATCGAGTACTGCTAACGAGCGCACTAGAGTTGCGTTCGAATCGCCCGCGATGTTCTCAACGAACGACGAGACCGCTTTCCTCATCTCGGCGATTGACTCCGAAAGGGCAGCGCCATCGTCATCGAGCCGTTTAAGGATCTTCTTTTTGAGCGAGAGATCTATCGTCGCCCAATCCTTACTTTCCAGGGTAGAGAGATCGTTTTCAGGGGTAGTCAGCGTTACCGAGTCGGAAAGCTTGACTGCCGTCCCAACGGCACGCGAAAAGGGTACCTGCGTGGCGATGTTTTTCAACGCTTCGGCTTGAGAGTTTAGATCGGTTCTTATCTGGTCGATATGGGTGGTGATCTTGGGGTTAATCAGCGGGCCCAGAGCTGACTTCTTAATCGCATCGTTTATGCGATCCACGGCTGTCGCCGCATCACCGTACAAATCGCGACACCTGGACGCAGATTGGGTAATGAACCGGGCCGACGACAGCATCAGAATCCGCGCATCCGTTATTGGAAGCGCGACCGTCTGCAAACCCAAACCGGCAAGTTGTTTTGCCGCTCTTTCCAAATAGCTGCGAGAATCCTCGGCCATCTGGACCAATGAATCCACCCCCGGACGCAGATTCAATAACTTCTCGCGCAGCCGGGGAGCCGTGTCCTGAGCCCACGCCAAACTGTCGGTGATTCCCCGGTCAAAGAGCGGGAACTTATCTAATTTGCTCCGAAGGAATTCCATGTCCGCCGTTACCACCCGCGAGAGCGCCGGGCCGGTTTCCGGTCGATCCATGCCAGTAACGGCAAGTAAGATAGTGGTTAGCCTGCTACACAAAATCTGAATCTGGTCACGCTGCGACTGATTCGGATCGGCTCGAATGATATCGTCCAGAACCTTCACTAGGGGTGCGAGCGCCTGGGCCTGCCGCGCAGCAAGCTGCCGAAGCCGAATTACTTCTGCGACCGCTTTCTCAATCCTGACTAGATCAATATTGAGGTTGACGTGTTTGGCCCCTTCAACCCACGCCCGCCACTCCTCCAGGCCACCAGATGTGGGGAACCTGCCATTGACGATCCCACCGAACAACTGCAAGCACAGGGAGTCGACGGTGGTCGCCAACCTGTCGCTCGCATTGAGGAAATCAGACCGCGCCTGGTTCAATCGTTCAACCAGATCTTGGCGGCCTTGAGTGACGATTGCGAGCTTGTTGACGACCTGTCTGAAGGCCTGTCCGGTGTCAGCCAAATCCTCTCGCGAAAAGCGGAAGGATGACTTGTCTGGTCCGCGTGGTGGTAAACCGCGGCCCCCGGCAATTTCATAGGCGAATCGAACAACCCTAGCATGGTCGGGGGTCAAAGGCATCTGGGCCCAGCTCGCTAAGGCCGATCCGGCTTCTGCCACTTGGGCGAATTCAAGCGTAATGGTGAAGGCATCAAGACTCCCCTGAATCGCCTTCGCCACCTGATCAAGAGATCTCGGTGCCGCGGATTGCAAGTCCAGGATGCTGCGGTTGGCGGCTGCCAACGGCAACGCCAGCATGGACGTGAAAAGACTGTTCTCCACGCCGCTGAGCACCGAGGAGACGTCGTCAGTGGCCGTGAAATCCCGACCCAGGAGAACCGAGCACAAATCAAGGGTCGTCGCGCGGGAAATAATCGTCTGGAAAAAGCGGTCGGCAAGCGTCCCAAGGCCGGATATCTTGCTCTGCACGCCATTCGCCGCGTTTTTGAGCGAGTCCCAGTCCGCCGCGAGGACTGTCAGTTCCCGACGGGCCATCTCGGGAACCGGGTCCTGCAGGACGCGCTGCAACTCGGATAAGACTCTCTGTCCCTGACTCAGAATATTGCCAAGATCTGTCAGGCTGAGTTTGCCGCGGAGAAGCGTGGCGAGGTCGGCGATAGCGTGCGCCAGGGTCGGATACAACGATTCGAAACTCAGTTTGGTCGTGTTGCTACCGCCCACTTCGACTGGGAGCAGCCCGTCGATCTTGGGTCCGATCGCCGTCAGCAGATCAGCCAACGTCTTGAAAGGTGCCGTCAGCGAATTCAGGTTGGACGCGAGATTTGAGGGGCTGTAACCGATCGACTCAAGCAGTTTCGGTGCCTGGTCGATGGCGGGTAGAGGGAGGACGCTGAATAGATCGTGAAGTGTGATCAGTCCGAGAAGCGTTGCGCTTTCATCAAAGAACTGAAGGGGATTGAACTTAGGCTGGTTGCCTTCGGCACTGGAGAACGTGAAATTGGATGGGTGGCTCGGGGGGCCTATCAGGGCGGCCGGCTGTGAAGGTGGGTTGACTACGGCGGCAAGATTTGCTTGGGCAAACAGCTGAAGCCCGGCCAGTTGGACGTTGCCCACGTTAGTCGCGGCCGCCGACACCACCGCGCCAGGTTGGCCGCCGACAAAGCCTGTTAGTCTCGAAAGCGCAGCCAACGCGGCGTTGGTTCGACCTAGTCCGCCCGTAGCGGAAGCCTGATTGTTCACATTGAGGCGAATGAGAGGATGCAAGACCTCCAAGAAAATCTCGGCCTTGTTCTCCTTAAATTCGGTGGCCACGTAGGGTCGGTAAAACTGGACTTCGAGTAGGCCCTGCGGGCTGCCGAGTAAACGATCTAGGCTCTGAACGGCAATGCGCGCCTTTTCCACGAGCGGAAAAAAAGGCGGTTGATCGGCGCGTTCCATGGCTTGGCTAATGACAAAGGATTCTTTATTTCCGGAAAGGTCTGCCGGTCCGCGTAGGGAAAGCAGCCACGAATCGGTATCAAAAGCTGTCTCAGCATCCGGCTTGGTCGCGGCATACCGCCGCCTCGTTCCGAACAGGCGCGCTTTGCGCAGCGGCGACCATTCACCGCCGGACGTATCGGCACCCGGCTTGCCTAGATCGCGGTAGTACTCGGCGATGACGCGCATCGCGTTTGGATTGTGGCTGCAACTGTTCGAAATAAAAAGAAGATTGCTGGCGCTCGGCGTGTGATCATCGTCGAGTGTCCATTTGAATTCGACGTCGCCCGGAGTTCCTGGCGACCCTTCGGTCATTCGCGGCCAAAAGACAAGGTCGTCTTCCTGAAGTTCGGCAAAGCGAAGGCGTCCATTCGAATAGATCTTTACTTCATTGCCTGAAGAAGTCTTCCAAGTCATAAACTTCGATGCCGAGGAATCCTTCGGACTTCGCAAGTCCGGCGTTGTTTTCGTCAACATCAAAATACGACCGGCGGGAAAATCGCGGGAGTCATATTGTTGGTCCACAGCAGGGAGGCGCTTCTCGGGCCGACGTATGACGATGAAAGTGCGCTTAACCAGATAAGCAACCGGATAACCGTATTTCGGGTGGGCGAAAAAGCGGCGCTCCGAAAGTTCAACGTAGGAAGCTCTTATGCCGAGTGGCAGCAGGTACCCCTTGTCGTAGGTTTCAACATGAATATCGCGCCCCAGTTGAGAGCGATAGATGAATCTCTCCAGGTTAAATGTCGGCGGCAGTCGCGGATCGAAAACCGGGGTGGCGAAGGGCTCGCCATTCCATTCCGCTGCAAGCGAGCCGCCCAATGACGTCAAGATTATGTTCGCGTCGTCAAAAGGTTCAACCAGAGCGAAGCCGATCGCGTCGCCGGCGTACGTCCCTAGGTCATTGTCTGCCGGCGAACGTTTCGCTTTGTCTTGCTTGAGATATTCAAGGCTCTCGTATCTCTGCTTCGGCGTCACCACTCGATTGCGCGGAATTCGCTTGGGCTCGTTCTTGGAAGAAGGGGAAAACCACTGCTTGACCCCGGTAACGAGGGCGGTCAGTCCGGACTCCGGCGGTTTTTCCAGATCGTCCTCAGTTCCACGAAGAGCGATCAAACCGTAAAGTGAGGTTTGAGCGACGATATTCCAGTGATTGTCGGGCGACAGCACCAAGAGCGGATCAAGAGTTAGACCCAATCGTTCATCAGCGGGAGCTTTCGAGTCCTTGGACTGCTGATGCCTCATGAATTGGCCCGGAGTCATCCATTCCGACCACAGCGCGCGAACAGTTTTTCTGCCTATTTGATCGAGCTTGGCATGCCAGAGCACGGCGTTATTGACGTTCACATGACCGCGAGGGCACGTCCATGTCGCCTCGTCCGACGGCGAAAATATCAATCTGCCGCTCATCTCCAGTGCCGTTTCTCGCGGTCGGGGCTGCTGTAGCGACGCCTCGGCTTGCTTTATGGCGTCGGCGAAAGATGTCGCTGGTTTTATGTGCGACACACCGATCTGGTCTTCGATGGACTTGTTCGCCCCGAGTGCCCGCTCATTGACGTTGATCGCCAAATCGCTCCAGTCGGTGAGCGCCTGGACCGTAATCGGGCGCTCGACCCATTTAGGTCTCTTGCGTTTCTCTTCCTGCACACGGAAAACGATGCGGGACTCTCCGGACAATCGGGCCGCCTCCACATCCGAAAACCTCTGCGCTTCCGGCTTGACGGTTGGCGTATTCGGCGGAATGGTCGTCGGATCCTGGTAGCTGAACCACCTTTCTGCTATATGTTGAGGCGGGAAGTGAACGGCCAGATTCGCAGGCTCCCATTGCTGGCCTTTCACCTTGGATCGCCGCATCCGCAGGGTGGGAACCCCGCGCCTGATGCGCATATCAAATCCTTCGAAACTAAACGTCAGATTCAGGAGATCGACGCTGCGTCGAACGGTCAATTTGGCGTCCTCAAGATGCAGCAGCGCGACCGGATTATCACCAGTGAGAATGACAGACCCGCCAAACTCTTTTTGTGCTTTGCTGGCTTTGACAAACGTTTTTGCCCGCTGTTGTGGTGGCCCGCCGTCCATAATCAACGCCACGGCCTGCGCTGGAATATCGATTTGAGCAGAATCCGCATCTTCAATGGGCAGGCTCACACTGTGAAGATTGGCGTTTATCCGGACGACGTCCTGTTCCCCCTCCCCGAAGCGGGCGTAGATTGGCTCTTCGTCGTTTCCTCCGACAGTAGCGCCCCAGGAGCCGAATTCCACTCGATGCGCCACTCGGGATACCCGGCCGGCGACAGCAGCTTGATACAAGCGCTGCCCTGAGCTCTTGAGCAAGGCCGCATGTTCGAGTTGAACGCGGTCCCCAAGTAGAAGATTGGTCTTCTCACATACCCTGCCGAACGAACCCTCGCCGCAGACGAGTGTGACGCCGTGAGCTCCGGAGGGCGAATTGTAGGCCTCGCCGCTAAACTCGGTTATAAGTTCGGGCTGGAATCCGAATCGCTTGCGGCCTCCGCCCGGACCGAGGGAGACCATACCTGATCTGCGCGGATCGACCAATGAGAAAGACGTACCTACTCCCGATTCCTGGTTTTCGAGAGCCGCAAGGAGCGAATCGCCGGTCGCCCTCTGCGGACGAAGCAAAAGTTGGCTGCCGGTGAACGATGCGTCGAACGTGACCTTCACGTCGTCACTCTCAGCGCCGAAGCGAAAGCCGCCGAGATGATCTAGGCTGACCAATACCCGGTCAGTTGCGAAGCTCGCCGTTCCGCCGCCGAGTTCGATCCCAGGTATTCGTAGATAATCGCGCAACGAAACCATTCCCCGAATCCACTCGGCTAAGGAGGTTAAATCGCTGAAACCCAACCTAGGGTGGCGGAGCGCAATCTGCCACCCTGAAAAAGCCTCAGATAGAACGGCTTCAAAATCTGTTCGGAGGTTTGTCCCGGGGAGGATCGCATCGGTCAAATGAATGTCGAAGGCGTACGCCCGTTGCTGCCACTCTAATCGTGCCGCTGCTCCGAAAAGTCCGGGGTCGATTGTCCACATGCCTCCCGCGTAGTGAACCTCGATCGCTCGTCCCAGAGTGACAATCTGCGGGGCGGCACGGGCAAGGCCGCCGCTAGCCAGGAAGGCGCCTCCAACGCCGGTACCGGTAAGGAACGCTCTTCTGCTTGGTTGGATCTTGCCGATCGCCTCATAGCCTTCCGCGGCCATCGACCAGTGCTTGAAGATTCTGGACAGCAGTAGCGCTCTAGCTCGATCAGCCATTACGAACACCTCGGTTCAAATGCGGCGGGTATATTATTGTACACTGTATCACTACTGTCCAAGACAGTCGGGAATTCGCTGTTCTGGACAAGGTAACTCCTTCATTTTGAGCACATCCCCTATCAGCCTCGGGGGGAGGTCTCCTTGGTCGTCACGATCCTGTCCAAAACGGGTCGGAAGCCGACGGTGGGCGGCAAATGCTTCAAGGAGTCGTCAAAGTGGCTGTTTACGGGCCTACCGACGGAGTTTCAGGCCGCCAGCGTCAGGCTCCTGGGCTGCTTCCCCTGTCCAAAAGGGCGGGTGCCAAAAGCTGTTTTGGACAAGAGTGACACTGTATACTGAGCGATTAGGCTCAAGCGTTCAGGCGCACCCGATGATCCTACGGTGCGATATGGTGTGAACAAGCTTGCACTGCTAACCAAGCCCCTACTCTTCTCACCCCGTGTTCAAACTGTTTGGCTGCAAGACTTATCGCGGCGCGTTTTCAGAGACGCGACAAGCTGATTCTCAGCACCCGATGTTTTACCTTTCTTCGGCCGACCGCGACTTCTGGCGGCGCACGAGTGTACGCGCCGCTGCATTGAGAACGCCAAGTTCACCTTGACTGTGGGGCGCGTCGGCCATCGCCAAGTTGCCCTTCATTTTTCGAAAGGCATTTGACCATATGGGACTATTTGCCGTGGCTCTTCCACACCAGCAATGCACGTATAGCTAGTTAAATCAGCGACTTCCAAGGTGAGCTTTTGGTAGCGATGCGTGACGCGACGAGGCTTTAGCTGGTACCGTCAGTCTTGCGCCCGGGCGGGCGCAAGGAGGACTGGCGATGGGCAGAGCGACGCCTAATATTCCGGATGGGATGCGCGCGGTTCACGGACGCGTCGCACGTTGGCGGAAGTCGCATACCGGGCGGCTGCCGATTCCGGAACCCTTGTGGACGGCGGCCGCGGAAGTGGCCAGAGCTTCCCGACGCATTCATAGAAGTGGAAGTTTATAGCGAGCCAGGCGATGAGATTGCAGCACGGTCTCTAGCGGACGAGTTCAGATCTCTACTCGTAAGCCCTGGGCTGGCTGCAGGATTTAGATCACAAAATGTGGTCGCGCGTGGATTCGGACGCGTCCCAGTTTTTGAAAACGGAAGACTGACGCACGCTGTTCCGTCGGGAGTGCAAAGTGTGATTTCCTCTGCGGCGATAGGCTACGCGTCGCCCGTATTAGTGCATTAATCTCTTGTAAGTCAATTTAGGCCGCCGTTGCATCTGCGGATTCCTCGAATGGGTTTTGGGTGATCTGAGCGCCGCCGCGTCTTCCGCTGCCCGGTTGACGACATCGCCACAGAGACCGCGTTCACGTAAGTTTCCGCGACCACGATGACGTACCGAAAGCGGCTGGTTGGCGTCGTCGCGCTCCGACTCCGAGGGATCCAGCCTCCGGCGTTGCTTGCGGGCAGCACGGCCTGTCGTGGCGGTGGCGGACACAGACGCCACGAGGCCGGGGACGGATCCAGCCCGGGCGGCGGGGCTGGACAGGCCCAGCAAACTCCTTGGCCCCCCGGGGCGGGAAGGACCACGGAGCGCAGCGGAGTGGTCCTCGCCCTGGAAACGAAGTTTTTGCGCTTCTGGGTCGGACAAGAACAGGACAACTGTCCGGCCGGAAGTCACCGGCTCTGTGTTGTCTGCCTTGCCTGGCCCGCCTGCCACTGCCAACGCCACCCGTCTTTAGTTCGGTCGCCCGTACAGTACTTTCGCCAGCTCAGCGTAGATGGTCGGCCTGCTGCCTTTCAGGCAGCAGGGTGCCTGTTGCCCATCGGCGAAATGCAGCGCCACCAAAGCATTCAGGTATTCCACCCAACCCTGGGTAGTCTTCAGCCCAGCAAGATACTGGCACCGCAGCCGATAGCCGTCGAGCATCAGGTCGCAGAACGCCGCCAGTTTTCCCACGATGGCGTCCGCCACTATTCCTGGCGGCAGGACCCGCTGCACGCAGACCGTCTGCATCAGGCCGTGGGCGAGCATCCGGTGGTAGTAGTAGGGGCGTCTGGTCCTCAATACGCCGGTGATCACATCAATCGGCACCAACGACGCCTCCAATGGGCGGTGGTACCAACGTGCCAGGCCGCAGTGTAGCTGGCGGCTCACTGCCTCCACGTTTTCGAGGCCCCACCTAATAGGGGTCGCTGGCAGGATATTCATCATCCCGTAGTAGGCAACTTTGTCCGGGTCGCGCAAGTAATCAACTACTTCGTCCAGACCCATTGACTTGGCGACGGCTGAGGCCATGGCCGCCGATTCCGCGACCTTCGCCAGATCGAGCGCCGCTCCGCCCAGCGTCTCATTCCAGTACCAACTGTAGACCTGCGCCGGGCTTGGCGACTGGTCGTCCGCTAGATGTGACTCGATCCAAGCTATGTGAGTGTCCCGTACAAGGTCCAGCCTGGCTCCGGCCAGGTACTGGCACAGCGGTGCCTCGGGTGCTGGGTCGATCAACTGGCCTGCTGAGTGCAATGCCTGGTCGATCTCTTCGAGACCAAATCGGTCCGAAGGCGGCGGCCAGCCCAGCAGAGAGACGAGGTTGCTAAACTCCAGCCGCACTGCCTCCAGACCGCACAGAGCTGGCGGGAACTCCTCTGCCCAGCGTGGCTCCGGCGCACGGTCGAGAAATTTGCCGACGACCAGCAGCAACTCGGCGAGGTTCTGGGCGGCGGCCCAGATGCGGCCAGCCTGGCTCGATTCCGCAGCCGTCTGGATATGGGCCATCAGGGTTTGTAAAGACAGATGCACGCGCAGGTTGGAGGCGCTGTCGCCCACGGCCTCTGCTGCTTTCGCGAGGTCCAGGCCCGCCGCCGCGATCTCCGCACTCTCGGCTTCTGTGGTTTGCACCAGGGCGCGGCAGGCTGTCCGGACCTCCGGGGCGGCGCTCGGGAGGGCCAATGCCATACACCGGCCAACACCCCGCAGGCGAGAGAGCAGTTCCGGCGCGTTCCTCATAGATTGAGTGTAGAGGACCTCCGGTTTTCGACGCGATATTTTGCCCATAAACTTCCATCCCAACACGCCGTCGTTTTCGACACAAG
>OCZT010003036.1_pt1 | contig 17266 bp, 19 predicted proteins | sample 1539031 | NCBI WGS metagenome assembly OCZT01 (sample SAMEA3539308, study PRJEB22396) | soil metagenome | biome: tundra; feature: field; material: soil | place: USA | collected 2010-05 | depth 0.15 m | reverse complement strand
AGTGCTCACAGATCGGCTTGACGCTGCTGCGAACTTTCACGAAGAGACTCCGAAGTCGAGCGGAAGACGTTGATGGGCCCCGTTTTGGGGCAGTCGCGTAACATAGTCGATACTACCCCTTGACACAAGGGGGCATATCGACGTGTACGCGAGGGGCCCGTCGAACCGATGCGGGTACAGGAGAGGAATGCGGACCGACCTTCAGGGTCAGGACAGCCGGGCGAGCACTCCCTCGAAGGCGGCGAGGGGATCGGGCGCTGAGGTGACCGCTCGCCCAATCACCACGTAGGCGGCCCCGGCCCCTGACGCCTCCTCGGGTGTCGCAACTCGTGCCTGGTCGTCACCCGCCACCGCCGCGGTGCGAAGCCCCGGAACGAGCGGGGCGAGCCGGGAGCCATGCGCCACGCGGACGGCGGCGCATTCAGAGCCCGCGCAAACCACGCCGTGCGCGCCGGCATCCGCGGCCAGCGCCGCGAGCCGCAGGACCTCTTCGCCCAAGGTTGCGAGCGGGCGTCCGAGCGCACGGCTCGCGGTCGCCAGGTCCATCGACGTGAGCACCGTGACGACCAGCACGCCGGTGGTCGCGCCCGCACCCTCGATTGCCGCCCGCACCATGGCGTCGCCACCGAGGCCATGCACCGTCAGGAGTTCCGCCCGCATCCGTCCGGCGTTCACCGCCGCTTTCCGCACGGTCGAGGGAATGTCGTGCAGCTTCAGGTCGAGAAAGACGCGCTTGCCTTGCGAGTGGAGCCATTCGACCACGGCGGGGCCTTCGGCGCTGAACAGCTGCAGCCCCACCTTGTAAAAGTCCGCGCGATGCCCGAGCGTCGAGACGAGCGCTCGCGCGTCCGCGAGGGAGGGGACGTCGAGCGCGACGATGGGCTTCGGGCGAGTGGACATTGCAGTTGCGAATTTACAGCCGGGACGAGCGACGAGGGCGACTTGGCGAAGAGCGACGCCCGTCACCAGAGCGGTCAACTCCATTCCAGCGTGCCCACCAGATCCGCAAGCCGCTGCACGTCATGCAGCGCGCACCACGCGGCGAGATCCCGCACGATGCGTTCCGGCAGACGCGGGTTCGCCAGGGCGGCGGTGCCGACCGCCACGAGCGATGCGCCGGCGATGATGTATTGCAGCACGTGTTCGGAGCTCCCGATGCCGCCGAGCCCGATGATCGGCACGGGCACCGCCTTCCTCACCTTCCACGTCGCCAACACCCCCACGGGCCGCAAGCCGGGTCCGCTGACGCCACCGCTTCCGAAGCCGAGTGCCGGCCGGCGTGTGGCCAGGTCGATGACCAGACCGGGCAGCGTGTTCACCACGCTGATGCCGTCGGCGCCGGCGTCCACCGCGCAGCGGGCCGTGGCGCCGATGTCCGGGAGCGTCGGCGAGAGTTTCACGAAGAGCGGGCGCCGCGTCGCGGCTCGGGCGCGCGAGACCACCGCAGTCAGCGCCGCGCGGTCGGCGCCGAACTCGAGTCCGCCGGCGCGCGTGTTCGGGCAGCTCACGTTCAGCTCGTACGCGTGAACCCCCGGGGAGTCGTCGAGTCTCGCGACGACGTCGCCGAAGTCCTCGACGGTGAGGCCGATGACGTTCACGATCACGCGGGCACGCCCGAGCTCACGGGCCAGCCAGGGGAGCTCCGTCGCCTTCACCTCTTCAACCCCGGGGTTCGCGAGTCCGACCGCATTGATCATGCCGCCCTCGAACTCCGCCACGCGCGGCGCGGGTGCGCCCTGCCGTGGCTCCAGGCTCACCGCCTTCGTGACGAGCCCGCCAAGGCGATCGAGGTCCATCACCTCCGCGAGCTCGCGACCGTACGCCGCGGTGCCGGACGCGAGCAGAAGCGGATTCTGGAAGTCGATGCCCGCCGCACGCGTCAGGAGCGCGGGCGAATCGTAGGGCGGATCCGTTCCCGCGGCGCCGGGCATGTCGCTCATCGAGGCGAGTCCTGCAGCGTGGACGCGCCGGTAACGCGACGTTCGTAGTGCGCGAGGTATTCGATCGCCGCGTCCGCGACGGCGTTCGCGATGGCGCGCTGCCCGGCGTCGCTCGAGATGTATGCGGCCTCGGCCGCATTCGTGCCGAAACCGACCTCGACGAGCACCGACGGCATGAACGCCGTCACGAGCACCATGAAGCCCGCCTGTTTCACGCCGCGGTCGGGACCGGGATGGATCTGCCCGAGGCGCGACTCGATCGTCCCCGCGAGGTCGCTCGACTCGCGCAACTGCTCGTTCTGCGCCATGTCCTTCAGGATGAACGCGAGGCCGCGCTCCGACGCGGCGTCGCCGCTGCTCTCGAAGCGCACCACTTCGTTCTCCATCTTCGCGACGCGGCGCTCGTCCTCCGTCTTCGCCTCGGCGAGAAAGTACGTTTCGAACCCGCGAGCCGATCCCGGATCCTTCCAGTTCGGGTTCGCTGCGTTGACGTGGATCGAGATGAACAGGTCGCCCTTCGCCCGGTTCGCGATCTTGCCGCGATCGCCGAGCGCGATGAGCGTGTCGGACACGCGGGTCATGAGCACGTCCACGCCGCGGCTTTCGAGTTCGCGCGCGAGCTTCTTCGCGACGGCGAGCGTGACGTCCTTCTCGTACAGAGTCGTGGGACGGCCGATCGGGCCCCGCATGCCGGTGTCGGGACCGCCATGCCCGGCGTCGACGACGACGAGACGGCGCCTTGCCAGCCGCGCGGAGGAGCTCGTGGACCTCACTGCGCCGGCCGACGCCGGTCGCGACGATGAGCCCGTGGACGTGACCGCGCCGGCCGACGACTGCCGCGATGCGCGCGGTTCGCTCGCGCGCGAAGGCGGCGCGGCATTCACGGACTTCGCGAGGTTCCTGAACGCACGCAGCTCGCGCCCCTTGGCGTCCCACACAATGCGGTTGCCGATGCGCGGAACGAGGTCGGCGAGGATCTGCAACGGCATCAACAGTGCGCCGTTGCGCAGGATCGGGGCGGCCGCAAGCGGAATCAGCCCGTCCGTGCCGGTCGCGAAGGGCACGCCGTCGACGAGGGTGAAGCTGACACCGGGCGCGTCAATCGACCATCGGCCGGGAGCCAGGGTCGTCACGGAGCCGCCGATGAGCGGTAGCACGACGTCGGCGCGCAGCGCGCCGCCGGCGGACGTGGGAACCACGGCGAGCGTGGTGTCGCGGGTGACGCCGCGCACGTGGACGCTGTCCCCCGGCGCGACCAACGCGACCGCGAGCAGCAACGGTACGATCGTCATCGCCGTACCTTCACCGCGCGCGCCATCTCCCGCTTGTCGTCCTTCTCCTTCAGGTCGGCCCGCTTGTCGTGCAGCTTTTTCCCACGCCCGAGGCCGAGCCGCACTTTCGCGCGGCCCCGCTTGAAGTAGATCTCGAGCGCGATGAGGGTGAGCCCCTGACGCTCTACGGCGCCGATCATCCTCTTGATCTCGCGGCTGTGCAGGAGGAGCTTCCTCGTTCGCGTCGCCTCGTGATTGAAACGATTGCCTTGCTCGTACGGCGCGATGTGCAGGTTCAAGAGCCAGACTTCGCCGTCCTTCACGATGCCATACGCGTCGGTGATCTGCGCCTTGCCGTTGCGCAGCGACTTCACCTCGGTGCCCGTCAGCGCGATGCCGGCTTCCCAATGCTCGAGGATCTCATAGTCGAAGCGCGCGCGCCTGTTGCGCGCGATCGACTCGATCGCATCGGGTTCCGGGTTCGCTGCGGGCTTGGCCATGGTGGATTATACCCCTCGACGGAAGACGACCGCCCGCACCCTTGGGTATCGGTCGCGGCACCATTAGCTTGGACACACACGCCGAAGTGGTGGAACTGGTAGACGCGCTGGCTTCAGGAGCCAGTGGGTGCAAGCCCGTGCGGGTTCGAGTCCCGCCTTCGGCATTCCGGATAGGTTGGCGTGAGGGGATGGCCTACTGCGAGTGATACGTTATTGGTCATTGGTGATTGGTGAACTAATTCGCTCACCAACGACCAATGATCAACTACTTTCTACCCGCTTTTTCGCCGCTACCGCGCGGCCGCCTCGGACGGGGGCAAGTGCTCGGGCAGCTCGGCCGCCCCGTAGACGGCGCGCAGCGCCTCGTTGGCCTCGGCCATGTACGCGCTCAGCAGCTCCACAGCCCGCGGCAGCGGCGCACCGGCCGAGCGGGCGCCGTCCGACGCGAAAGCCAGCAGCACGCGTCCCAACCGCTCGCCGGTTCCGGCCCGGCCGCCTTTTGCGATCAGCGCCTCGTTGTATCCCGCCAGCCGGTCGTTCAGCTGCCGCCGCACCAGATCCAGCATCAGGGGATCGACGCTTGGATCCATGGCCACGACCTCACCAAGAGCCGCCGCCACCTCCGATCCGGTCCGGTCGTCCAGCGCATCGCGCTGCGCGGTGAGCACCCCAAGCGCCAGCCGTGCGTAACGAAGCTCCCACCGCGCATGATCCTGGTCGTCCCGCGCGGCGACCTGGGCGAGCCACCGCACGTCCTGCTCGTCGGGATCCCGCCGCAACGCCGAGAGGAACGCGATCGCCTTGCGTTTCCGCTCGCGAGCGGCGCGCCACTCCGCCGTCAACGGCAGCAGCACGCTCAGGCGGTCAAGACGGGAAGTCCGACGCGCCGGCGCACTCTCGGCTCGGCGTCGAGCAGGTCGCTCAATCGCACTCCTTCAAGCACCTCGTCGATGCGTTGCTGCAACATCAGCCAGACCGGCCTGATGCTGCACTCGTTGGAAGCCGAACAGCGCTGTTCGTCCACTGGGTGCGACTCACAGTGCAGGTCGAACGTCTGGAGTTCGGCGGCTGCGAGGATCTGGCGCACGGTGATCTCCCCAGCAGGACGCGCCAGCTCGTAACCTCCCCTCGCGCCGCGGGTGCTGTAGACGATCCCGGCGCGGCGAAGCCGCAGCAGGATCTGCTCGACGTAATCGGCGGGAAGTCCCTCCCGCGCCGAAAGTTCTCGCCCCGTAACCGGCACTTCCTCGTCGCGTTTGGCCAGGTGCAGGGCGCAGATGACGCCGTACTCGGCCCACGTCGTGATGCGCATGACTTCAGAATAGAACGGAAAGGCCCAAAAGGCGAGTAGATGGGGGACCGAAGACGGAAGACCAGGGACCGAAGACCGAAGACCGAAGACCGAAGATGGAAGATGGAAGATGGAAGCGGGCTTGCGAGCACCGGATTCCTGCGTCGGACTTCGGACTTCGGTCTTCGGACTTCGGACTTCGGTCTTCGGTCTTCGGTCTTCGGTCTTCGGTCTTCGGACTTCGGTCTTCGGTCTTCGGTCTTCGGTCTTCCGTCTATTCGCTCCTGTCCTATCCCTCCCCGGGCACTCCGATTTCCGTCATGCGGCGGAGGTCGAGCACCTTCGCCAGCTCCGCCGGCGGGAGGATCTCCTCGCGGGCGGCGAGATCACGGATGAGCTCGCCGCTCCTCACCGACTCCTTCGCGATGGACGCGGCCCTCGCGTAGCCGATGCGCGGCGCCAGCGCCGTGGCGAGCGCCGCCGAGCGCTCGAGCCAGTACGCGCACTGGGCCTCGTTCGCCTCAATGCCGCGCACGCAGCGCTCGTCGAGCGCGATCGACGCGTTGGTGAGGATCCTCATCGAGAAGAGCACATTGTGCGCCATCACCGGCATCATGACGTTCAACTCCAGCTGCCCGTGCTCACCGGCCATCGCCACCGCGGCGTCGTTACCGACCACCTGGAAGCAGACCTGGTTCACCATCTCGGCGATGGATGGGTTGACCTTGCCGGGCATGATCGACGAGCCGGGCTGCACCGCGGGGAGGACGATCTCGTCGAGGCCGGTGCGCGGTCCGCTGGCCAAGAGGCGCAGGTCGCTCGAAATTTTCGAGAGATCCACGGCAAGGGAACGCAGCGCGGCGCTGAACGACACGACGTCGGTCATCGATTGCATGAGCTGGATGCGGTCGCCGGCGCGAAGCTGCAGCCCCGTCATGGCGCGGAGGTGAGCCACCATTCGTCCCGGATATCCCGGCTCGACGTTGACGCCGGTCCCCACGGCGCTGCCGCCGATGCCCAGATCGCGCAGGTACTCGGCCGCGTCGCTCAGCCGGCGAACGGCGCGCTCGATCGTGCCCGCCCACGCCGCGAACTCCTGGCCGAGCCGGATCGGCATGGCGTCCTGCAGATGCGTGCGGCCCGCCTTGAGGACGTGATCGAACTGTTCACCTTTCGCGGCGAGCGACCCGCGCAGCGCGGCCAGCGACGCGGCGAGCGGAGCAAGCTCTTCGAGAATGGCGAGGCGTATCGCGCTCGGGATGACGTCGTTGGTCGATTGCGCCATGTTGACGTGGTCGTTCGGGTGCACCGGCGCGTACGCGCCACGTGCCTCGCCGAGAAGCTCGTTCGCCCGGTTCGCCAGCACCTCGTTGACGTTCATGTTGTGCGAGGTGCCCGCGCCCGCCTGATACACGTCGACCACGAACTGGCCGTGGTGGGCGCCGCCGAGCACTTCATCGCACGCCTCGACGATCGCGTCGGCGAGGCGGCCATCCAGCCGGCCGGTGTCCCTATGCGTGAGCGCCGCCGCGCGCTTGATGCGCACGACGGCGTCCACGAAGGCCGGGAGCGGCTTCAAACCGCTGATGGGGAAGTTCTGCACAGCGCGCATGGTCTGCACACCGTACATCGCGTCCGCCGGGACCTCGAGCTCTCCGAGCGGATCGCGTTCGCTGCGGGTGGCGCGCCCGCGAGGCATCACGGCGAAATGGGAGTGGGGACTTCGAACGTCGAGATGATGTTCATGTAGCCCGTCGGATTGGTCTGCGAGATATACAAGGCCGTGCGCACGCGCTGCGCCTGCATCACGAACGGCACCGCCGACGACGACAGCGCGGCCAGCAAGTTGCTCTGCACCGTTCCCTGCCCACCGTCGTGAAAGTCACAGAATATCTGCGTGTTCAGCGCCGTTCCGCCGCCACTGTTATAAAGCAGGGCGATGTACATCGCGGCATTGTTGTCGGTCGCCGGCGTCCACTGGATGACCATCGGCTGACCGGCAGGCGGGATCGTCGGCCGGGCGATGGTGAAGGGCTCGGCCGTATGCGCAATGGCCTGCAGACGAGGAAAGCCCGCGACGTCACCCCCGATGTTGAACCAGATCGAATCGCCGGGATTGAACGTCAATCCGGCGAGAGCGCTCGGGTGGTAGGTCAGGTCGCCAGTCGCGGCCTTGTACAGCGAGTCCGTATCGCCCGACACTGCAATGATCATGTACGCGCCCGCCCCGATCTGTGTCGCCGTGGTGACGCCCACCGCCGCCGAGTCGTACGGCCCGACGACGCAGGTGTCGGAGTTGACGCTTGAGAACGCGAACGTCGCCGATCCGACGGAATAGAAGTTCACTCTCGGGTACGTGGTGTACCCGGCTCCTTTCGTGCGCGCATTCATCAGCACGATTGAGATCGGCGTGCCGTTGGCGCCCGAGAGCCCCGAGAGGTTGGTGCACGAGGCGACCACCGCGATCATGCCGAGAGCGAGAAGTGGAGACGAGCGACGGTGCATGTGAGATCCCGGTCGAATGAGGGAATCCGTTTCAGCCGCGCGGATGCATGGAGAACGGGAAGAAGTCCAGGCGGACCGCGGCGTCCGTCATGGCGACACCCGGCCCCGCGGTGTTATACCCGCGAGCGGGCACAAGTGCCTCGTGCCGGGATTCATCGGCGCGCACCGCGCGCACCGCGCGCCACGCCCGCCAGGAAAGGATTCGTTTGCAACTCTTCGCCGATAGTAGTATCCGGCCCGTGCCCCGCGTGAACAAGGGTCTCCGGCGGCAGGGACGCCAGGCGGGCGAGCGATTGTTCGAGGTGCGCGGGATTCGAGAGCGGAAGGTCGGATCGGCCCACCGAGCCTGCGAACAACACGTCGCCGCTGAACAGCAGACCATGCCCGAAGAACGCGACGTGGCCCGGCGCGTGCCCGGGGAGGTGCAGTACGGTGAAGTGATGCGTGCCGAGCGAAAGCCGGTCTCCTTCCGCGAGCTCGAGGTCGGGAGCCGGCGGCGATTCGAAGGGCACGCCGTAGGCGGCGGCTTGCTGAGCACCGCGATCGTACAGCGGCCGGTCGAGCGGATGGAGGTGCACCGGCACCGTCCACTCCCGAAGCACCGCGGCGATGCCACCGATGTGATCGAGATGCGCGTGCGTCAGCCAGATCGCCTGCAGTTCAGCCCCCGTATCGCGCACCGCGCTAACGATCCGCGGGCCCTCGTCCCCCGGATCCACCAGCACCGCCGCGCGCGAAGCGTCGTCCACCAGCAGATGACAGTTCTCCGCAAACGGGCCGACCGTGATCGTCGAGACGATCATCCGGCCTTCCGCATCAGCATGGGCATCGGCGCCGGCGGCGCATCGCCATTCTTTCGCGCGGTCAGGTATTTCTCGACGGCGATGGCCGCGGTGGTCGCGTCGCCGACGGCCGTCGTGACCTGACGCGTGAGCTGGACGCGCACATCGCCCGCGGCAAAGAGGCCGGGGATGGACGTCTGCATGTTGGCGTCGGTGAGCAGATAGCCGGCCGCGTCGTGGTCGACGTGCCCCTCGATCACGCCCGTGTTCGGCGTGAATCCCACGAAGATGAAGACGCCCGTTGAGGGAAGTTCTCGCGTCACACCCGTCTTCACGTTGCGAATTGCCGCGTGGGTCATGAGGCCGCCGCGACCCTCGATGCGATCCACCACGGTATCCCGGATGATCCCGATCTTCGGGTTCGCGAAGAGGCGCTGCTGCGCGATCTTCGACGCGCGGAACTCGTCGCGCCGGTGGATGAGCCACACCTTGTCGGCGTAGCGCGTGAGGAAATCGGCCTCTTCGCACGCCGCGTCGCCGCCACCAACAACCGCGATGGTATGCCCCTTGAAGAAGGCGCCGTCGCAGATCGCGCAGTACGAGACGCCCTTCCCCGCATATTCGATCTCGCCCGGGACCTCGAGCTTGACCGGAGTGCCGCCCGCGGTGACGATGACGGCCGGCGAGCGGAAGACGTCGCCCCCCTCCACCCGTGTCTCGAAGCTGCCGTCCGCGACCTTGCGTACGTTCTCGACGCGAACCGAAGTGCGGATTTCCGCGCCGAACTTGGCGGCGTGCGAGCTGAACTTCTCGGCGAGCTCCCAACCGAGGATGTGCTCGTATCCGATGTAGTCCTCGATGACCTCGGTGTTGAGCAGCTCACCGCCGGGGAGGCCCCGCTCCAGCACCACGGCCTTGAGCATCGAGCGCCCCGCGTACATCCCCGCGCAGAGTCCCGCGGGCCCGGCCCCGATGATCACGATGTCGTAGTCGAAACTCGCCACGTCCCTGTCCTCTGGAGGTTGCCCGCAATTTCGCCCGCGCGGGAGCGCAAGGCAACGAGTCCGCGGTGTGTGTCGCGCCGCGTCGGGCGCGATCAGCGCGCCTGGTGGCGGCCGCCGTCGACAAACAGCGTCTCGCCGGTCACGTACGTCGCCTCGATCAGGTACCGAATCGCGGCAATCACGTCGTCCGGCGTGCCGATCCTGGCGAGCGGGGTTTCTCTCGCGTACCGGTCCTGTTCGGCCGCTGGCCATCCAGCCGGCGGCAGCACCGCGCCGGGCGCGACGGCGTTCACGCGAATGCGAGGCGCGAGCGCGCCGGCGAGCGCGCGCGTCATTGCCGCAACGCCGGCCTTGCTCACGCCGTGCGGCACGAACGCCGGCCACGATTCGAAGCCCATATGGTCCGAGATGTTCACGATCACGCCGCCGCGCTCACCCATGGCGCGCGCGGCGGCGAGCGAGAGAAAAAAGGGAGCCCGCAAGTTCAGCGTGAACACCTCGTCCCATTGCGCCGGCGTCACGGTGTCGAGCGGTGTGCGCATCATCGAGGCGGCGGAGTTGACGAGCACGTCGAGCCGGCCGCAAGCGTTCACGACGTCCGTGGGGAGTTCCGCCGCAGCCCCCGCGTCGCGCAGGTCCGCCCGGAAGGCCGAGGCCGCGCCCCCGGCATCCTCGATCGCCTTCACCGTCGCGCGCGCGGGCTCCGCGGACTCATGATAGTGCACGGCTACGTGCGCGCCATCCGCCCCGAGCGCGACCGCGATCGCGCGCCCCAGCCGGTGCCCGGCCCCCGTGACGAGCGCCACGCGTCCCGCGAGATCGTTCACGCGACGGCGACGCCGCGCCGCTTCTCCACCCGCGCGTCTTGCTGGTCGAGCCACGACACGGGCACGCGCATTCCGCCGAGCACGCGCGGCCCGTTCGCGGCGCCATGCCAGTCGGATCCCCCGCTCTTCACGAGCCCGAAGTGCTCCGCCAGAGCCTCGATACGCTTCATGTCCTCGGCCGAGTGGCCCGGATGCCTCACCTCGAGACCGTCGAGTCCGAGCGCCACGAGAGGCTCCACACGCTCACGCCGTCCGTCGGCGCCGGGATGCGCGACGATGGCGAGCCCGCCGCACTCGTGGATCAACCGGATGCCGTCGGCGACCGTGATGCGCGCCTTTTCGACGTTCGCCGGACGTCCCGCGCCCAAGTACCGGTCGAACGCTTCGCGTTGGTCGCGCACCCAGCCGCCCGCAATCAGGGCACGCGCGACGTGCGGCCGTCCCACGGCGCCACCTCCCGCTTGACCGAGGACCGCGTCGACCGTCAGCGGAACGCCGAGCTCGTTCAACTTCGAGACGATCCGCTCGGCACGTGCCTTGCGCGACGCCCGCACCGCCTCGAGCTCGTCCTGCAGCGCCGGGATCCTCGAGATGTGCAAGCCAAGCATGTGCACTTCGTTCTCGCCGTCCATCAGGCTCAGCTCGACCCCCGCGACGACCCGGACGCCGAGCCGCTCGCCGGCGTCCATCGCCGCGGCGACGCCTGCGAGCGTGTCGTGATCGGTCAACGCGAGCGCGGTCAGACCGGCACGCGCCGCGGTCTCGACGACTTCCGCCGGCGTGTTCGCGCCATCCGAGGCGGTCGAGTGCGAATGGAGGTCTACGAACCGTTGCGTCGCACGCGCGTCAGCCGGATCGTTCGACGCCGCGCGGGCGCCGGTCACGTGAGGTCCACTTCGGTGTAGACGCGGGCGGGATCGAGAACGGGCTCGGGAGCGGCGGCATGCGCGGCCTCGAGCGTGGCCGCGTCGGTCGCCTCGACGAACTCGATGAACGCACCCGTGAGCGCGGCTTCCTCGAACGCCCAGAATTCGCATCCAGCGCGCTCGTAGTGGGCCTTCCGGGCCTTGAGACGCTCGAGGTACTTCGACCGCTCCGACGTGGGAACGATCGAGCGCTTGATCGAGAGCGCGCGCGGCATCGGCTAGAAGCCCTGCTCGGGAATCGACTCCAGCGTGCGCTTGAACTCCGCCATGAAGCGGTCCGCGTCGGCACCGTCGACCACGCGGTGGTCGAACGACAGGAAGACGTACGCGCAGGTGCGGATCGCGATCGTGTCCCCGCCATCCGCATCCGTCAGCACCTTCGGGCGCTTCTCGATCGCTCCGATCCCGAGGATGGACGTCGTGCCCACCGGGATGATGGGCGTGCCCATGATGGAACCGAACACGCCGGAATTCGTGATCGTGAAGGTCGCGTCCTGCGCGTCGGCCGGGCCGAGCCGCTTCGAGCGCGCGCGGCTCGCAAGATCGTTGGCGGCCTTGGCGATGCCGGAAAGCGAGAGGTCTTCCGCGTGCTTGATCACCGGCACGATCAGCCCGGTCGGCTCGAGCGCAACGGCGAGCCCGATATTGTACCGGCGGCGGAAGATGATCTCGGTGCCGTTGACCGCCGCGTTGATGATCGGGTGGCGCTTCAGCATCATCACCGCAGCCTGGATGATAAACGGAAGGTAGGACAGCTTCTGGCCGGTCTGCGCCTCGAAGTCGGAGCGCATGGCGGCGCGGACGCGCGAGACGCGGGTGAGGTCGATCTCGAAAAACGTGGTGACGTGCGTCGCAACCCGGATCGCCATCCCCATGTGGTCGGACGTGAGGCGTCGCAGCTTCGACATCGGCTCGATGAGGTCGCCGGGCCACGCCGACGCGCTTGCGACGGCGAGCGTGTCCGGCGCATGCGCCAGGCCCGCACTCTGTCCGCCGTTGGCCGGTACCGGCGCGCCGCTCTCCATGAATCCGAGCAGGTCTCGCTTGGTGACGCGACCGGCGATCCCGCTGCCGGAGAGCTGGGCGATCTCGATCCCGTGCTCGGCGGCGATCCGGCGTACGAGCGGAGAGCTCTTCGTGCGAATGCGCTCCTCGAAACCGCGATTCGGCGTGCCGGGGGCGGCGCCCGCCGATTGGGCGGCCATGACCGGAGCGGGAACCTTCCCGGGCGCGCGGGGCGCGACAGTCGGGGCGGCCACCGGCGCCGCGAGTGCGCCGGCATCTGCCGCCACCGGCGCCGCGGAGGCCACCGACGCCCCCTTCTCCGTCTCGATCCGCGCGACCACGGTCTGCACCGTGACCGTCTTTCCTTCGCCGACGATGATCTCGGCAAGTACGCCGGCGGACGGCGACGGGATCTCCGCGTCCACCTTGTCCGTGGAGATCTCGAAGATCGGCTCGTCGCGCTTTATTTCGTCGCCGACCTTCTTCAGCCAGCGCGAGACCGTTCCCTCGGCGATCGACTCCCCCATCTGGGGCATGATCACGTCAACTCGAGCCACTCTCACATCCCCCAATTAGAGTCCCGCATCCCGTATCCCGCACCTAGAGTCCCGCATCCCGCGTCCCGGATTTCGCGGGCTTGCCAAGCACCCGCAGTACCAGGAATGGCAGCGTTGCAGCACCGAACAGTCCGCCGACTCCAGCCCAAATGTACCAGTTGCACGACGGAACCCCATCACAGGAGTTCGCCCTGGTCAAGAAAGTCGCGAACTTCGACAGCAACGCGGCCACCATCGCTCCGCTCACAAAACCCAGCCACGAAGAAAAGCAGCCGATGGCGACCTTTCGGGTCGTCGATACGCGGTGCGGCGGCTCTCTGGCGTCCGCTGCCTGCCGTCCGCCATCTGTCATAATTCTAGTAGGTCCCCACGCGCCGCGCCGCCGTCACGATGTCGGTGGCGGACGGGAGCACGAAGTCCTCGAGCGCCGCCGCGGCCGGGAGCGGCACATCGTGCGCGGTCACGCGCAGCACCGGCGCGTCGAGCCACTCCCAGCATAGTTCGTTGATGCGCGCGATGATCTCGCCGGCGATGCCGCCCGTGCGCGTGTCCTCGTGAACGATCACCACACGATTCGTCTTCTTCACGGTCGCGACGATCGCGTCGTCGTCCAGCGGCGCGAGCGACCGCAGGTCGATCACCTCGGCCGAGAGGCCCGACCGCTCGAGTTCCTCGGCCGCCTCCAGCGAAGTCCACACCGTGGCGCCATAGGTGATGATCGAGAGGTCGTGGCCCTCGCGCGCCACGCGCGCCTTGCCGATCGGCGTGAGATGGTCGCCGGCGGGCATCACGCCCTTGATCCGGCGGTAGAGGTACTTGTGCTCGAAGAAGAGGACGCAGTCGTCGTCACGGATCGCGGACTTCAGGAGGCCCTTGGCATCCTCGGCCGTGGCGGGGCACACGATCTTCAATCCGGGCGTGTGGACGAACGCCGCCTCGGGATTCTGCGAATGGAACGGGCCGCCGCGGACGTAGCCTCCGCTTGGGCCACGCACCACCATCGGACAGGCGAGCCCCGTGCGGTAGCGCGAAGTCGCGACGTAGTTCGTCAGCACGTCGTACGCGCAGGCGATGAAATCGGCGAACTGCATCTCCGCGACGGGGCGCATCCCCATGTGCGCGGCTCCCGCCGCCGCGCCGACGATCGCGATTTCGGAGAGCGGCGTGTCGATCACGCGATTCGCACCGAACCGGGCCTGCAGGCCCTCGGTGACCTTGAATGCGCCACCGAACGCGCCGACGTCCTCACCGAGGCAGAACACCGTGGCGTCGCGCTCCATCTCCTCGAACAGCGCCTCGCGGATGGCCTCCAGGTAGGTGATGGCAGCCATGTTCAGGCGCGATACCAATGGGGAGCGAGCCGCGAGGGGCCGGCGTAGACGCCGGAGAGCGCGTCGGGCCCCGCGGGCTTCGGCGAGCGGAGCGCTTCCGCTGCGGCCGCGTCCACTTCGGAGAACGCCCGCGCGTCGATCGCTTCGATTTCCGCCGGGTCGGTCTTCTCCCGGTCGATCAACACCCGGATGTACCGGTCGAGCGGATCGTTCTCCACGGCCCATCGCTCGACCTCGCCCTCCGGCACATAGGACTGGTTGTCGTGTTCCGCGTGCCCGCGCCGTCGGTACGTCACGAGTTCGATCAGGGTCACGCCGGCGCCCGAGCGCGCGCGATCGACCGCGCGCTGCGTCGCTTCGTACACCGCGAGCACATCGTTGCCATCCGCACGGTCGCCGGCCACGCCGTATCCCGCGGCCTTGTCGACGAGCTGGTGCGTGGCGCTCTGCTTCGCGACGGGCGTCGAGTAGGCGTAGCCGTTGTTCTCGACGATCACCACGAGCGGGCAGCGCTGGACCGCGGCGAAATTGATCCCCTCGTGAAACGCGCCGGTGCTCGTGGCGCCGTCGCCGAGATAGACGAGACCCACGCGCGCCTCGCCGCGCAGCTTGAACGAGAGCGTGACGCCGGCCATCAGCGCGACCATGTCGCCCAGCGGCGAGATGTGGCCGATGAACCCGCGGCCGAGATCCGCGAAATGCAGTCCTTGGTCGCGGCCACGAGTCGGCGAGTCGGCGGTGGCCATGTGCTGGCGAATCACCTCGACCGGTGTCGCGCCCTTCACGAGCAGGGACCCGAGATTCCTGGTGAGCGACGAGAGCACATCGCGCGGCTCCATCGCGAACGCGGAGCCGACCGCGTCCGCCTCCTGTCCGAGCGAACGGAAGAGCCCGCCGACGAGCATGTTCTGGCGGTGCAGGTTCACCAGCCGCTCCTCGAGCGTGCGCGTGAGCCGCATCCAGTAGTAGAGCTCGAGCTGCTTCGCGTGCGACAGTCTCGCGGCGGCGGCAGGCGAGGAAGCGGATCGCATCGCGCCCCGTGCTCCGCCCTTCACCGCCACGCTCAGTACGACGCGCTCAGCGCGTACCTGGGGTCGGCCATCTTGTGCAGGCGCGTGAAATATGTCTTCACGCCGCGGTCGAGCCGGCTCTCTCCCTGCGCCGAGGTCCGCGCTTCGACGAAGGTGTAGTGTCCGCCCTCCATCTTCACCGAGAGCTCGAGCGTCGCCGGCTCCCCGGGCTCGCCGACCGTGCCCTCGAAGCGGCGCGTGCGCGCCGTCGCCGCGGCCTGCTTCATGCCGATCGTCGGGAAGTAGGCGTCCGCCTCGGCGAGCGCGGCGTCGGGAACGACGGTCGTCCGATGGAAATGATTCACGGCTTCGAGCTCCCGGGTTCAGACCCCACGTCGACGGTCTGTCGCCAGTCACCGTCGGGTCTCTGGAGGGCTTTCGTGGAATCGCGGCGGAACTGGACGTTCATCGCCCAGTCGCCCGCGGTGGCGAACAGCAGTGTCGCGTGGTAGACGCCAACTTCCGGGCCGTAGGTGAACCCGTCGTAGATCGAATGTCCGTCGGCGTTCGTCGCGAAGATCCTCCCCTGGCCGTTCGCGATCGGCTCGTGCGTCTTCTTGTCGCGCACGGTGATCGAGTAATGGATCTGCTCGAGGGCGCGCGGCGGCACGATGTCCGGCGCGATGCGGAATTCGAAGTCGTCTGTCCAGGCCCGCATGTCGGTGGGGGGCAACGACGGGCCGCAGGCGGCGGCGAAGCCCAGAAGCGCGCAGGCAAGCGCGCGGGCAAGCGCGCGGGCAAGCGCGCGGGCAAGCGCGCGGGCAAGCGCGCGGGCAGCGCGACCCGTCCGGTAGCTGTCAGCTGACAGCTGTGAGTTGACAGCTGCGAGATCTCTCGCGAGCCCGATGAGTTTCACGTGTAGTACTCCAATCCCAGATGCGTGATTTGTTCTTCTCCCATCAGGTGCCGCAGCGTGTTCTTGAGCTTGGTCTGCTGGATGAAAAGATCATGTTCTGGCTGCAGTCCCGGAGCGGTCATCGGAGACTTGTAATAGAAACTTAACCATTCCTGAATCCCCTTCATCCCGGCGCGATGCGCGAAGTCGGAGAAGAGGGCCAAGTCGAGCACGATCGGAGCCGCCAGGATCGAATCGCGACACAGAAAATTCACCTTGATCTGCATCGGGTAATTCATCCAGCCGACGATGTCGATGTTGTCCCACCCTTCCTTGTTGTCGCCGCGCGGCGGATAGTAGTTGATCCGGACGACGTGGCAGAAGTCCCTGTACAGGTCGGGGTAGATGTCCGGCTGCAGGATCGTGTGCAGCACGGAGAGCTTCGACTCTTCCTTCGTCTTGAACGACGCGGGATCGTCGAGCACTTCGCCGTCGCGATTCCCGAGGATGTTCGTCGAGTACCAGCCCTTGAGCCCGAGCATGCGCGCCTTGATGCCCGGCGCGATGACGGTCTTGAGCCAGGTCTGGCCAGTCTTGAAGTCCTTTCCCGAGATCGGCACGCCTTTCGCGTTGGCGAGCTCGACCAGTGCGGGAATGTCCACGCTGAGATTCGGCGCGCCGTTGCAGAAGGGGACGCCCTCCATGAGCGCGGCCCAGGCGTACAGCATCGACGGCGCGATCTGGTCGTCGTCGCGTTCCATCGCCTGCTCGAACGCGGCGATCGTCGCGTGTTGCGGTCCCGGCTTGAGGTAGATCTCGGTCGAGGCGCACCAGACGATGACCAGCCGGTCGAGCGCGTGGGTCGCCTTGAAGTCGCGGATGTCCTTGCGCAACGCCTCGGCAAGCTCGCGCTTGTTCTTTCCCTTCTTCACGTTGGCGCCGTTGATGCGCGTCACGTAGTGGTTGTCGAACACCGCGGGCATCGGCGTGATGCCTTCCAGGAAACCGGCGATCGGCGCGAGGTCGCGCTCGTCGAGCACGCCCGCCTTCTTCGCCGCCGTGAGCGCGTCGTCGGGGATTGGATCCCACGCGCCGAAGACGATGTCGTCGAGGGAGGCGAGCGGGATGAAATCCCTGATGAGCGGCGACCGATTATCGGTGCGCTTGCCGAGCCGGATGGTCGCCATCTGCGTCAGCGAACCGATCGGCTTGCTGCGCCCCTTGCGGATGCTCTCGACGCCGGCCATGAAGGTCGTCGCCACCGCGCCGAGTCCCGGCGTGAGGATTCCAAGCCGGCCGGTCGCTGGGCGGACTCCGTTGTTTCTGTCGTTCGCTGTCATGGCCTGGGCGACGGCGCGTGCACCGGCGCGCGCGCGCCATCCGGTGCGGCGGCGAGGTCGGGGTGCTCGACGGGCTCGGTCC
>OCZT010003035.1_pt1 | contig 17266 bp, 46 predicted proteins | sample 1539031 | NCBI WGS metagenome assembly OCZT01 (sample SAMEA3539308, study PRJEB22396) | soil metagenome | biome: tundra; feature: field; material: soil | place: USA | collected 2010-05 | depth 0.15 m | reverse complement strand
ACAGGTGCGGCAGCCGGAGCTTCGGCCGGGACCACGGCGGGCTCGGGGGCCGGAGTTACCTTGCGAGGGCGACCACGGGTTTTCTTCGGAGCGGCCTTCGTCAGGTCGAAGTTGAACTGCTCCTGCGGACGGCCGGGACCTTCGTGTTTGGCGTGTTCGGCCATCTTCACGAGCTGCTCGGCCTTGCGGAGGTCCTTGATGCGCTTGGTGATGGTCAACATGCTGACGGTGGCGCCGTTCAGGTCGTAAATGTTCTGCTTGGTGAACGCCCCGCGTTTGCGGTTCTTCGTCAAGCCGATCACGTCCTTCGGGGGAGCGCCGGGTTTCTTCCACTCACCCTGAAGCGACTTCCGGGCGAGGATGGTGACTGCCTTGGTCGCTTTAGGGGCGACCTGACCCTCGACGGCAACTAAGGGCGCCATCGTGCCACTGGTGTTCAGTATTTTCATAAACTTGCTTTCAATGTTATGTTGTTCTTACGATACTTCAATCATATCAAAGATTTCTTATTTGTCAAGGGACCACTTAAATCTTTTTTCTTATAGTATAGTGGCACCTTTTTGTCTTATGAAGTAACAATAGGCATCATTTTTGCCAAAACCAGACCACATGATTTCGCCGGTGGCCTTATTCCAATACACACTAAGATTCCGGAGCCTCTCTCCTACCATGATCCAGTCAGGCGACTTCAACAACTTTGATCCCTCGGCATTTGTGATTTCTTTTTCTTCGTTATACATTGGGGCAATCATATCATCTATTTTTATTCTGTCAAGGGTGTTGACAATATAGAAATGTATGATAATATGGAACCAATGAAAAAACTAAAAAATGAATCTGATTATTGTTGCCCAATATGTAACTCTGCCCTAATGATTGAATGGGGCAATGGTGTTCATAAAGGAGATCAAGCTTTCGGTGGTTTCCTTACCTGTCAGGCACCGGCCTCAAGGTGTCCTACGCCTGAGAATGTTAGGGGACACGGAAATGGACGAAGCGAAGCATCAATCCTTGCCGCTGCTTATAAGATTATCATGGCCAAATACACAGGGGCAAATATTGACCTTTCCGATGATCAACCAGTAGAATCGGCTGCTGAACTGCCAGAGGCTCCAGTAGAAATCAAAAGCAAACCATCCAAAAAGTCTAAAGCAACTCTGCCGGTGGTTGCCATAGAAGTAAATGATGAAGATGCTCTGTGATGGAGCCTTCCTATTTAGGAGTTGAAGCAGCCTGAGTGGATAATACCACTGAGGCTTAATCTCTGTTTGGTTTACCTATTTTGGACAAGGAAATCCCCAAGGCTTGCAAGCCTCAGGGTTCCTCGACAGCATCAGGTTATCCCCACTGGCTCGCGTTGCCAGGGGCCTTTATCTGCCACGTTCTCTAATCCTCAATCGCTACTACAGGAGGAAAGTATCTTGCTTCAGCACCTTGCCCTCTCCTGCCAACATCGTGAAATATAGTGTGAACAGAATGAGCGGTGCCGGTTATCTTAACTCTTTCCTCTACTGCCGTTATATTAAATAAAGCAGTCAACCGCTGATAAAATCCCAAAATCTTCTCAATCTCATTTGGCGAAACTTCGCCCTTCTCACTTACTGCTTCTGATCTAAAACCCTCTGCCCAAGGTATGTGGCAGACCTTACACATTTTCGATCCTACCTTGACAACGATATAGCGAGCGTATCCTCCTTTCGTCGGCCACTTCACAAATCGACCAGGTTCAACCGATAATCTGCCTTGTTGCGCCTCATCATCGAGTGCCTTTACGGCGTTCCAGAATGATCTGTAGGTAGAAGTGTGTTCAGGCGAGCCAAACTTAACTTCATTTGCCCTATCGCACAAGGCGAGGATTTCTACAATCCTTTCCTGTAAGATGTTATTGTCAATCACAGGGAGATTGTATCAAAGATTTAGGATTTGTCAACTCTTATTAAAGAAAACATTATCGGTTATAGTGCTGACACACCAGTACAAACCTTTGACTCCTTCCCACAGTAGTAGAAATACTATCCAAACGGGAAACGTAAGCATCAAAAATTTGCGCTTCATAGAATGAGATTTTTTTACTTAGTCAACCGCTCAGAAAATGTGCCTATCAAACACCATTGATGCTAATATCTGCATAAACTCATCAGAAGCAAAATCTTGTCGGGGATTCTTTACTTCCGTTGAGACAGCATAAGGGTCAACCACAATAAGCGGTATTTCTCTGGCTATCAGCCGAGCCAAATCACTTGATTCAGGTTCCACCAATAAAACTTTAAGCGGTTTTTCCATTGATGAAAGTATATCAGTCATTTCTGTTCTGTCAACTCCTGCGGTTCAACAACCAAGAAAGAGCCTTTGATATTCCAAGGACTATCAATATAAATGCTACAACCAATCTAAACGTCCTGCTGAGAAATAGTAGTGCCGTAAACAAACCTATACCTGTCATCCCCCACCAAAATGCTATAGTTTCATATGCTTGACTCTCAGCCACATCTAGTTGGACACCAGGCTTGTAGGCAATACCCTCGGTGATATAAGGGTTCTGCCCTATTATATAGACTACAACACACAGGCAAATGAATACAATGAAACTGGCAACCTTCCTCATTATACAACATACACCACTTTTGTAATAAGTCAAATAGGGTTTCACTTGTCACAAAGGACCTTGTGTAAACCGCATTAGAGACAAATAGAATGCTGATTTTAGAGAGGGCTTGACAGTATAGAAATATAATATATCATTCTACTACATACAACGTTAAATAACATATTTCCATCCCTTACCATTTTTGATGTAGGAAATATTTGATTGCTTAGTTCCGAACATATCAGCAAGTTCTTGTTGAAAATGAGTAGTATCTTGCTTAATAAATCTAACTTGGTCCTCTGTAAGTTTATGTTGAGGAAGTTCTATGCCTTTGGCTTGCCTATTCTTATTGACCATATCTTGAGTATTATCTTCGATAGTGCCAAGAAACAAATGAGAAGGATTTACACATGATGGATTATCGCATGTATGAAGCACTTTTATACTTTCAGGAATCGGACCATTATTCAATATCCAAGATATTCTATGAGTAAATCGTTCATCAGATATTTTAGTGCTTCTTCTACCATATCCTTTGCTGGTTTTATAACCAGTCCAAAGCCAGCATTGCTTCATTTCTGGATCATATGGATGTATTGGTCCATTAATCTTGTCAACTTTATTCCAAAAACTTTCCACATTCATTTATCAATATACTATGCATTTTTCATTCTGTCAACCTAATATAATAAGGAAAAGAAAAACTTGACAAATAAAAAATCTTTGATAATATTAAATCATAAGGTTGGGCGGCCGGACCTGAAACAAAAAACCGAGCCTGTGAGAGTTGCCGAAACTCAAGAGTAGAGGACCTTCTGGCAGAAGATTTTCCCATTGTATAGGCGTATATGGACAATATTACACTGAACCATATCCGCCATTACCACCCGCCATATACGATACCACAATGAAAAAAATATTGATATTGTCTAAAACCAGTTTACAAAAATAGCGATTTAGGAACGTTTTTGAGCAAAAATAAATTTTCATGCGGTGAACCACATTGAAATTTTTAGGGACCACAACCAAATTTGCAATTCCTTCTAGGTATATTAGTACAATCTTTAGTACTATTTTTACCTTTGCTCAGCGTTTTCGCCTGCTACCGCCGCTCAAACGCTTACGCTTTATACGTACGTAAATCTAATCCTGAAAAAATAATAATAATTCTCTTTTATGAGATCAATCATTTAACTAATCTGCCCAAGAATTTTGGTTTATCCCAACACTCTTGACAAGTATTAACATCCGGCCGTTTAGAATTTCCGCAATCACAGATTGTATTATCTCCATAACAACCATCATCATATACTCTCTGTTTATTGTAACAATGATCACACATATCTGCATCAATATGTTTTTTTCTACCGCAGCCGCATCTTTTATTTTCTTTAGCCATACCAGTCCTTTATATTTGCTGTGGGGGTACCCCTCAACGTGTAGGGTCAATGCCGTGAGCAACACAATAAGAAAATATGATTACCACAAGGATAATCGTTCCTATCTGCGATGCTATTCTTATTGTTTTATCTTTCATTTGTCTTTTGAGACGGATATTTTGTCTTAATCATTGTGATCAAATCTCTCGCTACCTTTCTTGCTTCTACCACCGCTCGAAAATATCCGAGTTTAGGATTATTATAGTATATAGTGCTTTGAACAACCCACTGAGGACGCCATCCTATAGAGCCAGCGGTTCTGTAATACTCGAAGGGTTTAGATTTCATCTATTTAATCTGTGTTCCTTAATATATTTATCCATCACAGCTTCAAGTGGAGATACATCTAAATCCTTCTGCCACTGCCTGTATTCTTTTCTTGTCCATCTATACCACTTCTTACAATAGCGATACATCTGTTCATCAAAGGATAACTTGCGTTTTCTTTTCATAAATCTTTCTCTTAATCTTTCTCCATATCCAAAAAGGAAATACCAAGAACCAGAGAATTGGCTGGGGCGGAGTAATACCAGCACAATAATAGACGGCACCTAAAAGGGACCATCCAAGAATAACCAGAAAGGATATAACTAACCATTCCATAAATCTATCTCTTTAATCCTTTCATTTCATCAAATGTTACTTCCAGATTATATCTTTTTCTTCTCTTGGAGGGCATACCACGTTTCTTTATTAAATCTATTATGTGCTGTACAGCTTTTTCTAAATTCTGTTTATTCTTTTTATGCCATTTTTCTATCTCATCAGACCACTCCCAATAAGCACTTTCAATCATTCTACTGGTTATTTTTCTCTTTATAGAATTTTTCATATATCTCCTTAAATGAAGGCCACCCGCTGCGGCTAAAGCATATGTTCCCACACTTTCATGCGTCATACGCCCTAACGGCAACGGGGGGGCCAGACGGTTTTCAGTCACATCTAGACTTACTCGCTCGCCTTCTACTGTTGCGGATTATCCATCATGTTTCGGTGGATTATACCGCTGACTTCCGGTTGGAAGCGAATCAAGCCCTTATAGGTCTGTTGGAAACTAGCCTACAACCGAGGCGACTCAAGCACCATTCCGAAATAGTTTATTCAACATCATCATCAAACAACACCATTTTTCCATTGTCTATTACATAAGCGGTTGAACCATAAATGCTTGGCGAATAGATTTTTGTTACCTTGTGCCCCTTTCTCTTAATCTTTATGCCATACACTTTCATAACGTGCTTTAGGTGAGGCGTGAAGGCTGATTTTCTGACGTTTACTAAATCGCCTACTTCAATCTCAGTTTTCATAAAAGTATTCCCCTTAATCATCAGAACCACATCGGCCTTTCCAAGAGCCTTTTTACCAGTAGGGTTCCAGTAAGCAAATCGGCCAAAAGAATAAAACTCGGTTCCCTCATCTTCTCGCTTTTTAAGAATACGGAAATCCTTAGAGTAAGCAAACTCATAATCCTTGCCCTTCAAGGTGAGAGTAATCTTTTTCATAAATCATGTTTGCTTAATAAAACCATGTTTTATTGCCTCTTTCATCACCTTTTTTGCCCTAATGCTCAAAGCACAATCATCATCATCATGAGTGTCATTTTTGACATAAAAATAGAATGGTTCCAAAATAACCATGTTTTTATTTAATCCCTCAATTCGGCTTTTCCAATCTTCATTTGTTTTACAGGGGCATCCTTTTGCCATTTTTTTAAGTAAATCTTTGATGGAACCTGCTCTAAAAGCAACTGTACTACCAGAAGCATTATATGCGTAATATTGTTTCATAAATGTATTTACTTCATTTGCTTCCAATACCGCCAAAGGGCACGAAGTGAGATAATACACGCTACCGATGCAATCAAACCAAGAACTATTCTAAAGATATTGAAAATAATCATAACTGATTTTTTCTGATGTCTATCTCTCGCTCCATTTCCTCAGTCCTTCTTATTTCTTTCATTTCTGCTTTCCCACAACCGTTTGAACATATGGTCCCACTTCGCATCTTCTTCATTTTGTATGCGAAGTTGTTTGTCGCACCAATCATTAAAGCTTTTCACGAACCACTTATCAAATCTTTTTGCCAACCACTTAATCATATCTTCTTGCCTTGAAGTTTCTTCCATTCTTTTCTATTAGGAATAAATCCATCAAACCATGCTATAACGACTTGCGCCAATCTTTGTTTCTTTGTCTTGCCAGGTTGAATACCAGACTCTATCAAAAGAATATACAACTGCGCTGCCGAAAGTTGATCGAATATATACCAAGTCATTCTCGTTTTATGAACAGATTCTTCCTCAGGCGACAATATTATTTTCTTTTCACTAATCATAGTAGTTATCCTTAATCCTTTCATACTCTGAAGTCAACTGCTCAACTTTCTTTTGGAGTTTCTTGTCCTCTGGATGCCGTGAAAGTATTTCTTTCATATCATTCATGCGACTTTCTGCTTTGTTCCACTCCGCCCACCACTTCAATCCTTTTCTTGAACCAAATAGTGCCATAATAGTATTTACTTACAATAACATCCTACACACAGAGGCGCAAACTCTCCTATACCAATAGCCATAGCACCAAAGAAATCATCTCTACGTTCCCATGCACATTCGCCTGGGCCTGGAATCGGATTGTTTGCCGTGAGCCTACTGGAGTCCAACTTCCTATCAGCATCGTCAAACACCTTTCCACAGGTTTTACATTTCATATGTGTATAATCCCATGTCGAGGATAATCTGACAGAGGGCTCAAAGGCGTTTGACCATTAACATAACCGGCCGTCATACTACAAGAAACGTGCCAATGTTGAATTTTACCACAAGGGCAACTTCTTTCTTGCCCTTCATATGTCCAGTTATGAAGTTTGATTAAACAAAGGAAGTTTTTGAATAACCACCTAGGCAATCTAAGCACCCTCACAGAGTCTCGTGTATTGCCTTTCTCATCAAGTCCGGGCCACCATATAACTCCGGGAACATAATGTTGCTTAGGTCCTTCCCAGTATAGTTTGCCCTTTCCTATTTTCATAAATCAATATTAGAACCAAGGGAGGTATTTACCTTTAACGTCACCCTTATTGTATGCTGTGAAAAAAGCATAAATAAATATGACAACCAACATAAAACATCCTACGCCGAAAAAATAATCTTTCCATCCAATGCTATTATCCTTAACAGGCTGTATGGGAACAACCATAATATTTGTCTTTGTTCCATAAACATTAGCATCCGTTCTTGCGGCGAACTTGTTAAGAGAACCTGCTACGTGTTTGCTCAGAGTCCAGACATTATGATGGTCAACCACTATGTTAGTTTGATATTCCATATATCAATGCACATTAAATCTTTCAATGATTACTCGCCAGATGTAACTGAAATCTGCGTATGTTACTTTCGGAAAATAACGCTTAAAATGTTGCAGTGTTGCTCGTCTGTCGAAAGGACCATCCTGGCTGGTCATGTAACGATGCATCTCAGTGTGAATCTTCTGGTGCTTCTTACTCATTTTAACCGTATGTTATCACAAAAGTTTCTTGTAAAGATTAAACTCGCCTGTGTGGGGTTCTGCCGTAGCCATATAGTCACGACATTCTGCCTTTCCACTATCAGAGTTTTCTCCGCCGTATCCTTTACGCATTCCATCTTGGAATGCTGAAAAAACAGCCTGAATAGCCTCGTTTCGGGCTTTATCAGAAGGCAAACTCAATGGGATCAAGGCAGTTCTGATTGCTTTCTCAAGGTCATCACCCTTTACAGTGTAAGTGTTGCTGGTGATACTAAGTGATTTAGGAAATTGTAGTTTCATGCTGGTTGTAAAGCATCAAAGGGGACTACTTCCGTATGAGTATTAAAGACGAGAACTGCTCCGGTCCAGGACCTTGCCGTCTTACATACTCCAATCTTTCCAACAAATCGTTTGAGCCAACGTTTGGTATGGTCAGTAGGAAGCACTCTGTATTGACTCCCAATCCGAATACTCACAAAGTCTATTTTCATATCCAGATGATACCACCTATTTTTATATTGTCAATGGGTTGCGTTTATGAACACCCTATTGCCAATGAGGAAGAAACTCACTTTGTTTCTCCAGCCGCTGTTTCTCCAGACGCCTCTTCTCCATAAACTTTATATAGTTCTTATGAGTATTTAATGCTTCTCTCATACAATCTTGCCATTTCTTTCTGTAATATCCATTCCTTGAAATGTTATGGGCAACCATCCGCATATAAAGAATATGAGCATGGCCCAATCTCTGGTCGTTTATTTCAACATCAAAGGGGTGCTCGTTCACGATTTAATCGTAATAATCATCCGTCGTCCGCCTGGTTTTCTTTTTCTTATCCTCATAGAACAAGCACCAAGTTATTGTCCAGATATAAGCGAGAAAGAAAGAAACTGCACCAACAAACAGAACCAATGCTTTGATATAACTGCCTAGTGTCCAATCAAGAATAGTACAAAGCACACTAAATAGCCATTTCTCATAATCAGATCGGCCGGCCAGTATTCCGGCCATAGATATGAGCACAGAAATCGGTCCAGGCAGACACATAAGGAATCCTATGGTGTTAATAAATCGTTTCATTTTTCTTTATAAAGTTCTGGGTTCTCTTTGATATGATCAACCACAGATATTAAGTGCCTAAATCCTTGCCTTATACCCATTGGGTTGCCAGTGTAAAATGTGGTATATCGTCCAAAGGTTATAATAGGAATGTATTTAAGTAGCACCCTATCCTTCACCATTCGCAGTTCCTGACTAAACCACCTTTTGGATTGGTCTGTCACACTTTCACGCTTCCTATTTCAGCCATCGACGGACTGCCATTTGGAAACTTTTCGGTTATTCCAACCGCTCTCAAGATTGACTCCGCCCACTCTTGTTCCGAATCATAACCAGAATCATTCAGTTTATCCACCACCCGCTTTACTTTTTCTTGGTATGTCATATCAATGCGGATAATCGGAGTTGGTTCTGCTTCTATTTCAACCACTGGTAAATCAATGCGGATGCGTTCTTTAGGCACGGATAAGTCAACATTGCAAGATGGACACTTGAATGTTTGCCCCGGCATCCCATTCACTTCTATGCGCTGACCGCAGACACACTCAAACTTTATGAACATTTACTGCTTTTATGGAATGTAGTATTGTTTAATGTAAGACGTTGCTTCCGCTATTGCTCCATCACATTCCAAATGATGAAAATAATGTGATCCTTTGCCATCCATCATATTGATAGTCAATAACCACTCGCCTCTCCAAGCAGAACTGTTATTGGTCAAAGAGAATGTAATGTATCTTTGCTTCTTTATCAGATCGAGGATTTCTTTTAATCTTTCCATAAATCTTAACTTTCCATTAGACAGTATTTACGCCTTTTTAAGTCGGCAAGAAGCATGGCAAGATAATCTTGCTTATCGTGTATTTCTTGTGATACCCGATCAACTTCGCAGGATACATCTCCAATAACCATGCGGGCTATATCCTTCTTTACTTCTGCCCTTTGTAAATCATTCATAATCTATCCGTTTTGTAGTGCCGCCAGTTCCTCTGGCGTCATCCAAGCAGCCGGGGAAAGAACATACATTAAATGATCTTCCATTGCACCAAAATCCTTTTTTTGACATAACCGCCACAGTTTCTTCTGCTCGGCCATTGTAAAACCTTCATACTTCAACCGCACATCAAGCATTTCCACTCTGGTCCGTAGAATATCCCTCTCATGCGTAATCTTACGCAGTTGGTTTGCCAGATACAGCCGTTTCTTTTTCTTGGCTGTCATATCCGCCTCAAATCTTTCATCAACTTCTCGGCATTTTTCAATGACTTATTTACTCTCCGCATTAGTGGGGCTTTACGTGGCTTCGCCAACCGACGAAGATTGACAGCAGACTTTTCTTGTCTGTCGCCAAACTCATGCCACGCATCTTCCGCGTTACAGGTGCCTGGCGAATATTTCTTAAGCATCCGAGTTTCCTCTTTCTGGACAGCAACGTGTTCCCTGATTGCGTCCAGATATTCTTGAGCAGCAGTTTTTATTTTCATATATCTTTATACTTTAGGATGACAGTCTTTATTACCACAACAGAAACCTGGTTTCACCATATATTTCTTCTCATCACCACAATAACACGGAAAAATGGCAACATTGTTATCATCTTCATGTTGAATTACAACTGAGCAAGCATAGAAAACTTTTGGATCATTGAAAGTAGCGCCTTCGTAAGATGAAATATTTGTTGAAAGAGTGCCAGGCACGATTGTCCATCCATCTTTCAAAAAACCATTAACTTCATCACCAAAAGATTTTAAGTTGTTGCTCGTCCAGATTCGTTGTATCATAATCTAATACTACCACAGATTTTTATATTGTCAACTTTTCAAGCCAAGGAGTTTAACAATCTTCGGGTCGCTATAATCTGTCATTGAAGTAAAAACTGAACTATTCTTTAACCTATGTTCCGCTTCAGCATCCTTTATATCTTCGGTTGACCAAGCGAGAACCTTTCCTTTAGCACGCAAAACAACCTGAAAGGGATACCCCATGAAACCAGAATAAATCCTTTCAACGTCTATTTGACCAGTTATCCTTGGGCCGCCGAAAGCATTTACCTTTTCCAGAAACTTTGTCATTTCCTTCACGGTCCGTTCCATTGCACGCCAACGAGGCGTGTCATCCGCCTTGTCTGTTTCCAAAGCGTAATACTCAATGGCCCAATCCTCAAATGTTTTCATTTGACAAACTTTATTCTTTCGGTTATTTCCAAAAATGGTTCGCTGCTTCTGCCTCGGGCAACAACTTGTATGCTGGTGCCATCAGTGAACGTGATTGTAAGCGATGTGGTTTTTGGAATACTGCCCCAATTAGAAAACTCTTTAATATCAGCAACCACCTTGCCCTTGAAGGCTTTAGTCATATTCATCGGTAGTATCTCCTTACACGTCGGTCCATGTATGTTCGCCATTTTCGCATGGCCGCTTCTTCAGAAGTGATTCTGTTATGGCGAGCACGACGATAACTGCTATTGTTCCAAACATCTGCCACCATGAACCACATACACGTTATAACGATTGACCCAGCAAGAAGAAAGAAAAATCCAACGGCGGCGACTTCTGCTGAAGTATATGATAGTTGAGAATGCATCTTATATGTCAACATTCCAATAGAATCAAAGCATAGGCAGCATTCTTTGATACTCCATACATCGCTGAGTGGTATCCTGCGAACCAACATTTTCTGGCCATATCTTCCGAATGCGGATTGTGTGAGGAACCCCGTCTCAAGTAATAAGAACGACGGCCATCTTCGATTATGGATAACATTGTTTCCTCTGACAACTGCACTACACCTGAATATATAGGAATGTTATAGTAATCACATTCCCTCTTGGTGCCATTGCCCTTGTATTTCTTGTTAGGAAACATTGAGGCCGGCCAGTGGTATTCGTGTAGTAGTTTCTTTCTTTCCTCTAATGTAAGTAGCCTGAGTGTTGCCATAGTCAGGTTGTTTCCAAAGTGGTTTCGTGTTGTGTGATGGTCTTTCCACAGGTTATGCAGTTTCCACCATATCCGCCGTCATCAAAAATATGAGTATCAACTTTCTTATCAAAAATCCCACGATTACAATTGCGATTAAAGTCAAACCAAGTAATCCAAGCACAAAGTAAAAATCCTAAAGCAAACTTCCAAGATAAAATCAGCATAAACCAGAAAGCACAAGTAGCAAAAAGAGCTCTTTCCAGATGCCACATTATTACTTTGCATTTTTCCATTTCACTACCTTGAGTGCAAACTGCTTATTCCACCACAAAGGAAGCAACGATCAATCTTTTTGCCAACATCATCAAACTTATGAGATGTGATAATCTCAGGTGCTTCGCCGTAGAAAACATTGGCGATATTAGCACCTTGTTCCACACTCTTTATCCGTTTCTCTCCGATATTGGACATTGAAAGATGAATGTAAGTATCGTGCGGACTTATGTGAAGAACCACAGGTTTATCTCCTGAATCGCTTCCCTGAGGACGAAACTTTATAGAAACGCTGCCTTCATCGGATTCCACTCCTACGATTTTGGTGTATGCGATTTTCATGTTTTCTTTTTTGTTACATGCACAAAATCTGTATTCACGGCGACAACATATTTCCAGTTATCCAGTTCAACTTGCATTTCGCCAGGGTATTTTTCATCGCAATCATATGATAGATGCAAGGTGTCAACAGCACCAGAGAGAAATGCACTTAAATTCTCCGGGCTGAAAAACAAAATCATTTTCATATTTACTCTTTCACAGGAAACACAGTCAAGTCAGCGTTGGCTATAATCTCACTCCCATCATTGCTGCCAGCCATATCCTCTTGCCATTGAGAAGCAGTTGCCACTGCATGTGCCATATCGGCAACGTCAAACTCTCGTTCGATTTTGATTGATGCTTTGAATTTCATATTGTTAATCCTCGTTACAACCGTAAAAATATGGCTGTCTTGCTTTCGGACGTTCCATCTCATCCATCAGGTCAAGATAGGACTTGTCTGACCGGCTAAAGGCACTACCATATTTGTATCCCTGATTAGAATACCATACATCATCATCATAACCACCCATTTTGTCATTGTAAATGATAACTTCTCCGGCAGCAGACATCAGAATGTAGGCTCCCCAGCCCCAGACATCGTTGGTCTGCATTTTCGCAACATCCTTGTAAGTGCCGTCTTTGATGGCCGGCTCAAGGACTTGCTCGCAGTAGTTGCCTGTATCGGAAAGAGCCTTGTTCGACATTGGGATGCGAAATATCCCATTATGAACCATTGCGAATTGTCCATCGCACATGGTGAACGGATGACAGTTAGCATCGTTGACGGGTCCATGCGTTGCTGCTCGGAAGTGAACCATCATGGCATGATTAAGTTCAATAGCATGATATTTCTCGTAAAACTCCTTAAAGGACATCAATCCCTTAACCACAACCAACTTTCCGTCAGCTACGTAGGCGAATCCGCTGCCTGAGTTGTTGCCGTAGAAGCCAGACCTGAGACTGTTCTTCGCTATGCGTTTACCCGCCGGCTTAAAGATTGCAAGGCACATATTTTGTTTTGTAGTTCAAGATTATCTTACCACCGATTTTTATATTGTCAACCGTTGATACCATAGAAGAAGCCAGTATCAGCATCCTCCCGTTTCATTTCACCCAGAAATTGTTCCATCTCATTGAGGGCAGCAGTGATGCACGGAGCGTGCTTCTCAATGTTGGTTACGTGTCCCTCAGACCTTGCTTTGGCTTTGATTCGGGTCCAGCATTCGGTGATGCTTCCCGAAATTTCCTGCATCTTCTCTGTTTGTTCTTTAGTCATATTTTGGTGCTTTGTTCCATCATTGTTGCTTTAAGAATGGTGAAAAACTTTTCGTTTTCTTCCGGCGTATTGCCTTCCATATTGATTTCACAATATCGCTTTATTTCGTTATCTTCAACCTGCCAATCAAACTCTGAACAGACAACATATATGTTCTCTCCAAAACCAGACAAAAAAGTTGGCGATTCGAGAATACCTTTCTTTTCTAATTCAGAAATCCAGTGCGAAATAACTACACTGCTAAGCAGAAATGAATTAAGAAATTCTGGATTATCCAGCAGCTCGGCTATCCCAAATGCTTTTTGTGCTCGGTTCAGGTTCATTGGACTGTGTTTTCTGGTAACTTGTGAGTATTAGGAACTTTGAGACAGGTAGGTTTGACATTGCCAGCGGTTACACAATAACTATCAGAAAAGGTTCTTCCGCCAGATGGACAGACAATGGTCCCTTGTAAGTATGGCAGAATATCTGCCCCTGTGACAGGTGCTGTTTCAGACTGCCTCGTGTCCAATGACCACTGCTGGATAGAAAGTTCAATGTTGTGAAGATTGCTTATGCACGTTTGCATCTTTGCGGTTGAACTATTTTTCAGTAGACTTGGAATAGCAATGGTAGCCAACATTGCTATGATACCTACTACTATCATTATCTCTATAAGCGTAAAACCTTTAGTATTTTTAATCATATCATTATACACGTCACGTACTGATGCTGCCTTCCGGCAGTGGAACATGATCTCCATCAACCGTCAATCCCCAAAACTCACGCATCTTCGGATTTGGATGATCTTTGTATGTTGAAGCAGCTACGGCTTTCAACTCCCGTTTCATTCCCTCCAGTTTAGCAATTCTTTCACAAAAGACTTCATGTGCTTTTTCAATGCCAGACTTCTGGCCGCGTCTGGGCACATCTTTGGAGACAAAACCACACGCTATGGCAAACTCGTTGCTGTTCTTCTGAACCTGCAAATCAATCAAGTCTTGAAGAAAAGCGTATGTTGTGTATTCCATTCTGACTGTTTTTTCTTTAGGCATAACTATTTGATTATCACCCAGTAAAAAATGTTTCCAACAAAAACTAAAACTAAAGCAACTATCCAGAATATGTTTACCGGACCTAAATGCACACCATCATACTCAACTTTTGCGGGGATCGTTAGATTATGGTCCTCAAACCAGTTTACGCCATCACTGGAATAGAATATCCCACGCGTCTTGCCCTTGCAATCTTCTTTTACTAATCTCAAGCCCATATAATTTATCAGTTGACCAACCGGGTCACTTCTATGTTGCAATTAGTGCAATGCTTAACTTGATAACGTTGAGTATTGATTGGCAATCCCAGAAAAAGATTTGTTCCAGTTTTATTGATATATTGGCTTTCGGACCATGCTGACCACTGATGTCCTTTTAATGGGCTTCCAGTAGTGCAGGGCGGCAGTGCCAGCGGGTCGTTGTCGCAACCTGTCAATCCTACCAACAAGCCAACCAACATCAAAACAAAAAGTGAGTGTTTCATATCCTTATACTATCAGAAACTTTTCGTTTGTCAACACTGTGCGGTTATCTGTCTCTTAATCTCTTTGTAAGCATTATCTACCTGGTCAGAAAATTCTGTTGACTGTAAAGCAGCCTTTGATACTTCCTGACAGTTAAGACGTTCAAATATCTTTTCAGCCCTCTCTCTCGTTTGTTCGCCTCCCATTGATATAATAACCATCTCAACATCTTCAACCACCGTTTCCCAAGCCATTATTAAAGCATCCATATTACCAGTGGTGTATTGTATTAAAAACAAAGATAACAAAAAATGCTACGTTCATCAAAACAAGAAATGATCTAAAAACCATCGAAGTATATGCTTCTCGTATGGTCAACACAGGAAAGTCAGGTTTATCGCTATCACTGTGGCCTACACGATGATCAATCGTTCGAGCCCAGATCATCATAGCCCGATGAATGCGCTTCCTCAAAGTTTCTTTTGCTTTCTTAATCATTTAATGCTGACTCGCACCTTACAGAAGAACGGCGAAATGCTTCTCTTTCCAGTTTTATCATGTAATCCCTATGTTTCTCCATCGCATGGAGCAAACAAGTGTCAAAAGGAGTTTTCCAGTTACTTTGGCACCATTCGTTTTTCGCCATATCAAATATATGACGAATATGCTCTTTTCCACGGCGTTGAAAACTCATCGGACATTAACGGAATGATTTAGGAATAAATGCACAACAAATCAAAACAATAACAGCGGCAATAATGCCTATAAAAAATCCATCCAGATGCGTTCTGCTTTTGCTAAAAAAAGGAGCCATAATCCAATTTCCTACAAACACGCCTAACGCTAAAAACAAAGAAAAAGCACTCATTATACAGCCGTTTCTCCGCCTTCCTCTGGCTCTGCAGTCTCAACGTTAGGAAAGACAGTATTCGGCACATCGGCTGTGGTGCCCCCTCTACGGATAGGGGCTTCGACACCAACTTCTTCACGCTTTGGTTTGGCGATAACAAGAGGCCGGTGAACGTCTCCGATCAAGCTACGCAACTCATCCTCATTCAACAGGCACATCAAATAGTAATCAGGCTGCCGTTGGTTCTCGGGTATATTCTTTTCAACGACAAACTTCTCTATTTCTTCGTTCTTGCGGTCAACAAACTCCTGAGCAAAAACCGTGGCTTTGTCAAAGTCATCGTGTGAACCAAACGCAAAAATGCGTGGCCGGCTCGTAAAAATCAATCCCCAGTATTTACTCATAATTTTGTGTTAATAACTTCCTGTTAAATGTTCCATTACACTTTCAGGTTTTGTATTGTAAAATATTTCATTATCATCTAGATAACCAACAATCTCTTTTTCGAGAGATTTTGCCCATTGGTCTTTTTGCTTTTTGCTGACTTTAGGAAACCTTGCCATCCTATCCTCAAGAAACTCACCAAGTTTTTTGGCAATCAATTTATTCACAGGGAAATTGTATCAGAGTTTTTCTATTTGTCAAATGCTCTAGCCGTCGTGAGTTTCGCAGAATACCATGTCCTTGTCAGCAAAGACGGTATCAAAGAATACAAATCCCCATTCCATATTATCCTTATAGCGAATGAATACGCCTGCTTGAAGATATGAATGATCCTCTACATACGTTTCCGTCAAAAGATTATAGCCTCCGCATCCACCAGCTTGAATCTTCTTGAATGCTTCTTCAACAGTTTCAGCAGTAGCTCCAGCCATTCCACCAAGGTAAGAACCAACTGCCTTAAACAAAAAGAGTTTCTTCATATATGGATTGTATCAGAGTTTTTCTATTTGTCAAGTCTTAACCATTCGGATATATTTAACGTCAAAGCCTGTGCCTAGAATAATATTTCCTCGCGGTTTTGGTTCATCAGAAATCCAGATGCCCATAGCGGTAACGAGGCCACCAAACACCTTAAACTCAGCAATATGACAACGATGCGTAGGACAAAAGCCAAATGGCTCAATCTCTACATAGTCACCAACTTTGAAGCCGTTTGTATCCATATTAACCTTTGATTGAACCAATGGGGCGAAGCTTAACGGCAATCTTAACCAAATCCGTTTGGTTCGCCATAACAGTATCAATATCCTTGTAGGCGCCAGGAGCTTCATCAAGGTTATCAATGTTTCTCAACCCGTGAACTATACCCACCATCTTAGCCTGCTCTTCGGCAAGGTTAAGGCGGCGCTCAGCATCCTTACGTCCCATCCGGCGCCCAGCACCATGAGAACAGGAGTGGAAGCTCTCGGGGTTGCCGAGTCCCTCAACAATGTAGCTGGAGCTTCCCATAGAGCCCGGTATAATCCCCAACTCACCAAGGCGTGCTCGGGTGGCTCCCTTACGGTGAACCCAAACGTTCTTGCCGTAGTGGTT
>OCZT010003034.1_pt1 | contig 17267 bp, 13 predicted proteins | sample 1539031 | NCBI WGS metagenome assembly OCZT01 (sample SAMEA3539308, study PRJEB22396) | soil metagenome | biome: tundra; feature: field; material: soil | place: USA | collected 2010-05 | depth 0.15 m | reverse complement strand
CAAAAAAACTATCGGCCTGAATAAAGCAGGCATTTAAATTGTCTTAAGAATAAGTTCGCACAGTATTGCTTCAGATTTATTTTAGAATTTTGAATCTGATTTTAATTAAATTGCGAGTTCTGAAACATTGATGAAGCCCATTATGCATAGAAGGTGTTTACTCATATTATTATTCTCAGCCCTTACCATAGCAGCATATAATCAGAAACGCAACCTGGAGTTCTATCTGAAAGAAGGCATAAATAACAGCCCGTTGCTGAATGATTACAGAAATCAGATCAGATCAGCTTCTGCTGACAGTCTGATGATCAGGGCAGCGAAGAAACCTCTTGTTGAAGCGAGGTCTCAGCTTCTGTACTCTCCTGTATATCATAATTGGGGATATGATGAGGTTGCCACTAATGGCGGCAATTATACTGCAGTAGTTGGCGTTTCCCAGAATGTTTTCAATAAAAAGGAGCTTTCGAATAAATATAATATGACTACTATTCAAAGACAATTAGTGAATAATTCTTCCATGATTTCAACCAACGAATTGAATAAGCTTATCACTGAACAATATCTTACGGCATTTTCTGTCTATTCTGACTTTAGTTTTAATAAATCTTTTCTCGAACTGCTTAAAAAGGAAAATGAACTTGTAAAACAGTTCGTAAAGAACGGCATTTACAAACAAACAGATTACCTCGCATTGCTGGTGGAGACTGAGTCACAGGAAATACTGGTTAAACAGCTTGAAAGTCAACATATAAAAGATATAAGCTCATTGAATGAACTCTGTGGAATAACTGATTCTGAGTGGCACGATCTGGTTGAACCGGAATTAAAAATAACTGGTACACCTGATATTTCAAAATCACCGGCCTTCATTCATTACAAGATTGACAGCATCAGGCTGGAAAACGAAAAGACTTCTGTTGATATCAGATATAAACCAAAAATAAACTGGTATGCTGATGCAGGTTTCCTTTCAAGCGATCCCTGGAATTTTTACAGACATTTCGGCTATAGCGCCGGAATAAGTTTGAACATTCCTGTTTATGACGGCAAACAAAGAGGTATAGCAAAACAAAAACTTGATTTTGAACAAAATACCAGGGTTTCTTATGAAAACACATACAAGAAACAGTATTTTCAACAGATCCAGCAACTTACATCAGAGTTTAAGGCGTTAATAGACCTGGCTGAAAGCACCGATAAGCAACTCAAAACTTCTGATCAGCTTGTAAATGCTTTGAAAGATCAGCTTGAAGCAGGAAATATCCAGATGACAGAATATATTAGTGCCATTAAAAATTATAAAACAATTAACAGAGATATAAACCTGATCAATATTCAAAAACTGCAGGTTATAAATGAAATGAATTTCCTATTAGCTAAATAATGAATAAACTTTGATGTTTATGAATAGAAAAACTCATCATTCCTTATTTATTCTGGTATTGCTTATGTTGTTGCTTTTCTCTTGCCGGCAGAGGAAAAATGCCTCTGAGGAAGCCAGTGTAGTCAGAACCCCGGTTACAATTGTTCCCGTCGCATTTAAATCAGTCTCTTCTGCACTTATGTTACCCGCAACTGCAACCTATATGAATAAGAGTATTATAAGGGCCACTACAACCGGAAACATTGAGAAAGTAATTATAAGCCCGGGCGAATTTATTTCTGCCGGCCAGATGCTTTTCACTATCAGAACCCGTGAAGCAATGGCATTGGATAAAAAAGCAGTGCAAGATTCCAGCTTGAATTTCAGAGGGCTGATAACTATTCTTTCGACTAAGGAAGGTGTGATTAATTCAATTTCCTACCAGAAAGGTGATTTTGTACAGGAGGGCGATGAAATGGCAGTTGTGTCGGAACTAAACAGCTTGGTTTTTATACTTGATGTGCCCTTTGAACTTGACCGATATATTGAAAAAAACAGGAATTGCAAAATCACTCTTCCAGATAACCGGCAGATCAATGGTACAATAACGGAGAAATTGCCGGAGATGGAGCTGCAGTCGCAGACAGTCAGATATATTGTTAAACCTCAGTCGAATGAAAGGATACCCGGCAACCTTATAGCCAGCATAAATATTGTCAAATCAACGAATGAGAAGGCTATTGTTCTGCCAAAAAAAGCTGTGCTTGGCGATGAAACCCAAACGGAATTCTGGGTGATGAAACTGGTAAACGACAGTACGGCAATAAAAACTGTTGTAACAAAAGGATTTGAGAATAAAGATGAAGTTGAAATCACAAGTCCGGGGTTCCTTCCTTCCGACAGAATATTGCTGACCGGCAATTACGGGCTACCTGATACCGCTAAGGTGACCATAATAAAGGAATGAAAGCATGAAGAATTTCTTTCTCTCCTATAAGAATCCTATATCAGTAATTCTGGCTGTCATAATTGTTGGCGGTATATTCCTTTATGGACAGATACAGGTTTCACTTTTCCCCGAAATCACTTTCCCTAAGTTAAAAGTTATTGCAGATAATGGGGAACAGCCTATCGATAAAATGATGGTGACAGTCACCCGACCCCTGGAAGATGCCATAAAACAAGTACCCGATCTGAAGATATTAAGAAGCACAACCAGCAGAGGAACCTGTGAGATTTCGGCTTTTCTCAACTGGGGGGCTGATATAAATGTCAATCAGCAGATGATGGAATCGCGCATCGCTCAGATTAAGAATTCACTTCCCTCAGAGGTAAAGATACAGATAGAAAAAATGAATCCTTCTATCCTGCCTGTAATCGGGTTTACCGTTGAGAGTGATAAAAAAACACCTATTGAGCTTAACCTCATTGCTACATACATAATTAAACCTTTCCTTTCGCAGATTGAAGGGGTCTCCTCAGTTGGAATTATAGGCGGAAAAACAAAAGAATACTGGATTGAGCTTAATCAGCTTAAAATGAGCACGTTTGGCATAACCCCCGAGAATATCAGGGATTTGCTTAACCAGAATCATTTTATCTCATCTAATGGTTTTCTTTCCGATTACCGCCGGCTTTACCTTAGTATAACCGATGCGGGTTTACATAATCTGAACGATGTCGAAAACGTGATCCTCAGAAATGATGGCAAAAGAATTCTAAAGCTCAAAGATGTTGCCAATGTTGATGTAAGGGAAAGAACCGAGTACACAAGGATAAATGCCAATGGAAGGCAGGGACTGCTTGTGGCAATTCTCAAACAGCCCGCGGCGAACCTTATCAATCTTTCCGAAAATGTGGCATCCAAAAAGAAAGAACTTGAGAAATTACTCCCCCCCGATGTTCATATATCTTTATATTATGATCAGGCAGATTTTGTAAACAAAGCGATAAAAAGTGTCAACGACAGCCTGTGGCTTGGACTTCTTCTTGCCCTTCTTGTGGCAATAATGTTTTTAAGGTCCTTCAGGGCCAGTGCAACTATTCTGGTGACCATTCCTGTCACACTTCTGCTGACTATTATTGTCCTCTATTGTATCGGATATACACTGAATATCATGACATTCGGAGCTATCGCTGCCGCAATAGGACTGATTATTGATGATGCAGTAGTTGTGGTGGAGCAGATACACAGGACGCATGAGGAATTTCCCGACAGACCTTCTAATCAGCTTGTTCACCAGGCAGTAAAATATCTTATGCCGTCAATGGTCGGGTCGTCAATAAGCACTATAGTAATTTTTATACCATTCATGCTTCTTGGAGGGGTTGCCGGGGCTTATTTCAATGTACTGACAAACACAATGATTATAACCCTGGTTTGTTCTTTCTTTATAACCTGGATAGGACTGCCCGTTATTTATCTTTGGTTTTCCAACCTGAGATCGCTATTTCCGGAAAAGAAAAAAACAGATATAAAAACTATTAAAACACGCAACTGGGTAAGTTTTTTCCTCCGCAGACCCGTTTTAAGTATTCTATTCATTATCTTCCTGCTTGGATCAATAATCTATATTCTACCGAATCTTGAAACAGGTTTCCTCCCTGAAATGGATGAAGGTTCAATTGTTCTTGATTATAAAGCTCCTCCCGGAACTTCACTGGAAGAGACAAACAGGATGCTTGTAGAGGTAGAAAAAATAATTGTGAAAATTCCTGAGGTTGCAACATATTCAAGAAGGACCGGTGCTCAAATGGGATTTTTCATAACGGAGCCTAACGACGGTGATTACCTGATACATTTAAAAGATGAAAGAAAGAGAAGTACGGTCGATGTGATAGACGATATCAGGAAGAGAATTGAAGAAACTCAACCTGCACTTCAGATTGATTTCGGTCAGGTAATAGGTGACATGCTTGGTGATTTAATGGCTTCAGTACAACCAATCGAAATAAAGATTTTCGGAAGTGACCAGAACGCTTTGAATGACCTGGCAAAAAAGGTAGCCGAAGAAATAGGAAAGATCGAGGGCGTTGAAGACGTATTTGACGGAATTGTAATAGCAGGCCCATCAATTGAGCTCATGCCTGATCAGCAAAAACTTGCACAGTTTAAACTCTCCCCTGCATCATTCCAGTTTCAGCTCCAGACCATGACTGAAGGGAATATTATAGGTGAAATTCTTGAGAAAGAACAGATGACGGCAATCAGGATGATATATCCCAATAGTTTAATAAACAGCCTTGATAACATAAAAAATCAGTTTTTATTCCTTCCCGACGGAAAATTAAAACCAATCGCTTCATTATCTTCAATAGAATTGAAGGAAGGAGTCGCAGAAATAAACAGGGATAATCTGAAAACAGTTGCAATAGTCACGGCCAGATTGAATAACAGAGACCTTGGCTCAGCCATGAAGGAGATTCAGAAAACCATCGACTCCAAAGTATTTCTTCCACAGGGCTATAATATTGAGTATGGCGGTGCATATGCGGATCAGCAGAAATCATTCAGGGAACTTCTCATGATACTGATTTTGTCAAGCCTGCTGGTGTTTGCACTCATGCTTTTCCTTTTCAAAGATTTCAGGGCAGCCTGTTCAATTTTGTTTATAGCGGTTCTGGGCATTTCTGGAAGCCTTATCGCTCTCTTCATCACTGGTACTCCTCTGAATGTAGGAAGCTATACCGGATTGATAATGATTGTCGGGATAATAGGCGAAAATGCAATCTTTACATTTCAGCAGTTCGCTACAAACCGGTTAAATGGGACCGTCGATGAATCGCTGGTTTATGCTATTTCAACACGTCTTAGGCCAAAGCTTATGACAGCTCTTGGAGCCATTATTGCTCTTATGCCACTGGCTATTGGCGTCGGCACGGGCGCACAGATGCACCAACCACTGGCAATTGCAGTCATCGGAGGTTTTATTGTGGCACTTCCTCTACTGCTTATAATTTTACCTACATTATTACATCTTTTATACAAAAAAGAAGATAAAATAAAGATCTTAAAAGAATAAATGACGAATCTGGTTCGAAGTTTTTTCTGCCACAAAGACACTGAGACACAAAGGAACACAAAGGACTCTCCTAAATAGTTATTACTTAGTGTAACTTTGCGTCTAGTTGCCATAGTGGCAATTTTCTTTATAATATTAAGCAGATTCAGTGATAAAAAAATTCAGAAATCATAGGTATCTTTGTTAACAAATTAAATAGTCTGTATGGAAAACGTGTTAGAGAACATAAAAGGGAAGGAAGGCTTCATAATCGATATGGATGGTGTTATATACCATGGCAACAGACTCCTCCCTGGAGTGACTGATTTTTTGGCATGGCTTGAAACTTCGGGTAAAAAATATTTGTTCCTGACCAATTCCAGTGAAAGAACACCCAAGGAATTACATGAAAAGATGAAAAGACTCGGGATTGATGTTGGCGAAGAACATTTTTATACCAGTGCCCTTGCCACAGCCAGTTTTCTTGCAAACCAGAAGCCAAACGGAAGCGCATATATTATAGGTGATGCCGGGCTTATTCATGCTTTATACAGTGTTGGGTACAGTGTAAATAATGTAAATCCTGACTACGTTGTTGTCGGAGATACACACAGCTATAATTTTGAGAAGGTTGAACTTGCAGTAAATCTCGTGATTAACGGTGCAAAACTAATAGGCACGAACTCAGACATAAGTGGTCCTGTTGAAGTTGGGATTACTCCATCTACAAAAGCGCTCATAGCTCCCATAGAAATTGCAGCCGGCAAAAAAGCCTATTTCGTTGGAAAACCCAATCCTCTTATGATGCGAAGCGCTCTTAAACGTCTTGGTATCAAAAGAGAAGATGCGATAGTAATAGGCGACAGGATGGATACTGATATCAGGTGCGGTCTCGAATCCGAGCTCGACACCTTGCTTGTCCTGAGCGGTATTACCGATAAGAAAGGTATCGATCAGTTCCCTTACCGCCCGAAATATGTTCTGAATGGTATTATAGACCTTGTCAGTTAGTTAAATTCATGGACTTTCCTGAAAAATACAAATCAGAACGCAAAGAAGTTGCACACTTCATGCGGCGGCTATATAAACATGGACTCACAACAACTTCCGGCGGAAATATCAGTCTCAGGCTCTCCGATGATCTTATTCTGATAACACCTTCTGCCACTGATAAAGGCAGAATGAAATGGAAAGAAATTGGAATTGTTAATATATTCGGTGAGAATTTTACACCTCAGCTCAAGCCGTCCATTGAAACAGCCATGCATCTTGCTATATATAAGAGGAAGAATGATGTGTCTGCCATAGTTCATGCTCATCCGGTATTTGCATCCCTCTTTACCGCAATTAAGGCTAAAATAAATACAAATCTGACCTCGGAAGCCAAAGCAATATTAGGCGATCCTCTTTTAGTCAGATATGCTTTAATGGGATCAAAGGCTCTGGCAGAAGTTGCGGCAGAAAATATCATGAAATCAGATATTCTTTTACTTGAAAATCATGGGATACTGACTACCGGTTCAACTCTTCTTCAGGCATTCGATAAAATTGAAGTTCTGGAAAATGCCGCCAAAATGACCCTAATGACAGAAATGACAGGTAGAAAAAGACCTCTCGACAAAGCCAGGATTCTGGAACTGGAAAAATTATTCAGATGATAGAAGGGGTTCTTTTCGATATGGACGGGGTTCTTGTCGATTCGGAACATTTCATTTGTAAGGCAGCAATAATGATGTTCCGGGAACTTGGTTACAATGTATCGCCGCAGGATTTTCTGCCTTTTATCGGAATGGGCGAAAACAGGTACATAGGCGGAGTGGCGGAAAAACACAAATTTTTTATTGATATTGAGCAAGTTAAAGCCCGGACATATGAAATATATGAAACAATAGTGAAAGGGAAATTATATCCTTTACCCGGTGCTTCAGAGTTCATTTTAAAGTGCAGCAGTAAAGGTCTCAAACTCGCCCTTGCAACGAGCGCTGATCCGGTAAAAATGAAGGTAAATCTCAGAGAGATCGGACTTTCGGAAGATACTTTTCAGGCAATCATAACTGGCCATGATGTAATAAGAAAAAAACCTTTCCCTGATATTTATATTAAAGCAGCTGAAAGTCTCGGATTAAAACCTGGTTCCTGCCTTGTTGTTGAAGATGCGGTAAGTGGAATAAAGGCGGGGAAAGCTGCAGGTTGCAGGTGTCTTGGTGTTACAACATCCTTTGATTCTGAAGCTTTAAAAGAAGCAGATTGGGTTTGTGACTCATTATTGAATGTGCCTGAAGAAGTTTTGAACTGGTGACTTGATACCTCTCCCAAAAGGTGGATTGACCTCTCCCCCGACCCCTTCTCTCAGGGGAGACGGGGAGTAAAAAAAACTAGTTTTCAAGTCCCTCTCCCTGGGAGATGGATTTAGGGAGAGGTGGAATTGAAAAAATGGGGTAATTTAAAATGAAAACAAAGATTGGCAAACTAAAAACAAGAATAAAAGACAATTAATGAAGAATTTTCTCTCAGAGTTTCCGTCAATCGATATCATGGGCAAAGAAATGAAGGGCATCTCTATTCCGGAATATCGCGAAGCAAACGGGCATATCCACACACCATACTCCTTCAGTGCCTTCAGCACTCTCGATACAGCTTTCAAAATGGCTGTTGATGAAAAAATAGCTGTTCTTGGGATAAACGATTTTTACGTGACCGACGGTTACAAAGCTTTTCACCAAGGGTGCCTTTCTAATAAAATATTCCCCCTCTTCAATATTGAATTTATCGGATTGCTTAAAGAAGAACAGAAAAAAGGAATCAGGATAAATGACCCGAATAATCCAGGCAGGATCTATTTCAGTGGTAAAGGGCTGGATTATCCTTTTCAGGTAGGATGGAGACAAAGAAGACAGCTTAAAAATATTAAAAGAGAAAGCCAGGCTCAGATCAGAGTAATGATTTCAAAACTAAACGAGTTGATCATTCGCGAAAAACCTGACATGAAGCTATCGTATGAGAAGATTAAAAAAGAGCATGCCCATGAATTGGTTCGCGAACGTCATATAGCAAAAGCATTGAGGGAACTTGCGCTTACAGTGTCATCTTCTGCCGACGAACAACTCCAATTTATAGAAAGTCTGTACGGAGGCAAAAAATCGAAAACAGGAATGCTGAATTCTCCCAGGCTTGAAAATGAAATAAGGTCCAATCTTCTTAAAAGCGGTGGAGCAGCTTTTGTCAAAGAGAATGAAAATGGTTTCCTTGAACTCAAAAAGATCATTAAGATCATTATCAGGGCCGGAGGAATACCATGCTATCCGGTATTGCTTGACGATCCTTCAGGTAAATACACGGAATTTGAATCTGATAAGGAAAACCTGTATTCCTCACTTAAGCTTCTGGGTGTAGAATGTATTGAACTCATTCCCGGGAGAAATGATTTTGCCATCCTGAAGAGCTTTGTTGAATTCTTTCATGAAAAAGGTTTTATCATAACATTTGGTACGGAGCATAACACTCCGGAGATGTTGCCTCTTACGGTTACAGCACGTGAATCTGTACCCCTTGATGAATCCTTAAAAAAGATTGCCTGGCAAGGAGCTTGTGTTATAGCTGCACACCAGTATCTGAGAGCCGATGGAAGACAAGGGTATGTTTTGCCCGATGGAACCCATAGCATAAAACAGATGAGAGAATTGATTAGTCTTGGACAATTGGTTATCGAATATTTCTTAAATAAGTATGAAAATGAAACCAGAAATTAATGAGCTGATTGAAATCTCTAAATACTTTGGAAAGAATAAGGAATATGTGATTGCCGGAGGAGGAAATACATCCTTCAAGGACAATGAAACAATCTGGATCAAAGCCAGCGGAAAAGCGCTCGCTGAAATGAACGAAGAAGGATTTGTCGCTTTGAGCAGAGAGAAGCTTCATATCATATCCTCGCGAGTCTATTCTGACGACACAGTTTCACGGGAAGAACAAGTTAAAGAAGACATGTTCCGGAGCATCACAGGTCCCGTAAATAATAAACGGCCTTCTGTTGAAACGTCTCTGCACGAGATCATTCAATATAAATATGTTGTGCACCTTCATCCTACAATAATAAATGGAATGCTCTGCAGCAGGAATGCAAAGAGCCTTACTCAGAAACTTTTTGGTGATAATGTTCTCTTCGTGCCTTATACTGATCCGGGGTACACGCTTTTTAAAAAGCTCGAATCTGAAATTGTATCTTATCGTACGAAGTTCTCCCGCGATCCTCAGATAATCTTTCTTGAAAACCATGGCTCTTTTGTCGGCGCCGATACCATAGAAGAGATAAAAAAGATCTATGCAGATATAATTCAGAAAATTAAAGAAGAGATACCTCCTCCATCTGATATTGTATCAATACCTTACAACCAGGTACTTAATAAAGTTCTCCCGACTATAAGAATTCTCCTTTCGGGCAAACAACCTGGGGTAATCAGATTTCGTAATAATTCTCTTATTGCGAGGTTTTATCAGAACCAGCAGGAATTTCATAAAATATCGTTGCCATTAACTCCCGATATTATTGTTTATTGCAAAACAAGGTACTTGTATATTGAACAATCCTCAACTGCTGAGAAGATACTCGACTCTTTCAGGTACCAGCTACCTCACTTCATAAGCGAATATGGTTATCTACCGAAGGTCTTTATCTTTAAGGACATGGGTGTTTTTGCCATAGGTGAAACTTTTGCCGATGCAGAAACTTGCATTGACGTCTACGAGGATCTTATAAAAATCAGTTACTATGCCTCTCTTTGTGGAGGAATAAAATTTCTTATTCCTGAACAGGTGGAATTTATTGATAAATGGGAGGTAGAAAACTACAGGAGAAAAGTTGTACAACCTGAAGATTCAGGAAATAAGCTGCATAACAAAATTGCAATAGTGACAGGTGGAGCCCAGGGCTTCGGAGCAGGAATAGCAGAATCTTTGTTCAGATTGAAAATGAATGTGGTTATTGCCGACTTGAATGAAGAATCCGGCCAATCGTTAGCCGCTTCTTTGTCGTCCTCAAAATCATATAACAGAGCAATTTTTGTAAGAACAGATGTATCAGATGCTGGTTCCGTTAAAGAGCTTATTGCTGCAACAGTCTGCGAGTTTGGAGGACTTGATGTAATTGTAAGCAATGCGGGGATTTTAAAAGCAGGCGGCCTTGAAGAGATGGACGCTGAAACATTTTCTAAAACCACAGAAGTAAACTATAACGGTTATTTCCATTGTGCAAAATATGCCTCTGAAGTTATGAAACTCCAGAACCAGGAGAAACCCGGGTATTATACCGATATTATTCAGATAAATTCAAAATCAGGACTAAGAGGAAGCAACCGCAATTTTGCATATTCCGGAGCAAAATTCGGCGGCATCGGACTAACGCAATCCTTTGCAATGGAACTTGCTCCTTTCAGAATAAAAGTTAATTCAATATGTCCCGGTAATTTTTATGAAGGCCCACTCTGGTCCGATCCCCATAATGGATTATTTGTCCAGTATCTTAAAACCAGCAAAGTCCCCGGAGCAAAAACTATTGAAGATGTCAGAAAATTTTATGAGGATAAGGTGCCTTTGAAGAGAGGATGCAAACTGGAAGATGTAATGAAAGCTCTTCTGTATATTATTGACCAGGAATACGAAACCGGGCAGGCTGTTCCAGTTACCGGGGGACAGGTTATGCTGGGATAAAATCAGAGAACTCAGGGTACATGGCACAGGGTGCAGGGCAAAGCAAACTTGGCTAATGGGAAATTTAACTCTGTGAAACTCCGTTCAACTCAGTGGTAATAAAGAAATTAAATTTAATAGCATGAAAACAAAGGCTGTCAGAATATATGGTAAAAAGGATCTGAGGCTCGAAGAATTTGATCTGCCTGAATTAAAGGACGATGAGATCCTTGCCAGGGTTGTCTCCGACAGCATCTGTATGTCGTCGTACAAAGCGGCTCTCCAGGGGGCTGATCATAAGCGTGTTCCAAACGATATTAATATCAATCCGACTATTATCGGGCATGAATTTGCCGGAGTAATCATGGAAGTAGGGAGAAAATGGCAGTATAAATTTCAAGCCGGCCAGAAATTCTCCATTCAGCCTGCTATGAACCAGATGGGCACTCTTAACGCACCCGGTTACTCCTACCGGTTCATCGGAGGCGATGCAACTCATATTATAATCCCACCAATTGTAATGGAGGCCGATTGTCTTCTGATATATGACGGAGAAGCCTTTTTCCCTGCTTCTCTTTCCGAGCCTATGTCGTGTATTGTTGGCGCGTTTCATGCAAGTTATCATACGCCACCTGGAACTTATAATCATAATATGGGCATCAGGAAGGGTGGAAATATGGCAGTACTCGCAGGTGTTGGCCCGATGGGTCTTGGAGCAATTGATTATGCTTTGCACCAGGAGAGAAAACCGGGATTGCTTGCGGTTACAGATATTGATGATAACAGATTGGACAGGGCCTCTTCGATCTTTTCGCCTCATCATGCCGAGAAAGAAGGAGTGAAATTAGTATATGTTAATACTGGTAAAATGAAAGATCCTGCCAGGTATCTGCGCAATCTTACTGCGGATAAAGGGTTTGATGATGTTTTCATTTTTGCTCCTGTCAAACCTGTTATTGAACTTGGCGATGCAATAATGGGCTTCGACGGATGCCTTAATTTCTTTGCAGGACCAGTCAGTCCGGAATTTAAATCCGAAGTTAATTTTTATAATGTCCATTATTCGTTCACTCATATTGTTGGTACATCGGGGGGCAACACAGATGATATGAGGGAATCGTTGAAACTTATGACTAAAGGAAAGATAAATCCGGCTGTAATGATCACACATATCGGAGGTCTCGATTCGGTGGTAGATACTACACTTAACCTTCCGCAGATCCCTGGCGGTAAAAAACTGATTTATACCAACATATCAATGCCACTTGTAGCTCTGACCAATCTAGGTGAGTTGGGAAAAAAGCATGCATTTTATGCGGGACTCCATGAAATTGTTTCAAATAACGATAATACATGGTCCTTGGAAGCAGAGAGATATCTTCTTGCAAATGCCAAACCAATCTGAGATGTTTTCTCTGCGAAGCTCGGTGCTCCTACGTGCATCGTAGTGACAGTTCTTTATTTGTACGTTACACAGAGGCTAAAAGACCTGTCTGTTTTTCAACTCTTTTGCAAATTCCAGAGAAATATAATTCTCATAAGATAAACATACATTCGTCGCAAAATCAACACCTGTCGACACAATCTTCGACCATTCCTCCTTTTCCATTTTATCGAGCTGATCTGATTTTATCTGGTTCAGATACATTGCAGCTATCATTCCCGCATTGAAATTATCTCCGGCACCAATAGTACTTACAGGTTTAATAGCTTTTACCGGAAACATGCCTGAATAACTCCGAGTCCTCACATAAACTCCCTTGGAGTTGGCAGTATAAACCAGACAATTACAATACTTCCTGACTTCATTCCACGCTTCATCCGGAGTATTCGCTCCGAATATGTTTTTAAAATCCTCATCCGAACCCCTGATCAGTTTTGCAGCTTGCATATTCTCAATTATCATGGGCATCAGCATTTTCAGATCAGATGAATGGGTCGGCCTGAAGTTGGGATCATAAATAACAATTGCATCATTTTCCTTAGCCTTGCTTATCAGCTCAATGAAATTCTTTCTGATCTCACTAGTGATAGAATAAATTGAGCCACAAAGGATCATATCATCTTTTCTGATTTCCGGAAAATCAATATTTAACCTGTTCTGAGGATAGTCCTGATAGAAAGTGTAACTGGCATCATTTCTTTCATTGAGAAATGCCAGGGCAAGTTTTGTTTTGCCATTTTTGTAATGATCGACCCATTCTGTTCCGACTCCGTTTTCCGAAAGGAAGTTATCAATTATTTTACCAACATTATCACTGGCATACTCACTGATGAAAGATACCGGCAAACCAAGCCTTCCAAGTGAAACCGTACTGTTAAGCATAGCTCCTCCGGCCTTAGCTGCCTGAGGTTTATCATTTTTGAAAATAATGTCAAAAACTGTTTCTCCTATTCCATAAATTTTTCTCATTAGTCAAAAGATTTGCTTCAGGTTACGTCGTGAATTTACTAATTTTAACTTTATACACTGATCGAAAAATAATATTATCGGATTCCTTTTTCTACAAAAACTCAAAGGCGCAAATAATCGCCAACATATTTTTATATTTGCTTTTGACAATAATAACACGACAGAATGAAAGCAATGATGCTCACAGGAATAAGACAGATGGCAATGAGGCAAGTTCCTGAACCGGCACTGGTTAATTCAGGTGATGTAAAAATCAGAATGAAGAGTGTCGGAATTTGCGGATCGGATATTCATTATTATACTCAGGGTAAGATTGGTACTCAAAGGGTAATATACCCTTTTACGGTAGGGCATGAGGGCGCAGGAGAAGTTATTGAAACCGGCAAGTCAGTAGAAAGGGTCAAACCTGGTGATATTGTGGCCATTGATCCGGCTATGCCTTGTTATGAATGTGATCAGTGCCTGGCCGGCCGGCATCACACCTGTCGTAAGCTCCGGTTCCTTGGCTGTCCCGGTCAGGCAGAAGGTTGCCTCATGGAATTCATAGTAATGCCTGAAAAAAGCTGTTTCCTGCTTACAGGTGATTTAAATGCCGATCAGGGAGCTATTTCCGAACCACTTGCTATAGGTATATATGCCGTAAAAAAAGCAGGTATTATAAAAGGTCTCAACATTGGGATATTAGGATACGGACCTATTGGTATGAGTGTTATGCTGGCTGCCAGGGCGCAAAATGTTTCTGAAATATATGTTACTGATATTATAGATGAAAGGCTTGCAATTGCATCAAGGGAAGGGGTTGCCTTTTCAGGAAACCCGGTTAAAGCGAATGTTGTAAGCAACATAATGCATAAAAAGCCATTAGGACTTGACGTTGTTTTTGAATGCTGCGGTAAACAGGAAACGCTTGATCAGGCTGTAGAAATGCTGAAACCTGGGGGAAAGCTGATTGTGGTGGGTATACCGGAATTTGAACTATGGTCCCTTAATGTTGAAAAGACAAGACGGAAAGAGATTTCAATTCAGTTCATACGGAGACAGGTGGATTGTGTGGAACAAACACTTGATCTGATGAAAAACGGACGGATTAAAATTGAAAATATGATCACACACCGCTTCCCGTTTGAAAGAACGAAAGAAGCTTTTGACCTTGTTGCCGGATATAAAGACGGTGTCATGAAAGCAATGATAGATTTCCAGCATCTCTCTGTGTAACCTCATAAATCCTTCGATATGAATAAAAAAATTCTTCTTCTATCAACAATCATTTTGAGCTGCTTTATTACCTATGGTCAGAATGTATGTTCATCAGCAGAGTATATTAAGGCGATGACTTCAGAATGGAAGGGTGAGCGCTACCCCGACGGTCGGCCAAAGGTTCCGGATGCCATCCTTGAAAGACTTAAGAAAATATCTATCGAAGAAGCCTGGGGAGTTCTGAGAAATAAAGGATTTCAGAACCAGTTTGAAGGAGACTGGACTATTATCCATCCTGATGAAGTTATGACAGGTCGTGTTGTAACAGCTCAGTATATGCCACTACGACCTGATCTTGAAAAGCAGATAAGAGAACAGGGAAAACTCGAAAACAGGTCTCAGCATGGAGGAACAAATTCATGGCCCATCGATATTCTTATGAACGGCGATGTTTATGTTGCTGATTCGTACGGAAAAATAGCAGATGGAACACTCATAGGAGACAATCTTGGGAATTCAATTTATGCAAAATCCCAGAGAGGAGTTATATTTTATGGATCGGTAAGAGATCAGGAGGGTTTGAATGAAATAAAGGGGTTTAACGGATGGATAAAAGGTGAGGATCCATCGTACATACAACAAATGATGCTAACTTCTATTAATGCCCCGATACGTATCGGACACGCAACTGTTCTGCCAGGAGATGTTGTTCTCGCCAAAAAATACGGGGTAGTTTTTATTCCTGCTTATCTTGTCGAAGATTTGGTAATTACGTCTGAATTTACGGAGCTTCGCGATGAATTCGGACATCAGCGGTTGCGGGAAAAGAAATATCTTGCAGGTCAGATAGACAGTGAGTGGAGCGAGGAAATTAAAAAGGATTTCCTGGACTGGATCAACCATTACCCCGGCAAATTACCCATGTCAAAAGAAGAACTCGATAAATATCTTAAAGAAAGAAACTATTGAGTAGAATAAAAATGCCACCAAGGCACTAGGGCACCAAGTTGCACAAAGACTACAAACGCTTGGTGAACCTTTGTGTCTCTGTGTCTTGGTGGCAAAAAATTATGATGAAGCTTCATCTAAAATACTACGAAAATGAAAAGTATTATAAAGCATATTACCGATGAAATCAGATTGAAAGAAAAAGCAGAAGCTGAAACTATTAAGGCAGAAATAAAAAATCCTTCAACACCAAATGATCGAAGGAGCTTTCTCAAGAAAGCGGCTCTGGGAGGAATTGCTTTGGGCGGAATGATGAGATTGTCCGTCGAAGACAGCATTGCTCATACAACATCCAGGGTTCAGCGTGCATCGGGTCCGTCAGAATTAAAAATCACTGACATGCGTTACGCTTTAACATCGGTTATGGGGGGAACTGCAATTATCCGCATTGATACAAACCAGGGTATATACGGTTTGGGTGAAGTCCGCGACGGAGCCGATCCCCGTTATGCACTTATGTTAAAAAGCCGCATCCTTGGACTAAATCCATGCAACGTGGAGATGATATTTAAAATTATTAAGCAATTTGGAGGCCAAAGCCGGCAGGGTGGAGGAGTAAGTGGTGTTGAAATGGCTCTCTGGGATTTATGTGGCAAAGCTTATAGTGTTCCTGTATGGCAGCTGCTAGGAGGAAGATACCGTGATAAAATAAGATTATATGCCGACACGCCTGCAGCCAAATCACCTGAAGAACAGATCAAACTGATTAAATACCGGACTGAGGAACAGGGATATACATGGCTGAAAATGGATTTGTCTATCTCAGAGCTCTTGAATATACCCGGAACTTTAGTGAATCAGAATTACTGGATGAACAATGGCGATCTCAAACAATGGCAGGGGAATTACATGTCGTATGAAAATACCAAACACCCTTTTACTCAGATACAAATTACAGAAAAGGGGCTGGAAGAACTGTCCAGAATAGTGGAAGGTGTTCGCAATATGGTTGGTTATGAGATTCCTCTTTCAACTGATCATTTCGGACATTTTGACCTGAACAACGGCATACGCCTGGGCAGGGCTTTGGAGAAATACAGGCTGGCCTGGATGGAAGATATTATCTCATGGGAATTAACCGACCAGTGGAAGACTCTGTCCGATGCACTGGAAACGCCTCTTCTTACCGGGGAAGATATTTATCTACTCAAAAACTTTAAACCTCTGATCGACATTCATGCAGTTGATATTGTTCATCCCGACCTGGCAACTGCCGGCGGCATTTTAGAGACTAAAAAAATCGGTGATTATGCGGAAGAACTCGGAGTTGCAATGGCGATTCACCATGCTGGCACGCCTGTTTCATTTATGGCTGACGTACACTGTGCTGCAGCCACGCAAAACTTCCTGGCATGCGAACACCATAACATTGATGTTCCATGGTGGGAAGATTTAGTTAAAACGACCGACGGCAGACAATTAATTACAAAAGGATTTGCTAACGTACCACTTGATGCACCAGGACTGGGTATTGAGCTTAATGATGAAGTGGTGAAAAAGCACCTGAGCCCGAATGCCAACGGATATTTTGAACCAACACCTGAATGGAACGATAAACGTTCGCACGACAGGCTATGGAGTTAGTTCAAAATATCCGTTG
>OCZT010003033.1_pt1 | contig 17267 bp, 31 predicted proteins | sample 1539031 | NCBI WGS metagenome assembly OCZT01 (sample SAMEA3539308, study PRJEB22396) | soil metagenome | biome: tundra; feature: field; material: soil | place: USA | collected 2010-05 | depth 0.15 m | reverse complement strand
TGCGGGCGGAAACCTCTTCTTTTTTAGTGAGAGGTGCTTCGCCAGCTTTTGGAAACAATCCAGCTTGTTGCGCAAGTGCTGCTATGATAGCATTTGCTTGTGGGCCGGAGAGAGCTTTGTAGAGATTTTTTGATTCAATTAATTGTTCTGGTGTGAGATCGTCAGAAGTTTCCGGAGTCTCGGGAGTCTCAGGAGTTTCAGGAGTTTCTTCCACAACTTCATCTGGAGTTTCTTCTGCTACTATTGGAGTAGCTTCTGGTTTATCAGCTGACTTGTTGGCTTCAGCTTTCAACTCAGCGGCTGCCGATTCTATTGCGGATTGTAAAGAAGTGTCTGCCATAAAATTATCCTATCCTTTGAGATTCATAGTTACCACGAACATACAGGTTGAAATATTGGCCTCTGCTGCCAGCATTATTGAACTCGGAATAAACTTGTGGCTCCACATTTTTATAGAGATATGAGCCACGTTTTTCAAAATGAACCGTCATTTCAAATGTTATTTCATTATATTCAAGTACATCTACACATTCACTAGTGTAATCTTTTGGGCTTAACTCTCCATGTTTGTAGATAGGTTTATTTTTATTATAACCGATTTTACCCAGAACTCGTATATGCTTTTGAAGCTCTGGGAATTGATTAAAATTTGCCATCTCACACTCTGTCTTGCAGACGAATAGTAATAACCAGATCTTTTGTTTCCAGGATTTGTACAATATTGGTCACAGCAGAGACGGCACCGGAAGCAATCTCTTCAATCGCTTTAGCTGCCTGCTGTCCAAATTGTTGAGCAATTTTGTCGGTATCAATGAGTGCCATTAGACTCCTATTTTCGAAACCCAAGAGTTAAGAGGCTTCCAAAAATCAATCCAGCCTTGCCATATCTGGGCCTTCTGTTCTGGAGTTTGTCCATCAATAAGTTTACCCATCAGGGTGAAACCAGCAATTATAGCATCCTCATAAGGACCATGAATTGCAGCCTTAATAGGCACAGGAATTGCTGGTGTGGTTGCCATTGTTATTTCACTACTGGAGCTAACGCAGACAGTGCTCCTTTACAGTGCATCAAACCAAATAGACCAAGATCACGCACTGATCCAACTTTATAGCCATGCCTTGAGAGTTTCTTACTAAGAACATGAAGTCGTGACTTTAGGCATTCCTCAGATATCCCTGACTTGTAAGCAAACTGCTTCATAACTGATCCAGGTGTAGATGCTATCTGAATCATCGACATTTCACGTGGCGTCAGAGTCATTGTTTTCTCATTGCTCCATAGCCGCTGTTACATTTACTTGGCTCACCAAAGTAGCACTGGGATTTGTCGGTGCTACTATCCGAATACTCCACCACAAAACACCACCGTCTGGATAAGATGCACCTTTCAAGACTGATCCCTCCGCACCTTCTGGCGTAGACACTACGGGAGTTACGAGCAACGAATGTAGCAGTCCATCGGTGCCTTTTGTTTGCAAATCGCAGATTTGTCCTGCTACGTCTGATCTACAGCGAAAGCGTGTTATTTGGTATGGTAATCCAGTAAAATTCTCACAGGAAAACATGACAAACAATCCTGGGGCTATCCACTCCCCGGGATAGCTCCTTACTCCATCCTCACATTGTCTTTGGTGTACAAGTTGTATCATACGTACACTTGTTGTTTGCGAATGTAAGCAAACGGCTAGCAACAAAGGTAATATAACGCGCATAGTTTTCTAATCAAACATGTGGTGGTAAATCCGAAACAACATATCGTAAGCGGTAAGACCATCAGCACCCGGAGTGTTAATTTGAGTAGGCGTAGTTTTCGGAATCACCAGATCGGCCAGCGGCGGATCAAAAGGAACATAAGTTACTATACCCATATCACTCACAATCTTTTGCTGTGGCTTCGCCGGAGCAGGCGGAGATTGGTCTGCCCTTCCAGCATCTACATTCATTTGAATATTACCGAGTTTCTGATTGTAGTCGTTGACGGCTGCAATGTTCTCGGCTTCGGCCACTTTCTGCGCGCTGAGGGTAGTCTCCATGGAACTGAACCACGTGCCATCCATTTTGTTGTGTGAAAATTCTTTGCCCTTATCATCTATACCGATAAGTGTATTTCCGTCTGGACTGTAGTGAATCATTCTCTTCTCCTATTGTTGTTGTGCTCCATTAAAGGGCATATTCTGTAGTTGCTGGCGGATCTGTTCCTGTGCAGGAGGGGTTGCTTGTTGCAACATCTGTTGAGAATTTCCGCCAGCAGGATCTGGTGCTTGTTGCGGACCCAAAGCACCTTTTAATTGCTGCATCCGAGCTAATTCCATCAAGAGAGCCATCTGCTGAAATTCCGCAATAGCCTTTTCATTCCGGTATCCAATTCGCACAGCGGCTTCCCGTACAAGATATGGTGAAAATGCAACATATGGGTTTTGTTGTAAGAAAGCTGTAAATTCGAAAAGTTTTTGCTTTTCATCTTGGGCAGCCGCTTGAGACATTGTTGACAGATCAACATCGATTCTAAAGTCATAGCTATCCTTCAGATCATCAGCTTTTATAAATTTCCACGCGGCGACTGACTGTGGATTCACAGACTGGCCAAATCCTTCACCCTCCGGCGAGGTTAGCTTCACAACTGTTTGCCCAGTAAAATTATCTTTGATTACAAGGAGGATTTCCCTCCCAATTTCACAGTACCACTTAACAATTCGATCTCGATCCTTTGTTTCTCTGAGAGCAGTTCTTTGATTAACAATTGTAGCTTGGGTTGCGGTTGTTCTGTCAGCCACTCCTCGGCTTTCATCAGATGTTCCAGAGATCCTGTTAAGGTCATCAGCTGATGTTTGTATACTTTCCGTAAGGGAATTTCCGAGGTCGGCGTTGTCGATTGGCTTAATAGCTCCATCTTGTTTAACTTTAACCATCGCCCCATCTGGACCAGTTTCAAACTTTTCCAGTTCTTCATCGTCAATCATCCCTTCGCGAATTTGGAATTTGCGAATGAAACGACGGCGATGAGTTCGGAGCATTTCTCTTGTTTCATTATATTCATCTTGAGGGCTTAGCCAATGAAATGCGGGCGGAATTGGATAGAAGCCAGCAATTTGCAGACGTTTGTCAGTGCGAAGATCAAATAATGGCAGCCGCTCGAACTTTCGCTGGAAAACTGTAACGCAGGGCGAATCTACGATAAGAAGTCTCATCATGGAGCGCAGATCCCAAATTCGCCATATTTTAATTCCAGAAGTTTCGTATTTTTCAGTTGTTGATTTTCGCTCTTGCTCTTCATCGCGGAAATCAGCAGATTGAATCTTATCCTTATTCATTATTTTAGGAAGGGATAGTAAGTCATCTTTATTAACATAATCATAATAACCCACCCAACCACAACGATTAAGATACTTATGATCCATCCCACCAACCCGGAATGTTTTTGCTGGAACATGCTTAATGAAGACACGTTCATTTTGTGGAAGTTCTGGAGGTTCTTCCATAATCCGCCGGCGTCTTTCAGGGGAGAGATTTTGCTGTACATCTGCACCTAAAAGTGGACGCGGGGCATTTGGATTGATAATCCAATCAGCCTCATACCCAACTTCGATAATACCAAATCGAAAGAAGGAGTCTTTAAATGCCTGTTCCATTTCTTCGGCAAAATTGAGGCGTTGTTCTTGAATTTGTGTATTAAGTAAATCTGACTTGAGATTTGCAGAGGCTGAAGCGGCTTCCAGTTGATCCTCATTCGACGGTTTCGACGAAACTGTGAATTTCGGAAATGTCGGTATAAAGGATGAGATCTTAATTTGGATCGTCTCATAGATTTTGTTGATTGTGTAGGGGTTGTACTTTAATTCAGACTGGGATTTCCACTGAAAACCTTCATAGTATTTATCCAGAATTTCGCACTTAAAAAGACTCTCCCATTCCTTGTAATACTTATCAGCCGCTGTGAGCCTTTGGGACCAAATGCTATCTTCGACTAATTGTTTTGCCATTATTGTTGGGTAACTCCCTGGCGATTGGCAAAGATTCTCATCAAAGTTTCTTTGAGTTTTGGATCTTTAATGTGTGCAGCCGCTACATCCACATATTGTTTATCACCCATTACTGGAGAAGTGGTCGCAAAACTCAAACCTTCATTTGATAATTGTTCGGGACTTCCAGCATTTGGCATTTGATTGTAAAGTGGGGACTGCTTAATGTAATTAGATAGCATTTGTGGCAGCGATTGTGAAAGTTGCGGGGCGGATTGGGCTAGATTTGCTTGGTTATAAATTCTATGAACAACTTCATGTGCTAAAAGGCCTGCCGGAAGATTGGAGAGGTCTCCGGCGGCTGAAATACTATCCGAATTGGGATCGTAAGAAGCACCAGCTCCCGAAATTTGCTGTCCTTGCACAATTGGAGTTCTCATATAGCGATCTTGAGCCACAACTTGGGGTTTCTGTGTAGCAAAATAATCCATTATTGATTTTATTATGTCAGCCATCAGGCACTCATTGGTTGCAGTCGCAACTGTTTCGCCCGCTTCATACACTCAGCATAATATTTCATTGAGAAACGGGGCGGTTTTGGGTGGGATTCTGTACGCCCTGCTCCGTGCATCGCAACAAAGTATCGTATATCGTCGTATGCATGATCTGCGACGGATTCTTCACGATCGTCACAGAAAATTTGTTTCCCATCAATGTATCCAAGAGATTTTCGTCGTTGGGACTGCAATTCGGATATCGCGTGATAGCATCCCTGTGGATAATCTGGTGATTTTTTAATAAAATAGATGCCGGGAGCTGGAGTTGTACCTGTCTGTGGGTTTCTCCAGATTCCGTTGCGCAATTTCTCATTAAGCCTGTTCCTCGTGGCGAATTCATTATTGTCAGCCGCTATCCAATGAAGTGGCGGAGCGTCTAACGACGTATCCGAGTACTCGTCTGCGGTTGTCCAGAATCCACCATCTTTTTGTGAAGTAGTTTTGAATATTTGTGGATCTGCAAAATTTCCGGAATATCGTTCATTTCCACTTAATTCCGAGATTGCTTTGCGATGGTAGGAAATGGGTCTGTCGGGAACGTAATATTCCCTATAACAAATATAGACCCCATCAAGAACAGCAAACCAAAGACAACAAGTAGGACTAGCATCGCCGTGGTCCAAAACACGAAAGAGATTGCCTTTGCGGAGAATTCGATCAACCAATTCTGGAGTGTAGTTGAGTTGGCTCTCACCAAACAATCGATGGATTTGTGCACTTGAAATGCCCCATTGTCCTTTGACATACTTGTTTACCCATTCCGCGTCATGTGTAATAGCTTCCGCGTAGGTTTCGGAACTTCCAAGATTTGGATCCCATTCCCCTTCGGTGTAAAAGAAAGCCGGCCGTCTTTCGAGAGAATCTGGGTGGAATTTGCGGAAAATAAAATGGAACTGGCTATCGGGATTACAGAGCAACATGTGGTACGACGGAGCCAGAAGTTTACCAGTCGTCTTGTTTTTTGGCCAATCAGGATACTTTTCCAAGAGGTCCACTGGCACTTCCGCATCATCCCACCTTCCAATTCTACCATCCAATACGTCGAAGACTTTTTCTTCAATTTCTTCTGCCTGATCGATGAGGGCGGAATTGATTTCCAAACCACGCAACGTACTTTCATCAACTTTGTCAAGATGAAGCCAATGAATAACAGACTTATTAATAAATTCCGTGTAGCCATCTTGCTCATTGTGTCTCTGAATTATTCCAGCCGGGCAGATTTTAAAGAACGTCTGCATCGTCGTCTTTTTGAGATCTGAGTAAGTTTGACGAGCAATTATCATTCGGTAGTTTGAAAAGGTGGAAAGCAGGGTGAAAGCTTTGCAACACCCACCAAATGATTTTCCATTATTAAAACCACCAGAGAAGCACTGGTTACGAGCAGTTGAAAAATAAAACTGACGCTGGGCAGCGTTAACGAATTTAATTTGAAGTTCCAAATGGGGTTACTTCTTGTTTTTCTTTCTGGCTTTGAGTATAGCGGCTGCCATTTTCGCCGGACCTGATTCTGGGTAGGGGAGTTTCATCGCTTTTGGTTACCTCATTACTGCTGGAAGGGAATTTAAAACCGATTTGGGGAGCTTAGGAAGTGCAGAAGGATATTTTTGGTGAAGAAGAATGTGGCTAGCTATCTTAGCAGCTAAATTTGGCATCTTGGGGAGGGAAAGAGAGAGGGATTTCATTTCGATTTTGGTTGCTCCTTACTCTCCCACTCCTGCAGCGGCTGAACCAAATTGTTTCGCTTCAGCTTCATCCAAATCCACAATGAATGGACGAACATTTACAAATCTTAAGTTCATCAGCTCACAGTGCTTTTTGATTCTCTCGACAACTTTGCGAATTTCGTGGCTGTGGTGGTAAAACATAAAGAATTGTGGATTGGGATTATTGCCCTGGCGATAGAATAAAATGTAGGGGATTTTTATATTATTTGATTTACTGGCTTGCTGTGCTTGCTGCTGAGTTTGCTGAGAAGCTGAAAAGAGAACTGCATCGTTTGGGAGAAGAGGTTGTGGTGCCATTGGTTTGTTTTCCTTAGCGTGGTATCAAGATTGGATTCATCATTGAAAATTCAGAATCTAAAATATTGATTGTAACATGAAAATCTGGTACCGCTTCGGCATTATTTAACAGTCCATTTAATTTCAAAGCCGTTTCAATTGCGCGCATTCGGGTTCCAGAATTTGCACCAGAAGCCATTTCACCTGACAATTGTTCCAGCGCATCATCTGGAGTCAAGTTATGTTTTGAAAGAAGCTGGCCAAGCTCGCTTTGCAAAGATCGCGTAGCGGCTGGCTGGCTTTCTTTAATCACCTGGTAAATTTGACTTGGGGAGAGAAGTGACATCAGAAGAATTCCTTATTAGAAATTTATTGTAAAGTTCACGAAATTGTTGCCGCTCTGTCCGTAATGGACTGGTCTGGAGCCGCTCTCGTGCTTCCCTTTCAAAATCTTTTGAAATAAGTTTTTGTCTAGTCATGACGAGAGCGGCTCCCAGTATTACAGCCTCGGCGGATTTGTCGGCTTCGGCGGTTTCGGCGGATTCGGATTGGGATTCGGGTTCGGGTTCTGATTGTTTTTCATCGAAATCTCCTTTCTTTCGGTTTGAACAAATTTGTTACAAGAGCGGCCCTTGCCTAGACTCCGGGCGGCGGCGCAGGCAAATCGGGAACTGCATCTGCAATGGATTTCGTCTTTGCAGCCAAAGCATCTCCGGCGGCGGCCAAAGCATCCAAAGCAGTTTGATCGGCAGGAACAAGTACACTCCCACCAGCCTGAATTTGTGCAGCCAGATCTGCAATTTGTTTTGCGAGGTTTGCTTCATCCGTAACAATGTTATCGAGTGAAGCGCTGATGTTTGTAAGGGCAAGGTTTGCCTTCGTTGCGTAATCCGAAACAGCCGACATGATTTTATCCAACTTTCTTTCGATTTTCTTCAGTTTACGAAGAATTTGACATTCACACATTATAATACACCTGAAAGTGTGGGGCCAACTACACCATTTTTTGTTATTACAGCTTGCCAACCTACTACGGGCGGTGGTGGCGGAATTGTGGGTGGAATGTTGGGTGGGTACACAGTTGGTAAAAATAACCACACTACAGAGGTGCAAGTACCATTGCAATCGCCATCAGATGTTTTTAACTCCAAACCAATACCATCTGATATATTATTTAGTATATTTATTTGAATAACCTTCAGTATAGGATCTGAAAAACACCAAACTTGTAGTTGCGTTGGTGTATACATTCTTGCGGCACAATTCAGTGTACCAACTTGCAAAAATGTTGGCTGGCCCGGCAAAGCCATAGCGGCTGTTGAGAAAAGTAAAAATGTAGAGAGAATTCTAACCAATTTTTGTTCTTTTGGTGGTCTCATAGTACACCTGAAAACATGGTACCAGCTACCCCAAATTTTGTTATTGTTGCTTGCCAACTAACCACTATTGGATTTAAACTCACATTTGGCAAGAATTTCCAAAATAGTGAAGTACCTATAGTCACATCATTATTAGTATTTATTTGGAATTCAAATCCACAGTCTGACACATCTATAAGTTGATTTAATTGAAGAACTTTCAATGCGGGGTCTTTGAAACACCAAATCTGTAGCTGTATTGGTGTATACATTCTGGCAGCGCAGGAGAGTGTGCCAACTTGTATGAATACTGGCTGTCCTGGCATGGCGAGAGCGGCTGACGAAAGTAACAAAAGGGCTAAGAAAATTCTAATCATTTCGCGTAGCGGCGATATCTTATTCGCTCGATCCAAAATAATTCAATTAATCTAATACCGATTGCAAATTCTTTTAACCACTTTTTCCCACGGTACATTTTTCTACTCACCACTTTTCTTTGTTGCTCTCGTTCAAGTTCCCTTGCCATCCGCTTTGCCCATTTAGTCATTCCTTTCCTAATATGTTTTATAAACTACACTTTTATACGCCATAGTAGCACAAAAGAAGGGGGGAAGTCAAGCCTTAAGTTACTGATATCAAATGACTTATAGTTGTATGAGCTTATTCATTTTATAAAGTGGCGCAGACTTTCGGGGTGCTCTTTTCGATATCGTTTGAAAGCCGCTGGAAGCTCACAGGTGCGGCGAATTCCAAGTGCTTTGTGCATATGGTAGAAATCGTTATTCACGGTTCCTAAGGCCCGGCGGAGTCGCGTAGCGATTTGCTCGTAAGTCAATCCCTCATCGAGTCGCAGGGCGATTTCGCGTTCTTGGAATGGAGTCAGACGTTTCAAATTGCTCTCTCCAAAATCTCTTCAAAAAATTCTTCAAAAGTTTTTTTATTTTTTACAAAATAGTGTTCGTATTCTTCTCGATCAAACCAAAGTTCTATGCCAACTTCAGTTTTCAAAATTTTATCTTCAAGTTTTTTAAATAATTTTTTGGGGGTTCGTTTGGGGTTTCGCTGCGCGGCGCAGTCGGCACAGTATTTAGAACCCTTACCTGCATGTTCGGAATTTGTGCAAGGGATTCTAGTATCTTCTTCTTTTTTTTTCATTTTTTCCTTTTCACTTTTCACTTTTCACGAATCTATTTACGGTAAGGCGCCCTTCTGGCAGGCCAGTACTAGTAGTTTGGGGAGTCCCGGTGGTACCCACATCAGGTGAATACCTAAATGCAAACGATTACATTGCAATATGCAATTGCTACGTTAACGCTATAGCAATGCAATTACGTTAACGTTAAACATTATACATTATATATGTATGCGCTTGCACGCAATTACATAACCATTGCTACTATAACGTTAACTGTATGCGCTTACATAGTAGAGTAATAGAAAACCCTCACACTGTGTGTAGCAACGCAGTACGCATATTAGTAACATAACAAAACAAAACAATCAGCGTACCACATTTGCAGCACGCTGATTGTAAAGAATTGTAAATTTGCGTGTTACTTTCGAAGTCCCTCGATAGCGGCCGGATTCGAAAGAATCATGTTCAGAGCGCTCTGCTTTGCCGCTTTCTTGGCTTCACGGTTGGCGTTCACATCCCCGGGGACCATTTGCTTGGCGTATCCGAAAATAACCTTCGCCAAATTGATTACGGTAGCGTTGAGACCCTTGGACTTTTCGGGCGAAAGCAGAGTACCGGAAAATGGAACTAGCGTCTCATTCCCATTTTCGTCTTCTTCCACCTGTTGCCATGGCACATTGGTGTCGGCGGAAAGTTGGTCTTCAGTATAATTCTCAAGCGCCTTATTGGCCAATTTGAGAATCAGAGCGGCATCCGAATTCAGCCGTTGCACAAATTGTTCCATGTTTTCAACGGGAGTGAAATCGCCGACTTTGCGGACTGTGACTTCGCCTTTGGAATCGAGATCAAAAACTACTTTGGTAACTTCGAGTGGCACATTGCCAGATGGGGTTGTTGCGGGTGTAGGTGTCATGTCTAAGAGATCCTTTTATCTCTAGTCCAAGTGTCTCACGAAAGCCAAAGTGTGTCAAGTGTTTTGAGCATGTTTTGAAGAAAAACTTTAAAATAAAAGTGTGCCTGTAAGTGATTGATGACAAAGGACTTACAGGTTCTAATAGAATCAACAACTTAGCGATTCTCGACCAGCACGTGTAGACAGGTGAGTGATATGCTTTAGCACGTGGGTAACACGTCTCAAGCATGTCCTGAATGCCCATAAGTACTTTGTTATGTAGGGGTTAGGGGGAATTTGAAGATAATTGGGCTACCCTCCTTGACCGTCACCCCCAGTGGTGGTTAGGGTATGGGGCTAAGTTATTGAAAAAAAAAGAGATATATAAAGAGAGAACAATATACACCCCTCCCCTCCGCATGTTGCTCAAATGGCATTTGGCACATTAGTGTAAGTACTTTGTTTTCAATATGGCTAGGTCACATGGTCTCTAGAACCAGCCCCACTGAGGCCGACGGGGGGGGACACCATGACCCAAATTCCCCCTAAGTTACTCATTCTAAGCCGAATAGAGGCCTTGACGGGTACCCTGAGGCATGCTACAGTAGGTCATGGCCCATTCTAATCCACCCCTCCCACGTGATGGTCGAAGGGTACTAGAGCTGAAGAGGTACCTAGGGGATTCACCCCTCCCCCAATCTGATGAATTTTGTACTCAAAAAATTAAGAGTTACAATATTTCCAAGATAGTAAAAGAAATTTAAGAAAAACGAGAAAAAAATTGGAAAAAAAGACACCCATTTAAGAGACCATTAGGAGAATAGGAAACTAAAATGACAATCGCACTAACAATATCTTTTGTACTTGCAATTTTCGCATTGCTAAAGTGGGGCCACCGATTGTATCGCAGTACCAGAATTGGAGGAACGAAATGACACCGCCCCGCTCCGCCCCACCCATTTGCCTAATCTGCAAACTTCCACTCGGACCAGAAGAAACAAAAGCTTGGCACTACGATTGTGAAGAATGCTCGGAATGTGGCCAACCACTTCACAATTCAAATAAACTAATCTGGGACTGTCTGAATTCCGGCATCCCCGTAGCGGACATCACATGCCGCAACAAGATGAAAATTAAAGAGATCCGCGACAAAATCTTCCCCGCCACCCTTGAGCATTTGCGAGCATTCAACGCTCAAATACTTTCAATCAAGCACGAAGTAAATCCCACCGATGGGGATTTAAAACAGCTATACGACGTGCTCCATGAATTACAGGATGCCGCTAGCTCCATTAGTATTCTACTCTCTCTCACAAAAGATAAGATTCGAATTGAAAGCAATGTCGAGTACACTGAAAAAGTCAAAACAGAGCGCCGCCAGAGCTCTGAAGCAGCCGCTATAGATGAAAACAAAAAAGCCGTACGTCAAGCTGAACGTGAGAATCCCGCTCTGCGAGACAAGCGCAAAGCGATTGAAGGGATAATGAAAACATTTGGTTTCAGTTTGGAAGCAGCCACGGCTATGCTGAATGCACAAACTAGTCCAAAGGTACAGTGAGAGCCCAATGAAATTAACTTCCCTATGTTCCATTTGCAACAAACCACTTGTGCTGGTAAATGAATGCCAATTTGGACAAGATTGGTATCGCAATTACAAGTGCGGCCACGCTTTTTATGAAACGGAAAGCCGCTCTGTCGCAGTGCGCGACGAAACAAGACGTAACTATGATGCATGTATTCCAGGTAAATCCGCGTTTGACTTCCAGCGCGAAGGTATCGATTTTATTTTCAAATCAAATTTCAATTGCCTTATTGCCGATCCAATGGGTTTAGGCAAAACAATTCAGGTTTTACTTGCTGCACGGGAAGCTAAATTCCCCGATGGTACACCACGATTCAGAAGTATCCTAGTACTAGTGAAAGCCGCTACAACCTATCAATGGTATGGCGAAACTAAGGAATGGTTAGATCCTGCCCTTTGGTCGACCTTCATTATTCAAGGTACAAAAGGTTTCATCCCGCCCGGTTTCCGAGTTTATATCCTTAGTATGGATACTATGTCCCGCTTTATGAAGACTCCCACCGGCGCCGCCACACTCAAATCACTAAATGTAGATTTAGTTATTGTGGACGAATGCCATAGTTTTAAGAATCCCGACTCCGCCCGCTCCCAAGCGCTTGTAGCTTTTTTACAAGATATATCAATTTCGGAATTAGATCGTACTCTGCATTTGGGCTGTGCAGCTTGTGAGAACCAATGGGACAAACCAATCAAGATTAAAATCAATTTGCGTACCAATCGTGGCAAATTGACCCATTACGAACGTGGGAAATGTCCAAAGTGTGGTGCGGAATTTGCTTTACAAACAGAACACGAATTAACGGTAGAAGACCGAACAAAAGGTCTTGTAATGCTTTCCGGTACGCCAATTAAAAATCGCGCAGAAGAGTACTTCATTCCACTCAATTTAATGCGCCCTGATATTTTCACCGGTTTGGATAGTTTCCGCCGACGCTGGTTAACGCAGGATGATAAAGGGAAGTGGTCGCGAATTGCCTCACACCGGATTGAAGTATTCAAAGAAACAACAAAAGATTTTATCATTCGACGTGAGAAAAATGCAGTTTTGTCACTACCCCCATTCCGCCGTACCTTTGAGAAAATTGGAATTGAAGGAGAAGAATTCCAACGTTCCTATAACGCCGCACTTGAAACACTGCAAAGGCGTGTGGATGAATTAGCGGCCGAAGGCAAAGAAATGTCATTTTTTGAGGTACAAGAAAACCTCATGACGCTGCGTCGAATTGTAGGACTTGCAAAGGTTCCAGCCGCTCTGGAATATATTGAAGAATTTTTGGAAAGTGTCGAGGACGAGAAGTTAGCCGTAGGCATTCACCATCAAGGCGTGCGAGATAATCTGTATTTTGGCCTAAAACAAAAAGGAATTCGGTGTTTGAAGTTATCTGGAGAAGATTCCGCCGAGAAGAAAAATCAGATCTTGATGGAATTCAACCGCGATCCTGAGATTCGCGTTCTCATTGTTAACATGATAGCTGGCGGAGTCGGTCTCAATATCCAATCTGCAAATAATATACTCACATTGGAAAGACAATGGAATGCAGCCGATGAAGAACAATTTGAAGGCCGTTTTCACCGCCAAGGACAAACGAAACCAGTCTGCAATAATTACATGATTGCAAGTGGAATTCCAGTCGAGGATTACTTCAATACACTCGTTGAAGAAAAACGGCGGATATGTGGCGAATCCTTGGATGGCTGGTCTTTCACTCAAGATAGGGATGCAGTGCGAGATTTAGTGTACAAGTCACTCAATACAAAACTGGGATAAGAGCAGAGGGAGAATCAAATGAAGTGTGAGCTTTGTAAGTGCTTGAATTTAATTGCAGAAGGAAGGAAGCACCCTTCGTATACGGTGTGGAGTGCGCTCACTAACAAATTCCATACAATCCAACAAAGAAATCCAAAAGCAATTGCTTCATTCTGTCATGAGCACAGAAATCCCTTGCGGTTGGTTACCGATTTGCAATCCATCAGTGAGTTTATTGATGGAGTATTTACAACAATTGAAAACTACTTGAATAAAATTGATAAGTCAGGGAATTACAAAATCGAAAAAGGAATAGAAAATTAAATGACAACCGAAACTGTACCAGCCGAACAAAATTGTCTGAATTGCTATTTTTTCCTTCAAACTTCCGAACGTGCTAATCAAAAGATTGGGTATTGTCGGGCGAATCCGCCACAATATCACGAAGAAACAGATCAAGAAACTGGAATAAGCATACCAAAAATTGGGCGCTTTCCAGTTGTACTTAACAACATGTGGTGTGGAATGTGGGACTACCACGATGGCAAATAAAATAAGAGGGCCAATATGGAAAATGGTTCAGACGATTGTAAATGCGTTTATTTGCTTTATCGGGATTGCTATTCTGACCGCGATGTTATTTATCGTGCTCTTCCATTCAGGCCCTTCCTAATGAGAGAAAACAATCGCATCGCCAGCACAATCTGGGTGATTTGCTGTGCCACTGTGATGCTCTGGTTACTTTTGGAGATACTAAAATGAGAGACCACAAAGACTACTTACGCCAAGATCCAGACGAAAGAGATATTCATGATAAAACTGAAATTCCACAAGACTTTTTCACTCACGCCACTGAAAAGCAATTAAATTATATCGAGATACTCAAAAATGATTTGGGGATGTCAATTCATACCCGTGATGCTCACATAACAAGTATCGTGGGAAATCAATGGGTAAAACGTTGTATGGGTTCCAGACCAGACGTTTGGGCGCTCAGCCGCTCTGAAGCAAGTCAAGTAATCGACAAATTTAGACAATGGAAAGAGGAAAAGAGATGAAATACGCAGTTTACGTACAAAATGAAGATTCAACCGAATGTATCTTCTTCAAAACAGAAGAAGAAGCAAAATTACATATTAGTGCACAGATTAGAGAATGTGAGGATGTCTCTGAAGGAATGGAAAAAAATCTCCATTGGGACATAACCCTCCTCAAAGTTACTGGTGAGTGTCATTGGACTCAGGATGGGCTTCAGCTGAGGATGCAGAAATGAAAATCAAAATCGAACGCAAATCACCCTACACACATCAAATTTTTGAGATTGAAAATCAAACTTTACTTGCAGAAACACACCATTTACTTGTAGAAGTTTGGTGCACAATAGAGCTTGGTGAAAGATATAATAGAACTTCTGTCAGAACCCCCATGGGTGGTACACTCGAAATTTCAGCAATTTAGGTAAAATCAAATGCAAACTCTAATACTAGATTCTTCTCAAATCTCGCAATGGTCTGAGTGTGGCACTGAATGGTCCCAACGTGGATTAATTCAAATTAACAAAAAAGATCCAACAGAAACATTCCGCCCCTCCGATGCGCTTGCGGCCGGAAGTTTAGGCCACAAATACTTAGAAATTTACTATACTGAATTAGCAATGTCAGGAGACTCTGCTCTTGCGGCTCGCCACACTTTGGCATTTGATCCAGACGAAGCTGACAAAGTCGAGAAACAATTTCCACTCGATATTGCACTACGCGCGAAAGTAAAACAACGTGTAGTGGATTATTTCATGATGTACGGTCCAGGCCGTGATTACAAGCCAGCATTTAAGAAAAAAGCCATCATAGAAGTACACAGTGGATTTCCTTGTGATGCTTTAGTGAAAGATCCACTGGTAGAAAAAGGATTCAGCTACAAACTTTTTGAGAATAAACAGTATCTTTTTGTTCTCGAAGGCCGTATCGATTTCATTGGAGAAGCTCAAGACGGAACACTCCTATTTATGGATCACAAGTTCCAGTTTCGCGAGCACGAACTTTATGCAAAATCAATTCAATTCCGCAACTACTCACTAGCCACTGGCTTGAATCTAGGAGTAATCAATTACATCCGATTGCATGATAAAATTCAACCAAAGACTTTCATTCGGCAGCCGCTCTCGTTTTCTTCACTTGAAATGCGACACTGGAAAGATGAATTGGTTGACATTTACATGCAAATTGCAAGACAAGTTTCGGCTGGTTGGTACCCAAAGAATCGAAATTCTTGTTCTGGAGCATGGGGAAAACCCTGCCAATACGTGAGTCTATGTGAAGAATATAATCTTGAGATTCGAGCAGCAATTCAGAAAAGAGATTTCACACAAAGAAAAGAATGGCGGCCGTGGTAGCAAAAGAAGGAAATTCTCATGTCCACACTAACAAAAAACTCTGATGGTTCCCCTCACGTTCACATGTATGTTCGTGTTGCGAATTTGGATGGTACCACAGATAAAAATCGCTATCGCTGTGCCCACCCAGATTGTACACATTGGGCATACCGTAATTTCCTTAATGGGAAACGCTCGATTTGCACAATTTGCAGGACGCGCGAGATCATAATGGATTACGAAAATCTCCGCCGCGCCCACCCAAGCTGTTTTGAATGTGGCAAAGGCAAAAAAGCTAGAGCTATTCGTGAAAAGTACCAACAGCTTAACGAACTTTTTGGTGATACAGACAGCGAGGTGGCTTCGTGAGTCAAGAAGAAGAAACACTTTGGATGATAAAAGGTTTAATAGGAGCTTTACCAATAGAGCGTTTACAAAAAGTAACAGAATCATATACTAAAATAAAAACTATTATGAGCGAATATGGGGATGATTCAGTAATAGCTCTTGCTCTGTTAGGAGCAGAATTGGCGGCTAAAGCATGAAACACTGCCACTGTCTAGAAATTGCAACACACAAATGCTCGATTTGTAATGCTATTTTTTGTGAAAAATGTGCAAAAATACACTTGAAATTTTGGTTTGATGACAGCCCATTGATAAAATTAGAGGATACTCCTGATGCCAAAACTAAGTGATAGAAAAGATGACCAACGCTTCTTCGGAATGTTCGTTGGCCGCCACCACTCTGGCAAAACTGTAGCGGAAGCCAGCTTTCCCAAACCAATTGATTTTGAAGATTTTGATGGCAGAATTGGTGGCGCACAAGTACCGTGGCTAGACCAAACTGGAATTACTTACACATATTGGCCACCAAAGTCCCCTAATCTAATTCAAAAATTAAATGAAAAGCTTGATAACCTTCTTGCAATCTCCCAAATGCAAAACAGCCAAGCGGCTGCTGGTTTGCAACTCCCTAAAACTCATGTCACAGATTCAGTTACAAATCAATGTTATGCTTTTATCTGTCAAGCAATTGCGCTTACTCACATGAAGGAAGATGACTCAGGCAGTGGGAAACGCCGCAAAGCTGGTCGTTGGATTGGCCCAGTTCAAATGGCTGGAATTGAAGATTATGGCTTGGAATCCCAAGGAATGTCTGACTACGTTGCATTTCTAAAGTCTCTTCCAATCCAAAACGTAATCCTTTCCGCCCACCTAATTGATCAATACGGATTCGCAAAGGACGAAGATGGGGATGAACTCCCTTATGCGCCGCGGATAATTGTTGGGCAAAAACTTTCCATTCGAGACAAGATTGGAGAAACAATCCAAACTCATTTCGATCACATCTTCAAATTTGAACGAGAGACATCAAACAAAGAAGACAAATTCTATGTTACATTTCGTGGAGGAATTGCTTGTACAAGTTACGACTGGCTTCCCTACGGGCGGCAAGAATGGACTAAAAAACCATTCTATGACTTCATGATGGGATTCAAGGAGAGAAAAAAATGAAAAGATTGAAATATACGATAACGTCATATCAGAGTCTTCCAAAATTAGAGGATTTTGAAGCTACAGATGAAAGTGATCTTTTAGATAAAATCAAGAGCTATATTGAAGAAGATCCTTCATTTGCACTCGATGGATTGGATAATGGATTTTCC